>Ga0065711_1034359_pt1 | contig 23918 bp, 20 predicted proteins | sample Hoacrofraction12_FD_59098 | JGI IMG/M metagenome (GOLD analysis project Ga0065711, IMG submission 59098) | Hoatzin crop microbial communities from Cojedes, Venezuela - Epithelial fraction 12 v2 (version 2) | ecosystem: Host-associated > Birds > Digestive system > Esophagus > Crop | place...
CTGCTTTATTAGTCATCAAAACAGGGTATATATAGCAAAGCAATTACGGCTTCTAATTGGTTAGTTACTCTTAACCATATATAGTCAAAACTGCTGCAACTGGTGCAAAGATTCATCTCTCGATGCGGAAGCAGCACTGTGGCAGGAAGCGTCACTGTGGCAGGAAGCGGCGACGTGGCCGGATGCAGCGCTGTGGCAGGAAGCAGTGACGTGGCAGGAAACAGTGATGCGGCATCCCTGCGGCACCAGTGTTCCGTGTTCGCCACTTTACTCTCTCAGAAGGGTTCCACGTTCGCTGCTTTCCAGGTCTATCTCTGGGACAAAGCCTGGGTTGCTCAATACACCAGACTATGTCCTCTCTCATCCAACCAGGACTCCACAGTGGTCCTTCCTAGTCCCATGGGTTTGCTGCTGTAAAATGAAAGAAAACCTCAGAACTCAGAGGGTTGTCATCAGCAGAGCTGAGTCTAGTTGGACGCCTGTAACTAGTGGTGTCCCCCAGGAGTCAGTACTGGGCCCAGTCTTATTCAACTTCTTCATCAATAACCTGGATGAAGAGTTAGAGTGTACCCTCGGCAAGTCTGCTGATGACACAAAACTGGGAGGTGTGGTGGATACACCAGAAGGCTGTGCTGCCATTCAGCGAGACCTGGACAGGCTGGAGAGTTGGGCAGACAGGAACCTGATGAAGATACCACAAGGGCAATTGCAGAGTCCTGAATATGGCAAGGAATAACCCCATGCACCAATACAGTTTAGGGGCTGACCTGCTGGAGAGAAGTTCTGCAGACAGGTATCTGGGTGTCCTGGTGGACGACAAGTTGACCATGAGCCAGCAGTGTGCCCTTGTTGTCAGGAAGACCAATGGGATCCTGGGGTGCAATTAAGAGGAGTGTGGCCAGCAGGTCGAGGGAGGTTCTCCTTCCCCTCTACATCGCCCTAGTGAGGGCCCACCTGGAGTGCTCTGTCCAGTTATGGGCTCCCTAGTTCAAGAAAAATGTGAAACTACTTGAGACATTCCAACAGAAGGCTATGAGGATGATGGTTAGGGGACTGGAGCATCTGTCTTATGAGGAAAGGCTGAGGGAGCTGGGCTTGTTTAGCTTGAAGAAGAGAAGGCTGAGAGAGGACCTTATAAATGCCTACAAATATCTTAAGAGTGGGTGTCAAGAGCACGAGGCCAGACTCTTTTCAGTGGTGCCCAATGACAGGACAAGGGGAAACGTGCACAAACTGAAGCATAGGAAGTTCTGTCTGAACATGAGGAAGAACTTCTTCCCTTTGAGAAGAGCACTGGAACAGGCTGCCCAGAGAGGTCGTGGATTCTCCTTCTCTGGAGATATTCAAGAACCACCTGGATGAGGTCCTTTACAACCTGCTGTGGGTGACTCTGCTTTGTCAGAAGGGTTGGACCAGATGATCCACAGAGGTCCCTTCCAATCCCTACAATTCTGTGATTTTCCATAATCTTCTCTCTCTGCCATCTTGAGTGACCCAAATCAAGTAGAAATCTTCACTCCACAGAGAGTGACTATTGATGACAGTGCAGTTTTTAAAAGAATGTGTGGGTTTTTTTCAGATTTCCAGATCAGTCATAAATCTTTGTGAAGAATAACCTAAACCAAAACAAAACCTCACACTAAATATTTCTGGAGAAGAAGGAAGAGAAATTGTTATATTATAAAACACCCCTCACACTTGCCATGTGGAAATAGGTCTTTGTATGAAGAGATGCTCTAATCATACTAAATGATACTCAGTGATCCCAACATTCACTTAAAAGTACTGTCAAAAGGCTACTTCAAGTGACTCTAGTGGGAATTCATAAGAAGGCAAGGGAAGTGGTGAGGAGTGAATAAATGATTTTGCATTCAGTCATTCTGTCTCAGAGGAATAGAGCCAGACTTGCACAGAATGAGCAATATGCTGATTAACATAAGGAATGGCTCCTCTATCCAGACCATTCACTTTTAAACAAGTGTTAGGAACTATGTCTTCCTTCACAGGGCAAACCTTCAATGTCCACTTTTCTAAATTTAGGGTGCTTATGCTTCTTGGCAAAAGAATTGTTTCAGGCCCTCTCAGCTGCAAAGGGTTTTTTAATCCACTGTGTTTTGAATACACTTACATATAGATTAAGTGATTACTGAAGAAGTAATAATTTCTGCCCTCAACTCTTTCCTAAATGAAGCACAAACCCTGCAGTTAATCTTGCATCTAGACTACTATTTCGTGATTTGTCTGATTTAACCAAGACCTTGTGGTTTAAAACCAACAGGCAGCTAAGCCCCAAACATCCAGTCACTCACACTCCCACGGTTGTATGGGGGAGAGAATCAGGAGGGTAAAAGTGAGAAAACTTGTGGTTTGAGATAAAGACAGCTGAATAGCAAAAGCAAAAGTTGCGCACATAAGCGTAGCAAAATAAGGAATTAATTCATTGTTTCCCATCAGCAGGCAGGTGTTCAGCTATCTCCAGGAAAACAGGGCTCCATCACATGGAACATTTACACTTAACTGTTTTTTTTAAGCTATTCCACTGCACACTAATCCCTTCTTCCCAAAGACTTTGTTGTCTTGTTACCTGTCTGTGGGACATCTGTCTGAGGGCTGTGTCATCAACCCTCATGGCAGTACAGGTCTACATCCACTTGCACAAAACAACCCCAGCATGAGAAATACACTTGGATTGGGACTATCATATATTTTATTAGCTTCCTCCTCACAGAGCATGAAACAATGCTGAAAAAACATCTGCACCATTCTGACGTCATCAGGATAGCCTTAAGTGAGTGTGAATTCAAGAGATTTACAGTAATCTGAATGAATCAGTCACATAGCATTAATTTAATCTGAAGTATTAGCCGGTTCATATTGTAACCTTTCTTAGGCTGAGATCTATCGAATCAAAACTAGACATTGAAGTTAAAGCAAATTGCTGAAGCCTTATTTCTAATGACTAGAGACAGATAGTCACCTTCGAAGTATTATTCATCCAACCTGTTCCAGATGAGATGAATCATCTTCTGGAGGTTTTTGTTTTCTCTTGACTATCAAGGAGTCTCTTCCTAGTCTAAAATTCACCTACACAAATTACTGTAGATAAATCCCTTCATTTTCTCAGCTACTACATCTTTCCCACATATTACAAAGATTAATCAAGGCCACTCCTGAATTGCTGTAACATTTTTCAATTTCTTTCTTCTTCCCACCTACTCTGTAAAACTGTGGAACTAGTATTCAGTAATTTAAATACAATCTCTTAAGCAGACAAAAATGGAAAAAAAAATATTGTCTGGGAAGTTAAAATTTTTGTTGTCTTAATTTCTGAATGCTTACTTTAACAACATAACATTTTTGTGTGGGGATTTATTCTTTTTCTTTTGTTGTTTTTTTTTTTTTCAAGTACAATAAGAATGGCTTTACCACATTGGCTACATATAGAACTATTATATTTTTTTTCTACACTATAGTTTTTTTTGCTATGTATATAGCTAGATATTTTGTAGATTGTGTAATCTACACATAATAGGCATTATATCAATTATGCAAACTTTTTCTAATCATGAGCTACTCTGCAACTAACGTATTTATGTTATAGAAATAATTAGCAAAAGTTAAGTATAATTTACATTAAATTGTGTAGAAAAGCTGAAGAAGTCTGCAGTGGAATAGCATAAATGAAACAGTCAAACCCTATAAAAAGGTTTTTTTACTAAAAAAAGGAAAAAAAATTAATTTTCTAAATGAAACACTAATAAAGATAATAAAGAATGGGTGAGATAAACATTTGAACTTTGTCTTTGCTCTATTAGCAGAAGAGCATTTTATTAAAAAAACCACTTTTCAGTCCGTCATAAGATTGACTCAAAGGGCAGATATAATTCCAACAAAAAAAACTATTTAATACGGAAATAATCAGTAACAAGATTTTGCACATGAAATAGAAACAATTCAGACTTGTTCGCAAAGAAAGAGCAAACTGCCTTGAACAGGAAGGATACAAAAAAGGAGAGATAAATTAGATCCCTTTACATTAAATCAATTAAATAAAATAAATAGTAAAGGAAAAAATATTTTATACCTAAAAATTATTCAGAGAGAACAGAAAGGAGCAAGAAAACTTGGGAGGTGCAATAACATGATTGATACTATAGAAATGGTGTCAGATCCTTTTTACTTTATGACAGCATCAATTGATTAGACATACTTAAGATGCTTGCAATTAAGTGTTGAATGAATACACACTTCAGATTCCTGGCATTATAAACCAAACAGAAAAGGAATGATAGTTAAAAGAGTTAAAAAAAAAAATCTGTATAATTTTGGTCACCTTAGTCCACAGGCAATAAATTTGTAGCACAGTTAGTACAAAGAAGGGCTACTGATTTGACCTGGGGAAAGTCAACTCCTCATGTAAGAACACAGAGACAGCTCATCTTATTTAGGCTAGCAGAAAGAAGGTTGGACAGACTTGTGCTTTCTTTCCATATTAGGGTGTAAAATCAGGAAATGAGAGAAGGTTTTACATCTGAAGGACAACGACCTATGAGAACACATTCAGAAAATCAGAATAAGGCTCCTCAAAGAGATGTGTGAGTTCCTAGAGCAGTTGTCTAGCAGGTACAGCAGATGCAGAAGGCTAATTACTTATATTCCTCTTCTACCAGATGTACAAGAGTTCTGTCTCCCAGAGTTGTTCCTGTGTTTTACACTAAAATAGGGGATAAACCAGAAATAGCCAGTGAAGAAGAGGCCTAAATCAAATATTCCTTCTATGTGTCCTAGCCACTGTGAAACAGCTTCTTCGTTCATAGTCCTGAAACACCTCCAAAACTTCACCTTTTACAGTGAAGTGCTACATCATCACAGAGATGAGTCCTCAAGCATTCCTATCCATCTTATTCTGGGCCTGATGTTTAGGATCCCAGCTAAAGAAGTAGAAAGGAAAGTTTAAACCCACTAAAACAAAACTTAATGTTCATCACACCTGCATCTTGTGAGAACAGCGACCCATTAAGGCCTGCTTATATCCCCCATATGTAGTCTGGGAGCACCAGTGATGTTAAATGTTTCAGAGGACTTCAGCAGAGGGATACCTCTTGAAGATTCAGTCGTCTTCAGTACACAGCTTCTAATCTAGCTTCCGAAGGACACCCAAAAGAAGCAGTGGGATTGATCTCAACAAATTTTACTCATCTTAAATGAGGCATTTAGTCTAAGATAATTTTCTGTAAAATATTTGCAATTTAAAAACAAACAAAACATAGGCATGTGTGATCCATTCCAGGGAGCAGCAGAAACCAAACCTTCACCTCATGACTGATGCCTGCCTGGCCAGAAAACACCCTTTGCTTATCAGGGTGGTTTCCACATTAGTTCTTGGCCTTATAGCTCCTAGTAATCTAGCTAACTTTTGTGCATCAGCTAACAATTATTATGCACTTTTAAGTTATAAATACCATGCTTGCAGAGTAATTGCAAGCAACAAAAGGTACTGAAACAAAGTGACTCAATGTGGAAGGACTACATCCAGAAAATCCTTTCATAATCAAAGAAGAAAAATAATAAAGTTGAGAAGGTGATTGCTCTCTGACTTAGTAGTAGATAAATTGCTCTCTGGAACTACCAGTTTTTCTTGCTTAAGTATAGCTGGAGTCACCTATCTGTTTTTTTCTGCTAAAATCCATTGAGATTAACTCTGTTTCTATTTTCTAGATTCTAATTCACTGCAAGCATGAGCTGATACTAAATGGTGATTTCTGTTCAATCAGTTGAGCCCTAGTGATGAAGGGACAAGTTTAAACTTCTCAGCAATTCTCAGGTTAAAAAGGGAAATGTGCAAATTCCACACAAAAAGTTTATGGAATTTATATGTCTTTGTGCTTAGGCAATGTCAAAAACAAAAAATAAGAACATTGGACATAAATGCTTTGTTTATAACTCTTGATGTAATTTTGTTAGACATCATTTTGCCAGACCACTCAAAATTCTTCTAAATTCTTCTGATTTCCATTCTATTATTCCCCATAGTCCTTCTCAGCACGTATTTTGGTTATTTTCCTGATTATTCAGATGAGGTTTCACAAGTTTTTGTGATCACACTAACACATTAATGACAAATCTGTATACTTTCTGGGAAACATTTACTTTTTTCCAACTTCTTTGCTTTATTTTCTCAGAATCACATTGTGATAGCGAGGTTTTTTTCCACCTCATCACTTATAAATAAAATATTCCCATCTCCCATATTGGTTCATTGCACATGATCTCCTATTTTCTGAATAAAATTCATTCTCTTTCTGTCATTCTGGTCCTCAGAGTCATATAAATCCATCCACTTAATAACCCAATTCCTCTCTATATTTATGATCCTTCTCAAACTTCTTTCATTATCAAATGAATTTTCATTATAAAAAATACAGATAAAACTCAAGACTGTCTTCAAAACCAACTGATTCTCAACACGAATAATTTATTTGAACCATAATCACGGAATCACAGAATCATATGTTGGAAAAGACCTCTAAGATCATCAAGTCCAACCATCCATCCAACAACACCATGCCTACTAAATCATATCCTAAAGTGCCACATCTACAGGTTTTTGTAAACACCTCCAGTGATGGGGACTCCACCACCTCCCTGGGAAGCCTGTTCCAATGTCTGGCCACTCTTTCAGCAAAGAAATTTTTCCTAATATCTAATGTAAACCTCCCCTGATGCAACTTGAGGCCGTTGCCTCTTGTCTTATTGCTAGTTACCTGGGAGAACAGACCAACATCTGCCTCGCTACAATCTCCTTTCAGGTAGTTGTAGAGAGCAAGAAGGTACCCCCTCAGCCTCCTCTTCTCCAGACTAAACAGCCCCAGTTTCCTCAGCCACTACTCATAAGCCTTGTTCTCTACACCCCTCACCAGCCTTGTTGCCCTTCTCTGGACACGCTCCAGCACCTCAATGTCTTTCTTGCACTGAGGGGCCCAAAACTGAACACAGTACTCCACGTGCGGCCTCACCAGTGCCGAGTACAGGGGCACAATCACCTCCCTACTCCTGCTGGCCACACTATTCCTGATACAAGCCAGAGTGCCATTGACCATCTTGGCCACCTGGACACACTGCTGGCTCATGTTCAGCCAGGTGTCAATCAATATGCCCAGGTTCTTTTCTGATGGGTAGCTTTCCAGCCACTCTCCCCCAAGCCTGTGGCGCTGTATGGGGTTGTTGTGACCGAAGTGTAGGACCTGGCATTTGGCCTTATTGAACCTCATACTATTGGCCGCACCCCACTGGTCCAGTCTGTCCAGATCCCTCTGCAGAGCCTTACTACCCTCGAGCACATCAACACTCCCACCCAACTTGGTGTCATTTGCAAACTTATTGAGGGAGCACTCAATCCCCTAGTTTATCTACATTTTGAGGATTTGGATCTACATCTTTGATTACATATGTGTCTGTGCAAACACTAATCTTTAAAATTCATAATTTTAATTGAAGAGTTAAAATTTGCTATACCTATTTGAGAAAGCTATTTAAACAAGCATCTGAATCAAGTCTGTCATGTAGGCTATCTCTGCTGAGGGCAATTCCTCCCATGTATCTTGCAAATTGGTCTTGGAATAGGATAGGATAGTAGAGAAGTGTCCTCTAGGGCTTTTATCCTTTGGCTTTCTAAGGATTTTTTTAAAGTGCTAATTTTTAGAGAATAGCAGATAACGGAGATGAATACTACCGTTGTTATTTCAACAATGTTACTCTTATGTAAAAGAAGATTAAAAAGATAATTTCTTATTTCAGGAACGTTGAGAAGATTGAAAGTACTGAAATTTCATGGGAAAGACAGTATTTTCCCAGACTAAATCTATTGTTTCCCAAGATACAGTCTAAAGACAGGAGGCTTAGTTCAGTTGTCCATACAAAGGTATTTAGTGCCATTTTTGCTGCCCCAAGAGATGAAAAGCATTCAGGTGGAGCTTCTAAACTTGATGCACAACACATGATGGTCTCCTACTCCTTGAGCAGCAGTTGGAAGCCAGGTTGAACACCACAGGACATCTCAAGCAACACTGTGTGCATATGTGTAGGAAATGTCACACTTAAAGTCTTGTAATAGGCAAGAAGAGAACACAGCAAGAAGGAAAGTCAACTATTTATTCTTAGTGTAATGAAGATCTTTACAATTTAGTTAGAGAACTATTATTATTCCAAATATAGTTAATAAGAAAAGAGGAAAAATAGAAAAAAAATAAGAAAAGAAAGTACACTATTATAGAAGAAGTCTCAATAACAATACCTTTGTTAAAAATGCTACACACGCACTTACTAGTTATTGTTACATTTCCTCTGGTGTTACGTTCACCTTTATGGAACCCTTTCTAGGTACTGAGAGTTTACGGTACCGATCATCATCACACAGGAAGGGGGAAACTCCAGAAAGTCACAGGTGTCGTTTGCTGGAAGAAGTGAGATGTGTATGATAGTTTCTATTTCCTCTTCCCTCTAGGATTCACTTTGAACTATTTGTCTAATATACTTTTACACTTTGATCTTTCTTTGCTGGTGTTCTTCTCCACGTTGCATCCAAGTTCAGTATACCAGATGCATTTTACATATGTTGAATGCTCGTTCTTTGTTCTCTTGTTATTCCTATAACTGTTTTTGTCCAGCTCCGATTTCTTTCACTGATGATTGATGAGTTATTCATAGCCTTACTGTCTCCAGTAACAAACTGTGCCTCCCATCTTGTCATGGCACACTTGTTCTCATTTCTACTGCGTGCTGTGACCTTACTTTCAAGGCCCTCGTTGTCGTGCCAAGCGTTTATTTCTCTATGCTACATCAATATCTGTTAGAGCCATTAATACTGTTATATATAAAATAAATACTTGCTATCACTATCTGTATAAAAAAATATGTTTATAAAAAAAACCAAACATGACCACCTGCTAATTAGACAAAATATTGTTTCAGACAAATCAAGTGAAAACAAAACTCTATACCAGTCAAGAAAATCTCAGACAAAACCTGACATGTCTCAGGCCTGAGGCCTTGCAATATTAATACTAAGCCTGGGGCTGCCAAATGGTAGTGGTATTGTTGTATTTACTGGGTTGCTGGGCGAGGGAAATAAATTTTCATGAACCACTGGAGGAGACAAAGGGCAATTAAGCCACTGAGTTATATCAATACTGATATTTTGCATTTGCCTAACCCTTTGCTGTTCAGCTAACATGGTTCTCTCTCCACCTCAATATTCCTTCCACTGGTTTTGCACTAACTTTTCCTGTATTGTGCTATTTTTTTGGCATTTTGGTAAGATGCAAGAGTCTGCAAAGTGTGAAAAAAAGCACTTGAGCAAGTGCAAGTCAGGGAGCAACAATATGCATCCAAATTAGGAAGAAACTGGGACTTCAGTGGACAGAGGTAAAATATCAACAGATTGCTATGGAATTGCCTGAGTTCTGAAGTGTTGTACCAGACCTCTAAAATGCGGTCTTTTAGAAGGATCTTCAACATAACATTTCCATGGTGGTTTTTTCCCAAATATGATGGAGAAACCTCTTAAAGAATATGAAGACACTTGTAGTTTTGTGTTAATTAAACTCTTTTGAGAGTCCCTACACTTCCAAAAATTCAAACAAAAACCAAAAAATCCATTTGCAGATACAATAAAGATGACATTCTTATTGCTAATATCAGCACATAGTTGTATTTCCCTGTTCACATTTCTACAGAAAACTAAGTTTAAAGTTCTTACTCTGTCCTGTATTTAATATAAGAAAAAACCAAAATAAAATAGAAAATAGAAAAAACTGGTAAGACAGCTTGAAAAGGAATGAGCAATGTCCTCTTTCAAAAGACACAGTAAAAATAGCTTTAGGAAATTATGTAAGTGAATTAGGACCATTTAAAAAGTTTTAAATGCATAGCCTCAGTTCATTCCTACAGTTTTGATGACCATAACTTCAGACAGTAGTATTTCATTTAAATCCAAAATTTTGCTAAAACTCAAAAAATGGCCCGTAATAAAAAAGGCATTTAATACACACACTTTGAAAAATGCACTGCATGTGCAGTAACGTATATGATGCTACATGACTCTATCTGAATTCTGCAAATGATTCCTTGTCAGTGAGCCCACTATGAGGAACTCATTTCTGGGTAAGCATATGCCCACAAGGATACCTGTATACCTTTGTCTTTTTGCTTTCAGGTTTTTGTGATTCTGAGCTGTTGCTTTACATTTTAAACTAATAGATTTTTCAAAATGGTCCTTGATTTTTAAAAGCATTTAAACTTTTGCAGTAAAGGCTTAACTCCACAGATCCTCAAGGATCTGCTTTACTCTGTGTTCCATTTGTGGCAACTGGGAATGTCCAACATATGTTAAGAAATCACCCACATTTCTGCAGCACCAGGATTCTGGTGGCTATGGCTATGTTTTCTTTACAGGACAAACCGTGAAGGTACTGAAACAATAATAATAGGCAATGCAAAAAGAGGATGTAGTATAGCATGTTGTTTCAGAATAATTTTCAGACTGATATATACTATTATATTTTGAAACTTACAAATAAATTGAAGAGGTCTATTAAGATGATATGGAGAATAAAGAACATAAGACATGACAAAAGAGTAAGAGATTACCTATACCAAATAGCAGATAGTAGTATAGAAATGTCTGCAATAGCATTAAACCCAGCTAGTGCTTCTGATTTGTGCAAGAGTCCTCTTGAAGACATTGTATTAACTCTGAAAACATGTTTGTTTTCTCAGACTGACACTGTGCTTGTGAATCAGAACTTACTTTCTTGAACATCTTAGTGTCCTCATGCAATGATGTACCTTTGTGGTACTATATTTTCAGTAGTGCCCAGTGACAGGACCAGAGGTAACAGCTACAAAGAGAAACACAGGAGGTTCTGTCTGAACATCAGGAAACACGTTTTTACTGTGATGGTGAACGAGCTCTGGCACAGGTTGCTCAGAGAGGGTGTGGAGTCTCCCTCCTTAGAGATATTCAAAATCCATCTGGACATCATCCTGGGCAGGCTGCTTTAGGTGGTCCTGCTTGAGCAGAGTGGTTGGAGAAGATGACCTCCAGAGGTTCCTTTCCAACCTCAACTAATTTATGATTCTGTGATCTTCTCATTCTGGAGATCTTTCAGTGAGTAGCAACTTCAATTCTTTCTGTATAATTATCCATTGTATAAAATAATCATAACCCAAAACCCACTTGTTTTGTTAAAACTGGAAAAACAAAGGTGGAGAGAAAACATGATTGCTGTCTATAAATATAGTTACAGAATTAACACCAGGGAAGAAAGATGTAAATGAACAGTGCTGGCATGAGAATGGGGAGGTATATAATGACAAGAATAAATCTGCATTCCAAATTAGAAGCAGATTCCAAACAAAATTGTTAAGTGGTAGTAACCTAGATATAAGGAGCAGTGCTGTTTACTGGAAGAGCAGGGAAATTGTCTCTAGCTGGTTTTAAAGTGGAGCTCACACATTTAATGAGAGACTGAAAGTCTCTAGTCCCAGTCTCAGAGTCTCAGTCTCTCTCTAGGAAACTGAGTGTAGGTTAGACTCACCGAGCATGTCTACACTATTAAATAAAGGCCTGTGAAAATGTGAGCTCAGAAGTCGCAGCTTTGATTTTTATGCACACTCAAAAAGTTCCACTGCAATCATTTGATTTTAAGGTTACACAAGAAAAGCAGGGTGATTCATAAGACTATTCTTTCATGCAGTGATACTCTGGCCATAGTATAGTGTTTTATAATAATAGCAGAAGATTCAAAGGTCTGAGTAATTGTTGAGAATTTATAAATTTCTTTTCTCAGTGTCTTGTGAATAATAAATTGGATGATTTGAAACTGTCAACTTTGCTTAAAATATTATAGAGATATTTTAAGCGAGATAGTGTGAGGTGGAAGCATCCATCCATACATCCTACATATACTGAGATTTTTTATGAAAATAAAAATTTATTGAATCTTTAGTATATTACAAGCTGAAGTAATTATCAAATAAGAGTGTTTGCTAAGGCTTAACTATTATCACTCTTAGATTGGCATAAATCTCATAACAATATAAAGCTGGCCACGCTTCCATGTCTTTCATTCTCCTGGATTGCTTAGACAGTACAGGATTACAGGAGCAAGGATATTAAAAATCCCATTTGGTTTAATTAGTCTTCAGCCTCTTATCAATGCTTATATATTTCAGCCATGTGTCTCAATATAAGTAAAAACAGCTAAAGCTAGGCTTAGCAGAAGAAGAATAACTAAAAAAAACCCACCCCAAAACCTGATTGTGCTAGACAAAGAGCATTTGTATAGAAGAATATCACCCTGGTGTTGGAGAAGAGAAAAAAAAATAGCAGTGGGATGCTTGAAAGTTTAGATTCCTACAGTAAGAGCTCAGCAGATATGTAAGATTATCTAATTTAAATATCTAAGAGCAAAACTGTGATCCTGAAAAATCTACAGCTGTTAATGTAGGAGACTGAGCTCCATAAAAATATCAAGTTTTCCTTGTGAAATGTTTCAGGCATCATATTTTCTCTTTTCATACATGCTCAGAAGCGTTTCACCTTGACAGGCAGAAGAATTCAGTACTTCTATAATGACTAAATAGAGTCCATGTCCAGAAACTAGGCATTCATCCACAAAGAAGCTCATAGATTTCAGCCTACTGAGCATGCCCTGTGCATGAATAACCAATTCAGTTTTACACAGTATGAAGTTGCAATGACCACTTACTTTCAAAAACTCTCTGGAGAGTGCTTCTTGCTTTTATACAGCAATTTAATGCTTATAATAGTTGCACAGCTTCTAAGCAACACAAATTCAGGTACACACTTCTGTTTTAGTGTATTCCCTATGAATACTTCAGCATCAATTTGTGGAGAATTCATAGGTGAAGCACTCCATAACTACACCCAAAAATATTTCAGTTCTCAAAAAGAAAAAAAAAGGAGATGAATTAGGTGATAAATAAATATGTAGAGAACACAAGTGAACGTAATCTTACAGCCCATTCACAATTTAATACAGTTGCATAGGAAGATAAGTCTTAAAACTGTTTACACATGTAGCATGGAATATTTGTTGTTCAAGATGGACATCAATCCATCTGCCAAAGGAAGAGCAAGAAAAGCTAGGCTCCTAAGTTTGATAAAGGAAGAGAAGTTAGGATATGCCAATTCATACTATTTCCATAATGTGTAACCTGCATCAGGTTTCCAGTCAGCATCCTAGCTACTTTGAATACTAGTTTAGTGAAATACTGAGTTTTGTTACACACAATACAGGAGACTTTAAACAACACAGGACATCAGATGGTTAAAAAAAAAAAAAAAATCAGCACCCAACAATTTGTCCATCTTATTTGCTACTGGCTGAACTTAGGTGAATCTTGAAGCAGAGTTCTAGCTGCGTTATTACCTTTTTCCACTGTAGTCCCAGAAGAGAAGTGCTACAACTGTTAGTGCATCACATGAACACCATCTGCAAAAACCTTTACACTGCACTTGAAAATAGCCAGACACATGCAGCTACAAGCTGCCACTCAAGCTTAAAGGTCTGTCTGAATAAATTCCAATATTGGAAACTATCCTTTACTTTACTGGGAGAAAAAGAAGAAGAGGCATCTTTTTTAGAAAAGAAAATAATATAAGGTTTCAGAATGTCACTTGTTTTTAATCTGGAATAGATTTAAAAGTAATATTAGTAAAGCACTAATCATTCTATGTCTAAATGAAAAAGATACTGTATATTTAGTCTTTCTCTAAGCTAATGACCAAGAATACCATGGTAGACATGTACCCCCATATCTATCATAACAGTCTGCACATCACAGTTGCTGGTATCCTACTTCATCCTTCTGATTGCACACTACAGATGCTGCAGCAGCAGGTGGTCCTATAGTTCAGTTCAAACTCCCAAAGCTCTCTATTTTCTCGCAGTACATAATGGAGTGAACCAAATGAATGCTGTGAAACTGCTAGTAGTTACGATTGTGCACCATGCTTTCCAATTTTCATGCATGTAAAATCTGTAGATATTAATTTTCTGGTTTGGCACATACTCTGCAAACAACTGTGGAAATACAATTTGCCATAAGGAAGAGTGTGAGATTGCAGCTTATTGAGGTTTGGGTATTAACATGCTTGAGCAGCCCTTGGAACAGTGGCAATCCTTGCACAGTTAAGCAGAAAAGTGTTATCGTTTATCTCCAGTGAAGACTTTTTAATAGATGCTTTGCATATACTTTTGGTTTCATACAAAGAGATTCCTGGAAATAATAGAACCCCAAACTAATTAACTATAGTCAGGCATAGTTATGTGAATAGTGTCTTCCAAATTAACTAATTCAGTTAATTAACATCCAAACTAATTAATACAGTTCTATCTGAAAATTAGAAACAGGTTGATCCCATAAACACTTAGGTCTTTAACATGAAGGTGTCTAGCTTAAGCTAGTGTTTCCTACTTTCTCTGTGTTTAGTGATACAAGCTTTCTAACTAAAAAATAATGAATTCCTATCAGATAGGTGAATAAGACTACGTCTGTATCTGCAGACACAGGAATGCTTCAGCATTCCTTAATCCAAGTGTGCATACTGAGGGTCAAATGATTATATACAAAAGCCAGAACGGAATATAAATCAGCATTTTTCTCCATTCCATTCTCTGCTTGCACTCACATATACAGTATATAAATAGAAACTAACCTTTACCTAAAAGCTAACCTTTAAAAGGTACCACAGGTAAAAAATCTGTGTCCTCATTTTACTGCCTTTTAATGTAAAAGACATACTAGACTCGATTAGGTGTAATAATTCAGTCAGGAAATGTAGTAAAAATTATTATTTTTTCCTCTAAAATGTCCTGATTGATGAAATATTCTGTCAGATCTGGCCAGCATAGAGATACTACTGGTTATATCCTGTGTGTTAGATTTCCAACGAGAATTGTTTTATGATATTAATAAACGTATATTCTTTATAAATATTGGAGCATTAAATATTAATATACATTGTAGTGCATCTGTTGCATATAGATTCATAGAATCATAGAGTAGAACTTAGAATAGTTCAGGTTTGAAGGGACTTTTAAAGGTCATCTAGTCCAACCCCACTACAATGAGCAGGAACATCTTCAAATAGATCAGGTTGCTCAGAGCCTCGTCCAACCTGACCTTGAATGTTTTCAGGGATGGGACACCTACCACCTCTATGGGCAACCTATGCCAGTGTTTCACCACCCCCATTGTAAAATATTACTTCCTTACATTTAGTCTAAATCTACCCTTCCTTAGTTAAAACCATTACTCCTTGTCCTATCGCAACAGGCCTTAATAAAAATATGTCCCCATCTTTCTTATAAGCCCCCTTTAAATACAGAAAGGCTGCAGTAAGGTCTGCCCGGAGCCATCTCTTCTCTAGGCTGAACAATCCCAGCTCTCTCAGTCTTTCTTCACAGTAGTGTTCTGACCCTCTGATCATTTTTGTGGCCCTCTTTTGTAGCTAGTTCTGGGTATAGTACATAATTATATATAGAATAAATAGTGTATAAAAAAGTATATTATTATCTGTTTTGGGAACAGATAAGCAAAACAATAGAACATGCTGAATGCTGGTTTAAGAGCACAGTTTTAGGCAGGCTGCTTGCTTGTAGAACACTAAAAGTGGGATTCATTTTACTTTATTTTAGATGGCTAAAGTTCAGCTAAAATTCTGGTGTGTGTGAAGGAAATCATGCGCTAATGTTCTCATCCTTTCAGTCTCTGTCTAATGTCAGCATCTAAGTATGGTGAAATGAATCCCACAGAAAAATCTATGGGAACTGAGTAAACTTACAAGGGCTTTATTAAATTATATATACTATTATTTAGACTGCTGACTGGAATCACATTTCAAAATAGAACTTCTCAACAAATTCACTTTCTAGAAGTAAACTTTCATCTTTAAAGGCAGAGAAATACTTTTTGTGTGCTACATGATATAAGTGTGAAGTGTGTGAAGCCAAACAGGTAAGAATAATTTTGTAGTAAGACATTGAGTAACATACAGTTTTATATATCTAAAATAGATACGCAAATATCTTTGTCCTCAGCCATTTGTGTGGGATTAGTCTTACCAAAGTTTAGTCATCTAAAAGACTGATGTATTCCCTACAAAAGTTGCTCATATCCTATTTATTGAATAATAGAAATAGAAACTTTTAAAAGGTGCATTATCAAAAATGGGATGTGTGTCCAATTTTTAGATGGTAAAACCAGTGATATGGTATTCCCTTAAGATTCTGTGCTTCTACTAACCAAATAATGAAAATATGTTGAAGATGACATTTATTTTAATTTTTTTGAGCATTTAGAAATCCAGGATGAAATTTTACATAATTTGTCATCTGTGGTGAAAATTCTGTTGATTTGATTCATTATTTTAGAATGTAAATGAATATTCCTATGGACAAAAAAATAAGCAGAAGTATAAATCTGAGCATATATTCTCCTTAAATACTCTGTTCATTGCTCTGGAACATGCAAAGTGCATAGCCTTGTGCATTAAATTTATTATGTAGCTGGCTTTATACCATAACTGGATGCCAGATTCTGACATAGGAACAACTTTGTTTGCTTGGAGGGTAGGGAGATGGTGTTTGTTTCAGTTTGCTTTGCTGTGTTTTGTTTTTTAAAGCTTCACATGAACGTAAGAATATTCCAGAAATCAAATCTCTGATATAGTAGATGAGGATAGAAGGGTCTGCTGGAGATCTCTAGTTCAACCTCCAGCTCAAAGCAAGGCAAACTTCAGAGTTAGATCAGGTTGGTCAGGGTTTTATCCAGTCAAGTATCAAATATCTACAGTGATTGATACTGTGATGTTTTTTTTCTGGATCACTTATCCAAGTGTTGAACTACTCTAAATGTAAAGGGCTTCTCTGTCCTTCAGAGCAGCCCCTCATGGCATGCTCTCTACCAGTTCTCAGGGCAAGCCAAAGTCCCCTCTCCTGCACTACAGGTTCTTTATTCTCCTACTGGCTTTCCCCACTTCCTTCTCTATCTTAAACCTTACCATCTCATAGCCACTGCAGTCAGGGCTGCCAGTGACAGTCCCATCTCTGAGCAGTTCCTTATTTCATGTGAGTGACAGATCCAGAAGAACAACTTCCCTAGCAGTGCCATAAAGAACCCACCTCACAAAAAAAAATATAATAAAGCACTCCAGGAATCTTCTGGAGTTGAAGTCCCACGTGACATGCGAGACATGCAATTGGAAGACTATGTTGATCTGTTGACAGAAGGCTTCATCCACTTCTTCTTCTCAATTCGGTGGTTTGTAGCAGATGCCCACTATGTCCTCTTCCTTGTTAGCTACTTCTCTGATCATGATCCATGTATGTGAGCTGTTCCTTTGCATAGAGCACAATCCTCCAGCCTTATTTCCCCTTCCCATTTTTCCTAAAGGGCCTGTGTCAATTCAGTGCTTCATTCACACAAATTATCACATCTCTGTGATTCTTTGTGATGAGGTCATGGTTGTGCAACTACTCACAGGTTTTCAGTTCCTTCTCTTTGTTTCTCATGCTGCCACAATTGAAATAGTCCTCTAGTCACACCACTTTTTCTAGGGGAGGCTGAGATTTTCTCCTTATAGTTCTGTCCCTACTGTGCTTCCTACAATCCGTCTCCCCCACTTATCTGCAGGTGTTGGTGTCCAATGGTCAGATCCTGTAGTTACCACTATTGCCCCACCAACTTTTGCAGCATTGAGAAGCATTTACAGATCCCCTGTGCACCACCCTGTATGCCAACCAAACTAGTAGGTGCCTTGTACCTGTATGCATGTCCTAGTTTATTGTGCTTTTGTCACTGATATTCCCTAAGGTGCTAGCTAAACAGGAAGCTGGAAGTGAGCCTCCCCAGCTCCTGCATAATTTCCCACTCAGTCTCTTTCAGTTCCCAGCTGCTGTGAATGCTGAGGTCTTCGCACTTGCCCTTCTGTGCTGTGCTCCCCTTCCTCCTGCACTGTGCTTATGAGACAATGCACCTGTAAAGATACCTCACTGAGAATAACAGGGTTCAATAGCTATCTTTAAGTCTTTCAGTAAAGGAAACCAGGAATAAGAGTTTTCAGGTCTAAAGAATTCAGGCAATGTCTAGGTCTAGAGATTCAGATTAGAAATCTGGACTCATCTTTCATCCAGAGCTCTGTGCTGGATGTTGCTGTCGCTGAAGTCAAAGTTAAAAAAAAAATAAAAAAAAATCTTGTTGAATTTAATGGCAGAAGATTAAATCCTTTGCAGACCCCCAGTCTTGCATATTCACAGCTTTGAAAGAGCATGACCTTAGGGACAGTCATTTTGAAATTTTTCCCTCTTCAAACAAAATGCTTTTGTTGTGCTTTTGAAGGTTAACTAAATCACTAGGTATAGTTTGAATGTCGCTTCTTGTTAGGGGACATCAGATGGGGAAAAATCCACTATCCCACCCCAAACAGCCTGAGCTCATTTTCTTAGGAACCTTAATAGTGATTGTACCAAAGTGACCTTGATGGATTCAGCCAATAATTTAGCCTGCATGGTCATAGAACTGTGAGCTTCTTTTAGAAGTCAAGTAGTATTGCTAAATAAAGCAGCACTAATTGTTTTGATGATCACTTTCTTTGTGTCTGGGCCAATCTTCACTCTATATTTGTCAGACTAGACAATCCCAAGGAGAGTGACCTAAGACAACATCCAAATTGAGATCATATGCTATAGCCTATGATCACTGCTAGGAAGATTACAAAATTGTGGCTCATGGTGTAAGCTATCTTGTGTCTTTTCTGCTTTGTCTTCAGCATCCTTTAGTTCTAACAAATACGAATATCACTCTAATTTCATTTTAATATGTATGGCAATGAAAATGAAAATTCAGGTTGGAGGGGACTTTAGGAAGTTCTAGTCCAACCTCCTGCTCAAAGCAGGGCCGACTGTGAAGTCCGACCAGGTTACTCAGGTTGTGCCCATTTGGGTCTTGAAAAACTCCAAGGATGGAGGTGGCAAAGGCTCTCTGGGTAATCTGTTCCACTGAGTGATTGTTCACATAGGGAACATTTTCTCCTGATATCCAGTCAAGTCTGTCTTGTTTTAACTTATGCCCCTTGTCTCTCATCCTCCCATAATGCACCACTGTGAAGGGCCTGGCTCTGTCCCTTTTATTACCTCCCTGTAGGCCCTTGGGCTTCTCTTAAGCCCCTCCCCTCCCCCAAAGCTGTCTGTTGCAGTGGATGAACAAGGCCCAGTCCCTCCACTATTTCACAGGTCACCACACCCACGGAGTCTATTTATTATTAGGTCACCAACTAGATTTTATTTTTCGGTGAACAGGAGAGCAGAGAATCATAAAATCATGGGACAGCTGAGTGTCACTCCTGCTGTCCCATCCAGTACCTGAATCACAGAGTTATGTCTGAAACTGTCCAGAAATCTTGGCAGCTGGAATTTCACCACATTTTCCTTTCCAGCAGCAGGCAGGGTGTTAAAGTCCCTGTAATCGATGGCCTAGCTGGACTTGTCAATGCTAGATGAAAGACATGCTCAGACTCAGGCGTCCGGAGCCAAAGAGTTAATAAATGAAGCAATTAACTTGTGCTTACCTTATCGGACAGAAGTAAGGGGGGATAGACCATCACTGTAAATCAAGTGATCTGTGGGATGTGGCAGAGGCCGCGCAGCCAGGGATTGCTTCGGATAAAGAACAGATGGCCTCTGGAAGCGCATACCAAGATGCCCGCTGCAAAGACATGTCACACTGCTGAGTCCTGCTTGTGACGACACGACATTTCATGCCAAGAGCCAATCGACACATAATAATGAATAAGAATGAATGAGAATTAATAAAAATTAGTCCCACCTTGTCAAAAGATTTTTAAACACATAAAAATTGGCACTTGAAAAACTCTCTTTGGGAGGAGGAGCCAAGCAAGAACTTTACCTAACAGACAGGTTGACAAATCTGAACCTCTCTTCCCCTCCCCAGGAAAGGACGCCTTTTTGGTAAGAGTCGCGTCTCTCACTTTGTCGGATTTATCCTCAGGAACACACTGTTAACTAAAGCACTAAATCATTACTTTGAGCTCAATTTTTGTAGACAGTGCATTTATCAACAACAATCCCGAATCTGTGATACCTGTCACTTGAATAAATTACCTATTGTTTCAACTTTGTGAAACTGTCTCAGTGAAAGTGCTTGGAAGGGCTCTGACAGGCAAGTTGAATCTGACAAGTGGCTACACACTTCACCCTTTAGACATAAACCGTTGACCAAGTCTGGGACTAGGAGTAGATCCAGCCGCACCTAGACTCCTCTCTAACAGAGAGTTTAGAACGCAAGGGGTTCTGCTCTGAACCTTGTGACTCAATGCAAGGGCTTTCCTTTTGCCACTTATCAAACTCCCTTACCCCTTTTAATGTTATAGTCCCCCATAAAAGTGAGGATCTGTGACCAAGAGGCTTCCTCAGGTTGTAGAGAGATTTCATCCACTTCCTTGGCCTGATCAGGTGGTCTGTAACGAACTCCCACCACAATACGACCCAGAATGTCCTCTTCACTGATCCTTATCCACAAACTCCCAACCAGCCTGTTGTCTACTTTGTACAAGATCTCTGTGTATTTTAGCTGCTTCTTCACAGAAAGGTCAAATTCCCTTCTTCTAATCACCCCACACTGTCACAGAATCACAGAATCATAAAATCATAGAATAATGGAATCATAAAATATTTTGGGTTGGAATGGACCTTTGAAGGTCACCTACTCCAACTCCCCTGCAATGAGAAGGGACATCTTCAAATAGATCAGGTTGCTCAGAGCCCCGTCCAACCTGACCTTGAATGTTTCCAGGGATGGGGCATCTACCACCTCTATGGGCAACCTATTCCAGTGTTGCACCACCCTCTTTGTAAAATATTTCTTCCTTATATCCATTGTAAATCTACTCCCTTTTAATTTAAAAGCATTACCCCTGGCGTTATTGCAACAGGCCCAGCTAAAATGATCGTCCCCATCTTTCTTATAAGCCCCATTTAAGCACTGAAAGGCCACAGTAAGGTCTCCTCACAGCCTTCTCTTCTCCAGGCTGAGCAACCCCAACTCTCCCAGCGTTCCATCATAGGAGTGGTGTTCCATCCCTCTGACAATTTTTGTGGCCCTCCTCTGGATCTGTTCTAACAGGTCCATGTCTTTCTTGTATTGGGAATCTCAGAACTGGACACAATACTCCAGGTGGGGCTCTCACAAGAACAGAGTAGAGGGGGAAAATCATCTCCCTAAACCTGCTGGCCGTACTTGTTTTGATGCAAGCCAGGATACAATTGGCTTTCTGGGCTGCAAGCACACTTTGTTGGCTTATGTCCAGCTTTTCATCCATCAGTACCCCCAAGTCCTTCTCAGCAGGGCTGCTCTCGATCCCTTCATCCCCTAGCCCGTACTGATACTGGGGCTTGCCCCGACCCATGTGCAGAACCCTGCACTTGACCTTGTGGAACCTCATGACATCCTAATGGCCACACTTCTCAAGCTCGTCTGGGTCCCTCTGGGTGACATCGCATCTTTCAGGCATGTCTACCACACCACTCAGCTTGGCGTCATCTGCAAGCCTGCTGAGGGTGCACTCAATCTCACTGTCTACTTCTCCAGTAGTCCTCAATTCTCAAAGAAGGTCTCATGGTGCTAAAAGCCAAATCCCTGTTGACAGTACCAGTTATGCAGCCATATATCAAACTGCAGTATCTATCTTCTCCCCCTCAAGCCTTTACCCTTCATCAGCAGGACTAAGGAGACACCAGCTGAACCGCTGGGCCCTTCAATAACAGTTTAGTCAATTTTGATGTTCTCAGAGTCTCTCCTGGCAGTGTTGTTGGTGTTCGCATGGGTAAATAGTATGTGGAAGGAGTCCAAGGTGAAGACAAGTCTCAGTAGCCTCTCCACAATATCTCTAGGTGTGAACAGATACTAAGCAGCATATTTCCACAGACATCAAATCTGGTTGGCAGATGGGCATCTCTGTCCCCAAGAGGAAATAGCGTCCAGCAAGATCACCTTCCTTTTCTTCTTTGTGCAGACAGTTGGCTGAGGTTCAGCTGACTCTGAGAGGTCCCCCAAAAGGAGGTGATCTTCATCCATTGTTGCCAGCAAACTGTTCTTCCTTTGTGAATAAACAGCCAGAGGAGGAGAATGAGCCATTTCTGGGCTGCTGAAGATGATGTATCCAGTCTTTATACTTCTCACAGAATCAGAGAATAATTGAGATTGGAAGCGAACTCTGGGCATCATCTTGTTTAACGTCTTTAGCAATGATCTGGATGAGTGGATTATGTGCTTCCTCAGTAAGTTTGCAGATGACACTAAATTGGGTGGGAGTGTTGACCTGCTTGAGGGTAGGAAGGCTCTGCAAAGGGATCTGGACAGACTGGATCGATGGGACAAGGCCAACTGTAGGAGGTTCAGCAAGGCCAAATGCTGAGTCCTGCCCTTCGGTCACAACAACCCCATACAACGCTATGGGCCTGGGGAAGAGTGGCTGGAAAGCAACCCATCAGAAAAGGACCTTGGGGTGTTGGTTGACAAGTGGCTGAACAGGATCCAGCAGTGTGCCTATGTGGCCAAGAAGGCCAACAGCATCCTGGCTTGTATCAGGAAAAGTGTGGCCAGCAGGAGTAGGGAGGTGATCGCGTCCTTGTACTCGGCACTGGTAAGGCCGCACCTGGAGTACTGTGTTTATTTTTGGGCCCCTCGCTACAAGAAGCACATTGAGGTGCTGGAGCATGTCCAGAGAAGAGCAACGGAGCTGGTGAAGGGTCTAGAGAACGTCTTACAATGAGCAGCTGAAGGAACTGTGATTGTTTATTCTGTAGAAGAGGAGGCTGAGGGGAGACCTTATTGCTCTCTACAACTACCTGAAAGGAAGTTGTAGTGAGGTGGGTATTGGTCTCTTCTACTAAGTAACTAGCGATAGGATGAGAGGAAACAGCCTCAAGTTTCGTCAGGGGAAGTTTAGATTGGACATTAGGAAAAATTTCCTTACTGAAAGAGTGGCCAGGCATTGAAACAGGCTGCCTGGGGAAGTGTTGAGGTCACCATCCCTGGAGGTTTTTAAAAAACTTGTAGCTTTGGCACTTCAGGACAAGGTTTAGTAGGCATGGTGTTGTTGGATGAATGGTTGGACTTGATGATCTTAGAGGTCTTTTCCAACCTTAATGATTCTATGGTCTGCTCCAATCACTCTGCTCGAGCAGGGCCACGTAGAACAGCCTGCCCAGAATGATGTTCAGATGGATTTTGAATATCTCCAAGGAAAGAAACTCCACAACCCCTCTGGGCAACCTGTGTCAGGGATCAATCCTCCTCACAGTAAAAAACTGTTTCCTTATGTTTCTGATGTTTCAGTGTCTGGCTATTACCTCTGGTCCTGTCACTGGGCATCACTTAAAAGAGCCTGGCTCCACCCTCTTTGCACGCTCCCTTCAGGTATTTATCCACATTGATAAGATCATTCTCTTCTTTAGACTACACAGTTCCCACTCTCAGCCTTTCCTCATAGGACAAATGTTCCATTCCCTTCACCATCTTTGTGGATCTTTACTGGACTCTCTTCGATATATTCTCCATGTCTCCCTTGTACTGAAAAGTCCAGAACTGGTCACGGTACTCCAACTCTAGCCTTGACAGTGCTGGGTAGATGGGGAAGTTTACCTCCATTGACCTGCTGGCTATATTTTCCGTAATACAGCCCAGGGTACCACTAGCCTTTTTTGTGTGAAGGGCACATTGCTGGCTGATGTTCTACTTAGTGTCCACCAGGATCTCCAGGTTCTTTTCTGCCTAACTGCTTTCCTGAGGGTAGGACTCCCCCCCCCCCCCCC
>Ga0065711_1034360_pt1 | contig 23917 bp, 17 predicted proteins | sample Hoacrofraction12_FD_59098 | JGI IMG/M metagenome (GOLD analysis project Ga0065711, IMG submission 59098) | Hoatzin crop microbial communities from Cojedes, Venezuela - Epithelial fraction 12 v2 (version 2) | ecosystem: Host-associated > Birds > Digestive system > Esophagus > Crop | place...
GGAGGAGGGGGGGGCCCGGCGGCGCCGGCCCTCGGTGCCGTGGGGGGGGATCCGTGTGCGGGGCCGGGCGCGCTCCCGCGGTGCGGGGCCCGGGGAAGGGCCGCTGCCGTCCGCACGCGTCGAGGTGTGAGGAAGGGCGGGCGGCCCGTGCGGCTTCCCGGGGGCGATTCGGCTCCACGGAGGCCGGTTACCCAGAAGAGTGCCGGGAAGGGCTTCGGCCGCTGGCGGCCTACGTTGAATGAAGCTGGTGGAGTTTCGCTGCCGTAAAAAGTCAGACAGCCTTCCCGGGTTTCGGGTTGTTAACTCTCCTTCCCGGTGCGTTTCTGCAGCTCGGCGGCCTGCCGTCGCGCTCCTGGGAGACCGGCCGCGCCCTCTCGGCGAGCTTTAGATCCCAGGGGAGGGAACCGTGTGGCCTGGCCCTGGCAGAGCCGCACAACGGCTCCGGGGAGAAGATTATCCCTGCTCCGTAGGAACTAGGCCACGTGGCTGAAAAATTATACAGGTCATATAGCTGAAAAATACTGAATAGCTTGGACAGCTTTTGAGTTCTGAGACAGAAGAAATGCAAAAAAAATGCTACTGTTGAGGCACCCTTGGTGGGAATCCTGCCCCGGTAAGGACTGCAGGCCTAGGCCCACACAAGAGCAGAGCCAACTCACGCTCTTACTGATGCGACTAATATTACTGGTTTAAAAAATTACTTACAGAAAATACCTTTCCAGTAATGTTCTGCTGGCATTTTTGTTAATAAACCATTGCAATGATATTTTACAGTGATAACTTCCCATTGATATTAGAGCTAATGAGACTGTAGAGCGTAGGTGTTCGTAGCATAGTGCTTTGATAATGCAGTTGTCTGGGATTTTAGAATAAATAATTCCTTTTTTTTTTTTTTTTAAGCTCAGAACACCCAAGTCTTGTGCTTTGAATGTAGAATTTGCAATAGAAGACGTGTGCAATTCAAAGACGAAAGACGAAGCTCCTTGCAGTGGGTGAGCTGATCCCCGCTGCTCTGGTGGGCCGCAGGGCGATGCCCGGCCCCTGGGCAGAGGCCTGGCCTGAGCAGGGTCCCTCTTGCAGCGGAGGCACAGGTCTCTGCAGGCTGGTACTGCGGGCGTAGGGATCCTTCTGCTCCACACAGCTGCTGGTCGGGGGAGACCTGTGGTGGCCCCCACTCAAGAATCTTTGAAATAATGACTTTAGGCATCAAAAATTATGTTTTAGCTTTAATAGTCTGAGTATATTTTTGGTTCTGTGCCTTTTGTTTATTTATTTATGTATTTATAAATATATATTTATTTTTTAAGAGAATAAAAATAAGAAATTGGCAAATCTGCTGCTGTACAAAGGCTGATGGGAAGGTAACAGTCCAGCAAGTTTGTGAACAGTAATTTTGAAAGTGAGATTTAAAACAACGTACGAAGTGGTGACTTGTGGATATCTAATTGTCTGAGTTGTTGCCGCACCGTTTAGGTTGTCTGTCTTTCTTTTTTCACCCTTCATGAGAAAACTAAGCTTTTAGCATTAAAGTAAGGTACTTTTCTCTGTAGCCGTTCTTCATGGCAAAGGTGATGCTGGCTGGTGCGATGACTGGTCTCCTCAGCTGTCATAGTGAAGCTGGAGGTTTGCTTGTAGGCTGTTTGCTATGACACACTCACTTCTTGAGTGCCATGGTTTTTAATTGTCACCTGAATTGCTCTGATTGGTAAAAATAATGCTGCTGAGATAATTGGAGGGCCCCAAAGCAAGCTGTAATCACTTTAGCAACCTCAACAAAACCATTTAGATTAAAACGCAGTTTGAATTAGAGCACACATGGACAATGTGTATTTTACAAATTACAGGGTAGAAGCCAAGTGTTTTTGAGCGGTGTGAAGGGAAAGAGAACAAGCAAATTCTGGTATTCAAAACCAGTTATCTCTTCTCAGCTAATTTGAATCTAAAACTTCTAAATAGAAGAGCTGTTCCAGTACAGTCTGGAATTGAGTAAATTCTCGGTATATATCTGACAATTGAAATCCGTTGTCAAATATAGTTTGATTTTGCAGCAAGAGAATACTTGCCATCAGAATAATTATCCTTTATTTGAGTCTGTTGGATTTGTCACTAGAAGCTAATGATGCATTAAAAACAAAGATTGACCATGGCGAATAACCTTGCTGGGATTAAACATCAGCCTGCCTCTCAGATTGACTGGCGCTTGTTCTGTGTTTTGGGACTAGTGCGTTCCATCATGTGTAAATAGAGTAATTGTACAAAGGTGAATACAGGGGCAACTCTGGGTAAATATGTTAATGAATTATCATATATTGCACAGCCCTGGAATTATAATCTTTTTCGTTCCTGACTATAAACATTAGGCTTTCGCATAGAGTTGAGACACTTCCAGTGCTCATATTCATAATGTTCTCATTTCTGCTGGATGTTTTGATGAGTTGCAAAACATTTTAGGGTGTCGACTCGCAGCATGCAGGTCGTAAAGTGACCATTTGCCCAGCCAAAACCCATGTATTTTGTAAAGATGGCTTTTTAATTGATAAATTTGAGTCTACTCTAGGTTAAAAGCATCTGTATGAATGTCTCTTCCAGCTTGGTTTTTATAAAGTCTGGCATTGTGGGATGAAGTATTCTGAGTGGACCAAGTTCCATTCCACGTTTGGAGATCTTGGTTATTGCAAGACAAGAAATCGCTTGCTCGGAACATAGGTCATCTTTCTCACTGCATATGCTATGTTGGAAAAGTATCCATCATTTGATACGAATACAAAATAAAATTGAATGTAACTTTTATTGGTTGATGTTGGCTTTTAATACCTTCCAGTGATAGAGTCAACGCATGGACAGTCACACATGTCTCACAGTAACGTGTGAACTTTGGTGCTTAGATGACGTATGGAGTTGTCGACACGGTATTTTCTTCATATCTTCAGTAAGGTTTAGAATGAGATATATTGAGCAGATTCCTATGAGAGAATCACTGCCTGAAGAGATGAATGGTATCACAGTGTTAAGGTAGCTCTAGATAGTTTATTCTTACGGGCACAGAGCAGAGAGTAGTATCTCTGGTTCTGGGATAATTTCTGTAGGCAAAGTAAATTAGATACTTTTATGGCACGTGTTGTTTACAACTTTACTTTCTTTGCACTGTTAGGTCCGAGTGATGGTGGATTTATGTAACAGCACAAAAGGGATTTGCTTAACAGGTAAGTTGATTGTCTAAAGCATTACACCTATGTTAGTTACCTTCAGGAATACAGAAGTACAGTGTTTTCAAAGAACTTGAGGTCAGCGACGACATCAAAGAACTACGCTATTTACTCTATCAGAATTTACATATCAATTGGGTTATTTATTTAAAAAAAATAATGGGTGCTACTTTGGGACTTATCTATTTACTATAAATGCTGAAATTTAAGGAGCTCAGTTGATGTTACTTGGAGCTGTTTCTTTCCCATTTAATTTTCATAAGCAAATCATACAGACTTGGGTGTTTAAAATACTAGCTGAGGTTTAGTCTTGGTATTGTTGTGTATGTCCCCACACTTCAGAGCTAACATGGAATGAACATACAGGGTGTAGAAACTTGCTTCCATTGCTGTAAGTGCTGTGGGGTAGTGGGACGTAGATGAGCAACGTGTTTGCTTCCCCTGCCTTGGACCATGGTAACAGGATGCTGGGTGTCACGTGTTACTGGTGAGGAGCTGGAGCAGCCGCTGGCTGGGACAAGAGAAGGAGGAGGAGTTGTTTCTATGCGATTTGGTGAAGAGAATGTCAGGTAGTAGCCAATTTAAGGGCTATGGTCCAGCTTTGAAGTCTATAACAGATAGAGTTGTGTTCTTTTTGAAATGAGAAGATAAGAAATAAGCTGCTTTTTAAGAGTGAAAGTACTTCACTTGCTGCCTGATTTGTATTTTCAACTGATTTTAGCATAATTGAGAATTATCGTAGTACTCACAGATGCTAAATGCTACTTTGGAAACTGTAGCTCGGCTCTGGCTGCAACTGAGGCTGAACGACAGACAACCTAAAAGGTTGTTTCTTTGGGCTCCAGACTTCTGAATTCATGCTACTTGGTGCCTTCTCCAACTTTTTGCTCTCTTGACACTATTAAATTTTGTATCTAATACTGGATTTCTCTACTATAGGCCTCTGTGATGTTTGCTACTTTTCAAGCACCTTTCTTATCTATCTTATGCTTATACAACGATAATCAAGATCCTCAGTTTTTGAGATGAGGAAGTAATTGAATGCACTAATGGACGTAACATCGTAGTGTGGGAAAAGTGGTCATTTACTGGAAAGTTGGCAGAAAGATATTAACTGCCTGTACTGATTAAAAGGGATAATTGCTGTAATGGTATTGTAAAATGGTTTTCACTTTACTCGTAGTGCTTTCTAATTAATGCTGAAAATTGTAATCTTTAGGGAAATCCAGTAATTACTGTTATTTTCTGTTGTAGAGAGTTTTGTTGAAACCAGACAGTACTTGTTGGCTGGATAAAAATGTTCACAGAACTAACTTGGCTCTTTAATTGCAACTACCACCTATCCTTGTAGTCTTCTAATGTGCTTTTCCTGTTTGTGTTTTTTTTATTTTAATGTGTATTGGGGATGACGTAAGATGAATCTTGTTACAGAAACATTTTCTGCTTTACTCCTGCCTGCTATGCTTTCTTCTCATTAAGGCCCTATACTTGAACTAAGAGAGAGCGAGACAGATCTTATTGTATTACAGGTTGCTGAATAACTGAAGCAAGTCCAGTCTCTAATACACTAGCCAGGTTCTGTGGGGAGATTGGTCCAGGCTGGAGAACAATTACATGTGAAAAGCCGGATTGTGATTTAGATGTAGTTAATAGGAATGACAAGACTTTTTTTTTTAATTTAAATAGTCTGAATCCTAAACTGCAATGAAATATCCATAAAACACAGAGAAGTGTAACATGTATTTTTAACGTGTTTATTTAACAGGATTTTTGATTGTGACATTGATCAGCATTGTAAAGCTATTCTTCTTCTACTATAGTAGGATCTTGGAGATCACTTGTGTAAAGGAAATGTAGTGACTGTTAGATGCCTTGCATCCACAGTATTGTAAAGGCACCTGAGCCCCTGACAGTGAGATTGCATTGCAGACGTGGTTGGCTGTCAAACTGTTGTCAAACTTTTATCAACTGAGATTTGCAAAAGGCAAAACGTGCATATGTAATTGCTTTTAAGGATACCCTTTCAGTAAGTCTGAGTTTCTGCTAATGCTCAAGTAGTTATTTATAATACAAAGCAGTGAAATCCATAGGTGTTAATTGTGAAATTTGAGGGGGTCCCCCCTCTCCCCCCCCCCTTTTACTGTTCTCATCTAATGCCTAATCAAATGAATTTGCCATTGCTTTTTGTTTTCTTTCTAGGTTAATCTCACCATTTCTCCTTTCTTGTGTTCTTTTCTTGTTCTTGTTGTAGGCCCCCCAGGTCCCCCAGGTAAGATACTTTGACAATTGCAGTAGCATTTTGGGGTAATTGAAACAGTTTCTGGTACAAAATGTTGAAATGTATCTTTTATAGAACAGTCTTCCTTTGCTAATTAGAATGAGGGAGGATTGCATGACTGATTTCCTTTATAATTTTTCTATTTAGGTCAACTCATCCGTTCTGAGACAGGGGGGAGGTTTTGGGCATTATGCTTTTCGGGTGGAGGGAACAGAATAGTTTCACATTTGCCAAAACATACTTGATCAAAACCAGATTGAATTAATTAAGAGTGTTTAAGTAGCATTTAGCTGAAGAGATGAGCATGTATTAAAAAAACCCCAAACCTCGAGTAAACTGATACTATAATTTAACACTAAAAACATCTCTAAAAATGTTGGCTACTGATTGCACTCTCCCACCTCCCTCGTAACTTTTCTTCCTTTCTTATTTAACTCTCTCTTTCTGCTCTCACTCACGTGGTTGCTAGGCTATATAAATGGTTACTTGCTTTATTCTATGCTTCTTTAGCTGTGGGTCTGTTTAGAATAATTCTATCAGAAAAGTATCAGGTACTTTTTGTTTGTGGGGGTTCAAATAGTGACGAAGAGGGAGTGATGTCTTCTGTATCAACCCATCATGGTTTGGCTCTACGTTATTCTGGACAAGTAGGTAAACGCTTTTGTGTGTTAGATTAGTCCAGCGAATATCATAAGAACATGAAAGCTTGTGTGGCTTGTGGAAGGTGTTATAGTCACTGCCAAATTCAGAAACAGGATGGGTTAAACTGTGTTTGTCAAGAATCATAGAATGGTGGGGGTTGGAAGGGACCTGTGGGGATCATCTAGTCCAACCCCGCTGCTGAAGCAGGGTCACCTACAGCAGGCTGCACAGGACCTTGTCCAGGCGGACAGAGAAGGAGACTCCACAACCTCTCTGGGCAGCCTGTTCCAGTGCTCCGTCACCCTCAGAGGGAAGAAGTTCTTCCTCATGTTCAGATGGAACTTGCTGTGTTTTAGTTTGTGTCCGTTGCCCCTTGTCCTGTCGCTGGGCACCACTGAAAAGAGTCTGGCCCTATCCTCCTGAAACACACCCTGAAGATATTTGTAAGTATATATTAGGTCCCCTCACAGCCTTCTCTTTTTCAGGCTGAACAAGCCCAGCTCCCTCAGCATCTCCTTGTAGCAGAGATGTTCCAGTCCCCTCACCATCCTTGTAGCCCTCCTCTGGACTCTCTCCAGTAGCTCCTCATCTTTCTTGAAGTGGGGAGCCCAGAACTGGACCCCGTACTCCAGATGTGGCCTCACTAGGGCAGAGCAGAAGGGGAGGAGAACCTCCCTCAACCTGCTGGCCATGCTCTTCTTAATGCAACCTAGGAGATCATTGGCCTTCTTGGCAGCCAGGGCACACTGCTGGCTCATGGTTATCCTGTCATCCACCAGGACACCCAGGTCCCTCTCCACAGAGCTGCTCTCCAGCAGGTCTCACTGAATGGCAGCACAGCCTTCTGGTGTTATCAGCCACTCCTCCCAGTTTTGTGTCATCAGCAAACTTGCTGAGGGCACACTCTAACTCTTCATCCAGGTCGTTGATGAGTAAGTTGGACAAGACTGGGCTGAGTACTGACCCCTGGGGAACCGCACTAGCTACAGGCCTCCAACCTGCCTCTGCGCCACTTGTGACAACCCTCTGAGCTCTGCCATTCAGCCAGTTCTCAATCCACCTCGCTGTCTGCTTATCTAGCCCACACTTCCTGAGCTTCCCTATGAGGGTGTTATGGGAGACAGTGTCAAAAGCCTTGCTGAAATCGAGGTAGACAGCATCCACTGCTCTCCCCTCATCCCCTGCTCTACCCAGCTGGTCATGCCATCATGGAAGGCTATCAGATTGGTCAAGCATGGTTTCCCCTTGGTGAATCCGTGTTGACTGCTCCTGATAACCTTCTTTTCCTCCACTTGCTTGATGATGACATCCACAATGAGCTGTTCCATAAGCTTTCCAGGGATGGAGGTGGGGCTGACTGGCCTGTAGTCCCCTGGTTTCTGCTTCTTACCCTTTTTGAAGACTGGAGTGACACTGGCTTTTCTTCAGTCCTTAGGCACTTCTGTTCTCCAGGACCTTTCAAAGATGATGGAGAGTGGCTCAGCAATGACATCTGCTAGCTCCCTCAGCACTCGTGGGTGTGTCCCATGGGGCCCATGGATTTGTGGATGTCCAGTTTGTTTAAATGATCTCCAACGCAATCCTCCTCGACCAAGGGAAGGTCTTTCTTTCTCCAGACTTTCTCTCTACCTCCAGAGACTCAGATACCTGAGGGCTAGCCTTAGCAGTAAAGACTGAAGCCAAGAAGGCATGAGTAACTCTGCCTTCTCTGTATCCTCTGCCACCAGGGCACCCACCTCATTCAGCAGCAGCCCCACATTTTCCCTAGTCTTCTATTTGCTACTGATGTACTTGAAGAAGCCCTTCTTGTTGTTTTTGACATCTCTTGCCAGATTTAATTCCAGGTGGACCTCAGCCTTACTTGTTGCTTCCCTGCAAGCTCTGACAATGTTCCTCTATTCCTGCTGAGCGGCCTGTCCCTCTTTCCACATTCTATAGACCTTTCTCTTCCATTTGAGTTTTCCTAGAAGCTCCTTGCTCATCCATGCAGGTCTCCTGCCTCCTTTGCTTGATTGTCCTTGAAGTGGAATCCAAAAGGCTGATCTGAGCTGGCCTTAATGCAAAATGTGTGCCGTATTCATTTCAGTCATTTTTCTTATGGTAAGGCCACGGCAAACAAGCACCTTACCTGTAAGTTTGGTTTCATAGTTTTTGGTTTGTTTGCTGTGGGTGAGTGTTTTTTTGTTTGTATTGTTTGCTTTTGTTTGGGGTGGGTGTTTTTTTCTGGGTTTTGTTTTTCTTTTTTATGGATGATACTCTATTGACATGGGGAACGTAATGGCCAACTAGAGGATTTTGTATGTCTAAGGAATATATATATATATAAACATACTATATGTAAATACAGTAGATTTAAGGATAAATTACATTTAACAATGAAAATTCAAGTTTGCTGTTTGGTTTGTTCAGGGCCTCCTGGACTTGATGGGCTGCCTGGCTACAATGGATCAGATGGAGTCCCAGGTATACCAGGACAAAAGGGAGAACCAGGAATAAATGGAAGAAGAGGAAAAATAGGTATTTATTTTTTTCTTTTTGTGGTTGTTTAGAAAAGAAATCCTTTCTCATTGTTATATTCAGATGTAGTTACTTTTAGACCTTTGTACAGGGAGAAGGGTTTCAGTGTTTACAAAGAAGTTTCATGTTACAGAATTCTGTAGCATTCATTGTCTTACACCAAGCAGTGGTGGGTTACTTCAGATTTACTCCACAGTGAGGAAGACGGTATAAATACATTATAGAATATTGCAAATAAAAGCTATTGAATGCACTTAATTGAATCTCAGTGTTCTGAACTTGCTGGTAAATACTGTTATTGTAAGAATATTTCCCTTCCTCAACCTGCCAACCTAATTGCCCTTTGACTTCAGATATCTTAAAAAAAGAGCCAGATTTTGGGGGTGGAAGTTGTTAGACGTTACCATGGTTTTGGTTCCAGATTTGTAATAACTATGGTAGGAACAGTATATTTCCATATTTTTCTTTTCTCTAGTGTTCATTTAGGCTGGAAACTCTTGGAGCAGCTTTTTTTAGTCTCAGATAAACTTTGTCAGTAGGGTCTCTAGGTACTATTTTAATGTAGTTGACACAGATGGAGTAGCTCTGCTATATAGCCCGTAGGCTGTGCGTAGCCCACAAGCAATTTTTCCGTGCTGGTCGAGGGAAACCATTTGACCTGACTTACTGATTTCACCATGACGTGTTTCTTCTAAGAACAGAGAGAACCAGCAGCAGGAGTGCTGTCGTCTCTTGGCTGTCCAGCTCAGGAGCACGTGAGGAAATGGGGCAGGGCAAAAGCTGAATAGAACAGGAGTAGCCCTGGCGTGCCAGATTCAACAGGTCACTGCACGGTAGCTGAAGGGACAGATAGGCACTTGCTGTGCTCAGAGCCTGTAAAGTGCTGTGAAATTGTGAAGCTGCTGGCTTATCTGATGTGCAATAGCACTGTCTGCAAGCATTGGTGTGTAATTGGTGCCTTCAAGGCAGAGTGAGAAAGCAGCAGGTTGGGCAGGGAGGGAGGAGGGTCAGGAGACAAAAGGGTGTCAGAACAGTGGAACTGAGAGAGTAGAGAAGAGGAGGGGGATGTTGGTAAGTAGGCAGGCTGATGTTAGCAGGTTGGTGTTTATAGTGGCCCATCTGTTACTCTGGCTCTTGCACCTAGCCTGTGGGCTTGCTGGCAGGTACAAGTGGAACAATTGTCTGCTGTATCTTGAGACACCACATAGTCTGTCACTTCAGTATCCTCAACAAATTTTTAAAATTGGAAATGAAAGTGAGAACCAGTCCTCAGTATCAGGTGGCAGTTGTGCCAAAGACACATTTCGTATTTCACCCCAAAACTAATTCTGTTTCTGATTTCACAAAACCAATTTAAATAGTAAAACCGTAAGTAGAAAGCCAAGCATTTTCTTGTCAAGTATTAAAAAATATAATTTACTTGAAACCTATGCCTGCAAGAGCACTGACTTTTCTGTTTGTATGACTGTTATGCTTCTCTATCCTGAAGCAAGAAAGTCCTAACTGCCGCAAAAGTAGAGGGTGCAAGGTTTTGATGGGTCAGTTGTACACACACACAATTGTTGTCCTTATTGCAGAACTAAATCACACAAGACAAAGGAATATCATCTTAAATATGTTACTTTACTACATGATCAAGCACAACATGTATGTGGACTCATCATGCTTCTAACAAGTGTAGAGGGAGGGTTATAGCAGCTGTGTGGGAGTGTTACAAGGTAGCTGTATCTGTGCTGTGTTGGGCCAGTGGAAAATATTACAAGTGCAATGTGTGTTGTAATGTTAGTGCATAATTACTTTAAGATAAAGTCTAGAGGAACCATGAAAATGCCCTTCATAATGCCTTGCAAAGGTGAGATAAATGTATTGCTTCACATCTTTCCTTTAGTATTCCTACTTACCCAGAAATTCTCCAGCCAGTGTTAATGAGGCGCAGGCCTGTGTATTTCATGTCAAAACTCGGAGGTCACTAGGTAAGGAATGTATTACTTGCACCAAACAGATTGTACACAGTTTCCCTTTGTATTAGGTTACAACGTTGTTTTGAAATCAGAACAAATTACAGCTACCCAGATAAATACAGGTGAAAAAACCAACTAGAGTTGACTATATTTTGTATAAAAAAAAAAGTATTGACTGATGCTTAATACTGGAACAGTGTTCTTGGTGCTGAAATGCTTTTTATTCCTAGGTGTGCCAGGACCAAAAGGTGATCAGGGACAGAAAGGAGAACCTGGAGAAATGGGTTTACCTGGCAAGGATGGTATGCCAGGAGGAAAAGGTGCAAGAGGAGCAAAGGGTGAAAAGGGGGATGCAAACAATGACGTGATATTAGAAGGTAGGAAGAAGTGCTCTTAGGAGCTCTCTTGCAATGGTGGACTTGACAGAAAAAAGATAAACTCTGCTTCTAAAGCATGAATGTGATCTGCAAGAGCAGGACCAATCCACATAACCGTGTTATCCACAGTGAAGTTCTTGAGTATTGCTGCAGTTCAGATACTTGTGTCCTTCAGTAATAGTTTCAAAGGTGTGTGTAGCTCCAAAAGTTTAAAGCTCTGTCCAGGAGATTACGTTCTCTTTTTAATGCAAGTATCCACAAAAACTTTCTGCTTGGGCTTTGGATTGAGGTGTACGTGAACTCCTCCCTTTCCAGGACACTTCTAGACAGTTCATTTCCTGCCCTTTCTTGCAGTGTAGTGTTATTTTTCTGTTAGAAAATGAGGTGCAGATTTCCATTCAGGCATACATGAAGCAGCCACAGATATAAGCTGTGTAAAATTATAGCACTGTAGCCTCTGAAGTTGAGGTCTTAGAATGCAGTAAGTAAAAGGCAACGGTACTTTATAACTCTAATCTGCCTGTAGTCCAGAGGGGTAAATACATTGATGTCCTACAATTTGTGAAGTTCTGTATGGTTGACCTTCTAACAAACAGCTTTGCGGTGAGTTTATTGCACTGTGTTTCTGTACGCAGAAACTTAAGAGAGATGCTGTTTTAGAGATCTCTCCGAGTCCCTCACGTGGACACGTGCAGTTCTCTGCAGGTTGTCTGTTGCCTACAGGGCCTGTGATGTTGTACTCTGTTTTGTTGTACTGCTTTGTACACAGGTGCAAAAGGTGAACCTGGACCCCCAGGGCCCCCTGGACCACCTGGACCCCCAGGGCCTCCAGGAAAACGTAAAGGTAAAGCACAGCTTCAGGAGAACATATACAGCAGCAAATGCACAGGTGAGTTCTTTCCAGTGTTCTTTTTAGTATTATAAACAGGTTCAAGACCGAGCCTGCAGTTCCGACTCTCACAAAACAGTAAGCATGTGCTTAATTGTGCTGGCGTCAGTAAAACTGCACACGCTTAAAGCTGAGCATGTGCTTAGGGGTTTTGAGGAAATATAATCTGGATAAGGCAGCAAGCTATCTCCAGTGTGTATTAGTCTTTTAATCGTGCTATGCCAATGTTCAGGCAAAGCATTTACACATGGTGTTTTCTGTTAGATGGGGTACATTTGGAAAGTAAGAGAAATGCAGTTGAAATTTTGAGCTTTTAAATGCTGATTTTTAATTTTACATGTAAGTATTACACCTGTTAGCCAGGCTACATTTCACTATATTCTAGAAAATGAAATTGCCTGGTCATTGGCAGAACTGAAGCAAGGTTGAGCCAGCTAGGACTTTTAAAAGCTGGAGGAATACAAAAGGATTCTCTGAGACTTTGTGTCCATTTGAATATAAAAGTTTTGGAGCCAAGGTGCTCTTGAGTTCTTTTCCATTGTTGCTATTTATCATTGTATCCTGAATGACAGGTGGATCATGACTCCCTTTTATTTCCATTACTGTAGCAGTGTTGGTGAGGTTTATGGCTAATTCTAATATTCAGAAAGGAAAATAAAAGACCGTAGATTCTCTTCAAACTGTGGCTGCAAATTGCACAGCAGATACTGTCAGAACCAAAACAGCAGTATCCAGACTGCCAGGTCATAGACTGTGTGCTGAAGCATAGCAGCTGCTACACTTTTTTTTTTTTTAAGTCACTGATTACAGTGCTGACATAATTGTTTGCCATGAGATATCTCTGGTATGATTTTCAGGTGTGCTGCACAGCAGTAAATCCCCATGGATTGAACTTGATGTTGTGGGTTGTTGAAAAATCATGTCAGTGTTTCATGTCACAACTTCCATCCCTGTTTTAGATCTTTTTCTCAGAAAGATTAAAATTGTGCCTCAGATAAATCCCACGTGTGTGTGCATGTGCCCATGTGTGTTTTTCAGTGAGTAAAGCGCTGGCTCTGCTGTGTGGAGCATGTACAGAGAAAGTTAGTTGGCACATATCTCTTCCTCCAGCCCGTGACTGGCTGGAAGTACTCTGCTGTCTTGAACAGTGTATTTTGTAACTACATTGATGGATATAGTGTACTGAGCATGTTTTTCCATGCCTGAAGTTTATATGGATTTAAATGTATTAATAATAGCTCAATACTTTGTGGAAGAAAGTGTTGGTGTCAACATGACGGGAAAGACTATATTAATATTCTAAAAAACCTTCTGTAGTAAACACATTTCTTACCATATTTTTACAAATATTTATATTTGTCATGGAAAAATTGCATTTTAAACTGGATTCTTCAGATAGGCTTGAATCCTTTTTGCATGTTTGAGCAGGAACAGCTTCTAAGAAATTAACAGGGACATTGAGACTTTCTAAAAGTGTTTGCAACTTTTGTAATCATTTTCAGCAACATTGAAAAGAAAATGTAATCTCTGATCCTTCATTTCTCTAAAGCTCTAAACCATTCTAAACAATTCTGTTTTTAATTAGAAGTATTAAATGAGGGTTTGATTTTTCTAATACTTCTAGATGTTAGTTCAGGCACGTTGCAGGGAGGGGGAAGCGGGCGCAGCTGGGAGAGCTGGTGCTTGGAAATAAAGGATGCTTGTACTCATTTTGTTGTGAAAATCAGCAGCCATGTTTTAAAGGTATTTCGAGATGGATGTCTGCAGTTGCTGGACTTTTGAAAAAATGTTATGCATTCCTGAAAACTCTCTCTCAAAAAAAATCTAGCTTTGAGACTTGTATTTCAAATCATTTCGATGTACTGGAAGAGGAGAAGACTTTTTTATTTTTCCTTTTTCCCCTATAAAGGATTAGCAGTAGAGCATGAGAAGAACTGGTGGTTTGGATGCTCAAAAGCATGGGTTCTACAAACATTGTGGTATTGTGCTAACTGGAAAATTTTGGTTCAAGCTGAGCATGGAAAGCAAAGCGAAGCTGGTGCAAGAACAGCATTGTGCTTCTAGCTTACTCCAGCTTGAGAACAGAAGCAAACTTTTGGGTTTGGATCTGTGTCCTGAGCTAGCTGTCCTTGTCCTTTACCCCTGGACGGTATTGCATTCAAGACAGTGGCGGCTGTCAGTGACTGTTGCTACCCTCAGAGTGCTGGGATGAATATTCCTCCCAGTTGAGATGCCTGTTTTCAGGGAGGTCAGAGTGATCCTATAGAAGAATAGCAAAGGATGTCTCAGTTACTAATCTTTCACATTTCTGGAAAACTAAGAGTTATCTGTGACAGTGTTCGGTAAAGTGGGGTTTCTTTTGTAAGTGGGAGTGTAGTTTCTTGATAGGCGTACCAAAAGGGAATCGCACAAGAACTTCATGCAGTCATGAAGTGTGAAACAAGCAGAGCACTTTGTATGTCACACCATTAATAAGGTGATATGTTTCCATGTCACCATCATTCTGCACAGTTTTCTCAGATGAAAAATCTTTTTTTTTAATTATTATACATGCTATTAGCCAGTGAATATTTAATACTGGGTGAAGCATCTATCAATTATTTCCACCTCTTATTTTTAATACAGCACGTAATTGTAGTAGCATGTAAGAACCTCAGTCAGGAGATGCTGGGTATTGAAGTGTCAGAACAGAGCCCCAAGAGCCTCCTTACAACGGAAAGTAGATAGCTGGAGCAGAAATCTCATCCTATTTGAAATTATGAAACGCATGAACTGTTGTACAAGATATAATTGGAACATTTACTCTGGTAGCCTCTTTTCAAGTGTTGAAACAGACTGAAGTGCTTTGGAGGATAAGCACTCTGATGGATTTCTGATGGATTTTAAATCCCAGAGTGCAAATGGGGAGTTAAATAACTCCACAAAGAGATCTTCCTCAGTGAGCATTTATGTTTTATGAGTCAGTAGGCTGTGGGATCTTATTACCAAAATTCAAAGTATAAAACAGATTTTGTAATTAAATACTTGTATCCCTTTGAAGAAAAGAGAATACATATGCTGATTTACAACTGTAATTAACTTAGTATATAAGAATACAACAATGGTTTCTTCAAATTAAATTTTGAATCAGGTAAAACTTTTATTTCTTTAAGAGTAGAGAATAATTAGTTGGAAGCTCACGTGTATTTGTTCTCAATGGTACTGTTAGCTAATTCTAAAAGAAACAAAACATCCCTGCTCCACACTTCCTTGCTCCATCCTTCCCACCCTCCCCAGAGAGACCAAATCAATATTTTTAATGTATATAAACTCCATTAACTCTCAGTCAGAATATTTTATGATCAGAATCAGTACGATATGTATCTTTTTTGATGGAAAGAAAGCAGTGAAAATTTCACATAAAAGTCTCTGATTGAAAACTGTCTTTTTAATCTTATTTGCTTTGTGTTTCATGCAGCTGAAAGTTCTCGGAAAGTATTGCAAATATTCTCAAATCCAAATAGCGTACTCAGCTTCTCTACAAACACTGACCTGGTCCTTGGCTGTTCTGTAGTATTAAACTACTGTATAGGGAACTGCTCATTCAGTTAACTCTATCTGTTGGACTCAGCCCAAGAAAAAAAACTTGTGCATTGCAACTTCTAATTTCTGCTGAGTAGATTCCTTTTATGAGATCTATTGAGATTATTCTGAGATCAGAAGCTGGAAAGGGATCTACCAGGATTGCTAGATTCTAGCTATAGGCATTCATCTTCCCATGGCTGGATTGACTGTGCCTTATTTTGGAGATACACCGTGAACATTTGCAAACTTTCAATGTCATATCACCCAATGTCCTAGATAAAGGGGTGGGAGGAATATGTGGTGTTCTTGCTCTATCTTGGAGTGGTTTCCTTCTGCGTGAACAAAGAGAGGCTATAACCTGAAGGAGAAAATAATGATGCAGTATGATCTGTCTTTTCTTTCCTGAATGTCACGCTACCCTTTCAGCATTGCTTTATATTTATGTCATATTTTTACTATCTTTCTCATTTAAACTTCATCTCAGCCCTGTAAATCCCAGAAAGATATTGGAAGGCAATAAGGAAAATGCACGTCCGAAAGAATTCGCAGCCTGCATGTCAAACAGTGTGAAATGTTTAAGGAGATGAGTTAAGAATGGAATTAGAAAACAAGTCTATGATGAAATCTTCAGCAAAGAGCTGAGAACTGTTCTTTGTGGTTACTCATTCTCAGCAAACTGAAATGTGTTGCATTGTTTTAAAAGCAGAAGAAGTATCTGGGTTTATAGAAAAAGGTCCATAAATAATTTCATTCAGGCATTATTTTAAGAGTAAATGCTAAGAGAAAACCCAACCAGTTACTCTTTAAATTGTTGAAGGGTGGGAAAAGTGTTTCCAGGTGTTTATTTGTCTCTAATGTGAACCATTTCTATGTGTGTAAGGAATATGGTGTATGGTTTCCCTTAGTCTTCCATATTGCTGCTTTAACGGCACGGATGACTGATCTGCATTCTTACGCATTGTGTGCTCAGCGTATGTGTTAGTACTTTATTGCTGTCTTGGGCATTAAGAGCGTGAGCAAAACTTCCAGTGTTGCCTACAGAATATACTGCCGCTGCTGGTCTATGTCGATTTGGGCATGAAGCTTTTGAGTTTAGCCATCACTCATTCCCAGGAAAGCATTTTGGTATTACTGCTAAACCAGCCAGCTGCCAGCTATCTCAGTTGTCTGAAGTCAACTAAGGAAAGGGGCAACTCTCTTTCTAAGCAGCTACTCAGAAATTCGCAGCTAAGGAATTAAATCTGTTGAGCAAAATTAGTTCCTCCTCAGAGCTGACTGTCAGCCTGACAGTTTTGAGGAAACAAACCAGCCTGAACACTTCATTCCCTTGGCAGAAGTGAGAAGCTCATCTTTTGACCAAACCAACCTAAGCGTTTTTCCCCAGATGAAACAAAATGCCAGTTGTCATTCCTTTATTTTAGTGGAGTCACTGATGTGCACATCTGTCATGTCGGATACAGAACACTGAGATGTTTTACCCTTTCTCTCTCAACTCTAGGTGAGACATGTGCTGTGCCAAATGATGATACCCTGGCTGGAAAAGCTGAAGACAGAACCCCTAGTCCTTCAAAAAAAGCTGGTAACCTGCTACAGAGCGTGATTAACTGCTTACTGTGTTAATGTCACAGACAATGGACGTGTGCTTTTTCTCTACTAGAATGTGTCATAACATCTGTAGGAAGTCCTGTTCACTTTGTCAGTGTACAGCAAACGTTTGGAACTTGGATGCGGGAACCGGCAAATATAAGCGATGAAAGGATTTGGCTTACCACGCATTTTTCAGGTACGCTAGTAGTAGTCACTGATCAAAAATTAGCTGTTATACTAACATTGCTTTCTTAATTCCTTCAACCTGAACTAATATTTCTAGTCAAGTATGATGGGCTTCTTACCCACATTTTTTCAGAATATTTTCCATATTACCTGTATAATACTTGACTATGCATACGGTTATATACATTTGTAGTATCTTTAGACATTTTCAGAGTCAACATCAGATTTTGAAAATAGTTTGAGGATCTTAGGGTTTTTTAACCAATCCAAGTTTAAATGCCTGTTGTTCATGCCTTTTTATTTTTTTTTTTTTTTTCCTAAGTTTCCTATGGCTTTACTTCCCTACATAGTAGCTAGGAGTTCTACCTTTTCATTTAGCTGAGCATGCAGATAAATCAGGTGCTGCATGAACTACATTTAGTGCAGGAAAATATCTAAGACCTAAGTGGAAAAAGGAAATATTTCTTGCGTATTTACCAACTGTGTTCAGAATTAGGGCTCATCAGGTCAGTGGGAAATGGACACTTGAAGACCTCCATAGGTTTTTTTGGTGTTTGTCTCTGGATTGTTTTATCATGTTCCAGCAAGTTGAATCACGATTGAAAATGCAAATACGATTGTTATCTGTCAGATATTTCATTGAGACTGACTTTCAGTAGAGACTGAATTTTAGGTTAGAGATTTCAAAATTAGATGAACCAAATGATAGTCCTTTTTGTCATGTTTTCCCCTTCGTTTAGGAACATCTATTAAAGAATATGAGAATTCTAATGCCTTGCTGAATGACAGCTACAGGATCATTAACATCACAGGATTGTTCTATGGTTGTGGTCATGCAGTACAAAACAATCATCTGTACTACCACAAAGGAGGAACCAATGTCATTCTGAAGTAAGTCAAACACAGTTGGCTTAAGGCAAGCGATGTTGTGGAAGGAGAGGCAATGGGTTAAGAGTGGCAGAGGTGAACCTCAGAAAAGCAGACTGCTTTCCTTGTACCATTTTATGTTTCCTTTTGGTCCTACCTAGAATAGAAAGAGTATGGAGGAATGGTTCAGAATTCTTTCCAGAACAGAGCAACTAATTTTTTCCCATCTCTAACCAGAATGTGGGCCACCAGCCTTCCAGCTGTGTGTGCAGATGCTGTGTGAGGAGGGGAACTGCCAGGGCAGGGCAGGGCAGGTCCATTGCTCTGCTGTGACAGTCAGTTCTTTAAGCATTGTTCAGCTCTGTGTGCAAGTGGTTAACTTGAGTGGTTACTATATGATATGACAACTGGGCCTCCAGATTAACAAGATGCCATGTGCACAGGTGACAACAGATTTTTGGCTGTCCTGGGGTCCAGCAGGTTTCTGTTATACATTACATTGCGGTGGGTGTTCTTTGCTGTGTTCATAATTGCGAGAAAGAAATGGGAGCCAACTAAGGAATTTGGGGGTCAGAAAAAAGTACTTGATATAAAAAAATAAGCTGTGCATCTGCCTGCATCAGAGTAAGAACTGGTTCAGCTGCAGCTTTCGGGTAGTACTGTTCTTAGCTGGTCGGGGTTCAGTTAATGCTGCTAGTGCAGAGGAACGCACCAAGGCACCAGCTGAGGACATGGCGACCTGGTGAACTGCGCATTCCATTGTGGAGGAGTGGCTCCGCTGTTTGATTTCCTCGTAATAAGAAGTTCCTACAACTCTCCCAATGTATCTCCCTGAATTACATCTCTGTTCCCTGGGAATTACATCTCTATTTCACAGAATCACAGAATCACAGAATGGTAGGGGTTGGAAGGGACCTCTGTGGGTCATCTAGTCCAACCCTCCTGCCGAAGCAGTTTTTACTGAGGATAGAGACACACAATAAAAATCAAAACCAAAATCTCATCTTCTGGGAAGAGCCAAAGGAAGACAGTCCAAGGGCAAGTGAAAGATTGCATCTGCTTTCAGGTTCTCTTACATGACTCTGATGTGCGAGCCAAGAACATTACTATACTTTGATGTCTCTTCCCAACCAGGTGTGAGTGCCGCCTTCCTGTATTCATTTGGATGCCAAGGAATGTGAGCAAGCTGCTTGGATTCTATAATATTTATTCTGCCAAAGACAAGCCCACTTTTTGGCAACCTTTAAATATCTTTAAGGGCTTTTTGTTTATACATCTGTAAAAGACCATCTCTGTCTAAGCAATACACAGTGATAGGACAGAGGGTCCTCACCTTTGCTTGGGTACTGTTAATTGGGAAATGCCTTCATGTACAGATGAATGCAAGCTATTCGTGGAATTTTAGAAACCTCTCTAAGAAGTTGCTGAGAGATGGCCTTTCTGTTCTGTTATTCACTCTAAGATTATTTACCTTCAGTACAGATAGGATGAGGAACTATGACTTCTGTGATGGTGAAGTCCTTGATTATGGGCTGCAGAAAAGCTTCTGGGAGTTTTTTGTATTGATTTAATGGAAAGAACAGATGAGGATCTGTTTGGTTCGTTTTGCAAATGTTGAAAAAAATATTTAAAAGGAGGTTCCTGTCATATTTAAAAACTTACAAAACTAGGTTTGTCTGACCTTTGGCAGGTTTTCTCATGATGGTCAGATCCCTGATGATTGCTTCATCCTTTCTTCCTTTGTTTCATAACATGCTTTCCCACCTCTGTTCTTTGTGGTTGACTGCGTTCATCTTAGTGATCAGAGAGGTGTTTGTAGCTTGAGTTCCCGCAGCTGATGAAAATATTACACTATAGCTTGTCATTTACCTCAAGGTGCCAGAATATTAAGAAATTTATGAACCATTTGGAGTTCTAGGCTAGACTGTCCTTCACTGGAGGAGTGGAAGAGAACCTCAGGAATGAAACTTTGCTTTTTTGCTGCCTTCAGGATTTTCAGATAAGAGAGGGAAAGACAGGATGTTCTGTGTTGCAATTCTTGCACATTTCTAATGAATCTTGAGATGCTTTTTATCTTGTTGGCCTTTTATAGAAAAAAAACCTGAAGAAAATCTGCATTTCTATGTGACGACTACTGCTAATGGCTGTCCTTCTACCCCTTGCATGAGGTTACTCACAAACATGAAGCAAGATTAACTGGGTTGACAAACATTTCTCAGAAATCTTCTCCGGCCCTGAAGCCTTTTTTTATTGCACATACATGCTGCTGGAATATGGAGTTGCTGCAGACATGAGTTCTACAAAAGCTGAGGGGAATCGTCTAGTTCTAGTCATTCCTTACTTTTCTTAGGATGATTTTTCCAGTATATGCTATCAACGTCTCTTCCGCAGAAAAATTATTCTTCCAGTATTTTTTCTTCTATTGTAAGTTCCTGGATCTGAAATGTTCCTGTCATTGAGCCTGTCTTTTCAGAAAACTTTTGTAACTGTAGCAGATTCCTGTACTGAGTAATGTTTTTCCTCTATTTGAGGAACGGAGCTATACAGTTAGAGAGAAGTCAGACAATGAAATGTGCTTCATGACAGAAGGCATTACTTGAAAGGAAAAAGCATACTTTCTGCCTTTGCTAAAGCACTGCATTATTCAGTGATTAAATGCTAACTGCAAATGTGTCTTGATGGTAGCTGATTATCCTCTTAAACTAGTAGAGGAAGTCAGTTTAGCTGCTCAGTTCCACTGTCCTCAGATTATCATCCTATTAAGGAATTTCAAGGAATAATAGCAATTTTATACATCAGAGATGAGACACACAGGCTGTCCTGTTGGAGGCCAGCATGAGGTCAGAATTTTGGCTCTGCAAAAGCAGAAATTTTATTCCTTTGATGTTTACTTGAGTAAATCACTGCATTATCTGAACTGTTTTCAAAAGAGGAATTTATGAGACTAGGTGAACCTGCCCAGAATTCATGCTGGTTTGGTCAATCACGTTTTCTTCCTTTAGTTCCCACCTAGTAGAAAGCAAACTTCTGTACAGATTTCACTCCACAAGTCTGGGCCTTCATCTGGTATCTAGTTCTTTCTCATACCCATTCCTTTTAGTTCCTTCTTGCATCCTAGTGATAATAAAGCTCATAGACTAAATAATGTGAAACCTACCAAAGTGAGTTCATGCTCTGTACACCTTTTTAGATTGGGTATTACTTTGGAATTTTCTCCTGGTGTTTTGGAAAGTGCTCTGAGTGGAGTACTTTGTCTTAAAAGACGTCAGAATGGTCCTTGAACTCAAGTATTTACAACAATGCTTCTAGCAGTAATAATGAACTCTGAATTGATTCAACCAACTGGTGTGCGTAGTAATGAATTTTTAACACAACGTACTGAATACTTTATCTCATTTCAGACTTGGGCTTGATAAAGCATCGTTGGGCACACTGCTAATTGAAAATGCCTTATATCATGGTCGTAACTACCTCTTTTCTAACTCGAAGACGTATTTCAACGTAGCAGTGGATGAGAAGGGTCTTTGGATTATATATGCTTCAAGCACTGACGAAAATATAATAGTGGCACATATTGATGAAGAAACATTTTCAGTCATTCGGCATATCAACACTACATATCCTAAGTCCAAGGCTGGTAACGCATTCATAGCATGTGGCATTATGTATGTTACTGATACTAAGGATATGACAGTAAGTTTTGCTTTTGATTTATTGAAAGAGAAACAGATCGACGCAAGGTTTGAGTTACGGTCTTCACAGTCTGTTCTTGCTATGCTTTCTTACAGCCTAAGAGATAAGAATTTGTATACATGGGAGAATGGGAGCTTAATGATATACCCTGTGCATTTTGGCAGATGAATATATTTTAAAATGTCATGTATGGGAGCCATGTTTGACTAATAGATTGTTTAAACCTATATGATATACACATAGGGGTCTCTTCACTTCGTGTAATTTTCTGTTTGCTGATGGTGGTTTGTCTGTGCGTAAAAGGGAAATCAGGTGTCTTTGTATAAACACACTTCAATTACATAGGCCATTCTTGTCGTTCTGAAAGATGAGCGGCAGTATTGCAGCTGGCGCACAGTTAGCAGAGACTTGCTTTTGTTTCTCCCCTGTTATTCAGCTGATAATTGTATCTAATGTACACTGATTATTCCATGGTCATGTGCTCAGCAGAGACTATTTATAACTTTCAGTTGCAATCATCTTATCTGCAATCGTTTTCTAGTCAGTGATTATGGTCTAGTATAAATGTCTGTAAAATGAACTTTTGTGTATAAATACCTGTGTCATTTTCATTTAATACTTTCCACTGATTCTCTGTGAACATTTGTTTTTTTTGGACAAGGAGCTGTTAAAATAATGGGGATGGAAATAGTCGTTTAAATAGAAAAAAACCCAGAAGGCTTCAAATTTGACAAGTCCAGTGAACTGTTACATAATCAAAAGCAAAATCCAGCCCAAGTACAAGGAGCGTGGGAATAATGGCATTATTAAATACTGAATATACATGAAATTGTGTTTAGTAAACAGAGCGTGGGAAGAAAAGTAATGAGGTATAAAATTGAAGATGTAAAATTTATGATTAAAATTTCCTTTTTAACAGTGTTTGAGTTGCTTGTGTTGCTGCAGGCTCTTCTTTGCCCCTCACTGCCTTGTAAACTATACAACTATAACTTGCTTTATAACTATACTTAATTGTAGTAAGATATGTTTCTAAACAAAATTTTCCCCACGTTCGTCCATAGAAATGAAATCCTAAAAGGAAAGGTATACTTTTTTGCTGCTGTTCTTAGAAAAATAAAGTATCTGCAGCAGGAATGAACGTATTCATTGTAGTGCTTAGTGACTTAATTTGTTATTAATCTTAATTCAGAGGTTGCTTACATTCAAATTTTTGAGAGCTAGAGGTGAGAAATAACAGGAACTTTTTGATTTTAATTCTGTTTTGGTATTTCAGATTTCTAGATTTAACATTGAAACATAAATTCCTACTGTTGCTTTGTGTATCTACATTCAACATCACGCTCTCAGAAACCCCTACCTGAATTTCTAAGCTGCCTGCGTAGATTGGTAAAGTTCACAGAGCTCATCCAAATATTTAGAAGCAAAGTATCACTTAAACCCTGAACTGCACTGAGCTGCTTAATACCTATGTGACATCCAGCCACCATCAAAGGGATTAATGAATTTGGGAATGTCTGTTCCTGCAGAACCTTGTCTAGCAAATGTGCCGGAAAAATCCCTCTGTGGCAGCTAAGCTTCAGTGTGGGATACAGGGGTGGTTGGGCCTGGACTGCAGCCTCTTTGCTCACCGTACTTGCTTGTTTTACTAAGGCCAGGATTCAGGCCTCGCATGCTAAGGAGAGAGATACAGAGGGAAAGAAAAAAGCATAATTAATACTGTGAAGTGGTATATACATCAAAACTCATATACCAAGAATTCTACCCATACCTTCGAAGAGTGCAAAACTTCACAGTCTAGAGCTATGGTTTTGTCTATGTGGGCTTCTTCTGACTTTTGTGGGGGGTGGGGTTTTTTTTTTGGTTGGTAGGTTTTTTCCGAGTTTTTTTGTTGTTCCGGTGGTGTTTTTTAAATTGAATTTTGGTACTAATAAAGTAGATGTTTTGGCTAAAAAAAAAAAAAGCTTGGCAATATACTTGGGCAAATGCAGTTCAAGCCAGAATGGCAGAACTCAGAGGGTTGTCGTCAGCGGTGCTGAGTCTAGTTGGAGGCTGGTAACTAGTGGTGTCCCTCAGGGGTCAGTACTGGGCCCAGCCTTGTTTAACTTCTTCATCAACGACCTGGATGAAGAGTTAGAGTGTACCCTCAGCAA
>Ga0065711_1034361_pt1 | contig 23917 bp, 24 predicted proteins | sample Hoacrofraction12_FD_59098 | JGI IMG/M metagenome (GOLD analysis project Ga0065711, IMG submission 59098) | Hoatzin crop microbial communities from Cojedes, Venezuela - Epithelial fraction 12 v2 (version 2) | ecosystem: Host-associated > Birds > Digestive system > Esophagus > Crop | place...
GGAGAGGAGAGGAGAGGAGAGGAGAGGAGAGGAGAGGAGGCAGGCACAGGGATGGAGGGCAGTGGGACATTAGCCAGTGCAGGAGCAGCTCTCTAGAGCAGAACAGTTGCTGCTGCGGCCACACTGCGCACCCTGTGTGCTTATGGTGGCTTATGGCAGGCTGGCTCCTGTCTGATGCTGTGGGCTGAATATCTACTCATGCTTAGGGAAAGAACACTGGGTCACATTTTGCAACAGCTCTGCAGTAAGTCCCAAAGCACATGGGGACAGCCAGGAGAGTCACCCCCATCCCAACCAACCTACTAATGTGCGTGCACCTACAGGCTTGGAGAGCAGCATCCTCATCCACCAGTGCCAGCAGCACCACAAGATCTGTGTCTGGGCTGAGCGTCAGCCACTAACCCTACAGCCCAGGGTCTCCCCCAGCTGTGCCAGCAGCACAACCCATCAAGCCTCCAACAAGCATCACGTCCCTGCAGCCTTCAAGCCACTGCACCCTTTGCTCAGCCTCTCTGCCTTGTCTCTGTCTCTTCTGCTCTTTTTCTCCATCCTGGAGAAAGGCCAAACGCTGACATTAAGGCAAAATTCCAGCTGTGGGAGTGGCAGCCACAGGAATCGCTGCTGGGTGCCGGTGGCACGGAGGGGACAGCCTGCCCGGGCACTGGGAAAGTGATGTGTGGGAAGTGGCCCCTGCCTACTACTGCCCTTCGCAAGCCAGCCCCCAGCCAGTGGCCTCCACCTTCCTGGGGAGCTGAGCAGATGGAGGAAGAGCCAAACCCCTCTTTTGTCATCACCTCTCCCTAACAGGGTCCAGGCGATGGAGGCCGCAGGAAGGGAGCAGAGCTGCTGGATCAGAGGGCTTGGAAACCAAATGCAATTTCTTTGCTCTCTTCCGTTCTTGTATTGCTTTTCACCAGGATGCTAATTCCCTCTGCTCCGCCACCCTGTCCCACCTCCTCTGCAGCCCCAGCATGGCTCTGTCACCAAGGTGGGCAGGTCTGTCACTAGCACGGTGCCTCTGGGAGACGTGGGCAGTGGCTGTGTCCATTCTTCCAAGTACCAACCACTGCTGCCAGTCCCAGCCGGTGCGTGTGTCTGCCCCAGTCTCTGGTGCGGGAGAAGCAGCCTGGCTCTGGGTCTGCAGATGTCCTGCAGCTCTGACGGGTGGGTGCCAGAGCTGCTGGCCGCAGCATGGCTTTGATGCATTTGAGACTCCAAGCATATGCGCTTCAGAGATGTTCTTTATGGTGCACTGAGAAAAAAAGGCCCCTTAACCCGCTGTGACAGCAAGCAGAGTTTAGATGCTTTAAATCTGTCCCCTTGTTCGCAGATAAAATGAGCCTCAGGGCAGACTTACATCTCCTGGAAGGCTGAATGCAGCCGGACTGGAGAGAGCAGAGGATGCCGCACTCCTTGAGACATGGTACAACCATGGTTGAAAGGACAAGGCAGCGGAGGGGATGTCCTGCTCCGACCCGCTTCAGACACTTGCGCTGAGGCTGGCCGGGAGATTTCTGCAGGGCACATTCTCCACTCTGCCCTTCAGCAGACCACGCTCTGGCTTGACATCTCCTGGGGCAGCCTTTCCCCCTGACACACCTGAACCGCCCGGAATGCCACCCCTCTCTCCCATGGCCAGAGTGAACGTCCACGTCCCGTACAGACAGCTCCTGCCCGTCCTCACCTCTCCCGCCCCTTCCCTGTCTGCAGGCATCGCTCCCGCTGGCGCCAGTGCTCCAGCGTGCGGGGCAGATGGGGTGCCAGACACCCGCCCGGCAGATTTATGGTCATCAGGAACAGTTTCCATGTGTGTGCGAGCTCCATTGGACCCACTCCATCTCCCCACCCTTTGCCACTCCCAAGCTCGGGATCGTGCCTCTGCCTGCACGGTGCACGGCACGCTGCAGCCCGAGCTCTCCCCGACAGCGACCCCGAAGCTGAGGGTCCCTGCCGGGGGGGGCAGCAGCCGCAGTCCTACCCCCAGCAGCTCGGCCGGCTGCATGTGCGCAGCGTGGTGACTCAGTGCCGGGCGTGCAGATGGGCCGGCACAGAAGCAGGGATGAATTCCCCCGGCCCCGCAGCCAGCTGGCCGTCCTCGGCGGTGGGAGCACGAGCGCTTGCGGGGAACAGCCCTCCGTACACTTCCCCCTATGGATGTTGGGTCTCTTCGTTGCCTCTGGACACTGCCCAGCCCAGCAGCCGGGCAGCCACTGGGCGAGCGGATGGCAGGGTGGGGATGGGCGCAGGTGGGCGAGGACCTGGCCCCTTCGGCTCTGGCCTGGGGAGGGCCCCCTCCCGCGCAGCGCAGGGGCGGGAGAGGCACCGTCCGGGGAGACGGCTGGGACCTCCAGCTGCAATTAGCGGTGCCTCCAGCCAAGCCAGCTCAGCTAATGAGCGCACTGGGGAGCGTGTACGTGCAGCGGGCAGGAGCACAGCTGGGGGACCCGCTCCTGCCCCTGGCACCCAGAGCAGCACCGTGGCGGTGGGCCCCGTGCCACTGTGCACCTGGGGCTCAGGGGGCCCAACCTGCAGCCCGATGGGGAGGTGCTCAGGACATGTGGGGCAGCTGCTGCAGGTACTGAATTCCCAGGTGCAGCCCAAGGGCACAGCTCACACCGCGGCTCTGCCCCGGGGACCCCAAGGGATGCTGGCGATGGCCGCAGCCTGGCACTGAACTCATTCATGCCAGGGCTTTTATGAAAAGTAGGAAGGGGACAGGTCGCTGAGGACACACCTGATACAAGCCCAGTGTCCTCCCTCCTCCAGGACAGACAGTAACCTTCCCATCGAGCCCCTCAGTGCCTTTGGGCTAAGCAAAGGAGGTTGAAAAATCACCCGCAGCATCCAAGCATCCAGCCACGGCACCATCAGGCACAGACCTCCACACTGCTGCAATGCTTTCTCAAGGACGCCATCAATCCACAGGCAATATCATACTGTCTTCTACTACCACAGCTGAGCAGGCAGCCCCTGCCATCGCCTCACCCCGTGATCCCTCCGGGCCTTTCTCATGCTGTGTATGAAACTTCTATGCAGAAGGGAAGTTTTAGCATCTACTTAACCCAGCAGAACCAAGTGTCTCACCATCTACAGTCTTTAGCAGAAGGTCCAAGAGGAGCCACAGTTATCGGCAGGTGGAAGTCTGCATTTCAGCTTTGGCTTTCCCATGGGGTTTGTGTTGCTCGGGCTCTGCCTAGAAATACGCCCAAGTTTTTCCACGCGTAGGTATAACCTTACAGCACTGTGCATTAAGGGAGCAGAAATCACTACCAAGGATGGATAGAAAAGAGGCGATGCCATGAGAAAGAGCATGCAGAAATGTCTTTAACATGCTCTAACAATCTGAAGAGAAAGCTCACACCTACCTGCGGCAGTCTCTCCAACGAAACAAATGCATTGCATCCCTCTGGACTATTTCAGAGTGACATTAAGGAAAGAGAGATGGAGTATGTACACTGGGGGCCTGAAATGAGCCTAGAGCTACTAAATGCCAGAGCAGCATTTCAAAGGCACTGCCCTGTGAAGGGTGAATATCAGTGCTGCTCCTGCCCTCCTTCCCTCTGCTCCTCACTCCCACACACATGCACGGATGGGTTGAGATGCAGGCAGGCAGACTGACGTAGCTGCAAGAGGCTTTATTTGAAGGGCTTCTCAAGCACAAGCCCTGATTATTATACAGCTGGCTGCCCCAATCACTCGGGAAGAAAAAGCACTCCAATGATACATGGAAAACTTATCTTTAAAATAACAAGGCATTAAAACACTTGAGAGCAGTTGCATTAAGGTCGGCAGGAGCATTTCCATTCCCCAGCCTGATCGCCCCCGTGCCCAGGCCAGGGAACCTTGTGTCACCCAGTTTCTCCTGACTGGGTCCCCACTAGTCCAGCAACAGCAATTTGTTTCCTTGGATCTGCACCTCAAAGGAGGCTCAGAGAGACGGCCTCGCCTTCCCCTCCGCAGCGCCCGTCCCCTGCACGGGACGCTGATGGCACCACCTCTGCGGAGAGGGTGGACGGGCAATTCTGGCAGCCAGGATGGGCACCCAGAGCCGCTCTCTCATGGGTGAGGAACCTGGATGGAGGCACAACTACCCCTTGTAAAACGCCCCAGAAGCCACAAAATGCTGCGTAGCTCGTGAGACAGTTGTGTGCGGAAAGCCCAGCAGAGACGTGAGCATCTCCCTAATTCCTCCACGAACCCGCAGTGCCCCTTGGCCACGCCGCTGCCGGCTGAGAACATTTCTGAGGGGGCAGGCTGCATTGCACCAGTAAGGCACTCAGGTGCAAAGCCAGGGATGGACCAGCTCAAACCTCCGCTTTCAAGGTTTCGCTGCATCCCTGCCTGCAGGCAGCTATTCCCAGGTGCTCTTGCATTTCCCACCAAAATGGCCAGCGTTTACATGTTTGTTTTCAAGCCAAGGCTGACCCTCTGAAAACGCAGAGCAAACCCCACCAGGCTGCCTGGGTTTGCTGCCCAGCGCCTGCACGCAGAGAGCGGCCGTGCTCTCTGCCCGCCTGATGCACCAGCACCCCTCGCTAGCTCACAGCATGGTCCACGGCAGCAGCTGGCATCTTGATGTACACAGAGCTGTGCAGTGCTTTGCCTGCTCCTTCTCCCACACGTCACAAATCCCCCCAGTGCCGCAGTCCCCTGGCAGAGGCAGCAAGAAACGTGGGGATTTAGAAGCCGACGCTCCCGCAGCAGTGCCCACCAAGCGACCTCCGTTATCTGCATTCCCTGATCCACATAAGTGGCACCCAAACCACATTTTACAAGCTTCCTTACCCCTTCGCTGTAACATGCCCTAGCAGAGACAGCACTAACATAAGCAAGACCAGCAGCATCCAAGGGGCCCAGCCGAAGGACAGAGAAGAGGGCTCCCACGGCAGCAGCAGAGTGCTTGTACGGCGATGGACTCCAAATCATTTGGTTTTATACGGGAAGTTCTTCAGCAGAAGGATGGAGGGCTGTATTTGCATTGCCGCACCATCCCTGGACCATGCAGGAAACTCTCCCTGGACCGTGCAGCTCCCCAGAACCTATGGACACCACTGTAAAAGGCTCATCTTCAGCCCAGCATCCCGAAACACACCGTCCTCTTATCTGACAAGCAGGGATCAGCAGCGGCAGGGGAGGAGGTGCAAAGGCTGCTACAGGGATCCCAGCCCTGGCTCCCTGAGGAGCTGCCAGCCGGAGCCGCAACTGATGCTGCGGTGGTGCGGCCCTTCTCTCAGCAGACAGCTGCCTCACGCCCAGCCCGTGTGCGGAAACCCCTTTGTCGTGGCAGCTAACGAGCAGATTGTATTTCACAGCGCCGTGGCCCCGCGCAGGTACGGCCAGCAGCTTTCATCTCCCTGATAGCTCCCACGGGAAAAAAGCCGCCCTGCAGAGCAGGTCATGGTCTGGTCTCACTGGGCTCTTTGGTGTTTGCAGCTTTTGAACCCTCCATCAGTTTGCACCTGCCAGTAGCTCTCCTGCAGTTTGTGCAGGAACACGGTGGTGGGACGCGGGAGATGACAGGTAAGCACTGAAACACGTGGGAGGGCAAGGGAAGAGCCATGAGGGGGGTCGCATCTAACTTATGGGGAGAGTTATCTAAAAACACAGCAAAATCTATTTTAAAGACCTCCATTGTGTTTAACAGCCTGGGGTTTATTCCTCAAACTCCTTCCCTGGCTTTAATCCCGCTCCTAACTGCACGCCTGCTCCAGCCACACCAGGGCCACTGTCCCCACTGTGCTGGGAGAGCTGGTCTGCACCCGTCCAGCCAGGAGACACTCGGGGGGGCCCCGAGGCCCTGGGGAGGGGTGGGGATGTGGCTTGGCCAGGGGAAACTGGCTCTTGAGAAGAAATCCATCAAGTCCTTGCCACAGGCTGAGATTCATCTCAAACCAAGTTCAAAGCCCCCCAGGCTCCCCACAGTCTGGGGCCCCGGAGCTGGTAGGTTCGCTTGTCGGAGGGGTTTATGCAGGAGCAGACCAGAGTGCTCCAGGAGATACCTGGAGCAGCAGGGGACTGTGCTCTCCTGCTCACTGGTTTGCTCTCCGGAGCCACCGACTAGGCATGCTGGGGGACTCAGCAGAGCCCTCATGTTGCAGACACCTCCCGTATCCTCCCCTGAGTCTTGGGGATGCTGCTACGGGAATGGTGTTTTCACCAGCTGAGTAGGCAGAGCCAGCCGAGACATGGCTCCCTCAGCCTCTGCAGCCACCCCTGAGACCCAGCGCGGTGTCAAAGGCAGGTTTGCAGCAGCAGGGTTGTGCACCTCTTCGACGCAGACCCCCAGCCTGCTGGCAGTGTCTCCTGGGTCATGGACCCATAAACCCCTTCCAGGAGAGATGCAGAGCACCCACCCACTCTGCATGGCTCTCCACTTACAAGGCCGGGTATTTACTTGCCACCCCTAAAAAGATGAAAAGGAAACCTGTTACTTTTAACAGGGTTTTTCATATGGTTTCTTTATCAGCACCATGTGTGCTGGGAGTCCCCTGTTGCCCAGGTGTTTTCGAAGAACAAGGGATGTTGCGGGGTGCTGGTGAGAACCGCTGCTCCCTGTGAAGCCGGGAATGCACTTCAAATGCCCTTCACCTCGGTTTTTAGAGATCTGAAGTGGGGTGCTGAGGTTGCAGCTCACCACTGCCGGTCCGCCCGCCTGCCCCATGCCATGCCTGGCCCTGCCACACGCCACCCTCCGACTCCGCAGCCCACGCTGACACCCCTTGGTGGCACCAGTCTCCCCCCGTGCTGCCAGCCCTGGGCACCAGATGAAGTCTCAGCTACAGAGGCAACGCTCTCCCATCTGCCTCCAACATGTTGCGTTTGACATGAACTAATGTCTCCTATTAATCCTGCAAGAAACACATCTGGAAAATTTCATTTTCAAACAGAGTTCGAACACGCCACAAGGAGAGAAACCTCCCCACAAACGAGCGGGGAGCAGCCAGCGCCAGCGCGATGCCCCCAGGCAGACCTACCGGCAAGGGGTTGAAGTTCTGGTCCACCAGGTGGTTGTGGCCGTGGTCGAGGAAGGAGTGCCGTACCACCACGTCGATGCCCTGGCTAGCCAGCAAGCCCAGCGTGTTCAGCCACCTGGGGATGGAGGGAGCAGAGTCAGGTCACGGCGGAGGGACCCCCCGGCCCCGGCGGCACAGCCATGCTCCGGCACACGGCACTGCCTTTGTGCACCTGACCTGGCGCCTACTCCCAGCCCCTGAGCTGAAGCCTTCAGGTGCCCCAGCTGCGCCCATCTTGCATGTCCCGACACCGTGCCTGAGCCCCTGTGTACACCCCAGCGTTGCAGCCCTACGCCCAAAGCCTGGGGTGCCCCCCCAGCCTGCCAGCACCCTGCACCCACCATCTGAGCCGTGGGGACCGGAGCACTGCAGCAGCCTGTCTCCTCACACCCCCCAGGCAAAGTCTTCACCCCCCACAGCCTGCCATAGCCCAGATCCAGGGATGTCCCTGCTCCTCCCTGCACAGCCCAGATAATCTTCCTTCATCCTTCATGATCGCAGCCAGCTCTGACGATGTGAACTGCGGCTTCGCAGCAGGATGCCCGTGCCACAGGGCTGTGCCAGTACACAAGCCCCAGGAGCCAGGAATGGTTGTGGCTTTGAAGAAGGAGAGAAAATGGTTTCCAGAGCAGAGTCCTGCCGAGCACTTCCAGCGACTGAATGCACGCAAGGACGCGTGTCTGTAGCCTGAACCAAAAACGCAGAGCGGAAAGCGGCCTGGGCAATCCTGAACTGCCAAGTGAGGCAAGCCTGTTGGGATGCCAACCCTGGGTCCTGGAGCTGGTGTGCCTGGATCACACCTCCTTTCCATGCCTGTGCCCTGTGGGCACACCATGGGTACCCACTGGGATCCCAAGCGGTCTGCGCCTTGCTCTACTTCTCTGGGTATACCTGAGACTGGGTCACCTACAGGAAAGCAGAGCTCAGGAGGGGCAATAGGGATGCTGCGGAGAAAATAACAGTGCCCAGGCTGCTGGGGAATACCGAGGGGGAGTACAGGTGGGGTCTCAGGGCACAGAGCTGGCCCTCTCCCGGCTGCAGCAGCTTTGCAGCACCTCAGCCCGTGGAGCCCATGGGGGTGGCAGTGCCCTGGTGCCAGCGAGCCGGCGTGACTCACAGGAACCCGGCCGCATAGGAATCGGAGAGGTTGTTCATGCCTCCAGCTGCGGTCACGCCAACACCTTCCAGCCAGATCTTCTTCCCTGGTGTGTACGTGTTCACTACCTGTGCGGGAGACAAAAGCAACCAAAATGACTGCCATGAACCTGTGATTTAAAGCCAAGGCAGACACCTCCTGTGCTACACCCTGGGAAGGCTTTGGTAACAGTGCTGGTGGGCGGTCAGAGCTTGCCTGGCCCTGGCATGGTCACTCGGTGTTCTCACCGTGGCTAGGTGGTGGGAGACTCTTCCTCACTCTCACCTGCCACTGCCACACATACACTACCCATCTCCAGAGCTACTCTGAACATGCCATCCCAAACGTGCTCTCATACTCTGAAACCTGGACCCTGCTCTTTCCTCGTGATCTCCCCACGCGCTGTGTCCCACAGGCTGCCCTGCCATGTCACCTCAGCTCTCCATGTCCCCATGCAAGGTGGCTGCCAGCCCCAAGGAGCACCCGAGACCCAATGGCTCTGTGGCATGGGAGCACTGGGACACTCACTGAAGCCACGTGGAGGAACGGCGGGCACTCAAGAAGAAAGAGGTGAATGCCCCTGGGGTACAGGTAGACCCAGCTCCATGGCTGAGCAGGGGCTGCTTCACCACCTGAGGGGTCCCTGGCACAGGCGGGACATGCAGGTCCAAGCATGCTGGCCTCCCCCTTACAAGGCTCCAGCCAGCAGCGCAGACACCCGTGAGATGCCAGGTGGGATTGGAGGGCTTGGATGGCCGGAGCTGCTCTCTCCCAGCAAGAGCAATCTCCAGCACCACACAACACCCCATCCTCTCTCTCGCAATCCCACTTCTCCAGGCCAGGCGACGAGCTCCCGCAACCAGATGTCTGCAAACTCAGCTGCCCGAGGAGCGCTCCGTGCAGCCTGATGGATCCTGCCCCGTTAGTGAGGAGCGCTGGAATGCACTGGATGGACTGGGATCCCTCAAAGATGTTAAATACGCCAGCTCTGGGCTGCCTCCCACTCACAGCCTGTGAGAGTCGACATCGCTGACTGAAGCCCCAGAGGTGTTGGCATCCTGCCTGTAATTATCTAAGCCCGCCACCTTCCTCCGTCGGAGAGGAAGCAATAAAACAGGGAAGTGGACAAGCCCAGCTGCTCTAATCAGCCCCGGCAGGATGCACGGACTCAAAGCCAAGCTGGAGGCTATTAGCACCCAGCGCTGTGCTTTTGCTCAGCCACTGGCATTCCCGGGAGAGCCCTTCCCCAGCCCTGCCCCGAGTAGACCAAATCCTGCCCTATGGGTGTGAGGGTTCCCCCAGCCCATGCTGAGGGCAGCTCCCTGCTGCCTCTGGTCTGTGAATGGATGGGGTCCCGCTCCCTTCCCAGTAGATTCCTGACCTGCAGCAGAGGTGGAACACGTGCCACCACTTTTGGTGGGGTATTGTACCCCCAGTGGGAGCAGGGTTGGCCTGTGCCTCTCGATTGCCCCCGTGCTGATGCCACCGGCCACCTGCCATGCCTCTCTGCAGCAGGAGGATCATCCATACGTGTGGATAATTCCCAGCTTGTGCCAGAGGGCTCAGCAAGCGGCTCCTCTCCTTCAGTTTTGCTGTGCTGACCCTCGCATCCCCTTTCCTGTGGCCTCTTTGAATTGTTTACTCATCCTATGGTGCAGGAACTGCAACAGTAAGACATTGTGGTGACCGGTATGGTATGAAAACCTAGACAAGACAGATGAACAGACATCTCCTCTAGTCCCTAAAGCCTTCCCTGCTTACTAGGTGTTCCTTATTTCTTCTAGGACTGATAGCTGAGCGGGCCGGTCATGGCCCTGGCCCCCATATCAGCCAATGCGGGGGGACCCTGAGAAGCCCCCGTCCCCTGCTCAGTTGCTAGAGATGTGAGCTGGGTCCTGCTGACCAGTGGTGAGAGGAGCAGTCACTGCAGGCTGCGCTAGCCAGGCAGAGCCGTGGGTTCTGACACAGCTGGGGTTTATAACACAGTCAAAACATCATCATCAGGGAAAAAAACCCAGCACTGGCTGTGCTCTTGCTGGTTTGGTACCTCCTGGTTGCTCCCTCCTCACCTTTTCCTCGGGAGACAGTTTCAGGAATGGACGGATGGGAGATTGGAAAGAGCTGGCTGCTTTAGAAAGCCTTTGCATGGCACTGTCTGCCCCTGCCCCGTGCATCCAGCCCACGTCCCGGCACACCTGCACAGCCCACACCACGCTGCAGCCCATGGCCACGTCCCTCCCGACCCACCAGGCACCGCGATGCCTGGACTTTCCTCCACCCCCTGGGTGAGGGCTGGAAGCACAGCCCCCCCAGCAGCTGCCCTCCATCCCTGCCCCACGCCCGCTCCCCTGGGAGCGTGCTGGTGCTGAGGCCAGAGCCCCGGCCATGAGCTGTGCCAAGGCCAGGCACCGCGGGCACGGTGCACCCTCGCAGACCCTCTGCACTCATGCACCTTCTGGATTTTCCGGATCTGGTCAGAGAGCGTGTCTAACAGGCGCGTTTTCAGGAAGTCCGTCACTTTGGCCACTCGACCATCAATGTAGTAACTGGAAAGAAAATAAGAAGAGTAGGATCAGACAGCTGGGAGTAGCTCTGGCCCGAACCACTTCCTCCTGCCCTGCTGCTGCCCCACGCCAAGAAGCCTCCTCTGCTCCCGGGGAGTCCCTGCTTGCACCCTGCCCTGGCCCTCTGGCTGTGCCTGTGTCTGGCAGATGCTTTCAGTCTCCACAACAGGGTTGAGGTGGGCGCACCCTGAACGCTGAGCATCCTGCACTGCAGAAACCACAGGAAATCTTGCACTTGCTTAATTATTGCTGGTGAAATCCTGGGAGCAGAATACCAAAGGCTGGGAGCAAAATGCCACCTCCAAAGGCTTTGCTGCACCCTCTGCACTGGTCTCATGGAGACCCCACAGAAAGAGGCCCTCCGACACGATGCCTGTGATAGCAGCGCCTGCGCTCCGTGACCAGGGAGATCTTGGGAGATCTTCTGCTCACCCAGCTTGTCCTGCCTGTACCCGTCCCCTGTCTTAGGGACACGCTGTTTTCAACATGCAGGTAAGCCAGTCAGCCCTGGGCCCAGTACCTATGCTACCGAAAAGATTGCTTTTATGGGACGGCAAAATGGAAGATGCAAACCTAATGGCTCAAATGAAGGGCCCCTTAGTCACAGGAGGACATTATGCAGACACCAGAGAGGAGAAGGATCCCGAGCAGCAAACACCCTCTGAGACACACTGGAAATTGCTGCATTAAACACCCAAGAGGGGACGGGGGAGGCTGCCTGTGCTCCCAGCCATGGGAATAACTGCATCGCTCTGCCCAGGTCGTGGGACACTCTCCATTCAGCGGCTGGTCTGCAGGGGGACTGTACAGAGCCTCTTCTGAGAACCAGAATTGCTCCTGGACATCATGCTGTAATAACAACCCTTCAGGCTGAGCCCTGGTGGTGTTTCTAGGCAAGGATTAGCTACAGTTGGGTGCATGGGCTGAGGACCCAGGCACCAGAGTGAGCCCTGCTCCCTGCTCCCAGCCCCCCTGCCCCACCTGTACCCTCCTTGCTCGCTCCTCCAGCAAAATCCACAGCTGAATCCCCTGCTTAAGAAAAGCTCTGGCTGTCACTTGTGGGGAAAGGCCTGCTCTCACAGAAATCCCTTCTGCCCTGGGAATGCCAGGGAGCCTTTCCCATACAGGCTGGTTCCTGCTCTCCGTGTGCTTGCTTATATAAAACACAGCTATAGGGCTGCCAATCATGATGTGAATCCAAGTGTGGGAGGAAGGCTCTGAACTGTCTCAATACTTTCTCCTGGTTCCAGAACATAAGGTGAAGCAGCCTGTCCTGGAGCGCAACTACCCTGTGGCTGGAGGTGACCCCAGCCAGCTCCTCCCGAGGAAGCGCCTGGGGCTGGCACCTCTGCCCCCACACAAGGAGCAGTGGCAGCCCTCGCACATCTCCCAGAGGCTCTTCCCAGCCTCGCAGGGACACCAGGACGTCCGCTGCAGTATGCACTGACGTATCGCTAGGATGGCCATTTGGCTGATAAATAGGTTTTGCAAGAGAAACTTCCTGAACCTTCTCCTCCTAAATCTGCAGCATGCATCAGACGCTCAATACAGTGAGCCCCAGAGTGCGTCGGAGCCGTGCTGGGGGCACAGAGGTGCACAGGAATTACAGCAGCTCTGGCTGCAGCTGGCAGGGCTCAGCCATTGCCTCCCATCCCTCCCTGGAGCCAGGTCCACTTGGCTTTCATCAGAGTTACACAGACCCTTCTCCCTCTCCACAGACTTCAGTGCAGCCATGGGTGCTGGGACGCATAATGGGCTGAAGACCTGGGGTCTGAAGAAAGGTGGATTCGCCTCTCCAGGGCTGACTTCTCCATAACATGCATCTCATCCGCACCAGCGAGCAGCTGTAGCGGCCGTAATGGGTGCTTCACTTGGGTGCTGGAATGCAGGAGCATCCCCAAAGGATGCTGTGGGCTAACTCAGCCTCAGCCAGAGCACCCGGCACATGTGCAACATGCATGAGTGCTCAGAGAGGATTTTTGTGTCAAGTCACTATGCAGGTAACAGAGTAAGCGCCCTTGGAGCTGTGCAGGGCTGCGGTGAAGGGGCAACAACGCCAGCACTAATTGTCCCAGAACAGAAATGCATTACAGGCTCAACTTGCAAATGCATTAAATTAAAAGAACCTCCTCTGTCAACCCTCCCCCAGGCGTACAGTCCCAGCTGCGTCCCCAGCGAAGCAGGGGATCATGCCAGTCTCACCCCAATTTCACTCCAACATTGTGTAACCCAGTGAAGGAGGGGCCAGGGAAACAGGCATTTCTGTATGTCCATGGTGACTGGAAAGTGCTAAGGGCAGAGATTATCTCCAGGGGCGACTTAGGAAGTGTTCAAAATTGTTCTGATCACTTATACACTATTGAACCACTGGCTGCCGGGAGGAAAGCAGATCTGTAAGCAGCAGGCAGCGGTGGGGTTTACAAAGATTACTTTTTAAGACAAAATTACAAAGCAATGGTCTCTGGGGATGGCAGATGTTTGGATTTTAGCACAGCACTTGAGCTGAACAGAAACAATTTTTTCAGACTGCTGTGGACTAAAAGCCCCATCACCTGGGCCGAAAACTGGCTGAAAGGCCATGAAAAGAATGTTGCATTTACTGGGAAAAGACAGAGGAAGAGAGACCTCAGTCTGTGTATGGCCCCTCCAAAGCAGCAGGCTTTCTGCAGGGTTCAGCTTGTCTGTGCAAGCCAATACTTTCCCAGAGCCCAGAATAAACCCTTCAGAGAGCAAAGGCAGGCTTGCACCTCCTCATCATCTCATGCAAGCACAAGGTGTGCTCTGACCTACAGATCCACTGCCAAGGGAGAGGGACATCTCCCCAGGAGCAGCCTGAGAGGAGGCTCTGCCCTCCCAAGGACCGCACGGAGGGGGCAGCTTGGGAAGGTGCTGCTGCGCTGACCCTGCAGGGAAGAGAAATGCTGTGGGACAGTGCCACAGTCACTGTTTTTAGACACCTTCATTAACAACCCAGAGAAATGGGGACTGGTAGAGGGATGAAAGGCAAACATAAATCTGCTTCAGTATCAGGAAATCTTGTTGGCAGCGGGAAGTGAGGAGGGGAGTACCTTGGCTTTGGGTATTTAAGCAGAGCATGAAGACAATTACAAGCTTGTAAGATGGGCAAGGATCTCTTGCAGATCTGCCTGGGAGGTTCTTGGACACCAACAGGTACTTTTAACCTCCCCAAACTGGGAAAGAGGGAAAATGGCACACGTTGCACAATGATTGTGAGGAAGAGAGAGGCACTGAGGTCTTCGCTGGCACCAGGCTACTGAGGAATGGGTGAGCTGTTTCCAGCTGCAGACTTCGTCATCGAGATTTGGGCACCTCCTTCTGAGAACTTTAACCACCAGTAAAGACAGTACAGAAATCCACAAAATGCAAACAACTGACAGGCCTTTAAAGCAGGAGAAGCGCTCGTTAGGCATGGAGTATTCCCAGGAGCAAAGGCTGCAGCTTTGCTGGTATTTACGATGACTCAGTGCACTTGACTTTAAAAAAAAAAATCAACACCCGAACAGTCGCAACTCTCCAACCTCCAAAAAAGCCAGCCGCAGCTGCAGAGAGCTCCAGTGCTGACAAGAGCCTCCCCAGGCAGCAGCGCGGTGCACAGGCAGCCAGGCTGAGCCAGCCCCGGGGGCCACAGCATCCGCATCCTCCTCTTCTGGTGCCGACGAGGTCTCAGTGCCAAAGCAGACGAAGGGACAGACCCTCACCAGCGTGGGCACGGGTTGCCGGCAGCCACGGTTCTGCAGAGGCAGAGAACACTTAGCTCATGGACAAGCTATTCAGCTCCAACACAGGCTGGCAGATCTTCCAGTGGGCTCTGGGTATGATGCAGCACCAGAATTGGCTCTGAAACCTAGGAGATTTCAGCATGCACACCATGGGCACAGACCATGCCATTTCTCATACCACAGGAGAGAACAGATATGGGCAATTGCACGCAGAGCTGACTCATCGTGTCTCCCAGTTTGATGCCACCATCTCTGTAGACAGACAATCTGCAGGAACATGAGGAGAGCCAGCCAAGGAAAAGAAGGATCTTGCAACCAAATCCTAGATGAGACATACGTCTCAGAGGAAAGGCCATGTACAGCCACTTTAGGTGCCCTATTATGCCACACAAAGCTGAGGCCAGTTCTCCACCTTCCGTTTACATTACCCCATTTCTAAAAACCCCATCTGAATACACCCTAGAAACCCAGGATGTGATCAGTTCACTTTGCAAAGGGAGGTGTGACTGTATCAGTGGCGGCCAAACCAGAGCATGGCGCAGGGGGAGGACTTGGCCAAGGGCTGGGCAGGGATCTGTGCCAGCGTGAGGAAATGCACCACCCCGATTCCCGGCCCCCATCCCTGGCTGGGACTGCAGCATGAGACTCGAGACTCAAAGACAAGAGCTGGGAACAGAACGCCAAAAAAGCTGCTGCCAAAGGGTCTAGTGAGGCAGGGCTGAGTGCAGCTGCCAGCCAGAAATGCGCTTGCTCTTGGGCAGGCTGCAAGGCCAGGATTCATGCAGCTCCCCAGCACCCCGCAGAGAAGGGCAGCGCCAAGCACTTGGGCACACCCGGGGCTGGCCACATATTTCTATTCTGTCACCTCTGGGACTTGCGCTACCTTTAAAATGGTTTTCTGGAAAGATCCACAATCTGCTGTGGGGGACCATGAGCATCATCCCATGCTTAATGAAGGCAGTGCACTGGCTCCTGGGCAGCTGGTTTCATTTACCGCCTCTTTCATTTTAAAGAGAAACCTTTGCCCCTATTATCTGACCTCTTCTTCTGTTGCAGTTAATTACATTAAAGCCCACTTCCCAAAGCTCAGGAATTTCCGGATCTACTTTGTTGCCTGCTGCTACGAGGAGAGCCTGCTAGGAATTAGGGCACCCGCCTGCTGGGGACGCCGTGCGGGGCAGACCCCTGCCATCAGCGTGACACCCCGCCGCTACCGCAGCTGTGGAACACAGACACCTCTGCCAACAGAGGTGGACCCCATCCCCAAGCATCTTCCCAAGGAGGGGGCAGAGCCCCTGCCTGCAGCACAGGGCACAGGGCAGCCCCACTGCTCCCCGGAGAGAAGAGGTGGGGTGCCACCTGCTCCCCCCAGCTATAGACCTGCGAGCACAGTAGATAGGCACTGCCCACCTCCAGCCAACTAATAAATGCACTGATAGAGAAGGATGACTGGCGGCTGCTCTCTGGCCCCAAAGGCACAACTCACATCTGTGCCTTTCTCTGCCCCCAGACGAGGTGCCTCGGTCCGTCCTGCTGGTGGGAGCCATCTCTGGCCCATGACATCTCCTCAGCCATGCCCTGGCATTGCCTGGGCTCGTGCTGGTGGCCAGCGCCATGATGCTGCCAGAGACCGTGCCCTCCATCAGACAGTGCAGGAGATGGCAAGCCAGTGGGCAAAGCCATGCCCCAGCCAGATTTATTTACAGGTGGAGATGGGCCAGTGACTCCTTCACGCAACGCCTTCCTCCAGGCACAGCCTCTGAAGACACTACAGTCTGAGCGCTCGCAGCAGGCTCATGCGAGCCCAAATATATTCCCTTGGTACATACAACGGAGCGTGTGTGTGCATGCTGGGCAACCCTCCCACAGCACCTTTGGGAAATCTGCCCTCTGCTACTGACTCGTGAGCATCTCCACCTGCACACTGAACGTGTCTAAGCCAGAACAGACATCATCCAAACCAAGCTCAGCAGAAGCATTTTAAGCAGCATCTCGCACATGCCCATGTGCCTGGCATCTCTGATTTGCCACATAGGGCAAGTGACTTTCCATCTTGGAAGATAACGTGGCACCCTCCAAGGAGCCAAAAGGATACATGTCCACTGGCTTTGAAGACACAAACATTCACCTTCCCCTAAATAACAGGGATTTGTGCTTCAGAGGCAGCATTGCATAAGGATTTGCCCATTATATGCCAATCTTGGAGTTGTGCACAAGACTTCGGATGGAAAACCAGCCGTACAGATTGCGAGAGCACGCCTGAGGACGGGACCGGGCATGGTCGCAGGTTTAAGTGGGCAACGAATCTTTACCACGTGTGAGGACACCAGAGCTAAGTAGAGAGACGGCTGTGGGGAGGTTTCTGAGCAGTGGAAACCCGCATCCAAAGACTGAGGGGGTCCACAAAGAACCGAGCATTTACTCCTAACCAAACATAACAAAAAAACTAAATTATCAGGGAAATGCCAAAACTCTTGGAGCCACTGTCAGTCCCACCTGCCACACCCTCCTTTAGTGGAGATCCCCTGAGCGTTTTGAAGCCGTTCACACATCCCTCTCCAGCAACACATTACTTCTGAAGAGGGAGGCACACATGCTGAGTTACACATGTCAGTGAAACCGTACACAGAACGGCTGGCGAGGCTGCTTATTTCCACCGAGTGTCACTTTTCTGTCAGCTATATTTCAGATATATTCTGTTTTCACACAGAGAACAGAGATCCCTCAATGTATTCCCTTCTCAATTCCCTTTCTGGATTGAGAGCAGCCTTTTCAAAGGAATAACAGATTTGACAAATTTATAACCGATATCTCGGGAGAATGCTAGGGTTTGGAACAGAAATGTTCATACTTCAAGTTAGATAGCAGTTTAGTTTCCTGCTAATAATTTTCTTCTTGGATACAAAGGAACTTGTTTTGGTTTGTTTTGCTGTTTGGAGCAGAGGGATGAGACACTGTTTTGACATTTATTCATAAACAGTACAGAAGCCCAGCTCGGAGCTGTGGCCGTTGCCAGTCCTCACAAATGCGTACGGGTGCGATCTCCAGAGCTGCAAACCCGAGCTGGGGGAGAAGCGGCTCCTACGCCACAGTGGAAATGGGTCAACGAGCAGCGTCTCAGCTCTGCCAGCCCTCGCGGGAGCTGCACCAGCCCTCCTGCTTGCAGGCTGCTGCTCGGCACCGGAGCTGCCGAGTGCTTTGCACTGATCCTATAGGAAGACGTTTCAAAGCAGCCATGTGGGCAGACTCCCTGCACACCAGGATGAAACTCCGCATCTGAAGCCTGGAAGTTTGTTCCTTCAACTCCTCCACGGGCTTGGCCCAGGGATCAAGCCCTGTTGCAGAAAGCAAATTCCTGGACTAAGTAAATGTGATCAGCACATCGTGTAATCATGAAAAGTAAACTCCCAGCTGAGACATAGATCATCATTGCACAGCATGAGTCTGTAAGTAACACAAATCCCGCTCCGAATGCTCTGCTACCCCACTGCCTCCATTGCACCAAGCTGCTGCTGCCTGGTAGCTCCTTGCCCCAGGAGCCAAACACTCAAGCAAGCAACCCTGTGTCACAGCAAGGCAAGCAAAGCTCCCTGAGGAAGAGGACTTGCTGGATGCTGGTGCTATAAACTGCTCTGAGATGCCAACAGTTGCTTCTGCAGGAGGCTCCGAGGTTAACACACCAACACAGAGACCCTGGGCACACTTGCAAGAAAACCTCATGGCTTAAAACCCACCAGGCTCTTTATAAGAGCAAGTCTCCAGGTGGGCTTTACAAGAGATGGGCTTTACAAACCACGCTGCTACCCTGCAGCAAAACAACCTGAGTACCCCACGAAGGGACACTGCAAAGGACCAGCCTGGGGAACAAGCCCTGTGGGCAGCACACACTAGCCCACCTTGGACCTGAGACCCCAGCTCCCATGCTCAAGACCAGTGCCCCGCATGGAAAGTTTAACCCAGTCTCAGAGCAAACCCACTTTTTCTGGGAACAGGAGGGTCTCACCATGGTTTCTGCTCCAGTGAATGTCTGTCTCTGAAATGTGTTCTTTCTGCGGCATGAGAGCATCCTGCCTGCCCCACAAACCCTTTTTCTATCAATTTTGGTGGCTGCTGCTGTGCTTGCATGCTGCCACCCCTTTGCACTGGCTTTTGCACTCCCACTGCAGCAGGTCACAGCGTGCTGCGGAGCCTACCTCTGGCCACCATGTGCAAACGAGGACAGCTGGAAATAAGAGGAGGAAAAAGACATTTATGGATTTTCCCCCAAATAAGAAATCCTTTCCCTCCGCCTGATGCTTATCACTCTCAGTGCTACAGCTCAGAACTTGCTTTGCCTCTTCTGAACTGCCTCCCGTGTAGGAATCGGGGGGAAATCAGGTATCAGCATCTCTCTGGCAGCCCCAGCTGGGCCTGGATCTTGGATGTTCACCATCTTTCTGTCGACATCTGCTCCCCGGGCTCCATCTGCAGCATAGGACAGCAATGTGTCTACGGACATCCGACACAAACACCCTTACCAAATGGAGCAGGGAACGGAGCATGACGCATTTGCCGTTGGACTGAGCTGCCTCTCCCTCCTCTGGGCCAAACCAGCTTAGCTTCAGGCCAGCGGTCACGAGGAGACAGTGATCGGGGTGCAAGGAAAAGGGCTTTCAGATGGTCCCATGCATTTCACAGGTGGCTTTTCCTTCCCTGTCATCCCCACCCTGGCCACCACTGGAGCTGCCTGTCCTCCCAGCTGCCTCCAGGGACTCAGTGGTCCAGTGCAGGGCTTTTGTTTCCAGCAGTCAGGCAGGCCAGGCATGCAGGCAGTGGTATTTTTAGCCTCTGTCTCAGCTGCAGTGGTAAAGGTTAATACATCCCCTCCTGTATTTGTTCGAGAGGCTTCAGAGGGAGGGACAGAGCCCCTTTCACCTATTTAAATGCAGCAGGAGGATGGAGAAGGTGGCTGTCTCACAGCTGCCCCCTTATACACGCAGACAGCACATCAGCTCTGCTCCCAGCATTGTCTGATCACTGCAATTAGTGTTGGAAAGTAGAAGTGGTGAATACCTACTGTTGCCAGGTAACAGCATCCACTGTGCTGCCAGCCACTTTCATGAACCTATAGGAAAGAGAGGAAGAAACCATATAAGCCCAGTGTTGTCACAGGAGAAGTCCTAAAACAACTGATGCCCATCCCACATCACAGGATACCAAAGGTGGTCATGGCACTCATAAATCCTTTCTAGTGAAACCTCTGCATTCTTAAACAGAAAGAATAAATTATTCTTCATACAAATGCTTGCAGTAAGCACAGCTGAGAGTAAGGGCATGAAGCCCAAGTGGCAGCAGAGTTCTAAACATCATTTTGGGGCAGGCAGGGAGAGTTTTCGGAGCATAACAGCATTTCATGGACAAGATCTTGGGGTATGTACTTAGTTCTATGTCTGCAACAGTCCTCAATAGTGAATACATAAAAATTTTTAAATGCCCATCTTAAAATGCGACACTTCTTCACCCAACATGTGTTTAAGCTGAGGAACTTCTTAAGTCCTGAACAAGGACTGGGAAAACAGAAGAAAATGGAAGAAAAAAAGAGCAAAGCTATTAGATGCAAAGATGCCACCTTCAGCTCAGGAAGCCCCTGAGCACTGGAGGACAGGATGAAAGGCTGAACAAATACTGTTACATGCTTCCCTTTTTTTTGGTGCTCTTTCTTGGGCATTGGCTGTCAGAAAACTGACGGGATTCCAACCTGGGTGCACTTTCAGCCTGTCCGGTTCCTACGATTAACGACAGCATTTCCATGCATAAGGTTACAGTGAGTCACGTGTATGCCTTAGCCTCCTGATGGCTTGCGACCCAACTATCTTAACGACAAAACACCTCCTCTGGACAGCTGCTGGCTGAATCAGACTTGAGGCTATACAGGTGTATCTGCTTACGCTGCCGATGCCAAAACCAAAGCAACTCCTAATCTTGGGGACTATGGACAACCACCGCACCAGCATCCTCTAGCACAAGCTTGCTGCCATCCAAGACGGTCCCACCCTGGCTTCTTGGTCCAGCAATCCAAACGACACCTTGGAAAACTGCGGCTCCTAGGAGGAAGCCCAAGCAGTTAATACGTTCTTACACTGCAGAGCAGCGATACAAAAACACATAAAGGCACATACCAACTGGACAGACATGCTTTTCTGTTGAGTAGCGTAATGTGTGCTGTGTAGCCGATGCATTTTGGAAGTGATAACGTACACACATGACAGGAGACACTGGCTTGAGCAAGTGAACGTGATGAGAAAGAAACTGATGCTGTATTGTCTTGGGATGCTCTATGATGCGCAGGGATCCCAGGAACACAACAGGAATCACAGAGCTGTCCTGACTCCACTGGGACGCAGGGATGAGTGGTGCTGGGTCCTGCGACCCCCACTCCCCAAGGACAGCCCCATGAGCGAGCGTGGGGAAGGAAAGGGAAGGTTTGTGAGGAAAGATGAGACCTTTTATCAGACCAGTTGTCATGGCAGGGAAGAACAGCAAGCTTTCCAGCACACAAGCCTCTAATCAGGTCTGAAACAAGAGCAGCAAACTTCAGGCTAAATATAGCTCGGAAACAATCATTCTGACTTTAAATTAATGACAATGGTCAATTATAGACTGGGACAAAAGGGCAGCTGGACCCTGTGAAGCATAAGAGGACGCTGGCAAACACAGCGGTAATAAATCCCTGCAGACAGAGAAAGAAGAGATACAATTAGAAGTGGAAAAACAATAACATGCTGCAAAACCAAGTAGCACTGATGCATCCCTGATTCTGCTGCCTAGCAGTGCTGCGAGCTTCAGTTCCCAGGCTCGCCTTCCAGAAAGGCTTTTACATCTCTCCTGAGGGTCAGTCCTGGGAGACCAGTACCAGGGCAGTGGTCTGGGGATGGTTCCCCCCCTGCTGAGTAGGGCAAGGAGACCAGCTGGACCAGCCATGGTGCAGCCGGAGGGAGAGGTGCGAGCTCCCCACAACCCACATGGGTCATCTTACGAAAAGGGGATTTTGCAAGTATCGTTCTACAAAACTTGAGTGCATGGAAATGTGCCAAAAGAATCAAAACACCCAACACCCAGGTTTTAAATGCTCAGTACAGGGACTGCTGCCTAAAATATAATGCATGAAGTGTACAAGAGTGAACTAATGAACTCTAAACTGAAATTATGAACACAATCTATATTGGGTTTGAAGATCGATATATTGCAATTGGGTTTGAAGATTAGCCAAGCTTGCTTTCTAACCTCAAATGCTTTATGTTCTGACTGCATAATAAATCATCCTGGACTTTACTAGATCACCTCTACAGGCGCAGCTTGGCACTCTCCCCTTGCAGCCCAAAACTACTATGAGCAGAACGAGCTTGGAGGAAGAAGCTCTCTGGTTTTCCTCACCACTTCCACAGCGCCTACAAGCCCTGCTGCAAACACCCCTGCTACAGTGGACTTAGAGCAGGGACTGAAAAGCAAAGCAGACCCTCTGTACAACCTCCAGCACCCCTGGAGCAGCAGAAGCAGGACATCCATCTGTGCCATCTCCCATGTCTCTAGGAAGCTAATTGACCTGTTAAAAAGCTCCTCAGAAAATGTTGTTCTAGGACACAGGCATCACTCAGGCAGCACAGTGCAGAACAAAAGCAGGACAGAAAAGGCCCTGGCTTGCTTAGTGTTTCTCTTCTGTCTCCAGAAGAGCAAAATAAATCGGTTAGTTCTGGTAATTTTCAAAATTTACCATAGAAGATCTATATCTAGCTCAAATTTTGCTTTCCATGGCTGTTTTTCTTTCTTTTTTTTTTTTTTCTTTTTCTTTCTTTTTACTTTTATTGAGATTTTTGCAGGATGAAGTTCAAAAGTTACTGGTAAAACTTCAAGTCCTGCCTTAACGGTGGAGTTGTGCCTGTAGCACCCTGGATGACTTGGTCAATGGTCTCTACCCTCCAAAGGGAACCTAGAGTAGCTCAACAGCCAAAAATTGGTATTGCACAAGCAAGAGATGAAATCCCAGGGCAGGTGGAGATGCACTGCTGCACAGGTATCCAAATATCGTCGGTTTAGGAATGCAGATGTTACTAATCCCTCTATTCCTGCAGCACCTGTGCTGCTCAAACCACAGATTTTGAGGCCAGTGAAGATCCACATGGTCCAAGCGACCAGCGCTGGCACATCTTTATCTGGGATTTCCTGGACTGCGCGATGTCCATGTGTGCAGCGTGGCGCAGGCAGAGCAAACCAGACGCTTCCGGGAGGGCTCAGATCCCTGCACATGTGCTGCACAGATGGGCCAGGCTGGCGCAGTAAATCTGCCATTTTCCTACACACGGGCCTTTCTCTGTGAGCACCAATCGACCACGCAGCACATGTGCAGTATCATCACCTCACACCCCCCACCCCGGAGCAGTGGGACAAGCTGAGCCCGCACTGTGCAGGCAATGTGGGCAACTCCTGTAGCAATGCCCGGCAGATGGGTGGTAGCCGCAGGGCATGGCCGTGTGGTACCCCTGGCTGGACTTGAACGCATCTGAAACTGGGGAAAATGTAAAAGTCCTCAAAATCTGCCGGGGCAGTATCTCTAGGTGGGAAAACAGAACACGTCGGAGGCCCGTGGAGGAACAGGAGCCTTGGGCAGGGAGTCTGTGATACTGAAGATTAGTCAGAGTGACTGAGCTTGGATATGTCCATCTCCTTACCCCTGCAGTTGCCTGTGTCCCAGCACCCTGTGCCAGCAGGACTGCTTGTGGGGCCTGTGTTGAGCTAGATCTGAGCTTGCTTTTAAATAAGCACTGAGAAAAATGTGATTTAACATTCATCAGTCACCCAAACAGTCCACAGCTCTGTGCCGGAAAAGGCCATACTGGCATAACATGGGACAGCACCTCGCAGGTCAGTAATGAGCTGTAGATGAGTGGGGCAGGAGGACTGCACCACCACGAGATGGTACTGACACCACAACTCTATACTGAGAAATTGTGGCTCAAATCTGACCTTTCCCAGAGCATCTCCCACAGCTGCAACTTTCCCTTGAGTGTGGGCACATCTCTGAAATGGATCTCCTGTCCTGATTCAATACTTGCCAGTCATGCAGCACCTACTACAACCTTAAAGACATTGCTCCCACGGTTAATTAGCCTCCAAGTATGTTATTTCTCATCTGAATGTGTCTGGCTTCAGCTTCCAGCCACTGTAACTGCCTAGGCTTATGCCCGATACATTAAAGAGCCATCTGCATTTGGAAATCTCTTTCCCATGCAGGTAATTGCAGATCGTCGTCCTTTAAATAACATAAAAAAGTGATCCTGCAACAAAGAATGCAGCTGCACAAGGAGGCAAGTTACTGTCGCACAGGCTCCCAGGTGGTTTAGCGTCATCCTCTGACTCCTGGGTGCTGGACTTCACAAACATGGGTTATTTCATCTCTTACTGCCTGGAACACTACAAAAGCAAATTGAC
>Ga0065711_1007656_pt1 | contig 23916 bp, 35 predicted proteins | sample Hoacrofraction12_FD_59098 | JGI IMG/M metagenome (GOLD analysis project Ga0065711, IMG submission 59098) | Hoatzin crop microbial communities from Cojedes, Venezuela - Epithelial fraction 12 v2 (version 2) | ecosystem: Host-associated > Birds > Digestive system > Esophagus > Crop | place...
CCGCCGGGCTGCTGCTGTGGCGGGCATCGCCCCGCGGGCTGCTGCCGGTGGCGGGCAGAGCCGTCCTGGTCACAGGTGAGTGCGGGGATGCGGCCTCGATGCCCCATGGCCCTGGCGTGGGGTCGGGGTTGGCAGGGAGCGAGGCGGCCACCGGTGCGGTGCTGCAAGCAGGGTCGTGCCAGGGTGCCGTGCCATGGGCAGAGCGGTGGCAGGGCCATCGGCTTGACCACTCACTGCTCCTCGCCCACCGGTGCGGTGCTGTGAGCAGCGTCCTGCCTGGGTGCCATGCCATGGGCAGAGTGGTGGTATGGCCACCAGCTTGACCGCTCACCCTTTCTTGCCTACTGATGTGCTGCTGTGAGTGGGGTCCTACCAGGGTGCTGTGCCATGGGCAGAGCAGTGGCACAGCCACCAGCTTGACTACTCGCCACTCTTCATCCACTGGTGTGGTGCTGTGAGTAGGGTCCTGCCTGGGTGCCGTGTCACGGGCAGAGCGGTGGCCCGGCCATCAGCTTGACCATTCACCCCTCCTTGCCCACCGGTGCGGTGCTGCAAGCGGGGTCCCACCCGGGCACTGGCTTGCCTGCTCGTCCCTCCTCGCCTGTGTCCAAGCAGAACTGGCTGGGCTCTACCTGCTGTTGCCCCTGTCCCGGAGCGAGGTGGCTTTAGGGAGCTGCATTGGCCCCTGCAAGCAATTCCTCTGTGCAAGGGCTCGAGTGCTGACCGCTGGTTGCAGCGCGATGCCAGGAGCCGCTTCCCCTGGAAGGTGGGAGATCGAATGGGACACGTGGTGGGGCTGGTGCAGAGCCGGGCTGCTGGTTTGGGAGCACCTCGGCTGTCCTCTCCTCCCCTCCAGAGCCACGCTTGTTCTTAGAAAGCTTCTTGTGGCATCTCTAGAGGCTGCAGCGGAGCCGGCTATCTGGGGCTGAGCACCACTGCTTCATCCAGAGCTCTGTCCTAGGACCTGCTGGGGGCAAGCGAGGCCGTTGTCCTGCTCCTCTTCGGACCGCCTGGCACAGAGGTCCTCCATGGGCAAGGCAGCTCTGCGGGGGATGTGCTGCACTCCCAGCCCATCTTTAGGATTTCTTGGCACGCAAGTGATTCCCATCTTCTTCCTCCTGCCAGTGGGACTAGAGGATGATGAAGGTAGCTGGGGCCAGCGGGTGCTTTGCTGTGAGATGGTGGCAGCAGATGTGGGGTGAGGAGGAAGTGCTCGAGCCGGGGCAGTTGTGTTCTGGGAGGGTGCTGCCGGCTCCACGTGGATGCAGAAGGGAGGGAAACCCATGGGCATGAACTTGGTGGTGCTCCCAAGCATGAGAACTCCCCTCCTGGTGGGAATGGCTGGGCTGGGCTTGGAGACACCCACCGTGGAGCAGAGGGTTTGTGTGTTTCCTAGAAAGTTGGGTCTCATGCTGGGGACGTGCTTTGAGAAGGGGAGGTGAGAGCTGGGTCCCCCGTTCAGCTCGGAGGGCTCTGCAGTGCCGGTGGGAAGCGGAGGGAGGAGGAAGCTCGGAGGAGCAAGGCAGCGGATGAATGAATGATTCAACCGAGTGAAGGTCGAAGCCACGGCAGGGCAGGGCTTGCCTGGGGAGGACATCTCCGACAGCCGGGTGCTCGCGGGTACCCCGTGGCACGCTGGGTCAAGCCAGCCCCGGCTCTCTGGCATTGCCTGTGTAATTAGTGAGTCAACGGCTGGAACAAGGTGTTCTTGCTGTGGTGCGTTGAGGTGACACCTCTGCCGCTCTGGTGTGTTTGCTCTTGGCTGTAAATACTTGGTGGTTTTACAGGTTCGAGGCGCAACCTGCGGTGCGGGATCGGCGTTTCCTTGCTGCTGGCCCGGCAGGTGCCTGAGACGGCATCCCTCGCTTGACCATTTGCATGGTAATTAGCCTGATTCTTCTGCGGATTAATTCCGGACACCTCCTGGCAACGAGGTGTTGTGTCGCTGGTGGTGTCTCCTGCGGGAGCAGCCAGGGAGGATTGGCACAGATGTGCGATCTTGGAGAAAGGCAGCCTGGCCTTCCTCCCCTTGGCCTTGGGAAGCAAACTGCAGCAGAGGGAGCAGTGCGGAGTCAGGTGCCTGGGGAGGCTGGGCATCCGTGATGGTGTGCGAGGCTGGGGACGGGGCTTCTGCTACGATCGGCCCTGCAAGTCAACCAAGAAATGCAGCAACGTCCTCTCCTGATGCCTGCCACGGAGCAGCACAGGTCCCAGCCCAAAAAGCTTTGGGCATCGTTTCCTTTTGCACTTCTTGGCCACTGGCTTAATCCTGGAGTTGCACAGGTTCAGCGATGCTTACCCGGAGCGAGGGAATGTGGCTGTGATGCTGTTTATCTCCCAGTCAAGGTGTCCCAGCTCTTCCAGATGTCTGATCCCCCGGGAGCAACATCGAGCTCTGCGTGTGATGCTCCAGCCCCGTGTGCTGGTCTGGGCATCACTGGCTGATCCAGACTTGGTTTATGAGAGGGGTGGAAGGGAAACGAACCGTGCGGCTCAGTGGGAAACAGTGGAGCAGCTGTGGCCGAGCCGCTGCCCCTGCGGTAGCAGCAGGGACAAGAAAGCTGTGACGTTCCCCATCTGCTGCCGTCTTGCGTTCCGGATGTTGCACGTGGAGCTGGGGCTTGGCCAGAGCAGGGATGGGCAGCTGCCTGCTGCTGCCTGCTCCTGCCTGCCGCTGGAGGGGAGCGAGGAGCGCTGCCATCGCCCACGGTGCATCCATCTCCTGGGCTAACAAAGTGGGTGGCCGCTTGTCCCTGCCGCCCTGCCGTGACCCATGGCTGTGACCTCTGGACTCTTGCTCTGCATCCCAACTGTGCGGCTTCTCTGGGAGTGCAGCTCCGGCGGGAGGAAAGCGTTAATCCCCCTTCCTGGGGGAGGTCACAGCTGTCTGCGGAGAGGAGAGGAGGAGAATGCCCTCCTGTTCGTCCCAGGCTGGGAGAGGTCAGCCCCAGTGGGATGAGGAGAGGAGCAGAGATCGGCTGCTCCGGGCCAGGGCTGGGAGGGAGGCGGCAGCCATCCCCACGCCATCCATCTCCAGATCTGGTGATGGCACTGCTGGGTGTTCTTGGGTGCGTCGGGGTCCCCCTGAGCTGTGTGAGCACAGAGGAGGGGTGTTGCTTGTATCCCCCATCTCCCTCCGGTCAGGAATCGATATAATAAATGCTCCGGCCCCTGTAGACTGTGCTGGGGGTGGTCTGTGAGAGCAGCCTCGGGGGAAGGTGATGAGCTGCCGTTGCTTGCCCTCTCCAGATCCAGGCTGACAGCGCTTCACGTGAGGTTTGGTTTTTGACCTGGGTGGGTTTAGACACGAGCTGAGATCACCTTTGGTCCCTGTGGTCTTCGTGGATGCCTGTGAAATTCGGCGATTCCGTGGAAACTGCCAACCACGAGCAGGTTTTAGTGTTCAGTGGTGGTGGAGGGACGGCTGTGCACAGCCCGGGGCTCTGCTGAGCGACTGGAGATGTTGTGACCCTCTCGCTCTGCCGCGTGCGGCTGCTTGGGGTGAGTTTTCAGCCAGTGCCTGATTTGCGCAGATCCTTGGAGAGCACTGAATGCAAATCAGCCCATAGACCTGGTGTGCTCGCAGGGCGTTGCTGCAGCAGAGGGAAGACATGGGTCGCGTTGCAAGGTATCGCTTCTTACACTTCAGCTCGGAGGAGAAGTTGAAAATGGTGAATCGTTGCTCTGTAAAGTTTGCATCTGCATTGCACAGCTCTGAAATAACGTGGAGCCACAGGACCGCTGCCTGGGGGAGGTGATTTGGGTCCTTCGCATCCTTGCTCCTCCTGTCTGCAGCCTACAGTGCCAGGAGGCACCTGCAGACCAGGCTGTCCCCCAACAAATCATCTTGGTGAGCGAGACCGGCTGGCAGGTCAGGCTGCTTCAGCCCCAAAGCTGCCGTGTTTTGCTCTCTCCTCCTCCTCCTTCCTCGCTGCAGGGTAAGCTGTTTTCCTGGTGAGGCTCTCTGGTTACAGTTGCATGCCCCATTAACAATCTGAAATGGGTCAGAGCTTCAGATCCTGTTCAAGGTTAACGGAGGTGTTTGCAACGTGATCGCAGTCAAGTGGAGCTTCAGCGTTTCCCGTGGACTCGACAGATGTTGAAGCATATGGTGTCTGTGGCAGGATGGAAAGGTCTGATCCAGATGTGGGGATTCTCGCTGTTCTGCTGCAAAGGTAGATGGCTTTCCTTGGTGGAAGAGCAGCGTCGCTCCCGTCTGGACTTTGGTGCTGTCTTAGACCCATTTTCCAGCTAAACTGGGTGATTGAGAGATGTCCTGGCTCCTGGCTTTGGGGGTGTTGAGTGATGCCTGCTGGCTCCGGGATGGGCACCGCAGCTCCACGGCACGGCACGCTTGCAGCCCAGCTCTGGTGCTGAGCCTGCCAGCAGCCTTCCTGCGAAGATGCTCCAGCAGCAATTTCCACCCCGGTTCTGGAGCCGGTGAGCCAGGTCAGAGCTCCCTGCAGTCTTCCCCAGGCTAAGGGCAGGCTGCAAATCAGCTCGTTCCCTGGAATAGCTCTGGTTTTTCCAGGAGCTGTTAAAAATTAACAGCCGAGACAACTGCTCCTCCAAGCTGATGGGGGGGGGACAGGATCAAAGCCAAACACCCAAACTCCAACTCTGGTGTACAAGCAATCTCTTGAGTGTTTAAAGAAAAAACAAAAGCAAGGTTTAGCTGTGTAGTTATGGGTTTTGCTGGCGGTTTTGGGGAGCGGAGCAGGAAACCTGCTTTCTCAGCCTGTCTTTGCAGGCCTGGAGGTATCCCCCCACTTTGTCAGCAGTGCTCTGTGATTTTAGGATTCTTCTTCCTCTCGCTAGGCTTCCTCAGAAGTAGCTACCTGCCCCTCCTCACCGCGGACAGGCAGACGTGTGCACTCAGCTTTTTCTCACTTCTCTATTAAATAAGCACTTCTGAAGTCTGTGAACAACACAGACCTGTTGGGGTGGGTTTTTTTTTTCTAGCACCGTTAACCAAAAAATGATGAGCGCAGCTAATTAGGAGGAAAAGCGCATCGAAGTTGCACGCCGTGGGAGAGCAGAGTTGGTAGAGAAACCCAAGCCGGCTTGCTGAACGCTCGGGGTTAGGCGGGGACATGAGAGCAGCAAAGCAGAGACTTCCCGCAGAAATGAGCTTGTCAGATGGGAACGGATGCTGCTGCGCGAGGAGAGCGGCGGAGGCAGTTGCGCCCTCCAGTCCAGTGAGCAGCCCATCTTTAATGAGGTCTGGGATTGGGTTACCCATGGTTGAGTCTGGCTCTCCTCGAGCCAGGATCTGGTTACAGAAGAGCTGCGCTGCTTTTACTACTGGTAGCACAGGGCTGGTGGACTTGCCCAGCTGGGGATTTGCTTGAGCAAGGGATGGAGTGGGGGAGTCTTCAAGGTGCCTCCAGCAAGCCTGGGCAAGCATTTGCCTTCTCACCATAGTCCCCTTTCAGTGCTGGCCCAAAACCCCATCTGGGGGACCTCTGCTTGCCCAGCAGACCTGTGCAGGAGGAAAGGCTGCAGGGTTTTCGTACCTCTGCACCTCTCCTGCAGTCTCGGATCTGAGATACTGCTGTGGAGCCTGCTAGGTGGGAAATGCCCAAGACGGTTGCCCTCGTGCTGTCAGTGTGTTGCTAGAGGTATAGTTCAGGTTTTTTAATCTTGCCCAGCATAAGCCTGTTGCCTCCTCGGGTTCTCCCTGCCTGCTATGGTACATCCATCATCTCCCATCATCCACCATCTCCCATCCCTGTTCTTCTGTCCCAGTGCGTGCTTCCACATGCAACATATCGCTTCTGCTTCCTCCTCCCCTGGAGAGCTGCCAGCCCCGGAGCTTTATCAACTTTCCTGTTGGGAGCTGGCTTCCCCATCACATGTGGTGTGCTGTCCTGGGATTTGCTGGCTCTAAGGCTGTAATCCTGAAAAGCAGTTTTCAGCTTTGTGGTGGTGCTCCCTCTTGCTGGGTGGTGGACCTTGGGGAGCCAGGTGGTGAGTGCTCCCCAGGCAGGCTGGGGACGGAGAGGAGGGATGGGCTGGTGAGCTGAGGTCCCGCAGGAGATACCTGCCCTTGGGTGTCCTGCCAATGCTTTGAATGTCTGGCCTCTCCTTTCAAGCCTTTCTCTGTTTCTTCTGATGATGGTGATCTTCTCGTGCTGGGTCTCTCAGCTTCCACCAGACATACCCTTGAGCAGATTTGTGATCCCTCCCTACCCTGTTTCTCCACTGTGGTGGTCATACTCCAGTTTGGCAATAACCATCACACTGTGCACACCTGCTTCTCATGACCCTGTCCAAAGAGCAGTGAGCAGTGCTTGCTCCTCTCCAGGGTCCCAGTTACCAGGTGGGGACAAGCTCTATAATCTGGGCTGCACAGCCATCCCATAATCACTTCTGTCCCCCCTTCAGCTGGTGTGCTGGGCTCTGCCTGTGCCGTCCCAAGCCAAAGGGCATGTCCAGGGCGCTGCCCTGTGCATCGCCCTTCAGCCTGGGTCAGCGTGACTGTGTCCAGGCACCTCAGCCTGGAGAGCCACCTTCATGTGTTCTGGGGAATATGCACCAAAATAGTCTCGTGATACTCAAATGCTGGCTCTGAAGAGCTGGTGGGTGCTGCAGGTGGAGAGTGAGGAGGGGAAAGGCCAGCCCCGTACAACCTAAATCTGGTGTAGAAGGGGCTGGTGCGGTTTGAGATGGCCATGGGGGTGCAGCTCATAGCCTGGAGGTCTGAACAGCTCGATATATTTCAAAAGCTGTCTTGGCTGAAGGTAAACTGATGCTCACTCAAGTGTTTTACTTAGTTTCTCAAAAAAAAACCCCAAACAAAAACCCCTGAGCTCCAGGTGGATCTGGAAGCTGCAAGAGAAAATACAGTTGGTGCAACCACAGAGCCCATGGTGAGGTGGGGATGGGCAGGGCTTGTGCCCATTGTTCTGCTTCCCTGGACTTGTGGCACGTGGTGGGAGTTTGTTGTGGTGATGAGATGGCACCTTACAAGGTCGAATTTCATCACCAAAATACCCCTGACCTGCTACAGCTCTGCAGCTTTACTGGGGTGCTGCACGCTCTGAGCTGCTTAACGTTGTGATTCCCTGGGCATGGAGTGGCCACTTTGGCTGGTGCTGCCCCAGCCTGGCTCGGTTCCTGCCAGCACCACGTGTTGCAGCCCCCGGTGACTTGTCCCCCTCCTTGGAGCAGTGGGTGGCATGGCACCCCATCCTGGGTGGCTGTTCAGGGCTCTTCCACGGCTGGCGTGACCCGCCTGGAGGTTCTCCTGGTGCTGCAGTGGCTGTGGTGCTTTGCTATCCTGGCTTGCAAGACCTTCCCTGAGATGTCCCTGGGTGGTGATGGCTCACAGTGGTCCAAGCACAAGAGTTGGTCTTCCCTTCTGCTGCATGTGGATGGCTTAGCCCTGCCTGTAGCAGATCCTGGGCATGACCTTCTGCCTCTCCTTGCTGGCTCCTGGGGCCTGATGTGTTCTCATCACATATGAGAGATGGACGTGAGCTTGGGTGGTGTTTCTCCAGCCTGCTGGGAGTCCCTGGGGAGCCTTTTTCAGCCCGGGGATGCTCGCAGCAGGTGCCCCAGCTGTGGCTTTGCTGCCACCACTTCATTCCCTGGGAGCATCTTCAGTGCTGCATCCTGGCCGTGGCTGGGGGAGCTTTCTGCCTTCCCAGCCTGGCTCCCACCCGGCCTCTCCCTCTCCAAGAGCCCAGGCAGACGTGTCACCGGCACTGGCTTGGCATCGGCGCCGATCCAGTCGCGCCGTCCCTGGGCTGTGGGTGTCCTTCCCAGCGACAGCTCTTGCTGATGGATGGCTTTCGTGGCTCGCCGGTGCCGTGTTCCCAGTTCGCTGTGTTCTCTCCGAAGGTGTTTATTAACCCGGTTATCGCTGCAGCTCTTCACAGCTTCCTCTTCTCGGGGGGGACATCCATCCATCCCAGATTAGCTCTGAGGGACAGGCTGTGCCCTTCCCCAAGCGATAGCTGTGCTGCCTGCTTCTCCCGCTCATCCCTGCCCGCAGGAACCTCAAATCCTTGAACGCGAGAGTCTGGCCGCTCCTTTGTGGGAGAGGATCTCCCATCGTGGACAGCAGCTGCTGGAAGGTCCTGCCTGGCCCCGGGATGCAGCAAGAGGCTGCTTCTAGGAAATTCCCTGCACCCTTTTTCTGCGAAACCCCGAAGCATGGCAGCGTTGCTGGGAGGTGAGGCACTTCCTCCACCCAGCTTGTTTGTGAGCCTGGGTTGGTCTTCACCAGCAGCAGCGTCGCCAGCCCCGCTGCTGTGCCGGGAGCTGGGTTATCTCCCGGGCTGTCCTGCATCTGAGGAAGACTCTGGCGCTTTCACATCGGCTGCCCCGCTGGTGCAAGCCCTTAGGCTGAGCTTAGCAGGGCTGGGTGCCCAGCTGCCCTCCTGAGACCTGAAAGCCTGCGCTGCGGGCTGCGAGCTTGCGGGTAGATCCCGACCCCCTCAAGCGTCTCACCAGGCACTGGCCGTGTGCAGGGGAGGGTGGCTGGGCTTGTTTCTGTCCCAGCCGGGCTCCTGGCTGCACCACGGCCACATGCGATGTAACGAGCTCCTGGCTTTGTTAGCCCCGTCGGTTGCAAGCAGCATCTGCTGCCCAGCTTTGGAGGGGGTATAAGGCATCTGGGTGGCTTTTAGTGGCGGTGACAGGGAGGGCTGCGGCTCCTCACGCTGGTTTATCTCATGGCTGCTCTTGTGCCATTGGGTCACCGGAACCAGTGGCTGCTCCTGAGAAATGGGCTTTAATTCAGGAGCCATGGGTGCATCCGTGCCGGCCTCGGGGTTCCTCGTCAGCTCTGCCCAGCTGCTTCAGGTTGTCTAGGTGGAAAATCAGATTTTTTCCCCCTTCTCTTTGGTTCATTAAGTGAAACATATCTCCCCGGGTGGAGGTGGCGGGGTGCGAGGCTTCAGAAACACTTGGCTAATCTGTTGTAATTCACACCATCTGGCCATCGTCCCCAGCGCGGGGAGGGGGTTGGGCCACCCCATACCCCCCGCGGTGATGAGCATCCCCGGCTCTGCCTTCTGCTGTGGTCCGTGGGCCTCCCTGGGGGGCTGCCTGGCCCCCACCCCACCCTGTAGAACGGGCTGGAGGGACACGGCCGGGGCATTTCATCCCAGGCGGCGGGAGCCGTCAGCACCCCGGCCGGGAATCTCGCTGCCGCTGCTCGTGCCGGCTGTGCCCCCTTGCCTCGGGTCCTGCCCGGGGAGGGAGGCTGAGGCTCTGCAGGGACGCCCACCCAGGCTGCTTGGGCAGGGGGCTCGTGCGTTGTCCCCTCGCCAGGGATTTGGGGATGGGATTTGGGTCATCCCCGATGGCATCTCCCTGGTTTAATTTAGTTGAAGTAGGCTCGTGGCTGCCTGAAAGCGGGCGCTGAGAACCAGCAGCAGCATCACCACCTCCTGCCACCCTGGCCCCGTCTGCCAGCGCCCCGGCACGGGGGCTGCTCCCGGGGAGGGGGGGGTCCCGCTGGCAGCGGGGACACCCCACTTTCGGCACAGCACGCTGCCGCACGAGCCACTGGCTGGGGNGCAGTTTCCTGTTGACGGCGATGCCACCGGCTGCGGTGGGGTGGGGGCTGCCAGTGCCCCTGGCCGGTCTCGCTGCCCCGGCAGGACCCCGGGTGCGGGCAGGTGATGGCAGGCTGGGGAGACGGTGGGCAGCTGGGGTGGCTCGGCTGCCATGGGCACAGGAGCTCCTGCCGTCCCCTCCCTCCCCAGCACCCTGCCAAGAATTTGTTCCCACTCGCCCGGGGCTGACATCACCCCTTTATCGCTCCTCGCTCCAAACGTGTGTGGCATCCGGGAGGTGTTGGCCACGGGGCCCTGCCCTGCCCGTGCCGGCTTTGCTGGGCGCTTCCTCCTGCCCCATGCAGGGACCACCCTCACCGAGTCCCTTTTGGGGTGCCCCATCCCCTCCGGTGGCACCATCCCCGCTCCAGCTGCGCCACTTGGTGCCACCTCGCCCTGGGCTTCCTCCTCCATGGGGTGGATCTGGGACAGAGCCGGGATGGCCGCCCCCAAGAAGCCGAGCTAGGATCAGGGCCCGCTGCGGTGCCCGGCTGAGCCTCCCTGCTTGACCCCATCCCACGCCTGGAGGAGCCGGATCTGAGGCGGCAGCGGTGAATCCTGCCAGTTCCAGAAGGCAACACCTCCGAGCAAAATGTCAGCCATGTTTAGCTTGGCATCCCGGGCAGGATTTGAGCTTGAGCGTACGGAAACAAGGAGCTCAGCATGTTAATCTGCTCAGCCTTGGCACTCCGGCTCCTGGTGTCCTTCAGCCCAGCGCTGGGAGGCTGGTGACAGCAGTGACAGTCCCGTCTTGGTGAGGCATCTCGGGCAGGGTGGTGGGACACGCAGCCCAAAAGCTCTGCGCGGGAGGTGGGATTGACGGCCTGGGATTTGCGGAGCAGTGGCAGGGCTGCAAGGGGGCACACGGGGCACAATGCTGCTCTGGGTGTCCGACCTGTCTGAGAAGCACCCGGCTGCCTCAGGGCTTGGCGAGAGATGGAGCATCCCCAAAGGACACCCCACAGCCACCCTGCTGCCCATCCGCCCCAGGTACCCGGGTGGCCCAGGGCTGACCCTGGGAGGGGGGGGGCTGGTCCCTCGGAGGGATGCTCAGTCCCGGGGCAACCCCTCTCCAGCTTCCATGCTGGGGTCCCGGGCAGGGGTGGCCATGGAAGGAGCAGCTCCGGGGATTTCAGCCGCACGGGGCTTCTTCAGCTGAGCTGTGCTTCTGACTGCTGAGGTTTCCCAGGTCCGTGCTGGTCCTCTCCCATCGTGCATGGCTCAGGGATGAGGATGCGTGGCTTGTGGTTCGGGATGAGGATGCACAGCCAGTCTGACCTGTGCCACCGGCCCTCCATCACGTACCGTGCCGGCGGTGGGCGCAGGACCAGCGTTGGGGGGTGGGGGGTGGTGGTTGTGGTTTGGCAGCTCCTGGGCGGCAGCGGCGTTATCACCGTCTCAGCTCTGCTCAGCAAACTGCAGCGTTGATTTCGAGCATGCGTCCGTGCGCGGCGGCCTCGGTGCTGGCTGCAGGAGCAGCGCCGATACCTGCGACGGCAAAAAGCCAGCGCCGCGCCTGACTCACCCGACAGACATGTGCCCGCACCAAACTGGGACCGCGGCTTCAGCTGGTGGCACGTGAGCCCAGCCCAGGTCCTGGCAGCGAGGAACCACGAGCAGTGCCCACCCCTGCCATGGCTGGGCAGACTGGCTGGGAGCTGCCAGCGGCTCTGCTTTCGCCGGCGACGGGCATCTCCGGGCGGTGGGCACGCCGTGCCGCATGATCCATCCTCTTTGCCCTCGCCGAGTGGGTGGGAGGGCACACCAACGGCGATGCCAGCAGCCAAACCTTTTTTGCTTGCCCGAGATGGGTAAAGCCAGGGCTCGTCATGCCAAAATCCCAGCAGAGGCAGGCATGTCTCACTCCTGGGGGAGCCAGTGGACTGGCTGAGCTCCTGCGAAGTCCCCAGGAATTGCTGCCGACGCGCTGCTCCGGCAAAAGGCCAGCCGGCCCCCGGAGTGGGCGTTTGCCCCGGCTTGCTGAGCCTGCAGAGCTCTGCCAGGTTTGTCTCCCACTGCAGCGAAAGCCTCTGGCTGCTGGGCTGGGGCCGTGGGGATTGCGACCGGGGGCTTTGAGCCGCCTGCCTTCCTCCGCCGCGCTCCCTATGCCGGGCTTCTCCCGTGCTCCGTCCAACCGCGATCCCTCACGCCGGCACGGATGCAAAACCGGTCGGCAAGCTGGGAGCCGCGGCGGGGGGAGCTGGCACCGGCATCTCCTCGTGATGCGGCATCCTTGGCAGCACCAGCCTCGCCGGGGCTGCACAGACTGGCCGGCTCCAGCGCTCCCGGCAGGGCCGAGCCACTGGCGGTGGTTCCCGTGCCAGCCCCGGTGTGGCCGGCAGCGCGCTGGTAGCCATGGGGAGCAAGCATGGCCCCGGGCGAGCTGCCGTGCCTTGGGGCTGCGGGTTGTGATCCCAGGGGGTTTCATTCTCCCTCCCTGCGCTCTTGGCCATGCCTGAGTGTGGTGCCTGGGAAGACGAGCAGCACCAGAGACCTTAAATAACACCAGAGCATTCTCGCCCTCCTGGCCCCGGGCCTCCCGCCAGCCTCCCAGAAGGGTTGGAGGGGTTTTTTTTTTTCGTGTGTGTGTGAATAAATTAAAACTTCCGAAACAAACCCTCCGACCGCCCCGCTCCTCTCAGGCAAAACAAACCCTGCCTGGCTCAGACGGCACGCGGCCGTGTTTGCTCCCTCCTTGCCAGGCTTGCCCAAAACAAGCCGGCAAACCTGGCGCTCTCGAGTTTTTTTGGGATGCTTCCTGGTGTTTTGAGGCTCGGGAGGTGATGGGCAGATTTGTGTTTGGACTGGAAGCTTTTCTTGCCGGCTGGGGCGGGAGCAGCACAGGTAACCGTGTCCCGACAGCGGCGGTGGGCAGGGTGCTGGCTGCGGCACGGCGAGGCCGCGGCCGCGAGCACTTTTATTTTTAAACCTTATCTTTATTGCAGTTTTCTCCTGCCCTGTTGGGAAAGGCGAAACGCACCTTTATCTGGCGGGCTGCTGGCAGCACGACCCGTTCCTGGGAGGGGAGAGGCGGATGCGCCGTGCCGGCAGCACCTTCGGCATCCCCTGCAGCCCCAGGGATGGGGCCAGGGACGATGCTGGGGTGATGCTGAGCCGGTTCGGCATGCGCCCACGATGGGTGCTGGGTGTTACGTGGGCTGCTCGGGGAAGGGGGAGGTCCCTGCATCCCTCTCCTCCCAGCTGAGCACCTCTGGGGTGTGTTCTGCTCTGGCCTTTGGCCAGGGGCTTTATTACAGGTTTCTGACGCAGCAATAAAGTAAAGCCGAGCTGGGGACCGGCCCGTGGACGCTGAGCTGAGGAGGGCTTAGCTGGCCCCCCCAGTCCCAGCCTGGGGGAGCCAAGGGGGCAGCGGGTCCCCATGCCCACCCTGGGGCTGGCAGGAGGAGTGCTGGGCAGGCTCTGGGGTCTCGTGGGGCCCATGGAGTCCGTGGCAGTGCCTGGGGCCACCGGTGCGTCCATCCCGCTGAATAGGGCCCTTTCTCAGGGATGTCCTGAGGAGCACCCCAGGGGGCCAGGCAGGAGGGTGCAGGAGCCGCGGGGCTGCCCCTCCAGCGATCCCCTGTTAATGGTTAATGCGGCCGGGCAGCGGCGTGGGCTCCCTCCGAGCTATCAGCGCTGCCATCGGCCCCGGGAACAGGCTGTACCTTGCTGCCGCTGTTTGCACCCCAGCTGCTCCTGCACTGGCCACCGGCCCTGCCACTGCCCCACGACACCCAGCTCCTGCCCGGGCTGTCCCCCAGCCACCCTGACGGTGGCTCTGTGGGTGACAGTGTCACCTGGGGTGCCCCTGCTCCAGCTGAGATGGAGGAGACGAGGCCAGGACCAGGCGCGGCAGCACCCAGTGCTCCCCGGCACGGGACATCCTTGTCCGATGCTCCCTCGAAGGATGCAGGGTGGCAGGGGCAGACCAGGATGCCTCTTTTTTTCCTTCCCGTCTTTAATCCCCTCGGTCCCGGGGCCCTGGCGCCCGACGGAGCTGCCGGAGGGCATTTGCCAGGTGACACCTCCTGCCCCGCATGGCTGCTTGGCGCTGGGCTGTCCGGGTGCCTCCCTGTGCCCCCGGTTTTACCTGCATCGGAGGGGCGCTCGGGGCGATGGGGGTTGCAGATAAGGGAGGGATTTCTTCCTCTGTTGTGTGCGGAAGAGAGAAAAGAGCAGCTCCACAACCTGCGAATGCCCCAGGGCAAGGTCATGTCCCCGAGGAGGGTGGTCCCAAGGTGGGGACTGATGCTGGCTGAGGGTTGGGGTTTGGTCCCTGGGGATGGAGAGGCAGAGCTCGTGGCCCCTGGGGGCTGGGGGCAGCTGGCTGGTGGCTGTCGCCGGCCGCTGAAGGGCTCCCCTCGGCTCTCACAGGCTGTGACTCGGGCTTCGGGCAGGCGACGGCGCGGCACTTGGACGCCATGGGCTTCCGGGTGTTCGCCAGCGTGCTGGACCCGCAGGGGCCCGGCGCCCAGGAGCTGCGCAGGAGCTGCTCACCGAGGCTGACGCTGCTGCAGATGGACCTGACCAAGCCGGAGGACATCCAGCGCGTCCTGCAGCACATGCAGGCCCACACCAACAGCACAGGTAGGAGCCCTCGGCACCCCCCCCGCCCCCAGGACCTCAGCTTGCGGCAGTGCCCCCCACTGCGGGCTGCATCCCTGCGGACACCCATGCCGACAGCCTCTGCTACCGGGGCTTGTCCCGGGGCACCCCGCAATTCCCTGCAGGACCTCCCCGAGCCAGGGAGCAGCTGGGATGCCAAGGGTGAGGGGGGTCCCCCCGTTGGGGGTCACCTCTTTAGAGCATCCCATCCCCACAGGGCTCTGGGGCCTGGTGAACAACGCCGGCTTCAACGACATCATCGCCGACGCCGAGCTCTCTCCGCTGGGCAAATTCCGCGCCTGCATGGAGGTGAACTTCTTCGGTTCGCTGGAGCTCACCAAGGGGCTGCTGCCCCTGCTCCGCTCTGCCGGCGGGCGCATCGTCACCGTCAGCAGCCCTGCGGGTGAGCAGCCTGCCTTCACCCCCGGCGTGGCTGTGGGGCGAGCATCCCCATGGCGCGGCGTCGCTCCCGCAGCCCCCGGGCACCTCTGCTTCCCCCGCATCAGCCTTGCGCCGAGGCCAGGAGCGCAGCCCTGCGCAAGCCCTCCCGACCCCCTGCCTGCCCCCAGCCACGCAGGCAGCTGCCCCAGAGCCCGCTCACTCGTCCTTTTTGCTCCTGCAAGGTGACCTGCCCTTCCCCTGCCTGGCAGCCTACGGGGCCTCGAAGGCAGCCCTCAGCCTGCTCATGGACACCTTCCGCAGCGAGCTCCAGCCCTGGGGTGTCAAAGTCAGCCTCATCCTGCCTGGCTACTACAAAACAGGTAAGAGGGTCAGCACCTGCTGGCTGGCAGCACCCACAGGCAAAGGGGATGTACCCCGGGGGGCAGTCGGTGGTGCAGGATGCAGCTTCTGAGCATCCCTGGCCACCTCCCTGGGGACGGTGGCCATCCTGTGGCCTTTGGGCTCCAGTTGGTGAGAGGCAGGGTCAGGGTCAAGCCCTGCCAGCGGATCCTCTGCCGCTGGGGCTGGCCAGACCAGCTTGGTCACGTTTACGGTAGCACCAGCCCCACTGCAGGCAAGGTCCAAGACCTCTGGTTCCGTGCCGGGCTCTGAGGAGCCACCACGGTGCTCCCCACCATGCTTCCACCCCGTGGCAGATCTCTGTCGGGGTTTCAGCAGGACCTTCCTAGGGGCTGCTGGCACCCGTGCTGGGGGTGCTGGAGGAGGGAGGGCCACGCAGCTCACGGGGGGTGGCCGCGTCCTTGCAGGGACGACGTGCGACCCTGCCTTCTGGAACCTGCAGAAGCAGCAGCTGGTGGCCAGCCTGCCCCGGGAGCTGCTGCAGGCCTACGGCGAGGACTACGTGGAGGAGATCAACCGCCAGTTCATCCAGTTCATGAAGGTGGCAGTGGAGGACCTCAGCGCGGTGGTGAACAGCATCACAGATGGGCTCTTGGCTGCCAACCCAGCCGTGCGCTACTACCCAGGGCAGGGCCTTGGGCTGATGTATTTCATACACCGCTACCTGCCCTATTTTGTCCGAGACTTGTTCCTGAAAGGATTCTTCATCAACCCCAAGCTGCCCCGAGCGCTGCGGCGAGAGCACCACGACGACGCGAAGGCGGCCTGACCGCGGCCCGCATGCGGTCGGGGGGCAGGAGCCAGCCCTCTCCCGGGATTTCCAGGCACACCAGCCCCCGAGCGCGTGCGCAGCCGCCGGCATCGCCCTCCTGCACCACGGGGGAACGATCAGCACTAGACGTCAAAAACCAAATTGCTTTCCAAAATCAGGCAGATCTATTTTCTATTGTGCGAGAATCAACGTTTTCTAGAGACCTTGTTTTTGTATTTTTTCTAACCGCGCATCCCGCGGCTCTGCACCACGGGCCGGGATGTACCTTGGGTGTTTCTCAGCTACCCGACATCTTCCTCGCTGCTGCCGGAGCTGCAAGCGTTTGTCTGCGTCACCTCTTAGCTGGGTCAGGCTGGGGACTCTGCGGCTGCTGCTGCGCCAACCCCTGCCTCCCCGCTGTTCCGTACACACTCCATGTGCTCCCGGCGAGCACGGGGGTTGAGGCCGGGCTGCGGAGCTCTTCACGAGATGAACTACGTGATTGTCACTTTTTAAATAAATCTGTTCTTGATACGCCACCGGGCTCTGGCTGTCTCCTTCCGCGGTGCAGTGCTGTGCTGCGCAGTCAGGGATGCCTGAGCTGGGTCACAGCTGGCACTGCTCTGACCTTTTGCTTTGCTCTGACTCTGTGGCCCTGGCAGGGGTGACGGTCACAGACGGACAGCCCCATGCAGAAAGCCCAGGCGCGGGGGGCCAAGCCCAGCAGAGGCAGGGGATCTGTCACGCAGCTCCCTAACTGCACGGCTCACTGCCATCTGGCTGCGTGAGCAGCGGGGGCTGCATCTCGCGGGCCCCCAGCAGCTCAGCACCCACAGACCAGGCATCGCCTGGGGCCCCTGGGGCAGAAGCAAGTACCCAAGTCATGCAGGAGCCACACGAGGCTCCACTACTGCAACTATCACCTCCCCCCAGCTGCTGCAGGCTCCTTGTGGGGCTGGAGGAGCAGGCACCCAAGTAAGCAGGGAGAGCACGGTGCAGGAGGCAGATATTTATTGGTGCAGAGAGGAGGGGATCACGGGGTCACAAACACTGCAGAGGTGACCACAGCACAAGCTGGGACAGAGCTGCTCTCCACCCATCCCTCGCAGCACCGAGCATGTGTTTGCTCACCAGCGAGGCTTCTCCGCTGCCACACCACCACGGAGCATCTCCCAGCCAGCGAGCGCAGCAAGGAGCAGGTGCGCCACGCCATGCCCAGGGCTTGGCTCCCACCCCTACCCACAGACAGGCAGGGCCGGGGCAGGGCCTGGGGCATTTCTGCCGCCCTCTGCGCTCATCGGGGTGGCCCCGTGGAACCAGTTGTGCCCGCACAGCTCCATGGCACAAGGCAGGAGGCTGTGCAGGGTTCCTGCACCATCTCCTGAGGCAGAAAGAGCCCCAACTCCTGCATGGCTGTGAGGATCTGGTCCGAGCTGAGGGTGCTCTCCGTGGCGGGAAGGAGCTCAGCCAGCTCACAGAGCCCTTCCACGCTGCAGGGCAGGAGTGAGACTGAGAGCCGCTTCCACGGACACAGCGAGGCCACACTAGTGCAGCTGCTGCTGGAGCTCCACAAGCGCTCTGGCTCTGCCCCCACGTTCCCACAGGCTCCATCCCAGTCCTGGCCCTGGCTGCTCCATCTCTCCCAGGTCAGGGTTAGCTACAGGGGCATGCAGGGATTGCACAGCAGCACGGGCTACGCTACAAACCACACTCAAACTAAATCTCACAGGAAGAACACTGAGGAGGAGGCGTGCAGAGCACGGGCAGAGAGGACCCCCAGCCATGGCAGACCCGATGCATTCCTCTGGTGGTGGGAACCCTTCGGAGGCAGAAACCCCCCAGCCGGTGCTTGCTCTAAGAGCATAAGCAGATACAGAAGATTAGTACAGCGACATGGGGACTACTAGGTAGGCAAGAGGAGGTGTCCCTCCTGCTGCAGAGGGCCAAGCCTGTGCCACTGGTCCCTCTGGACCCCTCACAGCACACACAACTCAAACTTCAGCTCGTGAATAATTTAACTAGCAACTGTACAGTTTCCTCATCTGAGCCAGTTCCACAGATGGGATGTCCCTGGAGTCTGGGTGAGGGGTAACTCGGGGAGCTAGACTGGGGTCCCACCAAGCTCCAGGGGCGCGAGGGTCGGGCAGGAGCAGGGCAGGGTTAGAAGATGGGAATGTAGTTGTCGATCTTGGTCCTGTGCCGCTGGGCAATGCACTCTGCGATCCACACAATGTTACGGCACTCCTGCTCCTTCAGCTTCACGAAGGCATAGAAGACTCCAAAGTGGAACTGGTTGAGGAAGGCCAGCTTGTTCAGCTTCACCTGGGGAAAGCCAGAGGAGGACATGTCACTTGTCCACCTCAGACAGGAGGAGATGCTCAGGGCAAGCACGGAGCAGCCTGGGAGGCACCACGGCTTCCCCAGCAGGCTGGGGGGCTCAGCACGGTATCCTGCTCTGCACCTCCCCAGCTCTTCGGGGCAGCTCTAACCCTGGCTCAGGACAGGCTCCAGCATTTGAAGGTGGAAATATTTCAACCCTCAGGTACTGCGAAAATCCTCCTCTCCCATATAATTACACTCTGGCTTTGCTATCGACGGACCAGATGTCCACCACTAGCCCCAGGCTCGCCTCCCACACTGCTCTCATCTGTCTGGGTGAGAACAGGGAGCACGCACTGTGCTGGGCCCCTATTCCCTTGCTGGAGCAGAGGGCTAGCATCCTTTTCCGTCCCCCAAACTCCATTCATCCACAGCAGTGCTGACAGGGTGGCAGGCAAGCCTTCTGCCACCCTGAGCTTTGCAGACGGCATGGGTAGCCACATGCCAAGCAGTGTCTTGGGACTCACTCACCTCATGCTCAAAGAATCTGTCTTCAAGGGTCTTGTCTCCAGGGTTGCTGCCAGCACCTTCAAACAGCAGCTTGTACTCCTGCAGGAAGACATCACGAGAGGATATACCCAAACCCCAAAGCTCTCCAAGCTCAGCAGCGTTTGGGGGCCCCATGCATCAGATACCCCAGCCACCATGACAGATCAGCAGAGGACACAGAGAAGCCAAGAGTGCCCACAGAAGCATCGGCAAGGGGATGCTGCTGAGGCTGCACTGCACACACACCAGCTGAGGGCAATCCCCAGCAAGGCAGAGGAAGCCTTTGTTCCATCTGTGAGCTCGTCCAGCCAGAGACCCTGTCCCTTCTCTGAAATGCGCAGCTCTCAAAGCCATATCGCTGCTTCGAGTCAGCATCAGGTACAGACCCCTCCACGTACAGACTGGAGTGTCTGGGCCAGGCCACTGTGCCCACAGACACTGGCACACGCTCAGCTGCTTCAGCGGGGACACTGAGGGGGACACTGAGGGGGACACTGAGCTCTCCGACTCCAAACAGGTCCCCAGCCAGGCACAAGAGCATCTCAAGGAACCCAGACACATCCAGAAGTGTCCTCCCAGGTCAGTGTCTCCCCTGCAACTGAAACGGAGCTCAAGCAACCCACTACGGCTGGAGATGTGGCACCCCGCTTCTTGCTGAAGACACGTTTCCAGCCCCGACCAGCCAAAGAGAGACTGTCACTGCTGTCACACCGATACCTCAAGGATTTGGTGGTGAGGGCTGTCTCCACACCCTGGGAGGGGGTACACAGGGTACACCTGGTCATCCTATCACCACAGCCACGACTAACAAGCCAACAGCACCCCAGGCAAGCCAACTCCATCCTGGCAAAGTAGGACCCAGAACCAAGAGCAGCAGACAGGCACTCCTCTCCCCAGCCTGTCAGTCCTCAAGTTCCCCCAGATCCCTGTGCAGCTCTGATCCAGAGCAGGTCCTTGCACCAGTCCCCAACAGCCCTCATCGCAAAGCACTCACAGGGTAGTAGTCCGCAACGTTCTTGACTTGTTCATAGTCATCTGCTCTGGCCAGCAGAGCCAGGCCCTCAGGGTAGAGCTTGCCACAGTGCGGGAAGAGCTTTGCTCGGTCTTCCTTGGACAGCTCAGTTCCAAATGAGTTAATGGTAATAATGAAGGCCCTCCGGTCAGCTTCGAACTGCGGGAAAAAGAGCGGTTCACCTTGGGATGCAGCATCTTCGCCAGCGGCCAGCAGACACCGACGCTGCTCTGAACAGAGCCACATCAGAAGGCAGTAGGAGCAAGCCTGGCTCGCTGCCTGGGACACACACAGCTAACTGGTGCTCAGCCACGGCAAGCCCCCAGAACGCCCAGTAGCTGATGCCTGGGGAGCAGTCAGGTGAGGAAAATCCCCATCCCAGGCACAAGCCAAATCACCAAGCAGAAGCCTGCCAAGGTCAAGGAGCCTCTCTCACTCACCTATTGCCCCTGAGCCCTGCACATCGCACAGCTAGCCTTGGCATGGAGACAGGCCGTGCACCGAACAGCTCTGTTCTCCTGCTTGTTATCCATGCAAGAGGATGAAGATGTTGCCACGAAGGCAACAGATGTGTTAGCACTTGGCAAGATCAGACTGGGGAACCAAACCTGTCCAAAGCCATGTGCAGGCAGCGTTTTCCTAGGTCTCCCAGTGAGCAGGCAGCATGTGCACGGAGATGCTGAAGATGTTCTTGAGCATCCTTAAGGCTGGCAGGCAAGCTGGGCCTGAGCACAGAGCAACGACTACCACTGCAATAGCGTCCAGCTATGGGGGTTTCCAGACCTACCTCCAGGATCGGGCACATGGCATCTGCTGTGGTACCTCCCAGCACCTTGCAGAACTTGTAGAAGGACTCCAGGTAAGCCTGGAAGAGATAGGGCAGATGAGCACTCTTCCACACAGACTCATCCACCGCCCCACAGGGCCATGCAGCAGAGGACAGACGGCAAGCAGGGATGTTCCCAGCCGCTTTGTAAGACAGCGCAGGCGCTCTCACCCCACATGAACTTGGACGCCAAGCCCACACAGGGGACACAGCGCTTTCCCAGGAGCTGGAGACATGCAGGGTTGCGGTTGTTCAAGCAACTGCATGAGCTTACTGCAGGCAAGATCGCCAGGCAGCAAGGTTAAAGTCTGTTTTGCTCTTCTGAGTCGTCTAACTCCAAAGCATTCAGTGAAGTCTCACATGGTTTCCTGACCCCGCTCTGGCCTCTGCAAACATGCCAAGCCACACAACTATAGCTGCAAGACCTACGCTCAGAAAGTACCGCTGTGTAAGCAGAGTCAAGAGATGAGACAGGACATCTGTGAAGGAAACTAGCCATTCTCTGTAATTCTCTTTTCACACTGCAGCCGCTTGGTCTCCACCCCAACTGGAGCACTGCAGAAAACACATAAGGCTAGGCACAGCTACGCTGCCTCCAGGAAACGTAATCCTTTGTGGAGATGTACTGTAATCCAGCTGGAAGATGACTGTATCTCCCAGGGGGAGCCCGTGAAGGCAGTGCATGGCTAAAAATGCTGTTCAGCAAAAACTTTCTCAGAAGAAGCCATCATGTGATAAAATACCTCCCTGGACAGAGAGCTGCAACCAGAATCAGTTCAAAGGGACGAAATAAAATGACGCTGAGACATCACAAATCTCTGCTTTGCCACAACAACTCCAGGAGTGAAGATGGACCAAGAATGCACGTGTTGGACACCCCCAGCTTCTGCACTAGGAAATCACCTATATTACTGTGCTGTGTAAATATTTGTTACCACACAGTGCAAGAGGACATTGCTGGGTGAGCACCACACATCAAAGAAACATCCTCTCCAGCCCTTGCCACTGCTCAAGTGGAAGAGAGCACAGAGCATCAGTCTGCAGAGTTACCACAGGAACAAGGACACAGGTAATGGACTTTGCTTGAAGCCCACACAAGAGGGGTCCTGGATAAGAGGTTCGGTCACTACCTCCACCCTTCTCAGGATTTATGCACAAACTTAAGGTAATAGGTAAACTCCAGTATCCAGCACTGAATAAGGATCTGGTACCACAGACACCACAGAAATCCCGACTAGAACAGCCACACTGGGTACTCTCCCCTACAGACCTCTCTGCAGATGACAGCAATTTACAGAAACTCTCCAGTGTCCTGAAACTCTTATCCCAGAACTGGTGCCGTCTTCGCATTTAATAATCCTTAACGGACTTCTGATTCCACAAACCCACTCATTTGATCTCTGCCTCCAGCTAGCCTCGTTTATCCGTCACCTCCACCCTGAAGCCAGATCTGTGCCCTGCCCATCCCTGTTGACTTTTCTAGCACTATCTGCTGTTACAACCGCAGCTTGGATTCACTCCTCTTCCAGGTGAGGAATCCCAACTGGTCTTGTAGTTTCCCATACAGAAGTCATTGTACCCAAACCTTTAAACGTGTCCTTCTTAGCAACTTCTTCTGTTCTGCTGTTCCTATTTGGAGATAAGAGGAAAGAGGAACAAGACAGGGTTCAGGACAAACCACGACAGATGTACGCAGCAGCACAGTGGTATTTGTGCAGCTCTCTCCTACTCTAGGAACAGCTTGCCTTGTAGAGATGCTTGCTTAGGTCAGTCATAACCCAAGATTTCATTCAGTAGTAGAAAAAAACAAGGAGACCCGAGGGTCTGTGCAAGCAGAGCCAGGATTACCTCCTTGCCTCTCCCATACATCACTCCACATTTATCCACACTGATTTGCCTGCTATATGTTATTGTCCAGTTACAAAGCTCTTTCAGCTGGTTCCTACAAGGTGGTCACCAGCAAAAGCCAACAGTCAGCCAGCTTCACTTCAACATATCCATTAAAGATGTGGAACAAAGGGAGTAAGCGTTGAAGATAACAATGCCAGCACACCTCTGTTGAAGGACTCCACTGCTGACCGCTTACTTTTAACCTCTGCCACCTGTCTTAATCATACTTCCATTCAAGAACCTGCTCACTTGTCATTGCTAACAAGACCCTTTGTAATCGCTTTCCTCCTATGAATTCTGCCCAAACATTCTGTCTACATGCTCACAGATTCCTTCAAAAAACCTCCAGTAGGTCTTGGAGGTAGCACGTGCCCTTCCTAAGCCAGCTTCTCCTGGACACAGGCATCCACCCCAGGCACCCTCAGCGCAGCCCTGTGCAGATTTCAGACGTGATTTTATTTCCCTCATTTGGCTGCGCAGACCATCTGCAGCGTATTATAGATTTTCCAGTCCCTGGGGAGAGAGGCAGCTTCATGTGAGAGTCTGTAAGCAGCAGTTACCTTTTCCACCCTTGCATCCCAGTGATTCGTTACTGATGGAGCCCCTGCGCTCCGCAGGGGCTGCTTTTTAGCAAGACCCAGTCCCAGCACATGCCAAGGGATAGCAGGTATCTGCGCTTCAGTTTGGGGGCAGGAAGAGCAGAATGCAAAGCAGTATCAGGCTTCAAAAAGGAGATGGCAGCTGGGACCCGAGGAGATGCGTCCCCCCAGCCTGTTTGCCCTGTGCTCACTGCCTTCCCCCAGCTGCCTTGTCTCAACACAGAGGTCTGCACCCTGCAAAGGTGCAGGTATTTATGTGTACAGGCATACCTCCCCCCATTACAGCAAAAGACGAGTACACGCTAGAGGCCACACGCAGCTGGGCATGACTGTCGACACACAGCTCCTTCTCCCCTCCCTTTGCCTCCTTCCCTTCACGCCTGACCTGTTCTCCGCCTCTCCAAACAGGCCACGGCTTCCTTGGGAAGCAGAGGTCACGCTGACTGCAGGCTGGCTGCAACCAGCCAAAACAAGGTTGGCAGATACAATCTGCATCCCACCCTTCATCCAGAGAGTCGAGATGGAGCGATAGCCACAGCCTGCATATAAACACATGCTTTGATACTGCCAGCTAAAACCAGAACAGGCCTGCTGAGGAGACAACAGCTCCCTGTGCAGGCTCAGGACAAGGAAAGCCTTAGCCCCCCCACATCCCTATGCCTGCAGGACTCCTCCACCCCGGCTGCACCTTTTACACTGCTCTACCCAGAGGATCTAACTCCAATCACAGCCACTGAAGGCTCGAGCAGACTGCTGGAGGCTCTTCTGGAAGAGCTCAAGACAGAGACAAGCCCATGGAAGTTCTTCAACCAAGTGTGCCAATCTAGGCACTTTAGCCCTTTGAATGCAGTAAACTACATGTCTAAACTCATGGGGTTAAGGAGCAGCCTTCTCCTGCCTGCCTGGGGCCTGAGGAAATGTATTCAAAGGCAGGACCTCTGCAAAATCTCTTGTACAGACTCGACAGCGCCAAAAAAAAAAAAAAAAAAAAAAAA
>Ga0065711_1007010_pt1 | contig 23915 bp, 25 predicted proteins | sample Hoacrofraction12_FD_59098 | JGI IMG/M metagenome (GOLD analysis project Ga0065711, IMG submission 59098) | Hoatzin crop microbial communities from Cojedes, Venezuela - Epithelial fraction 12 v2 (version 2) | ecosystem: Host-associated > Birds > Digestive system > Esophagus > Crop | place...
CTGGAGAAGAGAAGGCTCCGGGGTGACCTTAGAGCAGCTGCCAGTGCCTGGAGGGGCTACAGGAAGGATGGAGAGGGGCTTTTCACGGGGGTGTGTGGTGATAGGACAAGGGGGAACGGCTCTAAACTAAAAGAGGACAGATTTAGATTAGATGTTAGAAAGAAATTCTTGCCCATGAGGGTGGTGAGGCCCTGGCCCAGATTGCCCTGAGAAGCTGTGGCTGCCTCCTCCCTGGCAGGGATCAAGGCCAGGTTGGATGGAGCTCTGAGCAACCTGGGCTGGTGGGAGATGTCCCTGCTGATGGCAGGGGGGTTAGAACCAGATGAGCTTTAAGGTCCCTTCTAACCCTTACCCTTCTATGATTCTATGAAATTAAGCCCTGTGTCTGATAGCCCCAAATCCGCTCGCAGTGTGTGAGGCCAGATGTTCTCCCTCTCTTGGGTTCTCGCAGACGGCATCTCGCAGAGCTGTGCCCTGGGCTGATGAGCTGGCTTTGGTCCGGGCTCTGCAGGCTGTTGCCAGCCCTGCCGAGGACCTGCCAGCCTTCCCGGGCTTCGTGGGAGGGTGCCTCAGAGCAGGATTGCAGATGGCTGAGCCGTGCCAACGGGCTGAGGAATGTTTGCAAGGTCGATGGGCTACAATAGCCACCATTTGTTTGTAGACTGATGCCTGATTTCTCCTCCCCATGTAATGTGGTTTAGTTCAGAATGTGAACTAAATGCAGAATGAGGACTTAAACTGTGTCAGCACTGATGGATGTTTTGTAGGTGATGCTTTGCAGAAAATCATTAATTTGAAATGTTGGGATAGCAAAGAACATTTTTCAGGCTTTTCAGACAGAACATATTGTGGAAAAGAGGCTTGGAACAGATGCACTCATAGTTTATTGCATTTATCATATTAGAAATAAAGAAAAGACAATTTCGGCTCATTTACTGCTATATTAGTTCAAATAAACAGCTTTTCTAATCAATGCGTATGGCAAACACAATGCGTTCGTAATTGGCAGTAGTGGCTCCAAAATTAATGAGACTGTCCTTGTTTGTTGTCTGGTAACAAGTCAGACAGATAATGCATTGGTCTAATCTTATCCTTCTCTTGTATTCTTTTTAGTATAGCCAAACTTATGGTCTTATTTTCAAAATTTAAAATGTTTGAGGGTTTTTTTCCCCTCTCTATTTGAGAAAACGCAGCTAGGGATGAGAGGGTGTACAGGAAGCGCTCGTGAAGGCAGGCATCTCAACTACATCTAAGGGAGTCTTTTGCTCTTAGTTATCTAGAGGTATTTATTGATCTTTTTTGCTTCCTTTTCAAAAATACTGATTTAATTTATGAGGTGATAGAAGAGGCTGGGAGAATAATTTTACCTATGAGAGTGCAGCTTTGTCCAACTAATTGTCCAGGAAACAGAGAAAAGATCTGCTGATCTAGCCCTGCAGATGTTTCTCATCTGGAATACAGACCATTTCTAGCCTTTTTTTATTTCTGTTTATTTTGATGCTTTATTATACTGCCATTACCAGGAAGGAAACAGTGCACAGAAATCTGGCAAGATGCTATTTGTACTTTGGTAACGTTTATTCAGTAACAATTTGGGGATTAACCCCTTTCTCTCCTTTTTCTCTCTGTGTTTGTGAGCCCTCACTTCCATTCTTTCATTGGGAACAATAAAACGTGCTGATGGGCATCTGGGCGGATACCCAACACGGTTGTTATTAAACTACTTGAAATTTTATAGATACATTAATTTTCCAGAGTGGAACTAATAAGAACCTGTTGGCTTTTTTTGCCACCTAGTGCTTCGGTCCCTGCATTACTGTGGAGGGTTGGTGTGCACGCGGAGGAAGGACCCATCTGCTGCAGCCTGCTCCGCCAAACGCGTGTTTGATTTGTCAGAGAAGTTTCCTTGAGCGTGTGGAATAAACTTCAACCTTCTGCGTTTTGCTAGAGAGCTACCAAGGGCTGTAGCAAGCCCTTCGTGTACCAAAGGAGCAGGCTTATACGGTACCTCTTGCTTTCAGAGCCTTTGTGATCTGGATTTTAACCTGGCAAATCCTTCTTTCTGAAAGATGCTGGTATTTTCTGTGTTTCTTAGGGTGATGCATGTTCCCACTGTGGACAGAGCTGGAGATCCCAGCAAGCACACAGAGCATCTTTGTCGTCTGGATTGGTAGCCAGCGATGCTCTGACACAGCTAAGCTATCCTTCCATGCGATAGCTGAAAAATTAAATATGGGCAGAGGCAACAATCCCGTGCCACTTTATTTCTCCAAATCTCTCCTGTAGACGTGAACGTGTGAGGTGAGTGTGCCTACCTCTGTCGCACGCGCTTGCATTGACGCCTGCAGACACACACGTAATCTGAGGCAACGCTGTGCCTTGTAGCTGCAGATGGCCAGGAGGACGTCTGTATCTAAACCGGGTGGCTGCAGGGAACCCGCTCCGCTCGGAGCTCTGTGTGTGTTCGTGCTGAGGGATGGTGGAAGCCCTCCTTTCCCCGCGCAGGTTCTGGCTTCAGCAGACCCTGCGGTATAATGGAGCTGTTCTGCTCCAAAGGGGAGCAGGAAGGTGGGTGGATTAGGAAAAATTTAGTATTAGGAATTTTTTTCCACCAGGCCATGTCACACTGAAACCCCGCCATGGCTCTACGGCTTACCAGGCTGCTCGCCGTCCCTCCCGTGAGCACTGGGCCTGCTGCTGTCCTGTCCGTCCATCTGCGGCCGTGGGTCCCGGGCAGCGCTCGGGGGCTGTGTGGGTCAGTGCTCTGCGAAGCTGTACGGTGGCGATGGCAGCGGGTTAGAGCAGCACCGACAGACTCCTGCAGTGGGTAATATATTACCTTTTGGTACCTGGCTATGGCGTCCAGACCTCCCAACATTTCATAATCCACAAATGGAAAAGTGGCACTTAACATGAATTTATTCAGGTGGCAGCACTGTAAAACATGAAAATAAGGCTTTTGAATTGCTGCACATACGTTTGAGTGTCAATGAAAAGCTTTTTATTTGATTTTAGAGCCAGACTTTCAGAAACCAATGTGCCTTGTGGTCTGGAACCGAAGGTTACGGGTAGCAGATCGGAACGGGGCACTGCGCAGCGAGCAAGGGATTGCCAGTGAAGCTGCATGGCAGAAAGGCAAGAAAACAGTTGGGCAGCTCATAGCAGAAATGGGAGGGGGAGAGATGGGAGAGGCAGAATGCAAACCGAAATTGCTATGGGGTTAATATGTAAGTTTTAATTTGCATGCCATCAATTTTTTCACTTTTCTTGCCGACGCGTGGTGCACGCCTGCCCGCCCGCTCGGTGCAGCCGTAGCGTGCCATGCGGTGAGACCGCCCAGCGTGGGGGTATCTGCTTCGGGAGCTTTTCAGCTCCATTCAGCTGGAGAAGCTGCCTGTGCCCTGAAGACAAAGCAGGGAAGAACTGTAAAACAAAGGTGAAGATGCAGGGACAGTGAGCAGCAGTGGTTTTCCTTTGCCTGCTTATTTTACTTGACGCTGTCCTTAAACATAAGGTCATTTTATAGCCTGCCCGAGGGCTGCCAGGCGGAGGAAGTTACCTTGCGAAGGAAGGAACTAGCCCATACTGTCTAAATATTGTCGATTGTGTACTGAATGGAGGCCATGGCTTGAGGAATCTCAATAGTAGCTCTTTGTGCCCCTGGCCGCCTCCTGCCAAAGTACTTTCCATAATTAGGCGTAAAACATATTTACATTCCTGTTGTCTTTGGTCCCAGACACACACCTGTGTGTGTGCGTATGTACATGTATGAGGTGCAAGCATATATATTCCTATGCATTTAGAATATATGAACCTGCCCAGCGATCCTGAGAGTGGCTGCAGCAACCGATGGAGGTAACGGGGATGCGTGCTTTGGGACAGCTGGGTCGTAACTGCGAGAGGCAGAAGAAATCCCTCGGATTCCTCCCTCTGCCAAGCAGGAGTACAATCCCCATAGAGAGGGATACTGTATTTTCTCTGAATCGGAAGGTCCAAACTGAATGCTCCCTTTTAAAGTTCATTGATGTTTGCATGGAAACCAGAAAAATGGGCTTAAGTCAAGAATGCAATAACCTTGCTTAAAACTGCTCTCCATGGCAGAGACTCTTCCGCTTACAGCCGTTCTGCTTGCGTGAAGATCAATGGCGGGGTACAACACTGTGTGTAGCTGTATCACTAGCATATTTATAATACAGTGGTTGATGTACAACAGCTTTTCCATGCGCGTTTCTCCCGCCCCCTCCATGATAACTAGCAGCCAGGCATTGATTAGTCCAGTTTTGGAGGAAAAAAGTCGTGCAGGACAACTGGATACTTCAGCGAAGAGATTCCTGAAACGGGTCCAAGGGAGAATGGAGCAGTCACGTGGTTCTGGCTCTGTGCCTGCTTCCAGCTGCCGAGTTTCATTAGAAGACAGCCAAAATACATTAATTAGTCTTCTAACATAACTTCCCTGCGCAGGCAGTGGTACAGCTTTCACAGCCGTGCCATCGGGACAGAGGAGATGGTCTGTACAAGGTGTGAGTGATGGCCATCTCTGTGTCAAGATGCAGCCCCTTCCTGAGGCTCTCAGGAGCCCACCTTGGTGGGGGTCCATGCTGGGAGGCAGCCTGGTCCGGATTTGGGCTTTCCCAAAGCTCAGCATTGCTCCAGATCTGGGGCTGTTTCCAACCTACCTCTGTATGAAGACTCATCTGCTGCATCTTTCCGACAATGATTTGAGACAGGTACTCTCTGTCAGCTAAATGTGTGTTACACTCAAATGTACAGGGTAATCCTCATTCCTATTGCAAAACTACTTGTAATAATTCTGCAGAAATTCAAGCAAAAATTAATGCTTCGTCTAATAATGACTTTACTTTTTCTCCGGATGCTTTCTGAGCTTTCAGGCACTTAATGGAAACACCAGTGCTCACACTTGGAGGGCAGGCCGGAAAGCTTGCGTGGGCTTGTGTGTGTGCCAGGGAGTCAGTTTTTTTGTCTGTCGGAAGCCTATTTCCATTATGCTTTTGTCAGACTTTGCCTCTGAAGAGGAGAATTTGGACTTTCCATGTCACAGCGCTCTGCAGATGTGATCCAAGCCCTTTACATCTAGGCAGTGCTGTAGTTAGGAGAACACCTACCAGCGCTTGACCAGGAGCGGGGAAGGCAGGGCCAGTGCTCTTGCCCTTTGAGGGAAACGTCTGATGGTTTGTTGTTTTGATTCTTTGCTCCCTCTGTGTTCACCATTTTAGATGCATGCTCACGCATGTGCTCTTTAGCAGCCTGTTTTTCCTCTAACCACTTCCAACTCCAAAACCTCTCCGCATCTTCTCAATGTAAATAGATTTCAGCTTGCCCAGTGCGGGCTGGGGAGACAGTAGTGACCTTCAGCTGAGAGCAAAGCATTTGAATTTGACCTAGTTTGCTGAAGAGTGGTTTGGCGGTGGCAGGGCAGCTGCCGAGCTCTCTCCTCCCCTGCCCTCCTCCTGGGGAAGGTTCTCGGGAAGCCCTGGGGCAAAGGGGCAACACGGGGGAGATGCCCTGTGCAAGTGGGAGAGCTGGGGTGAAGGAGGATGAAAACCTCAGGGCTTGAGTTTTGAGTGGTGTTTGGGCAGCTAAGATGCAAGCAGGCTGGGCTCTGGGTTTCTCCATAGAGCCAGCTTTTATGTTTGCAGCTTTAGGTGTTTGAACATGTCTTCAAAAATCTGCTGTAGGTTAGTAACACAAAATGCCCTTCACAAAATACTTGTTTTTCATTTATTACATTTTTTCTCCTTGGTCGCTTTCCTTGAGCCTGCTTGCGGGAAGGTGGATGCTGTGGGCAGAACCAGGCTGCCATGGTGCTTCCCAACGCTAATTGGCTGCTCCGAGAAGAGCCGTGGCTGCTTTGCCATCTCTCACTTGTCCTCCGCAAGATCTTCTGGCAGTACAGCCAGTGGTTTGCTTGGGTGTTGATACCGCGTGGCACCACAAAGGGCCTGGCCTTGCTTCTGGACACTTCGAGAGGACAATCCTAAGCCTGGAGGGGCTGTCGCCCCCTGAATCTCATTCTCCTTTGAGTGTGTGTGTGTGTATATATCCGTGACTTCTGAGATCTGTAGGGTTGTGTGTCTGCATGACTTTGGAGAAGTAATTTCTCTTTGTGGATTGAAAGTTTGGTCCCAGTCATGATGGTCAGGACAGGAACTTCTAAAAGGCTGTGTGGGGATTCACCAGAACTCAGCTGTCAATGGCTGGAGCTAATGCAATATAATCCAATAGTTCAGGTTTTATCTACATAAAATGTTGGCCAGTTACTGGTATAAATGCAGGCAACTTTGCAGTGATTTATACAGGGTTTGAGGAAGCTGGCTTAAAAACACGTCTTCGAGCAGTGCAAGCTGGCCTGTAGTGAAGTTCGTTGTCGCCCATGAAGCACTTTGAAAAACTCCAATCCATTCTCTTAGACAAAATCAAAAGAAATATTTTTCACGTGGCTATTTGAGTGGTTTTTCTCTTTTTTTAAAGACCAAGCAGGGAGGGGTGTATTAAGTGGGGTAATTAAAGAAATACACACTATAATCATAGTAGCTCTTAAGATTTTGCTGTTTTCTGCAGTACTGGTTTCTCAGGAGCTCTGCGGGGTGGCCCCTCTGGGAGTATATTTGCCTCTTGTTAGGGGACGTGTGTCTTTAAGATGAAGATCTCTCCTTATCTCAAGTTTAAAGTGCAAAATTCCCAGGTTGGAAGCAAGTTAGAATTTCCTGTTCCAGCTGCATCTGCAGTTGGTCTCAGGAGCAGATACTTGGCTGTAATATAAAAACAAAAATAAAAGCAAGCTAGAAGTCGATATTGCAGGTAAAAAGGAGCAACTGAGGAAAAACCTTGTTTTAAAAGCCCCTCAAGCAGTTTTCAGGACAATTTTTACTTATTTCTGAATAACTCCTACCACTGGTCAGCCTTTAAAAATAACGAAACCAACCCCACCTCCCCGCTGATAAACACCACGGACTTGCTTGCAGCTTATCTCGTGCCTGGACATCTGTTCCTCCCTCGCCGAGAGGTTCTGCTGCGATGTGTTCATGCAATTCCCTGCGCAAAGGTTAAACAAAGTTGAGAGGCTCCGGCCGGTGGCGTCGTGCCACGGAGGCCTGCGCTGCAAAAACAGCGTCGGCGTGGAAACGTCCAGTTCTAATTCGGAAAGAAACTCAGGAGGGGGAAAAAAAGTCACCCAACCTAAGCCTGGGCTGCAGCTCCCGGCTTTCTAGTCTGAGGGGAAGGTATTTGTGTGGACAGGGTGCTCTGAACCACGCGGTTCTCCTGGGTCTGAGGAGCTGGTGCTGGTGGTGAGCTCAGCATCCGCTTCCTTCTGCCGCAGCTTCGGCCTCTTCCAGCGTGATGGACTTTGGAGCTCAATACGCGGTTTTCATGAGCGTGTAGTAGGTGTGCACAGGGTGGTTTCATACCTTTTGGCTTTTTCATACTATTTTGCATGTTTGACAGCAGCCTTTTACGACTGATCAGGCATTGGACCAGGCTGCCCAAGGAGGTGGTGGAGTCACCATCCCTGGAGGTGTTTAAAAAACGTGTAGATGTGGCACTTCGGGATGTAGTCTAGTAGGAGTGGTGGTGTTGGGTGGATGGTTGGACTTGATGAGCTTAGAGGTCTTTTCCAACCTATGATTCTATGACTGGAGCAGCTGGAGGTGGGAAGGGATGCGGGGTGGTCCCACCACCACTGAGCCCTGGAGCTGATGGGCTGATCTGTGGGTGCTGGATGCCAGAGATGATCAGTGCAGCATGAACATAGCTGTCCTCTGTTGGGACATCACATGTGCACGTGGGGGGACGTCATACATCTGCAACCTGGCAGCAGTGCAGGACCACCGTACCGGGAGCAGCTTCTCAGGAGTCTGCGGGGAGCTCACGTGGTGGGAGCACAGCACGGGTTCATCCCTTCCTGACCTTCTGAAGAAGGAAAGGGAAATAAGGGATAGCTTGGACCTTGGCATTTGGTTCTCCAAGTCTTGTCCCGCTTTTCTGCCTGTCAATAATTGTCAGCTTACACGTAGTGTTAGGTTTTTGTGGTATCGGCACTGACTTCTTGCTCATACAACTCTTTGTGGCACAGAGCCAAACAAATTTGGGTCTTAAATGAAGGCCCTTTCCTTAACTTTAGTTCTGCTCAGAAACTTACAGTTCTGCTACGAAATGTTGCATAAATTAAGGTGATACATGTCTTTCCAGCTCCTCCTTGTTTTCTTATTCCCAGCGTCCCCTCCATTCCTTGCTCTCCACGCTGCGCCGCTGTGATGCCCTTAGACGCAAGGTCGTGCTCGTTTGCAGCCTGTGGTGACCTCTCACACAAGCAGAGAGTCCTGGTATGGACAAACCAGCCGCCTCCTTGCCCCGCGACGCTGCGATGACGGGTGCCTGCAGTGCCTTCGCGAGCCCAGCAAGCAGGAGGGCACTGGCAAGGCGTGGTTTTGGCTAGAGAGCTGGAAATGTTTGGTGTTGTGACTCCCCAAAGCTTGTGATGCCATTGCCGTGGCGTTGGCTGCAACTGCTGCCGGGACAAGTGTCGCGTTAGGAGCAGGCTCGGGGCAGCCCGGTGGCAGGGGCGCGGGGGCTGGGGACGTACGAAGGTTTCTGCTGTGGGACAGAGACCTTCGTGCATCCAGCAGCCTCTGGAGATGACGGGGCCTTCCCTGTCCTTGAGGAAGCAGCAAGGCAGGAGGGCACCTGTGACAGCATCCTTTTCCCCTGCCTCCGGATGAGCTGCAAACCAGTTTGTAGCCTCTCCTGCTTTCGTGGTGTTCCTCCCGTCATCAAGCCAGGGCTCTGTTTCCACTCCACCGTCTCAGCGAGCGGCAGGCAGGGCTGTTATCCCAGGCAGCTCCCAGCGCCGCTGCTTTCAGCTTCGGTGGCAAGTGCCGTGGTCTCCTGTTGGAATTTTGCTTTCCACTGGAGTGTGACTTGGCCCTGTGAGCGGAGGTGCCTCTGACGGGACCCGGGCAGGGATGCGCGAGCGGGCGGTGCAGCTGGGGTTGCTCTGCTCTCCCACCCTTTCCCACGTCCCGCGCAGGGACAGCCCCGCGCTCTGTGGACGGGCGCAGTGAGAGTCGATGGCAGCGGTGGGTGCTGTGACCGTGACTTTGGTTTGTAAGTGGTGAAGGGAGACTGCTTGATGCCGGGAGAGACAGAGTGCAATTCGATGAAATGAACCCTGCTTGCTGGCAGAGTTATTTTGAAGGTGCAGGGTTTTTTTGTTTGTTTGTTTTGTTTTTTTAAAGTAAAAGACCTCCTTGTAACTTTGATCATGGCGAATCACACAGTCTGCTTGATCCAGGAAACAGCGAATGTATGTAATCCTGTAGCACTGATTTGAATATTTAAGGAGCTGTACGTGCAGAATTATACGGTTGCATGTAATCCTTTCTTTGATCTTTCTGCCTTTCTCTGACAGACAGATCCAACAACGTACTGTCATGATCCCAAAGCACGTGGCAAATAGTTGGCATCGTGGTTGAACCATCCCTCTTTGGAAGAAAAAGCCTCTTCCTTGCATGATGGAGTGGGGGTTTCATGTCCCCATCCTGCCTGGCTGCTGTCAGCCAGGGACTTGGTTTTCTGTAAGAGAAACCCCCCTGTGGGGACCCTTGGGGCTCAGCTCGGTAGCGGGGAGGGCCTGGCTGGTGGCAAGAACTTCCAGCGCAGCTTGTGGTGGTGTTTCAGTACCAAAAAGCTCAAATACTGTCAGTTGGGGCATATCTCCATATCAGAGGGTTGGGTTAGAGTTCATAATACTTAAATCTGCAATATGTTTCCGTTTACCTGCATTAATTAATGATTATTATTTTTAATTGGTTTTTGGTTGTTTAGGATTGTTTGTTTCCAGTTGTTCTGCCCTAACCATTGAGCTTAGAAACCGTTTTAACCGTTAAACCGAGGTTTTGTCCATACCAAAGGATCCTAGCTTTCGGGATTTTAAGAACATCTCCATCTCCTGAGATTCAACATAAATTTATGACAGAGGGCACCAGGATTTATTTAAATGCAAGTGATGCAGATTTCAAATAGAAAACCAGTGAATAGAGTTAATAATACAGTAAATCTTGCATCTGGCAACTACTTCAAAATAGCCACGCGTCCTCTCTCGTTAGAATAATTGCATAATCTGCCGAAGACCGGTTCTTGCAATAGGACTGATCTGGGGCGGGCAGTTGCCTTTGGCCAACCCAAACAAATTGGCTGCGTTGTGGCTTTGGGTGCAGAGAGGCCAAATTCAACCCCCCAGGTGGGAGTCAGGTAGTCAGGAGCAGGGACAGGACCTGGGCATGGGTTGCTCACCCCTTCTCGCTCCCCAGGGTAGGCTGCCTCTTCTGGCATTATATTCTTAAATCTCAGGTTTTGGGATTACGTGGGAGATGAGGATGGCCTTTGGGATGAAGGACTTCCCAGCCAGCCGCTCCTCTCCTTCATCCCCATCGCTTCTCTCCTCGGGCTTTGCCAGCCCTCGGAGGACCAAGTCTGTGCAGGATTACACCATGTCCCTGTAGAGTTACACCAGGTCCGTACAGCCCAGAAGTCAACGCATGCGGCAAGAGTAAGGGCTGCTGCCTGTGTCGCCTGCGTGTCCCCAGCGAGTTATTGACAAACACCGCGTCCACACTTTTACTTTCCTGCCCTTTCCTTTCCGTCTCAGCTTTCGGCTCCTCCGGCTCCCACATCCTGGAGGCTGCACTTCACACGCGGCAGCAGGAGCATCAAAGAGGAGACCATGAATAAAAACACTGCTTTATGACATGTCTTCAAAGTGCCTTTTTAAGAGTTCAAAGGACACGAGGAAAGGAGAGGATCAAAATCAAAGGAAGACTGGGGGGAGGGAAATTAAAGCCTCGGAGGAACTTTATGGCATGTTTTCTGTAACACTTTCAACGCCAAAATCACAAGTGTTCCCAGCACCGGCTCTGCTCTTTCCGTCAGACCCCTCACTCGCTTCCAGTAGCTTCTCCCTCGCACGCAACTACAGGGCACGAATTACTTCACTTTCTGTGATGAATTTTGTGTAAGACCAAACGTCCTGTTCTGTTGCCTCCAGACCAAGGGGGAGCTGCTTGTTCTGCACCGGCTGGGAGGTCCTGGGGCTGACGGCAGAGCTGCTCCGCTCTTGGGGCAGGACAGCAGTGATGGCTGTATGTGTGTCTGCTGATCGTTCAACAGGTTGGAGAGGATTTCTTCTTTTGCCCGCACTCCCCGTGCCTGCCGCCGACAGCCCCTGGGCAGGGAGTTGAATCGCCATCGTTGGCAGCCTACAAGGGAACTGGGCTCGCCTTTAATGAAAACAGTTTTTTTTCTTTTTCTTCCAGAAATGCATCTCTTTCTCTCTTTTACTACAGGGCCAAATTATTTAGTCCATGTTTGGGAGATTTGCGTTGCTGAAAAGGGACTTTTCCTCCTGAGCAAAGGCTGACTGTAAGCAAGAAAAGAGAAGCAAAGCGCACGCCTCTGTGTGAACACCCCAGGTACCACCTGAGGACTCTGCTTTACTTATAAAGACAGGGAATAAACCCAAAGAAATGACATATATACCCCGTAATATTCAGTTAGCTCCGACAGTTTAATAGTTTTCCTGCTTTTCTCTGTCTGTTTTTAAACAGTATAGAGAAAAGTGCTGTACGAGGCAAGGGAAAGAAATCAGGCTGATTTTGACCCGGGATCAAACCCTCTTTATCGACGGGCACGTGCCCACTGCGGTGACCTGGAACCGCTTCACTGCTGCGGGGAGCAGAGTGGCCCGGGGCTGGAGCTGCAAAGGGCAGGGGGATGCGCTGCTTAGCAGCCTTCCCAGGCTGTGCTGCTGTTTTGGGAGCTTTCAGACTTGTGGGTTTAAATGGAAGTGGAAAGACCGAGAAGGCAAATGAATGATCTGGGAAAAGAAAGTGGATGTCTGTGGAGGGGTGAAAGGCTCCTGCTCCAAGGAGCCCTGGAGAGTTTCCTCAGGGTTCCGCGAGCTGCGGAGGAGCAGCCTGTGGATCCGTTTTATTGCTAACCACGTCTAAGCCACCAGCCAACAAACGCGTTTCCTGCGTAGGGGTGATGGTGTTTCCTCATCCGACCGCTTTTCCAGAGTTCTCGGAGCCCACGTGTGCGTGCTGTCCCTGCAGCAATGCTCGATCCTCGTCCCGCCCAGGTAAGCTCACCTAAACGAAGCACTTGTCCCACAGATGCTTTCCAGGGCTGCTGTGCAGAGCACGTTGCTGAACACCCTTCTCATGAACTCATTCTCCCTTTTTTAAAATACCGATCTCTGCACTGTGCGCTGTGCTCTCTGGTTTAGGCACTCATCCAGAAACGGGAGATAAAATTCAGTGTGTGCTGCGCTGTTCTGGAGGTCTCGAACTGCGGTGCGTGGGTGGTGGTCTGGAAAACGAGTGCAAAGAAACGAGTTAAAGGGCTTATCTTTCACCCAGAGAGGTCCCAGCTTCACTAAGGAGCGCTGAAAAGGGCACCTCAAGGTGAAATCCAGGGGGTGTGTGATATATCTCAGCAAAAAGGTAGAATTTGCAGTTTTATTCATTGGTAACTATAGGGGGGAATTTAAGGCATGTGGAGTAATTAATCAGACTGGAATTTGTCTCAGGCTGGGGCTGAGACCTGTAAGGTTTATTTACAAGAGGGGATTTGCATCTAAGCGAGATCCTTTGATATAAGCTCTTTACGTTAATTGGTATGAAGCAGGCATGTCTCGATGAACCGCTGCCTTTATTTCCCCCCGTGGTCGTCGTGGCCACGTGGGAGGATTTCCTTTCCAAACACGCCGTCGGCGCTGGGGACAGCGGCACAAAGTCACGCCTTGTGCCATGGCTGGGGCGCGGTGGCACTGTCCGGCAGGGCCTGGTGGGCAGCAGGGGGGGGAAGGAGCCCCTCGTGCTTACCAACCCCACGGCCTCTCCCAGCATCCTGTGACAGCAGGCACGTTGAAGGATGTGACAGTGTTTAGGAGGTTATTAATGGCTTCCCACGGGAACCGGGAGCCTTGTGATTTCCATCCACCTCACCCAGGGTCCAGAAATAGGAAGGGGCCCTTCTGTATTCCCAGGGGCTGCTCTGTGTGACAGGGGTCTGTCAACAGCAACGTGGGCTGCGGTGGGAAAAGCTCATGGTGCCCGGACGTGTTTTCCTTGCTGGGGGAAAAAGCAATGAGTCAGCAGAGCTAAAGACGTCTGCCGGTGATGTCAGCGCTTCCTCCTGACTCCGACACACAGCTCCTCTCGTCATCGCAGCCGCTGCAGCCTCACGCTAGGCATTAGGGTCGTAGGAGAGAGCCGTTTGCTCTCGGGGCGGTAACGAAGACCTGGTGCTCGATGACAGGACAGTGGGGCTTTCAGAAATGGAGAGGCAGGTAGACATTAATTGGATGGACTTAAACTGGTTGGGTACTGCTCTATGGTGTCTGCCAGAGCGAGGGGGAGAGGCTCACCAGCCTGCAAACAGAGGTTCAGGCCCTTCAGAGTCATTTGAACCCCGCTTTGAAGAGGCAAGAGGACACCATCTGAAACGTTTAGTGCGTCCCCTCTGTGGGGAAAGGACACAATCAGTTCAAATAAGGGAATTTCTTGGTTCTGAGGTCTTGCTGCGGTCAGCTCCGGGGTCCCCATCCCCTCAGCCCGGAGCAGGCTCGTACCCCTTGGCAGGGCTTGCTGCGCAAGTCACAGGCTGACAGCAGAAAGTGAAGCTCCCGTATAAGCAAACAGGACATGACTTTGTCCTTAGAGCCCAGCAAGGACAAACTGTTGCCAAACGTCAACCTCAGGACCTCTGAAATCATTCTGACTTGTGCCAGTTTTGGGGGTGTTGAGCTTAACCGGGTATGGGACACTGAACAGTGTTTGGGTTGAGTGGAAGAGGAGGAGGACTCAGCTGTGGGGAAGAGGCTGTGACGTTCGGGGCTGCTCTTGGGCTGGGGCAGCGTGGGTTGGTGTCCCTCCAACCTGGCAGGGCCGGTGCTGGTGTCTGGCTTGCGCTCGCCTGCACCCAAAAGGACAAATTCTCACATATTGTAGAAAACCGTGCGGCTGCACCCCATGGCACGGCACATGTGGTGCCCTGCCTGCCGTCTCCCTGCCTGCCGTCTCGCCCCGATATCGCTGCAGCGATGCTTTCACCAAAACCCACTTTTCTGCACCTGCTTCCCGAATGCCACCGCTGCAGCGTGGCCTCTGTCTTGGGTCTGTGTGGGGTTTTATTTGGTTTCGCTGTATTTTTGTGAGTGTTGCTAAGAGATGATTCCCCGTGGAAGCTGCTAGACCTACACGGATGCAAAACTGGTGTGAAAGGGAGGGGAGACCCCCTGAAACGCAGACGGCAAGCACCACGGAAGAAAATCTGTCTGGGGATCCTCGGCCGGTTCTACACAGGCACTTGCAGGAAAAGCAGCGCTGCGCACGGGTGATGCCACTTCCCAGTGAAGGTCACAGCACGGCTGCCTGTTGGAAATGTCCTTTCGTAATGAAACTGGTTTTCTGTGCTTTTCTTAGGCTGCAAATGGTTATGCAAATTCCTAAATATTTTCCTATTTCTTTTTTTTCAGATGTCTAGCGTTATGTCTTATTTTCTGATACTTACCTAACCGGGGAAATCTGTTTTCCATCTCATTTCAGCCAAGGCTTTCTTTTTAACTAGTCCTTCCCAGTGTTTTCCTGTAACACTTTTGGTTTGCTGAGTGAACTTTGCAATATGAGGACAAATGAAAGTGAAAACGTATTGCTTGTCACATACTTGCTGTTTCGAGAGGGTTTTTTTCCCCCTCTGGATTTGAAGAGAGAGATATAAATCACTGATTTAAAAACAGGGTAATTTAACAAGATTATAGGAGAGAGAAAATCCACTTCCTACCCCAAGGAACCGTCTCTTAGCTTTTCTCCACCTACACAAGCCATATGCATCCTCTGAGCTGCCCGAGATCCTCTTTTGTGTTTTTCTGGCAAGACTGTGGTATAAAAATTGAAGTCCATATGCAAAGCTTTCTCTGTGGAGCCCACAGCGGGTCTTTTTAATTACTTTGTAATTGGCCAGAGAGTTACCATCCCGCAGCCCCCAGCCTGTGCTGCCCTGTTTGAAAAGTCCCAGAGCTGCAGGGATATGAAAAGCTCAAAACCCCGGGTCGGAGGGGTGCGTTCAAGGGTTGCCTTTGGTTGCCATCTCCCTTTTTAAGAAACATCAGCACACTTGTGCTTCTCTTTGCCAGGAGCGAAGCGCTGGGGTGGGTAGAGCAGCGGGATGCCTGTGCGGGGGGCAGGGGATGCTGTATCCGAAGGGCTCCACGCCGGTGCAGAGGGATGGAGAGAAGGATGGCGAAGGGACCGCTGATCCCTGGCTGGAGCTGCTGGTTTCCAGTTGCGGGGAGCCTTTGCGCTGACCCCGGGGAGAGCGTGGGATAACGGAGCTCCTCGCCTGGAGCTCTGGAATGCTGAAAACTGAGGCATCGTTTGGGCTCTGCCATATCATCTGACTTTGCTTTGCCCTGGCAGTGGCGGTCCCCCTTCTCCCGGGGGGGGAAGCAGTGATACCTCCCACGGCCCAGGACGCAGAGGGAAGAGCAGACTGGTGTGTCTGGTGGCCGAATACTGGCAGCCCTAGAAACAGGGACAGCCACAGCTGTCAGCAGTACTGCCACATCTGAGCAGGTATTGCTTGACATACTGTCAAACTAATATCTATCCAGTTCTTATTCCTGTTCTTGCTGGGGGTCGGGGCTCTCACCAGGCGCGGGGGCTAGAATCAATAGTTTTTAATAGATGTAGCAAACCTCGCGTAAGCATTTGATTCTGGGAGCTGGAACTCAAAAAAAAGTTCTTGTAAAACAAACACAGGCATCACTTTGGTTGTCAGTTTAGCAGCAACGTGTTGCAGGAAAAAACTGTCCTGGGGGCCTGCCTAACTCCGACTTGCAGGACTGGGTTCCAGTAATGAATTTTCAATGAATCATTTTTCTAATTATAGCAAATTATTTTTACAAACATTTTCCTGGGAAGAGAGTCTGAAACTAGAGCCAAAGAGATGGAAGGCTGAGATTTAGACAGTGCCTGAAAAAAAAAGTTTAAAAATGGACTACGTGCAAATTTTCTTAATTGTTGGGCCAATTAGTTCTTCACAATGCCAAACAGCATGCTGCTGAGCTCCTGCAGCAGCCCCAGTGAATGCTGCAACTGGCCTGGTACATGTGTCTAACCTGTAAACTTCAGACTAATGGCTTCTAATGAACTTCATTCGAATGTGACCAGTCCGTGTCATTGAACCACTGGAATCCTTAGGAGGGTGACACCAAAGCCGGCTCTTCCTTGGCTCTCCCCGCACGGTCCCCGGGGCCGCCCCGGCAGCGTGGCTGGAGCGGTGGGCGGCAGAGGGGTGAAGGGGCAGAGGTGCACGAAGATACCTGCGTGACCTGAGCAGGATCCGCGTCCAACAGCCCCAGACATGAGCGACTTCATATTTGTTTTCTCCTCTAAATGTCACGACTAACTCCTATTCTTTTTCCAGAGCAGAGCCACCTTCCCGGATGCAGACGCTCGCGTATTTGGGGGAAAAGAATGAGTTGTCATTAGCTACCACGAAGAGAAGTGTGAACACCCATCTGTGGATGTCCCGTGCCGTGCAAACGCGAAGGCAGCGCGTGTTCGTGCCGATGGAGACGGTCCGGCTGCGGGCAGGCTCGGTGCCGCTTGCTTTCCAGGAGAGGTTTCCCCCGCCCGCTGCACTGGAAGCACAGGGGCTTGCGGTAGGATGCTGTCTGTGTGCATGCCTTGCTTCTCGTGGCTTTTATGCTCAGCTGGGGGTTTTAATTAGAAGTTAACCATGGAAAAATCCATAATACTTACAGATAGGTGGTGTGGGCTGTCTGTAGCTGAGGAATAATCTTAATGAAAACCTGAATGTAGGTTATTATTCATCAGAAGGGAGTTGGCTGATTATTTCTAAAACAAAATTAAAAAAACCCCACGCCCCCAGTCAACATCCCACCACCACCAAAGCCCCCAGAGGATTTCGCAGCCCTAACCCTGGGCAGCACAGCGGTGGGGCTGGAGGACGTGGTGAGGTGGATGCTTTGGGCTGAGGGCTGTGTGAGGGGTTTGAAGCACGGGTTATCGGCACCTTGTGCAGGGCTCGGGGAGCCTTGGAGTGATGCAGGCAACGGATAGTTTACGGCATGCACTTATTTGCTGAATGAGGAATTTGAGATGAAATCGTCTCAGATGATGGGAACTCATCTGGAAGCCCATGGTGACCGCGGTCTCTCGGCAGACCCTGCGGTATCTCGCCGCGATAGCTCTCATTAAAGCACCGAAGGGTTAAAGAGGGATGGTGTCCCTCCCCCCCCAGCCAGTAAAGGTAATTACACCACCATCTATTTAGCTGCGAAAGAATTTGCCATTGAGTAGATAGGGCCCGGCTTCACCAGCGCCTTCAGCCGCCCAACAATATCGCATTACCCAGATTGCATAAAGAGCGCGAGCGATTTCCGCTGGCGGGTCCATAATGGAGGTATCTCTTTACAAAGCCCCCACTTCAGGCCAGCTGAATGCCTCCGCCGAGCCTCAGAAATCCCGCAGCCCTAATCCCTTTAGCAACAAAGATCTGTTTCTTTGCTTAGCATGAAGTAGACCTCAGAGGCCGGTGTGTGCCTTGGCCTGTGGGCCAAAAGCCTCCTGTTTACAATTTCCCTATTCCTGTTTTTAATGTTGTTCTGAGAGCAGCCACAAAGGGCCGGTTTTGTCCAGCAGGAACAAGGGAGCTATTAGAGAGGGACGGAGGAAGGAAGGAAGGGAGATCCAAAAGGAGCAGCCCAGGAGGGATTAGCATACACAGCTGTTCCCTCGGGGACAGGAGCTTTATGCTTTTTATAATTTCCCTCTCATTTACATTTTTTAATATCTGGTTTCCTTGTTTCCAGCCCCCTTCCCCCCCATGTCTTCAGGACCATCTGCCCATTTTATTGGATTTTTTTTGTTTTTCAGGCAGGCGCATCCAGCCCGGCGTGCTCACCGGCTCTGGGGTTAAATCCTGCAATCCGTATCAGCCAGGCTTCGCTGGTTTTGCTCGCTTTAAGCCCTGTCTCCTGCCTCGCTCATCTTGCAGCGTGTCCCTCCACCCAGCCCCGTCGTCCCATGGCAGCGGGTCGGGAAGGCAACGCCGAGCATCCCCGCGTCGGGATGACCAGGGCTGAGGGTTTTCCTCCCTGAATGCACATTGTTCGTGACTCTGCCAGGACCAGAGGGGAGCAGAGCCGGGCTGTTGGCAGTATTGTTTCATAGACTGCTAAAAAGCGGCCGTCTGTTGTCCAGAAGCGCAATGAAACATTTATGAGTGTGGGACATGGTGCCGCTCGCCGCTGCTGGAGCTCTGCAGGGGAGACGGGGCAGCTGCTTTTTTTATGTGCACCACTGCCCGGATTACGTGGGCTACTGACAAAGATTTTCTCATTTTCATTTCCCTCTTCCAAGGTGGTGATCTCCCAAGCACCCTGACTTGCAGAGGGCAGAGCTGGCGAGCGGAGCCAGCCGGGTCCGACCCGCGCCGCTGCTGGGGTACGCCTGCGAGCCGGCACCGGGCACGGAGCTGGCGAAGACGCCGTACCAGTCTGCTCTGCCGGTTGGTTTGGCAGAGACTGGTTCTCTCTTGCAAGCCCTGGGCTCTTTCTGTATTTCTGTACGATACATATGTCCCCGCACGGCTGCGGAGCTACAGAAACCTGTGCCTGCCCATACCTGGGCTGAGTCACGTTAGCCATCTTAAATCCGGGCATTTTATTGAAAGTAAATGAATAGCGCAGCAGTTTTTTTCTTCCGTGCGAGATGAGAGGTCATATATCTGCCTCTGGGCTTTTACGGCTCCGTTTTGGTTATTTGCAGTGCTGTTTCTCCTGTGGAAGTTACAGCAGGTCCCTCCAAATAATGACCAGTTTTCTTCCCAACACAGGATCACTCCAAAGCTCATTAAGGTCATTAAAAATATTTATATTAGGCCGATGGACACTCTAACCAGAGTTGTAACCCGGTTGTAGCTAAATGCAGGAATAAATCAGAATTTGAGTGTTACTGTACTGTGTATGAATGTTTCACTGTATCTTCAGCATAAGGGATCCCATTGTGCCTATTTCGGATGTCTGCAGCTTTCACATGGTTTCGTCTACATTTCTCAGGATTTAATATTTGTAGTTCCTTCTAAGGATGCATCAAAGGAAAAGCTGGATTTGAACTCCATTCAGAAAGTTTTCACATATTCAGAATTACTTAGTGCTTGTAAAAGTCCTTTGCTTCTGTGAAATCTGTTTAATCTATCTCCTGGAAATGGGGTGTTTTGTCCCGTTCAGCAGGAGCCTGGGCTGTGAACTGGACCAGAGCAGCGGAGTGAGGCTGTGGTTAACATCCTCCCGACTCACTCGGGGACGTCCAGCCTAAACCCTTCCTTCCTGCCCAAAGTGGAATTATCATTAACTCGTAACTGGTTTTCAAGAAGAACATTTTTTGTAGGCTGTGGAGTTCTTCCAAGAATTTTTCAATTTTTACAAATGAAAATACAGTCTCAACCAGATGCCAACTAAAATGCTCTTACTTTATACCAGCTAGCCAAGGCATCGCACCGCAAGCTCAGCAATGCGACCTTTAAAATAGCCTTTCTAGAACAAGCTGGGAAGAACACTTTCTAAAAAGCCACAATTGCAGCTACTCTTATTACTCATAATATCTTTGATGGAGAGGAACTTAAAAATAATACTTAAGGAACTTAAGCTTCAACAGCCCCCAGTAGACGGAGTTTATGTGCAGTGCAGGCTTCCTTCGTGGGATTATAGACTCGAGACTGTGATTATAGTGTTGATGGTAATGTACATTTTCTAAATCATTACTTGCATAACAATAAAAGGAGCGAAGCCTTTGCTTCACTGTTCTCGTGCAAGTGAATGGATCGGATTTAGCCATTTGATTCTAAAAGCACATACACATTTCCATGTTTTCTCCACGTGTTTGTTAAACTAACAAGTTTTACATACACACATGTAAAATGGGTTTGGACAATGTATTTCAAATCCATAAAATACTTTGAGTTATGAGTCTAAATGGTGCTTTGTAGATACATAATTATATATTACTTTCTGGGATTTTTATAATATTCTGAGCTGTGCTGAGCTACTATTTAATTAAAACTGCCACTTGGGATCCAGTTTCTTTAGGTTTTGTGTATGCAAATATGAACCCTAGTTTATATATTTTCATTAATATTATGCCGGCAGCACGTGGACATGTCTTCAGGCATTCCTGACCCTGCACCCATCTTCTGCTGGCAATGCTGGCGTTAGGATGCAGAGCGGGATCATGGCCCTGTTGAAGTCAAGAGCTCAAGATGGCATTAAATCCAGTTTGCTTTAGCTGACCAGCAAAGATTTTGCACCAGGACACTTTAGTCTCGATTGAATGATTTTTTTTTTTTTTTCTGTTTGTGAATTGTCTGTTCTTAAATTGAATTCAGTGAAGATGTTGGGCCATGGGTGAAACCTGTCCTGCCTCTTCAGCTTCTTTACGGTGGTAACAAGAGATGTTTTCCTTAAACCCCTTTATTTTTCCTTGTTTTTCTTTTCCTTTTGTTAGCAAGCACGTTGGTGTTCTAATTTGTGACCTTACGAAGACGTGGTTTGGCTGAGACCCTCTGGTCCCCCCGCCCGCAGCACGACGTTGAAGGATTTGAGCTGTGATCTCCGAGCAGCAGCCAACTCCCCGCTTTGACCCAGCTCCTCTCCACGATAAATACAACGCTCTCAGCCCTACATTTCCTCGAGGTAATACTTGATTTCCAAAAGCTTGTGTTTCTGGCCGCTCGATCCCTTTCTCCAATTTATTTTTCCCTGAAGAGGGGAGCGGTGAGGGGCTGTCCCGGGGTGGGTGGCTCGAGGGCAGCAGCCGGATCATCCCGTCCCCGGGAGCTGTGGTGGGGGTGATGCAGGCAGGACCCCCCCGGCCCGCTCTCCTCCTCGCTCAGCCCTCGGCTCCCGGGACCGCCGCCGGTGTGTGACACCAGCCGTGGTGACAGGGACTGCTCTTCCGGCTGGGGACCACACCAGCTTCGTTCTCACAGATGATGGCTGCTGGCTGCTCGAGCGCATTGTTCTGTGCTGGCAGGAACAAATTAGGGCATTGTCTTTGCTCCGGGAAATTTCCTGTCTTCCCCTGATGAGGTACCCGGCCATGGAAAGTGCCTGTCTGCTCCCACAGCGGTGAATCTCCACACCCACGGATGGGGCTGGTGTCCTGAGCTGGGGTGATATTTTTTAGGGTTGACTTGGGAAGTTTGCCCATGGAAAATAAATGGATAAATAAATAATTTGCAGCTGTCCGGATAGCTGGAACACCTCCATGCTTTGGCCAGGGTTTGGAAAGCTGGTGGGGAGAAGAAAGGTCTTGACCTCTGTGTCTCCCATCCCTGCTAAAACTTCCCCTGAGCTTTGGCAAGCTATGGGGATTTGGGAAAAGGTGCTGGAGGAGACTCTGGGATGAGCCTGCGCTGGTGCCTGGCCCTGTGTCCTCCGGACAGGACATCTCTACGAGCAGGACGTTTGTACCAGTGGAACCAGGCTCTCCCAGTAAGGATGTGGGGACTGGGGGGTGCCATGGCAGTGGGCAGCAGAGCTGGGGAGGAGAGGCTTTATCTGTGTTTGGCAAGGTGACCTGGAGGAGAAGACAGAGCAGGACGTGAAATAGAAAATCCGGGTGTTTGGTGGAGGAGGGAAACCTGGAGAATGGAGTGAAGGCTGCCTGGAAAATCGTGGGGTGTTTGGTAGCCGGGGAGGGGGGCTGGGGCAGAGGGTTGGAGAGAAGAGGGCGAGAAGGTCTGGGGCAGTGCTGGGAGGACGGGAGGAGGCAGAGACCGTGGGAGGCAGCTGGGGAAGAACCCTTCTTTGCAGGAAGCGAAATGTTATTATTAGTGCTCGGTTTCCTGGACAAAAGATTCTTGGCTATTTAAATGCTTCTTCTCCGTGGAGCCGCAGTTCTCCAGACACAATAAAATTTGCCTTTTCTCCCTGGCGCTTTTGTTTTCCCTTTGCAGCAGGTGGCTCAGGCTACCGTGCGCTGCCGAGCAGTCGTTGGCAGGCTGGGGGGGGGCTCGCTTCGTTGGGGGAACTGGGAGAGGCGAGCTGGGGGAACTGGGAGAGGCGAGCTCTGGGGATGGGGGTTGGCTGCTTCTGTCCCATCGCGGCTGCCGGTGGAGGTGCTGCTCCTCCACAGCGGTACAAATGCTGCTGGTAGCGAGATTAAGATTTATTGGACTTGAATTAAGAGGGAAAAGGATAAAAATTCATAAAAAAAAAATAGACATCTAGATATAATCCCTTGTCACGCATATTATGAAGGCGCCCTGGGCCATCCCCAGGCTTCCTGAGCTGAAGCACTGACGGTGGCAGGTTTTGCGCTCCAGCAGCAAGGTGCAGAATCTCACTAATGCCTAATAATCTTGGCTAAGGGCTGATCTGCATTATTCTTTCCATCCAGGGACGCGCGGAGAGTGCAAGGGGTTTGAAATTCCTGTCGTGCGTAAGAGATCCAGTGTTTGTGGAAGGTGGTGTGCCCACGCGTGCCGGAGCCACCCGTTGGGTAAGCGAAGCGATGCCACGGCCCTGGCGTCGCCACGGGCTCTGCTCTGCACGCTTCAGCAGCTCAGGCAGATTGCTTTTCGCAGAAATTCCAGATCAGTTCATCTGATAGCAGGTAGAAATACTTTTTCTTTCTGTGCTGAAATGTGAACATCTTCCCCCAAATCATATCTGACAGCAACAGTATGAAGTGTTCTTTGAAGAACCCTGTATTTTTTTCCAATATCTGGATGTCTTAGGTTTAATATCAGATATAGCCCTATAATTATAGAAACAGGACTTTTATTCCATAAAAAAGACGAGAGATACCGCGCTCTGCTTGCTTCCTGATCATGATTGTTGCTGGTTCCAAGCCCTGTAAGATTTTGAAAAATCAGTCTTCCGGACTGCCGAAGCGCTGGGATTGCCGGCTGCCGCTGCGCCCCGGCCTCGCGCTGCTCCTCTGCCTCCTCCTGCAGCCATCTGTCCGCTCGCCGTCCCCCTCCGCAGCCTCCCGGCCCCTCGCCTCGCAGCGATGGCGGGGGACAGGGCTGGTGCGGGGACCGTTCGTGGCGGTTTTCCTTGCTGTTCCCCGAGCCATTTGCTGGGCTGCGTGGCTGACAGGCTGCCACGCGCATGAGGGAGACAAGCAAGTCATCCTGCTTCTCTAGTTAGTTTTCTTTTCTCTTTTTCCCTTTTTCTGTCTGAAATTTAGCACACATCTTGATGCTGGTCCAGCTGCGCGGGCCAACCTCCAAGCAGACGACAGAAACCCTCCTTTCCCTCTTCCTTATGCTTTCACCCCTGCTGAAGATGCAGATGCCTGCTTTGGGGGCCGTTACCCAACAAGTGACAATGACTTGGCTTCCTTTTATTTTACTTTTGCTATTTGTAGAGGTAAGTGGAGCAGAGCCAGCCTCTGGCTGGACAATCCTCCCCTTCCTTGAGCCTTGGAGAGCTTCAGATCCGCAGCTCGCTGGGTGCTGAGCCCCGTCTCAAGCATGGGCCAGGTCAAGGCTGCAGCTCTGTATCTCCCCGTTGCTGTTTTGGCCTTTTTTAATGTCTTTGTTCCGTGCCAGGGATGGAGAGCGGCTGCTGCTGGGTGCAAGGCGGAAGGGAACTGGCCGAACGCTCACGGGGATGCGGTTCTTCCTGGTGTGACCCAAGACTTCCCCCAGGCTGCTGACTGAACACCGTGCTGTTTGCTGGATTAAAATGAGGGTATAGAATGTCTTTTTTTTCGTTCTCTTCTTTTTTTTTTTTTTTCCTTTTTTTTTTTTTTTTTTTTTTTTCCTTTTTTTTTTTTCTTTTTTTTTTTTTTTTTTTTTTTTTT
>Ga0065711_1034362_pt1 | contig 23912 bp, 15 predicted proteins | sample Hoacrofraction12_FD_59098 | JGI IMG/M metagenome (GOLD analysis project Ga0065711, IMG submission 59098) | Hoatzin crop microbial communities from Cojedes, Venezuela - Epithelial fraction 12 v2 (version 2) | ecosystem: Host-associated > Birds > Digestive system > Esophagus > Crop | place...
CAGTTTCTGCCTCTTTCTTTCCATTCTCCTCCGCACGCCGGCGGGGGGAGGGGCGGCCGCGTGGCGCTTTTGTTGCCGGCGGCAGCCGAAACCAAAACATAGACCTATGCTATGCTATTTAGATTAGCAATAAGGAAACATGAATAAAAATGTTGAGGTAGCATTGGATTTACTGTGAAGTGAAAAGGTGCTGAAGGACCCCAAACTGCCTCCCTTCTGCAGAGTGCTTCAGCTCATTTCCAGCACTGCCAACAAGTCCTTGGACCCACCTGAGGACCCAGCTACTGCTCCAACCCTGTCAGACAACGCATGCCATTATTTAACCCGGTAGCTGGCAACTATGCACTAGGCAGCCGCTTGCTCACCCCTCCCCTTCCCCCTAGAGGGATGGGGAGGAGAAACAGACAAAAGGGGAAACTCGTGGGTTGAGATAAAGACAGTTTAATAAGGCAACAAAGGAAATAGTACTAATAATACTACTAATAGTAATGATAATAACAATGATGATAACAACTATGCAAAACAAACTATATACAATACAGTTTTTCTGCCCACCTGATGACTGATTCAAAGCCCAAAACAAGTTTGAACTCCCAGAAAAAAAACCGAAAAGCCAATAGCTTCCTGTCCCCTGGCCAACCCCATTCATAAACTGAGCATGACATTTATGGCATGGAGTATTTCCACTGGACAGCCTGGCTATCTGTCCGGCTATGCTCTCTCCCAGCTCCTGCACATCTGCTCATTAGCTGAATATAAGAAACTGGAAAAAGTCCTTCATTTATAGCAATAACTGTAAACATAATTGTTATCAACACTTCTCCTGCTAAATCCAAACACAGCAGCTACTGGGAGGTAAATTAACTCTATCCCAGACAAAACCAGGACAATGACCATGGCCTTGGCATTTAAGTTAATGTAAATTACAGGACAATTAACTCACCAACTGGTGTCCCAGGCCATGCAGTAAGAAGTAGGCAAATTCTGTATTGCCTACAACAGAAGAGGATTTACTTTTAAATGCATTTACTTTCAACATGCTGATGCTGCATGCTGTAGCCACACAGGCACAGAGACTTTCTTGCAGCAGGAACAGATTTGGAAGTAGAAACCCCATGAGGAACAGCCAGATGGAGATAATTTTGCTCTCACAGACATCTGAGAAATCAGAAATGTCCACTGTCGACTTTAGGACAAACCCAAACTCCTGGGGCCTTTGCTGTTTAACAGGAAGGTCACCGAGATCTTTCTCATCTCCATGATAGCCTAGAGGTCACCAGACAGGCATTTACTGGGCAATGACAGACCCTACTCATGCCTGGTTTCAGGCTTTGCACCCTCTTGCCCACACCCAGCAGGATGGGATAAGACATGACAAGGGGGCTCCGCTTCCTTGAGGAGGGGAACCCTGGTCTGGTTAAAGTTTATTTGCAGAAAGCTCAACCCTTGCTTTCCTTAGCCTGGCTGCTCTCCTCCCTGCAGGCTGTCTGCTCTCCCAGAACTGGCGACAGTCTCTGCTGCTTGGAGCAGAGATTGTGTGCCCCCATTTTTGCAGCACTGTGGCCTTAGGTTGGTTGCCTGGACTTGTGCCTTCAAGTTTTGACATTTGTTCTCTAATAACGAGCTTAATCATTTCCCAGTAGTGCCACCTTCAGCTGGGTTTTGACAGAAGACCAGGCTGCTGGCTGGGTGCTAGTAGGCGAAGATGAAGAAACACAAAGAGGACTAGAGGAGGAGACCCCACACAGATCATAAGGACGGATGCTACAAAGGGCTGACCAGGACCCCATGTCTGGGCTACGGCCACATCCCATCTGACCTGTTCTGCAGGGTCTTGACTACATGAGTGGGGCTTCCAAAACCCCAGCTGGTATGAGCAGAGGGTTTTTCTGCTGCTATTGCAACACCTTTTCCCCCAAGAATTTTAGCTGAGCTCACCACTGTTCCGCCCAGACTCCCTGAAAAAAGATTGTGCAGGCCTCGCTTCCGGAGAGAGATAATTTGCTCACCAGAAGCTGGTGGCCTGGTCCACCCTCAGTGATATAAGGCACAGGCAGGGAGAGGCCCTGGTCTTTGCCCTCAGGCCACGCCAGCAATGAGGACATGCCTGCAGCACTCTGTCAGCAGGGATGTTTTTTTCCTTCGACTATAACAGCAGCATTTTTTTTCTACAGATTTTCTACAGTGTTGACTGAGGGAATTGTCTTGCCCTACACTGAGCCAAAATAGCTAACCTGGCAAAACTTCGCAAAGTAGAGGCTGGTCCAGGGTTTGCGCTTCGATATCGCAGTAGAAATGTTTCTTAGGACTGTGGGAAAAGAATAGGGAACCTCAAGCAGTGCTAGGTTTGTGTGGCATTTCAGTGAAGGAGCTCATGATCCTATGTGTTTAATTTTCAACTCGAAGGTTTCAGTGCATGTTCCTAGCTAAAGGGTCAATCAGCTCTGGTTTTCCAGGCACTGCGTTGGGCTGTGTGGCACAAACCAGAGACGGTTCCCTCACAGAGCACCAGGCAAGGACCTGCAGGTCTTCTTCACAGGAAGGTCCGCACTTTAAAGACTCAATGAGATCACAATCAAAAAATATTTGGATGCATTCAGATTTTGCATGTTGAATGCTGAAATGTTTTGAATGTTGAAATATTTTTATTAGACTATGAAATAAAAATATTCTGTTCTGGCAGTGCCAAAATAGAACTTCCAGCCTTACCCAAATGGGTGTTTACACTTTTTTCCTATGAAATGTCACTGAAATCATCCTGTTTCCTGGGGATTCTGGGTTTCAACACATCTGTGTTTTCCCATACACATCATTCTGTTAGAAAATTTTCAGCTTTTTCTAGCTACGACATTATTGGCTAATACAGAATCAGTCCATCTACCTGCTATACAGTTTTGCTCCAAGAAATTCCCTCAACAACAGCATTTTAATAAAAGCTGCACTGATGCAGGTTTGTTTGAAATCTGGTTAGAAACGTCTTACCTGCAGTGTGCTATATTCTGAAAGAGCATTATGATTACAATAAAATCTCTCTTCCCTTTCATGTATGACCTACTTTACAGTAATTTCTATCAAAAAGTACAAACATCTGCTGAATAAAACTTTATACATTGCTCCTTTTATCTTATTTTTTTTTAATTAACCTTAATGAATAACAGGCTGCCCAGGGCAGTGGTGGAGTCACCATCCCTGCAGGTCTTCAAAAAACGTGTAGATGTGGCACTTCAGGACATGTTTTAGTAGGCATGGTGGTGCTGGGTTGATGGTCGGACTTGATGGTCTTAGAGGTCTTTTCCAACCTTAATGATTCAATGATTCTGTGATTCTAATTAACCTCTCAGAAGCCCAGCTGGCGCCTAAGGTGATGTTCATTGCATGTTTTGGGCAGCTGAGGAGCTGGGGAGGTAAGGGTCTGACGCGCTGGGTGCGTTACCATGTGAGCCTGCAGCAGCAGAGCCTATGAGACCACCAGCAACAGCCTTGTTTCCCAGAAGCTCGGGACAGTTTCGTTCCACTATATGGGTGCCTTCTCCTGAACTTAGTCATAAAATAAATATGGGCAAAAAAACCCTCTTCTGGCATGATGACACTGGAAAGCCTGAAGATGTTTTGCACCTCCTCAGTTCCCACACAATCTATTAGCACATGTGATGAAATGTTTTACTGTAAAATTTAGGAGGTTCATACTGCAATGTGCCAGTAAGTGAAACAGCAAAGAGGAAAAGAAGGGGAGTCAAAATAATTCCAGATCCTCTGCTTGTCCTTGAGTTGCTCTGCTAAAACGTAGTGCTTGCACTGCCCTGTATTTTTAGGTTCCTTTATCATGAGACGGAAGAGCTGGACAGATACCAGGAAAACTAAGACTGACTGACTACGCAGAGGCACAGTAAATGGCCATAGCCATTATGTCCTGACAGCTGTACCAAATACACAAGGTGAAGCAGGGAAAGACTCTCCTGAGCAATCGTTCTGTAACCGCACATGCAAGAAGTGACAGAAGACAAAATATTTTTCCACTTGGAAATCTTATTATTTTGGGGGGCCTTATTTTCATCCTACGACAATATGGCAACAACCTGTTATAAATATGAACAGCACAATGCGTAAGATGTACTAGTTAGAGGGTCAGGAACAAGCCTCTTTAAGCCACAGAACAAAAATGCCTTTTTGAATGCATTTACACCATCTCAGTGCAGTGATCAGATTTGCTGAAAAAAATTCTCAAGGAGTTTTCATTCCATTTTGTTTTAATTTAATTTTACTTTATTTTATTTTATTTTATTTTATTTTAATTTTATTTTATTTTATTTTATTTTATTTAGTTTAGTTTAGTTTAGTTTAATTTAATTTAATTTAATTTTATTTTATTTTATTTTATTTTGTTTTGTTTTGTTTTGTTTTGTTTTGTTTTGTTTTGTTTTGTTTTATTTCTTGCATTCTAGCAGTTGAAGTTGATAGCAATGGTAGCAGCCATGGAGTGTAATTATTACAGTTGCTGTTCTGATTTTGGTTGAAGTTCCTTGAAGGCAAGGCTTTTATGAGCTGCAAATCAAGGGCAATCTTGTGAGTGCTTTCCTGGCTTCCAGAGAGTGATCAGCAGTGACAGCTGAAGATCCCATCTATTATTTACCAGCTTTATCACATTTTTGAATTTTGCCCTTTATATCATGCAAGCAGCAGAGTGGAGTAATAAAACACCTCTGCGTGGGAAATTATTTAAGATCACATGGATTGATCCAAAAATAAACCTGACCAGCATCCAGATACAGGGAACATGGACACTTGAATCTTTATGGGAGAGGTGGATTGCCAAGTGCTGGGGTTTCTTTACTGATCACTCCTCACGATATTTTCATTTTTCAAAAACTGGAACATGCATCCACACTGAGAATCAGAAAAGGCGCTTTCATTGCCCATTTCTGTGGAGGATGGTGGGCAAGCATGTGCCAGACACTACTGCTTTCACCAGAAGTGCTACACCAGCTTGGAAAAATGACCTTTCTAGGACTGATCCTGGGTTAAATTTCTACAGCAAAGCCTGGCTTCTCCCCTGCCACTGCAGGACGCCCGGTCTGTGGGAGCAGCGTGCCTCCTCCCAGCCTGGCACCCAGCACCTGAAGTGCTGCACCAAGAGGTGCTGGTCTGCGGCAGTCCCCACAAGAAAGGCACTCAGACTCTGTAAAATATCATTTAAAATACTGTTTATTAGAGCTAGTACTATAAAGATAAAATAGCATAGACAATCTTACATCTCTTTAGATGCCAGGAACCCTGAGCTGTGCACCCACACGCCGCACGCCGTGCTGACCCCTCTGCCGAGAGGGTTACCCCAATTTGGTCATTTGAGCTGTTACAGGATTTTCTTACAAGATAACAACTCTGCTTATCATTTCTACTGTCACAACTTCTTGCTGCGCTTCTGGACAAAGGCAAGACTATGCTGGTGGCGTAATTGCTGGTACCAAGTGGGAGATGCCCACAAGCTCCTGCCTTATAACATGATGGTGAAATTTGTCCTGCGGCCGCAGAACCCGCTCTGCACCGCGACGTTCTGTGCCAATTCCCCTGCAGTCACACGCCAGGCTGCCAGCGGTGGTAATTGTGGCTCAGGCACATGGGCTAACCCGTTGCCTCTTGCTGTGAGATCACCAACCTCACAGCACATCTTTCAACAAACCTTGCCAGGGAGGTTTAAGACACCTGTAAAAGCCCCTTAGCAAGTCAAAACTGAACCTTCATTCAGTGTCATCATACTCCTGCATGTCACTAAGCGGATGTTCTTAAAACAATGTAGATTTAAGCTTAATTGGCGTGAGTGACAGTGAGCATGTTTGTCTTTGAGCAGCAGCTGATTCATGCCAGCATGTTTTTGGTTCTGCAGCAATTGTAGAAAAATAGGGTCCGGATCCCCTGGCACCCCACCCCACCACTGTCTGTGCTCAGACATCTGCCAAGGCAGTAGAAAATGCTACAAACCAGAAGAGCAGCCCTCCTGCTCCTCGGCACTTGGGATGCAGTGGTACCAGCGGGCAGAGCACGTGCCCAGGCTGAGCCCTCCTGCCACCCACACATATTTAAGCAATTGCAACAGGCCCGTGGTGGAGACACAGTGGGGCTAAAGCAGTGACCTCCCCGAGCACCCCACAGATGATGGAGGGTCCTTCTCTCTCCCTTCCACACAAGTCAGGGAGAAAAGGGAAGTGTGTCAGGAGCTGTACAGAGGTGCATGGGACCCCGACCTGTGGTGCTGTGGGGTGCGTGGTGGCTAGTGGGCAGCGGGGGCTGCCAGGACCACCCCTGGGTCACTGTGTTTGACAGGCTGGTGCTTGCAAAGCACTGGGCCCTCAGCTCACAGAGCTGCGCAATGGTTCTACCGCAGGGAAAATCACTTTGGCCCTTCTCACTCAGGGCTTTCATATCTGTTTGGCCAGGATAATTTTATTTTTCTCACCCTGAAAGAAATATTTTTGAAAACAGAGTTGTCTTAACCTCCACAGAGGGTTATTACACATTACTCAGGCATGTTTCAAGCACAGACTGCGGCTGCTCAGGCTTCAAAAATCAGATTATATTTTCCTTTTAAAACGTAGAGGAATGTCTTCTTGAGCCGTGAGTCACCTTAACTGTGACGTACTTGTTTGGACTGTTTCTGCTTAAAAAAGAAGTCCTGAACATCAAACAGCAGCAGGAGGTGACAAGGGATGGATGAAAGCCTCCAGGCGCTCCATCCCGAGGGAAACCCAGGAGAGAACATGCTGAGACCAACAGCAAGGGGCTGCATCCCCGCATCCTGCAGGCGCAGCCAGGTGGGCTCCTGCCCAACACAGAAGGAAGCGCTCCAGCATCGCGGAAACCCGCCCTGACATGACATGAAAGCAAATACTGTTTTGACACCTCTCCCCCTGCAAAAAGGGCTTTCCCTCATGGACGAACCCTTGGGCTGCAGTGCTTGCAGGCAGTGATTTGGGAGCAGGGGGCTTCTGTGCGGCAGCAGGGAAGGACCACGATGGATGTGATTCAATGGCACGGAGCGGCTGTCCCCGAGGAGCTGTGGCCGACAGCTGCCCCTTCCCGCAGACACCCCCTGCCCTCTGCAAACAGCAGAGCAAAACAACAGCCCAGCAAAATGAAACCCTGAGAACCTCTCCTTGCTTGTCTAACACAATTGAAATACAGCCTGTGGTGAGGGGAAGCGGAAGGCACCAGACTGGCAGCTCGTTTTAATTTGTCAATGAGTAAGCAAGGTCCGACAATAATCTGGTGAATGTCCCATCCATGCTAGTGATTTACAAGTCCCCCGTTTGACTTCAGCGGAGGATTTTGCACTTGTGTAATGCAGCCCTGCTGTTATACAACCAACTGCAGCCACACGTTTTCTGGTTTCGCTTGTGATTCATATCACGCAAGAGCAGAAACATGTTCGCTGGCTCCCGCCAAACAAAAGTCACACTGCGTTATCTAGGTTAAGGTTCGTACTGCTCGGGCCCTTGAGCAGCAACAGGCATATCAAACACATGGTCAGTAGTTAATATTTACAGGACCAAAGATTACAGAAAATCAATAAAGTCTGTGAGATGACTGTGAGCCAAAACTTCAAAACCAGAGGTAAAACTTTCCAAACTAAAGGCCTGGCAAAAAACCTATCAGTGTCTGACGATGAGGTTTGCTTCTTTCCCTTGCACATCCTCTTGTGCAACATCACATGTACAGCTTACACTGAAAGCTTCTGACCCTAAAATCGGGCTCTGTTTCAAATGCGTCCATGAAAGGATTTGTAATGGGCAACGCGAGCAGCGGGCTAATCCCAAAGGTATCTAGTTCATGGAGCACTTTCCTGAAATTTGTGCAACATCCAAATATTGCAGGCTGGTGCTTTCTAAGCTGCTTTGTGGTCTGTAGGACATGGATCCACCCGCAAATTTTTTTCTGGATAGAACTCCCACTTGCAGACCGATAACTTTGTGCAGTCCCAAATTCTTGTGTCATGCAATTTAGGACTCTAGGAGATATGCCACCCAAAAAAAGATGCAGGAGCAGGGTGAAATAAGGCACAGAGAGAAGAGCAGGGAAAAGCACACGGCCTCCCCTCCAGTTGTTTAGCTGTAGTAAGTGTTTTTGACTGGAGGTCCAGGGAAGGTCTCCCTGAAGTTGCTCCCATGCTGTACCCTTGTGTCGAAGCCCATGAGCTCTTGCTGGACATTCACATTGCATCTCCTGCTTGGTAGCCCCAGCATAAATCCAACTGGAGAGCAGGACATTGGTCTGACGTTTGAGGATAAGGACTCCATTTGATTTAGCTCCTTTTTGGAAAGCATCTTCATATGCAGGGCATGTCCCTGGCCACGTGTCCAACCTGGTACTTGCCTCGGAGTTATAGCACAGACCAGTGTATGAAAGCTGGGGGGTGAAGCTGGAGGAGTGGTGCACAGTACACCATACTTTTGGTCCCAGATAATGCTCTAACTGCAGGCTTGTTTGCGGAGCTAAGTTGGGACTGGATGCAGACTGGGGCTAAGTGCCCTTTTGCTGGGCAAGACAAAAAAGGCTCAGGAGAAAAGGCAAGCAAAGAGGGCAGCGGAGGAGGCAACATCACAAGAGATGTGCAAGGGTGGCCAGTCATGGCCAGAATGATGCTGGTCTAAAGGGGACCTGGGAATTGTACCTGTGGCCACAGAGCTCAGGTGTAATCCCAGGAGGGAGGAACACTTAATGCAAAGGCGTTGTTCCGGGGCTGGGGCTGCCCATTGCTGTCCCTGCTGGATACTTCTCTGGTCTTGTGATCCCTCAGCCCTGCATCCCAGAAGATCCCTGAAACAAGAAACCCCAGAAAGGAGCCTCCCTTAACCGCCCCATAACCACCAAAGTTAATCCTCCCGCTCCCGCCATTCCACAACCTGGAGTGGCTGAGCTTTTTCTCCCGCACCATGAAAAATACACATAAATCCTTCTGCAGAATTAAGTTGATTGATTGATATTGAAATTGTCAGGTTTCAACCTGCAGCCCATGAAATCCTGTGGGTACAAGGTAATTAACCAACAAATGGGAAGCCTATTGTCAGAACGCTGAAATTTGTCACAGGGGGATCCCACATCTGTTGGGGAAAATATCTGGGCCCATAAACGTAAAATGGTCCACAGGCTCCCAGATGTATGTTTGCCCGTAAACCATCCGATATTCTGGTGGAACGGCATTCCTGTGGAGTTAAGAGTTTAGCCACAAGATAAAAATAGCCAGGGCTAACATCTGGGAAAGTCATCTATGTTTTGTAAATTTGTAAAAAGCCATTATGCAAAACCAGTTGTGTCATGCCTGTGCCATTTAATATCACAGGGATTTAAATCTTGGCTAACCCAACTGGCCAGGCCAGTTCTTTTATAATCCTGAAGAAAAAAATGCAAAGTCATGTGTACTCTGTGTAGGGCTCTATTTTTGTTTCTTGCAAGCTTCTAGTTCTTTCTCCATTGCTGAACCACTTGCATAATACATTGCAATTTTAATTCAGGGAGAAAAGCATTTTGTGGCTTGCAGTGGCCTGGGCAGTAGGAAATGTTTTACCAGTAAAATTGGGCAGGCAATTTTATTGGTGACTGAAGAAGAGGAGGAGGTTGAACCACATGAAGCTGTTACTGTGTTCTAGCATTTATTAACAAGACTAGGGAGGGACTCTATTTGGTCTCAGAGGGATTGATGGTTGATGCTGCTGCACAGGGAAAGCTCTGCTTAAACCCTTTGAAGGGTGAGAGTGAGTTAAGCAGAGACTGCCGTTTCACTTGGTCCCATTAAACAGGGCATTCTGCGTATGAAAAGCTGTTTGGCTGGGAGCTCATCTTGTCACATCCATACTTATTGAAGATAACACAGAATTAGACAGCACTAATGACACTAAATGACACTTAGCTCCTCGCAGTAGGATGGCAGATGGCCTTGTTGAAGTAGGCACATGCTATTTGCCTTGGTTTGCAGATGTGGAAACTGAAGGGCAGAAGTGAGCTGCTCAAGGTGACAAATACTAACTGGCAGGACTGCGACTAGGACCCAATCCTGCTTTCTTCTGGAGCGCCCTTGCGTAATGTGTTCCCAGACTTTGTATTATGGATTAGCTCCAGCCTCGCCTCTGCGCTGCTGAACTTCCGACCTGTCATGCGTGGCTGCAGGTCAGCAACTGGGACATCCCTGAGGGCTCAAATGGTTGATCTCCTCTTGGCCCTTGGCACGAATTAGCCACGCTCCTTATCTCTTGCTCTCTGCAGCACTTTAAACACACTGCCCCACACTGAGCTTCCTACAGAAGCATCTTCATCCCTGGAAGCTGTTTAAGAAAATGTTCGATACCTGTTGTGCAGAAGTGCTACAAGGGCAGCTGGCCAGGAGATTGGATTAGCTGACCTCCTGAGATCTGCTCCAGTCCTAACTGATTCTACCCAAATGACTGAAAACCGTTGACACCCTATTTTCTGTCAGGGATTGTGCTGAGGAGCCTCAGTTGTTTATCACCTGCCACCTCGTGAGAGTCATGGTGGGACTCCTTGTCCTCCAGAGCTGTCACTGCTGGAACAAGCCTCAGGCTGCCAGTGCCTTGGCATGTATGTAGCAGGGTTGCTGTCTAACCAATGGCTGACGGTTTGGCTGTTGAAGATGCTGGGCATGTGCCAGCAGCAGGATCCTCTCAAATGAAATCACAGCTGTCCAGAGTACACTTGGTTTTCACGCAGCTGGCTTTCCTAGCAGCTTAGCCCAGTTGGGAACCACTGAGGAGCAAAGTTAGGCCCCTGCTTTTTGGGTTGCCCAGCTTAATTTTGTCTGGGGGCAGAGAGGACAGCTACAAAGAATTGAACATATATTTCAAACTATCACCTTAGCACCAGACCATCCGCCTGCCCCCTCCCATGCAGGCAGAATTACAATGTTCACATAAGACAAAAAAGTTGCTGTCCTTGGCAAGTACTGATCTTCTTGATTAAGTAGTTTCTCTGGTTTAATAGATTACTTCAAATCTAAATATGAATCCAATTATTTCTCAGCATCTTAGGAATGTGATTTTTCTGCTACTATTGTGAGTTTCGAGTTGTCACTGCTTTGAAACCTTTTAAGTTAGAATTCTTAGACTTTACACAGCTTTATACCTGTCACATCGCATTCTGCTTGCTTTTGAAAAGAAGGAATCATGAATGTGTTTTTTTCTCAAGGGAAAATATATATTCTCTTTCTAGAACTACATTGAAACAGAATCAAAATTGAGCCTTCATGCTTTTTTTTCAGTAAATTGAACTATTGTACACTATTTTCTCTCGATATCTTGTGTCGGCTTATATTTAATGCATGCCATTGTCATTTCCAAAGCTTTCATTTTGCAAGGAATTTAGATGCACATCCTTGGTCCTTTGACTGTAACACATCATATTTCTACAGGCCTTGGTTTGCTTTCTTTTAATTCTTCTGTACTTTGGAGGTGTCCTTTTCTGCACTTGTGAATACTTCCCACTACTGCACGGATTCCAGCTTAAAATGACATTCCTTCCCAACACCAGCTGGCTTAAACTCCCCCTGAAATGTGAGCCTGTGTGCAAGGGTGTGAATGACATGCAATGGGTAAAATGCATTCTCCTTAGGGCCAACTCTTACTAAGAATTTGGGTGCCTACAGGTCAAGTGGACCCCTTAGAGGGTCCAATGCAGATGTCTGCACCCTGTCGGTTGCCCACAGACCCCTCTCCCGTGCATGCAAGACCCCACAGTTTCAGGACAGGACACAGAATGGTCAGCATGCCAGGCAAGCCTTGGAGGGCTGCTATGCTGAGAGCAATGCAAAACCTGAACACCGTTCCTCAGGCAGCTCAGCCAGGGCTGTGGGCAGGCATCTCCAGTGAGGATTTGTCAGGATGGATGCTCAAGATCTTTTCTTTCTCAGAACCAAGCAGGACTCACTCCTTTAAATCCGGGCTGGGGGAAATGATGGACCACATGCCTCCCCTTCCCCTTTAGTTTGAGCTTTTTGAGATAGTTTGAGTTTGCTAAATACAACAGATTAGGAATTTCTAATTGTACTGCGGGGCAAATTTGATGGTACTAACCATCTGTGCACTTGTGAAAACTTTTGCATTTTTAGTTGAAAGTAAGTACTTATTAGGGATATGCTAGCATTTCTTCTAAGTATTTAACCTAATCTTTCCTGATCAGTTTTTTGTCTGTACGTTCCTACCTGACCCATCCAATATTGCATGCAGCCTGTCTCTGTTTCCTTCTCTTTCCATTGATATCACCTTTTCAGAATTCCTCAGTCATCTGTTGAAACCGTGATCTGTTATCCACTCCTATGATTTCTAAATCTAATAAAGGAGCAAGTCAAGAATAGAAAGATGTGCAAACTAGTATCTCACCGTGACACTGTTACAGCCCCTTGAATTTCCTATCAGACAAGCTGATTCAGGAGCTGTGATTCAGACAGTAACGGGTACTTTGGTAGTAAACATCTATCTTCTGCATTGGGCTTTTTGTTTGTTTGTTCATAGATTTGCCATATGACGTTTGAATAGTATTAACTGACAGGCTTTTCAGGTGCAAACCTGCAATGTCAGCACATAAACAGGACAACCGCAGCAATTTCAGGCCCATCAGCCTGACTCTGGGAATGTATCTAGAAAAGATCCCTGCTAAGGGGCACTTCCAAAGGGGAACTGAGGTACTCGTGTCCATAACTGCAAAAATTACTCCCCCCTCCCCAAACCCTATCCCGGGAGATACCACAGATACCTCTACACCTGACCTGCAAGCTCTGTCCACATGTAGAGCAGCAGGTCCATGCAGCTCCCTGGCTTGGTGCCTAAATGCTGCACCTGCCCAGGGAGGATTTGCCCACATATGTTGGGCAGTCCACTCTGGCTGGCATTTCGGAGGCTAAATTCCTCTTCCCTTTGCCTTTCTGGTGATGCTTCACCAATCTCCATGAAATGACTTGGAGGTCACCTAGCAGCCAGCAGGAGCAGAGAGGTGATCATGCCCCTGTACTCATCACTGGTGAGGCCACACCTTGAGTACTGTGTTTAGTTTTGGGCCCCTCACTACAAGCAGGACATTGGGGTGCTGGAGTGTGTCCAGAGAAGGACAACGAGGCTGGTGAGGGGTCTGGAGAACAAGTCTTATGAGAAGTGGCTGAGGGAGCTGGGGTTGTTTAGTCAGGAGAAGAGGAGGCTGAGGGGCAACCTTATTGCTCTCTATAACTCCCTGAAAGGAGGTTGTAGTGAGGTGGGTGTTGGTCTCTGCTCCCAAGTAACTAGCGATAGGACGAAAGGCAATGGCCTCAAGCTGCGTCAGGGCAGGTTTAGATTTGATATTAGGAAAAATTTTTTTACTGAAAGAGTGGTCAGACATTGGAACAGGTTGCCCAGGGAGGTGGTGGAGTCCCCATCCCTGGAGGTGTTCAAAAAATGTGTAGATATGGTACTTCGGGATATGGTCTAGTAGGCCTGGTGGTGTTGGGTTGACAGTTGGACTTGATGATCTTTGAGGTCTTTTCCAGCCTGTGATTCTATGATTCTATGGTCAGGAGGAGCTGCTCAGTTGTCCAATAGAAATATTCCATGTCATGCTTGGTGTATGAACGGGGGTTGGCTGGGCAGCAGGTGTCCATTTTAAATCGCTTTTTCTTTTCTCATTTTGAGTTTGAATCCTCTTTTTCCGGGAGTTCAAGATTTTCTGGGAGTTCAGCCTTTTTCAGGAATTATGTGAAATTTGTGAAAATCCGGGGGGTCCATCATCACTGCTCGGGGACTGGCTGCGAATCGGTCATTAGGTGGTGAGAAAAATTATATTGTATATAGCTTGTTTTGCATATTCATTATTATAATTGTTATTATCATATATATATCATATATATATACACACTGAAAGGTGCAGCCGGAGGCTCCGAGAATTTTAAAAACTAGTATTTGTGTGCCTCAGTGTGGTGCTGAGCAGAGGTTTTCAGACTCATGGACATGAACAGGGGCAGAGTTTCCGCCTGTAGCTCCTCCAGCTGACTTGGTCTGTGATGCCATCTCTTTGCTCCCTCCCCAGTGCCGCGGCGCATCACCCATGTTCACAAGCACTCCTTCAGAAAACATCTGAAAAAACAGAAGTCCACTTCTTTCTGTTCTTTCTTTAACTATCCACTGTGACCTCCAGGCTTTAAGCAGCTAAGGCCCTAAAAACATGTGTGTTCATCTGTGAGCTCTATTAAAGACAAGAAGCAAGACATAGGGAAGTTTTCAACTTGAAGTGGAATGCGTAGGTATAATTGCCTTCTTTCTGTTCTGGATCTCTTGGTGCTTGAATCTGAGTATCCTGTGTCCACAAGGATAACAAAGGTAATCCACATGCACCTTAATTGTTGTCATCAGTAATATGGTCTGTCATGGAATCAAGACTCAAATAAAAAACCTAGTCTCAGGAAATCAGCTCTGTTGTTTATAATGCCTTCTGCTAGAGCTATAATGAGGCAGAGAGGCAAGGAGTAGGTCTGAAGGTGTAGGTATTTCAGAGACTATCAAATCATAAGATGGAGCCAGATCTGTCCATATAAATATTTATATTAGAGAGACAAAGCTGCAGCAAATTCTTGGCTGATGTGAAGAGTCTTCAGCTGATGTGAATTTTTACAGCTTGTGCTTTCCAGCAGGGCTGTGACAATTCACATCAGCAGAGGAGCTGCTACTCTATAATTAGCCAAATCCTTGCAACAGGGACTGCTGTCACCTTCTCATCAACCCTGCTCTCCGCACACGGTTGTTATTTAACCAGTTGCAAAAATGCCACTTATCCGAGCATCTCAACAGTGTGCCGAACAAAAGAATATCTGGAACTCTGGCTCACTGTCAGACAGGCAGAGCCACAGATGACAACAGCATTAATTCAAGATCTTTAGTTATCCGGCATTTTGCAAAAGAAACTGTCTCCTTTGATCTGCTGATCTTTGGTCTTCGACCAAAGATCAGCAGATCAAAGGAGACAGTTTCTTTTGCAAAATGCCGGATGCAGGAGTTGGGCTGAAGTTGCTCCTGAGCCGTCGCCTCTGGGTTGCGGCAAGGGAGGCGGCACAGGCTGGACGCAGCTGAGCTCGCCCGTGGGGAAGAGCGGAGGGCACAGGCATCTGCTTCTGCCTGGGTCGCTCCCACACGTGTCAGCGTCTGCAAAACTGGCTCTTACCCTGAGCAGTACATCTAGCAAAGCTGCCTGTTAATACAGACGCAATAACAGAGGGATTACTGGGGTGACAAGGTCTTGGCCAAATGTCCTCCATCACGTTTTTCTTGGGGCAGCGTGGGGAAAGAACAGGCTTTCCCGGTCTTGCTGTGATGTGGGAGAGCTTGGTTTCATCTGCGGGGCTCTGAGCAGTGCAGCAGTAGCAGGTTCCCTGGTAAGCTGGCAGCCCTGTCCTGTCCACCGCAGCCTGGTGGAAAAACAGGACAAAAGGAGTTTTTCTGGGGGTTGAGCAGCCCCGTCAAATGACCAGGCTATGCCAGAGCTTAAATGGAGCTGGAGCTTAGGGAGCTCTTAGAGAAAGGTGTGCACAAGGCAAGTAATTAGAAACTGGAAACCAAAACGATTGCAACATTTCGCTGCATAAAGTGAACATAGAGCCCATTCCCAATGCACGTGCAGCCCTCATTCAAGCAAAACCAGGGTCTCGCCAGAGGCCAAGGGGTGGCTGTCACTAGGGATGACCCTCCAGCTCACCTCCCAAACCCCAAACCCACACCTGGGCTCGCAGCAGTGCCTGTGGCTGCTCCATGAGGCTTTCCCTGCTCCGGGGACATCCACATCAAGAGTGTGGCTGGGCACCGTGGACAGGAGCTGGGCTCTGCACAGCATCTCTTAGCTTGACTCCTGGCGTGAGCTTGCTGGGGCTGTGGTCTGCCATCGCCGGTGCCCTGATGGGGCTGTTCAGCAAGGACCGGGGCACCCTGCCCCAGCATTTCCACGCCGATCTGTGCTGTGTGGACTAGGTGTGGCCCTGTGCAGTCCTTACACTTACAAGGGCTTTAGCTGCCACCTCGTCCTTCTCGCCAGGCCCCGGGGAAGGCTGTTTCACTGGGAGATGAGTGCTATTTGAAAGAGATGTCACCCTTCAGGAAAATCACCAGAGTGGGTGTTTTGTTTCCAGGAGTGACTTTTCCCGAGGCTTTCGCGGCAGCGTTGTCTGCGTGGGCTCCCATATCAGCCTGCTCTCTGGAACAACCCAGGCTGATGCTTTTTTGGCAGCTTACACAGAATTTGATTGCTTTTGCTCTGGACCGTGGCTGTGTATTTCTGTAGAGTCAGGGCGAGCCCTGGGACACTCCACCCCAAGGGATGTCTGCATACAGCATCCATCCCCTCCACCTGGAATCCGCCCTCGTCACCCCTCTAGTTAAATGCCCTGCAAAAGGAGGGAGCCACAAGGTGCCTTCATGCACTAGCGTGGATGACTCAAGTATTATTCGAGCACCAGAAACTTCTTAAAAACAGAGTAAAGGCATTGGAGTAGGAAACATTCACCTTGGCATGACAGCACTATGAAGAGGGTCATCCCTTTGACTCCCCTGTCTCGTAACACTTCCGCAGCTGTTTCTTTGTTACCCTTGAGCGAACATCACTCAGTCTATCAAAGAGTAGTTGAAAAGGTAAATTGCTTTCTGACTATGGCTTTACACCACCCCCTTCCTGCATGATTTGACTCCAGCAAACTGCAAACATGATTTCCAGACTATTGTTGGAAAGGAGAGATATATGTGTGTGTGTGTGTGTGTGTGTGTGAAGTATGTGGGTGTGTTTGTTTATACATATGAATAGATAACATGTTTTTCTTATTGTGTTTTAAGTATATATGTCTACGGAGAGAGACAGACAGCAAATCGTGTGGGGACTGACTTTCGTCAGCCCTGTCCACACAGTGAGCTGTGTCCTCGCTTCCCTTGAGCTGCCTGCGAGCCCATGGGCAGTGCTGCCGCAGGCTGCTGCCACACGCACACTGCTCCTGCTTGCTGGCGAGACGCAGAGGCCATGGCACCCTCAGCTCCCACCACCGCTCCTCCGTCTGCCCTCAGATGTGGTGCACAGCCCAACGCAGCCTGGGCGGCAGACGGAGCCTGCCCAGGGATCTTCTCCTCTGCCAGGGAGATGCACCGACCCACAGCAGGGCAGACGTGGGGTTTACTCAGCCCCTGTGCTCTCGGCTGTGGGGATGGGAGGGAGCGTTAGCCCACAGGCTGTGCCTGTTGTCCCCATGGGACCGCTCCTCTTGCACGCAATAAAGGCATCAACTTCTTCCCACCATTGCTACTATATTTCCACACACCTTATGAGTATAAAAAAGCAACTGCTAGGCAAAAAACATTATCTCAGTTGCTCTGGGGCTCTCAACACTGTCTGCAATCATGGACATTGCAAAAGGATCAATGCCCGCAATAAGGATGTTGGCACGATCCCCATCTGCAGCCCGGTCCACCCTCTGCCAAGCAACAGCTTTGAATGCGCAAGTCCAGTGCCAGGCCCTGCCAGGGTCTGGAAGACACCAGTGCACTGCCAGGGTGTCCAGCCCCAGCGTTGGGTACCTCACTGTGCTTGCTCCTGGGTGGGGTGGTAACAGGTTGAGGCAGCTCCTGGTCAGTGTCTGGGCAACAGGAGCAGAAACCCCCATGGTTCGTGGCCACAACAGCTGTGCACCTGGTGCACACCACATGCCTCTTCCCTGAAAGGTTCACCAGGCTGGGATGGAGATATAGGGATCTTTGCAGGCTGTCCCTCATGATGGGGAACTGCTGTGAGTTCCTCTGTCTTCAAAAGCTCCACCACATCAGTACTGAGTGGTCTGTTGTTGGATCCTGCCCTGCTGGGCAGCTTTCTGAGACACTGCCCAGATCCCACTGTGCAAGCGGGGTTCTCACAAGCTGGAGAGGCCACCACGACGTGGCCAGAGCGTGGGTGCCTGTTTGCTGGGGTACGTGGGAGGCTGGGAGACTGTTTTGCAGTTACAGCTTGAGGGAAGGCTGATGTGTGGAGGGATGTGGGGGAGGGAATGAAGAATGGCCATGATGGCTGTGGCCGGCTGCACCACCAAGCTGACCAGCAGTCTGGCCAGAATGGCTGCTGGTGAGAAAGCCCTCGGATGACTGGATGTAACCGTGGCTTTTGGCAGCCCCAAGCCATGGGATCCTTGGTTTGGGGGTCTGCAGGGCAGGGCCAAGCCGCAGTGCATGGTGATGGGAGCTGGAAAGGGGTCCTGGGCTGTGGGCAGGGCAGGTGGGAAAGGATGAGCCTGTGATGTCTTCCCACTGCTGCCACCTCAGAGGTGTTCATCGTTCTGCCCTCCTGCATCAGATAGTCTGTCAGACCATAAAAAGTTCACACTTTTTCTATTGATCTGATTACTTTAGGCTTGCCACAGATGATGTGAGTTGCGCTGCTCCTCAAGCCTCAGCAATGCCTTGCCTGAGCTTTGCATGGGAGCTCAGTTCATTGGATGCCTGGTGCTTCAGGTCCCCTTAATTACCGACATGTCAGTCTCCAGTAATATTGGAAGAACTGGTACAGCAATCCACTAATACATAATTAAAGGAAGGTAATAGGATTAGTGTTGCACAACCTAGATTTAGGAAAGATATTTTCATTTTAAAAGTAATATTAAATTAGTTTGAGAAGTCTGGCTCATAAACATGATGATATTGTAGCAATACACTTAGACTTGTGTAAAGAAGCTTGCTTAATCTTAAATTGTGTGCTGACTGAGATAAAAGATGACAAAATTAGCACTGGATCTTTGTCTTTTCCGTGAGAGATCAAGATCAAAAAAGTCGTTATTGACAATGTTGGGGGAATTGGTGAGAAAAACTGGCACAAGAAAATAATGCATATTTCAGTTAGGTAAAATACGGTATATCTAGGAACAAAAAATGCAGGTCGTGTTTGCCTAATAAGGTGTTCTGTCTTGCAGAGCAGTAATTCTGGAAGAGATTAGGGATCACTGATAGATAATCAGTTGAAACAAAATTGCAATATGATGTTGGGACCTTCAGAGTCAATGATGTTCTTGAATGTTGTCTGCAGCTTGTCACAGAGCAGGAGCAGAGTTCTGTTGCTTCTGCATTTGGCATGGGTGCAGCTGCAATACCATGTCCAGTCCTGGAGCTCACACTCCAAGAGGGATTTAAAAAAATCAGGCAAAGTTCAGCACAGGCCAATACTGTCTGAAGGCCCGAAGAACCTCTTCAGGAGACACAAAGTCTACTGATCTTCTCTAAACAGTCTGTAAGAACCTGCCAAAGGGTTTTGATGTTACAGATCAAGATACAACAGGCTTCTGCATTTAGACTTGATAAATTCAAGCAAGAATATAATTATTTTCACTAACGAGGATGATGATTGTCATAGATTTGCCATCCCTGGAGAAGATTACAGTCAATGTTTCTCTGAAGGATATCCTCAAATTTAACTGTAGTTACTGGAACTGAATCAAGGACTAATTTCAGGGAATTAGATAAGACTCGGGCAAATGACCTCTGCTGTTCTTCCTGGCCTGATGGTTAGAGGCAGTCACACAGCTCAGCCCTATGCAAATCTGAAAATCAAAGTTTGAATTCAGTGTATTTTTCATGCGCTGCTGTACAATGTTCAACATCTTGGCAGATGCCAAGGAGGAACAGAATTTGTGCTAGTGACTGCAGGGCAGCCAATACACTCCTCCTTCCCTTTGGAGAACTGCTTGTGGTACCTGCTGCATCCCAGCTGCTGGCTCTGTGGCTCTCAGTTATCTAGCTGAGCAGCAGAACAGAATTTTATGGCATATTTAAGACATAATCATGTGTAAACTATAGAATCCCATTCCTCATTCACCCTTGTGAACCCTATTCTAATCTCCAAGCCTATGTGATGGAATTGCAGAGGAAAGTACGGCTGATAGGTTTGCATGAAGCCTCCTACGTGAACACCTGCCTCGCTGTGCTGTGAAGCTGTGACAAAGGGATGCCTGGAACCTGCAGTCCTGATCCTATTCCTCCTGGGCCTTAAGCTGGCATGAGAGGCATCTCCACTCACTCGGGGGAACTCAGCCAGCTGAGATTCTCTAATGGAAAGCTGGGCAGCAGACCACATCTGGCAGCCAGTGACAATGCCTAAGGCTAGCTACAAATCCAGACGTGTGCTGAGCTCATTGCTCCAGCACATCATAGAATCACAGAATCATAGAATGGTTTGGGTTGGAAGGGACCTTAAAGACCATCTATTTCCCACCCCCCTGCCATGGGCAGGGACACCTTCCACCAGACCAGGTTGCTCAAAGCCCCATCCAACCTGGCCTTGAACACTGCCAGGGAGGGGGCAGCCACAGCTTCTCTGGGCAACCTGTTCCAGCGCCTCACCACCCCCAGAGTGAAGAATTTCTTCCTATCTAGTCTAAATCTATCCGCTTTCAGTTTAAAGCCATTACCTCTTGTCCTATCACTACAGGCCCTTGTAAAAAGTCCCTCCCCATCTTTCCTGTAGGCCCCCTTTAAGTACTGAAAGGCTGCAATAAGGTCTCCCCAGAGCCTTCCCTTCTCCAGGCTGAACCACCCCAACTCTCCATTGCACCAGCTATCGGTGCAGTCCTCATTGCCAGTAGCCAATGAATACCCACACCTTTACTTCACCCCTTGTCAATGTGGGTTGTATCATGCTCTCATCTGTTTGCATTAAGAGTGAATGGATGCAATGCTCTAATCTTCAAAGCTCTCAAGGGTTAGGACTGGCTTTAAGGCAAAGCTTTGTGATTATCACCTGCTTCAACCTTGGGCTGCCAAATCACCACCAGCGTCTGTTGGCTCTTGCAGCCTTACACATAACAATTTACCTGGTAGACTGTAAACGAATGTTTCTCAAGAAGATGGTGTGCAGCTCTGCGCAGCATGCACAGACAGTCTGGCTGCATACTGTGTCCTTCTCACGAGTCCCTGAAAACTCTGATACCACTGGAAATTAAATTAACGCTGTGATTATGGGTGTGTTTGTGTACACATGGGCAGATACCCATATGCATATAAGGAGAGCTGTAGATAAAAAATATATATACTACAGACTACATATAATACATGTAACATGTAAATAATGTAATTATGAAGAAATACAGCATATTTATATAAGCATATATAGGCACATAAATATATATATGTATGTGTGTCTGCATGGAGAGAGTGAGAGTCTGCGAGTACGAGTGTACGACCACTGCACACATGCCTATCACTTTTTCTTAGCACCTTCAGCCTGGTGTGATTCTAGAGCTGCAAAGGGTGCTCAGCCGATAGCTCAGGCATGGAGGCTTCTGATTCTGCCCCGTTCAATGCTGTCAGCAGCCCTGTGAGCTGCTTAATCCTGTCCCTTTGATGCACAGCAACCCAGCCCGGATGGACCCGTTTCTGGTGTGATAAGATACTGAGGCTGGCTGAGGCTAAAAACTAACCTCAAGGCTAGATTTGCACAAGCAGTTTAGACATAGAAGCTTTCTCCTCTGCAAGCACTTCAAACCCATTTTTTCCTTTTAATTATTCTTTTGAGAAAACTCAGGCTTTGAAGAATTTTTAGAATGAGGAGCAAAAACTAAAAATCTGCCACTCTGTGTGACTGAGTTTAACAAAATTCTCTATTTTGACTTGGAGTGCTAATTTAAAAACAAGCAGCCATGAGTGCAAGGCATTTCTGGTTATTCTGTGCTGTTACAGGCAAGAAGGTTCAGGAATGAGATCAACAAACCAGATGTCATCACTATTACTTAGAACTCTTCTTTCAAAGGTCAGAGATATTAGGAGTCTAGGTTGGTGAAAAACACTAGCTGCTTCTGCAGGCTTCTTACTTCTTTATTCTTTCATTAGGACCGTATACTCAAATACAGCAGTGTCTCCTTTCCCAGGTCAGACCATTACAGCTTTGTAAATACATATGTTCATCCCATTTCTGCCTTTGGATTTCATCACCACTTTTAGTAAGATTATATTGGGTTTGTGTGGCAATGTTTTGGTAGTGGGGGGAGGCTACAGGGGTGGCTTCTGTGAGAAGCTGCCAGAAGCTTCCCCCATATCCGATGGAGCCAATGCCAGCCGGCTCCAAGTCAGACCCACCGCTGGCCAAGGCCAAGCCCATCACCTCTGGGATAAGATAGTTAGAATGGGTGAAAAAGTTGCTGCGCAACAGCAACTGCAGCGGGATAGAGAAGTGAGACGATACGAGAGCAACAACTCCGCAGACACCCAGGTCGGTGCAGAAGGAGGAGGAGGAGGTGCTCCAGGCGCCAGAGCAGAGGTTCCCCTGCAGCCCATGGAGCAGACCATGGTGAGGCAGGCTGTGCCCCTGCAGCCCAGGGAGGTCCATGGTGGAGCAGATCCCCACCCGCAGCCTGGGGAGGACCCCACACCGGAGCAGGGGGATGCCTGAAGGAGGCTGTGACCTCATGGGCAGCCCGCGCTGGAGCAGGCTCCTGGCAGGACCTGTGGCCCCGTGGAGAGAGGAGCCCAGGCTGGAGCAGGTTTGCTGGCAGGGCTTATGACCCCGTGGGGGATCCGCGCTGGAGCAGCCTGTTCCTGAAGGACTGCACCCCATGGAAGGAACCCACGCTGGGGCAGCTCGTGGAGGACTGTGTCCCGTGGGAGGGACCCCATGCTGGAGCAGGGACAGAGTGTGAGGAGGAAGGAGCAGCAGAGACAACGTGTGATGGACTGACCACAGCCCCCATTCCCCGTCCCCCTGCATCGCTTGGGTGGAGGACGTAGAGAATTCAGGAGTGAAGTTGAGCCTGGGAAGAAGGGAGGAGTTGGGGGAATTTGTCTTAAGATTTAGTTCTTATTTCTCATTATCCTACTCTGATTTGATTGGTCATAAATTAAATTAATTTCTGCAAGTTGAGCCTGCTTTGCCTGTGACGGTGATTTCTGAGTGATCTCCCTGTCCATATCTTGACCCATGAGCCTTTTGTCGTATTTTTTTTCTCCCCTGTCCTGTTGAGGAGGGGAATGATAGAGCGGCTTGGGTGGGCACCTGGCACCCAGCCAAGCTAAACCACGACAAAGGTACAAAAGTTAGTTTTGCAATGCAATTCTAAGAAATCCCAGAGTTATTCTTCCAAGTTTTTTTAGCCTGTGTTTGAAAAATAAAAAGCAGCTATTAGATGTGAACTGCTTCACTAAAATGGCTTGTTTTACTGACTATATGATAGCAACAAAGTTGGCAAAGCTTTACCTGACAACTGAAAAATCTCTACTGTCTCATTCTCCACACTGCAGTAAACATCAGATCCCACCTTAGAAGCAGAGTTAAAAATCAGGTCTTTGGGGGACATCTGATGCCTTATTTTGTATCTTATACTATGCCTCAAATTATGTCTTCAAATCACTTCTTGACTTGTACAAACAAGGGAAACAAAGGCATGCACAGCTGCCTGTGTAAAAAGGCACCTGAGATGGTTTTGTAAGTCTTCCTTGACTGATCTTAAGAGACGTTTGTAGTACAAGCTATTTTTCACTGTCTCTCACTGTGTAAGGATGAACGCTGCAAGCACAGAGGAGCAAGTGTCCTCTCTGCAAGACCCATGCCTGCTGTGTAGGTGCACCTGCTGGGGCTGTCCTTTTGTCGGGCAGGCACAAGGGATGCAGAGGTATTTTTAGTCTTTGTACATATGTATTTTCCTCTTCTAATCCATGAAGGACACCATTTCAGGACAAAGACTACGTCACCCAGTGAGTCACGAGAATCACCAGTAGGACAGTTTATTGTTTCCAGCCTGCATGCAGCTTGCCAGAAGCGCAGACACGCTTTGCTTCCGTCAGTTCTCAGCGGCTCTGCCCTCCGCTCATAGTGAATACTCTCCCCCGTTATTTCATCAGAAATGGTCCTCAGACATGCTCCTCTCCTCTCCTCTCCTCTCCTCTCCTCTCCTC
>Ga0065711_1004549_pt1 | contig 23907 bp, 23 predicted proteins | sample Hoacrofraction12_FD_59098 | JGI IMG/M metagenome (GOLD analysis project Ga0065711, IMG submission 59098) | Hoatzin crop microbial communities from Cojedes, Venezuela - Epithelial fraction 12 v2 (version 2) | ecosystem: Host-associated > Birds > Digestive system > Esophagus > Crop | place...
CTGGGCTAGGGCTGTTTCTTTGTTACCTTGCTCCGGACCGGAGTCCCGTGCCGGCTGCTGGCTGCAGGCGACTCGGCCGCCCACGCTCTGCGACGGCTGCTGCAGAGCTGCTCGGGAGATTACACCGGCGATGGCATTTTATCAGCGCCGCTACGAGGTGAGCGCAGACACGATAAGGAAGCGTTAAAAGTCAACGAGGTGCCATTGACAAGGACGGAGGCCGGGCTTGTGCTTCCCCACCGGCCGCGTGTGCGCTGAGGCTGTGCAGCCCGGCCGCCTTCTCGCCAGCTGCTGCGGTGGCAGGCGGCACCTTTCGCCCCCTCTTCTCGGCGCGTAGCCCCCTCTCCAGCCAGCTCATCCCCGCTGGAAGCTTCCACGGCGGCAGGCCTGCAGGGAACAAATCTTGTGAGACCCCCGCGGGTTCCCCGGTGAGCGTTAAACAGATTTTTCGTTGCTCAGACGTGCTGGTGGAGGGGTAGCCCTGTTGCTTCAGTTGCTCCCCACCGTTCCCTCCCAGAGAGGAAAGCTCTGCTCCCTGAAGCGACCACTTTCCCAGGCGAGCGTTCGCACACGCTGCCCGGAGCAGAGCAGAGCCCCAGCAGCGTGCCGGGCATACAACCCCCAGAGATTAGTCCCCTGCATGGGCAAGAGCCAAGGCTGGCGAAACCTGCTGTGACTGACAGCTTGATTAGGACCCAAGACTTTTTCCACCAGGCTTTCCGGGGCTGCTGAAGAAGTTCATAAAGGATTCATTTCTTTTGTGCAGCCATTGGCACAATCGCCGAGCTGGAACCANNCAAGCAGCCAGCAAGCCGTAGGCTTAACCACACCACAGGGCAATACACGCCGCTGGAGCCAAAACGTCCTGGCCCCATCCTTGCCACAGTGACAATTAACTCCACACAGCAACAGCGGAGATAGCCTGAGCAGCCACAGACTGATCAGAGTGTTTCAAAGCAACCTGAAACTCAGCAATCTCTTCCACAACGTACATAACAAGGATCCACACACGTGGCCACCAAGGGTGCTCCCACTGCCTGAGTTACCACAGCTGAGGTCTGGTGACTCAAGCAACGCTGCACTGGAGAGTAACCAACTCGAAGAAGCACCACTAACAGGTTTGACACACAGCAAACACCAGAACCACTGCAATGAGCTAAAGGACTCCATTATATTCCCATGCAGGAGGTGTGGCTGTCACAACCTCCCCCTTCCTGGCTGGTGCCAAGGAAGTCCTCACCGGCAGCCTCAGCACAGAAGCCCAGCTCTGAAAGAAATTCTCAGTTCGCCTCCGGCAATGCCCTGCCTGCGCGAGGTTGAGATGCGCTGAGCAGTTAACTAGGCAAGCTGTGTCTGGCACCGTGAATTGGCATTCATAGAGAGAGAAGAGAGAGCTGCTTCTTCTTGGTGTGTGTTTGCTGGAAAACACCTTCCGAGGTACACGTGCTTTATGGTTCCTAGTCTTCATAAAGACACTAGGGGCAAGAAGAGTCTTTCCCTGCTCCTCGAGGCTTGACAAAAACACGCATGCCACCACACAAGCGATGGGCAGCGCAGGCAGAGCCCCCAGCTCACCCCGGGGAGAGCAGACACACCGGGGTCGGTGCGGAGAGCACAGTGTCAGGGCCAGCTTCACCACGCCGTACCACACTTGCCATGGCAGGCACCACTTCCCATGCTGTGCAAAACAGATCTGAGGCTCCCAGGAGACCTACAGACACAGGAACATCGTTAAAGGGGGATTTTTCTTTCCCAGAAGAAACAGATTTGCACTGCAGGAACTATATCTAAGGTACTTAGCTGTGAGTGGATGTTACCCTGTTTATATTTGCACAGGTGGAAGAGGCTGTGACAGTACCTACAACGTGTGCCACCGGAGGGATATCTGAAAGCAACAGTCACAGGCTATGCACAGTAAAGGCCCCACTCAGATACCTAGTAGATGCTGTTTCAGCTTCATCTGAAACGATTTCTCTGTTGTCTGCAATTTCTATTTCTCCCTCCACCCCCACCCCTCAGGACAAAGGCTTTGTCCAAAGACAGGACTGCGCCTCTGCCAAGTACCACACTGGGAACCTCAGGCGTTTGTCCTGCTTTGAATTAATTTCTTTTACTTTATTTTTCAAACACAGCCCTGTCCCCCAACAGGGTAAAAATGCAATCCCTGAACTAAAAGTTGCCAGAGAACGATGGGCAGGTGTACGTGGGGAAAGACAGATGGAAACCACAGGGGCTTTCACGGCAGCACCTCGTCAGTGGCTCCGAGCAGCCACAGCTGCTCCAGCGTGCAGCGTGGGCAGCTGCCAGGTCCCCGGTGCCTTCTCCGTGGGGGACACAGACGCTGGACCCTCCGTCCTCCCTATCTCCAGACATGAGTGGGCCTGCCGGATCGAGTAGAGCATCCCTCCCCACGCGACCATGCTGCCAGCCAGGCTTCCTCCATCGCCCAACGGTGCTCCACAGCCTGCGAAATGAGCCTTTGATGCTAGAAATGCAGAATTCTCCCAGAACTTCAGCAGTTCTGCCAGGCTTTCGGGCCTCAGCAGTGTCCCCCAGGCAGCCAGGTCTGGCAGTCCCCAGCGCCTGCTGCCCCAGGTCATGGCCATCCTCGCCCTGTCTCCCAGCAGGCACCCTTGTCTCCAAATTCCTCTATGTCACCAGCCCTCCAGCACTTGAGTTGGGGACCTGGCAAGCTCCTGGGAATGCCCTGCCTCGCAGGTTTTGCTTGGAGCAGAAGCACCTCACGGATGATCATTCAGTGTCTGCTCCCAGCCCCGGGCAGGAGCAGCAAGTTTGTCTGTCTGGCAGGCTTCCCCCCAGCATTTTCACAAGCGGTTGGCTTACCTTGTTCGAGCTTCAGGGAGTTCAGTTTGGGGTGAAGGGTAGGTCAGCTCTTATCTCATATCTACACGCGCAAATGTAACCCTTACCAGTTCCCTTTCCAGCCCCCAGAGTTCCTGCCCGGCGGCACAGCAAGGACCACGCTTTCCCCCTCTGCTGGAGCCTGTCAGCAGGAGACAAGCTGTGCCAAAGAGCCACAAAGATTTCCTAGGGATCCCCCAGGTTTAAGGAAAATCCTGGGGGGCATCTCTTCTGCAGCCTTTGATGCAGGGCTCATGGCTCGGGGAAGGAGCAGAGCCGCAGCTCCCTGTCCGGGCTGGTGAGAGCAGCCCCAGGGTGATGCTCAGGGATAACGGGAGCAGAATCAAACCCCCACACGGGACTCTGCAGGACCCAGGAGATTCAGAGATTACAGAAAGCCACCCTGGCCCCCTTTTCCTTCTGGAAAATGTTTTTAGTGCAGCTGAGGTGGATTCAAAAGCTTGAGCTACAGCGTCTTGCAGTTTGTTCAAAAACTGCTTTTGTCAATTTTCCAAATGTCTGTTCACACAGAGACTGTCCTAGCATCCTGTGAGGGCTCCAAACACTCATCTATGAAGAAATTTTCTGGGAACCTGTGCCTGGATCCTTGCTTTGCCTTATGACCATTTTAAGACCAATCACATAAATATGAGCCCAGGTGGAAACATAGGGGTCAAAGACTGCGCGCTCCAAAGCCTTGCAGATGCATGTGACTTAGGGAGCCCTGCTCAGACCACCACCACCACCACCTTGTCTTAACCACAGCACATCACACTCCACTCAAAGTCCAGACTAGCAAATCATACCTATACCCCTCACTGGCGGAGGCTACCGCAGGACAAAGACACCAAAACTGAGGTGGGGGGGAGGGTAGGAAGGGAATAGCGGAGCAGGCAGAGACAGTTGGTCCCGTGTGTTTTCTTTCCTTAATGATAAAAATTTACCCCAGTCAAATGAAAAAATCAGGAACAATGCAGGAATTTTAAAGAGGCCCAAGCTGCCACCTGACTCAGCGTCTGGGCAGGATATCGATTAGCAAGGCTATTCTTTATTCCTCTGCTATTGTTTAAGACTGGCCTCCCTCATGACAGCAACAGGCGTGGGAACACAGCAGTTTTGGTGTTAAAAAGTGCTTTTATCACTGAGCTGAGCAGAGGGATCTCTGGGAACCAGAGATGGTGTGTCTGATAGTCAAGGAAAGGCATTCAAACTGAGAGCCTTATTCTGAGAGCTCTAAGGCCCTGTTTACAACTCTGAAGCACACCAGCACGGTGCAGCACATCCCCAGTCCAGCATTTCATGTGACTTGTGTTCAGGCTCTGGTAAGTCTAGAGAGGTGCAGAAAGAAAACATTTCTGCCTGCTAAAAATTTTTGGATGTTTCCTTGAGCCCCAGTAGCTGCCGAGATGGCGGCTTCTATAGACATACCCACCTTAGTTTTAAACCAGCCAGGCTGGGTTTTGTAAACAGCACAGGCCAGAGACTAGGCTCACCACCCGTGTCCTGCTTCCTCCTCTTGAGCAGGTTTTACTAGCCAAGTTGGGCTCCAGCCTGCAATCGCTGCTACAATAACGTCAGTAGGCGAGGGCATCTCCTCCTTGTTCAACGGAACCAAACAAATATAGGGTGGCATACATCGTTTCCACTTAAACTGTCCAGGTGCCTGCAGCCTACCATTCTGAACAACACAAGTCCCTACCAAGTGAACTGACAGACAGTTATACCATTTCAAGTAGAACCAGGCAGGTATAAAGCAAAATCTTTGGTTTCCTGCTAAGTCTCAATGCATTAAAAAGCAACATGCTTCAGTACTTGAACACAACTGATTTGACTGAGTCGGGGGCAAACTGTGACCACCAGCCAGGCTTTCAGCCAAAATACTCCTGGCTTCCCTCAGGGCTGTACGGATAAAATAAAAAATGATACTCCTTCAGACATTGACTGGACAATCATCAGCATACAAACTCACTTCAAAGACACCCCAAATGAAAGCGCACAGTGCACTGGAGAGTGGATCTCCATATGGGGGGGTCTTTTTTTCACCTACCCTTAAGATAGAATAAAAAAATGATGCTCCTTCAGGCATTGACTGGAAAAACGTCAGCACACAAGTTCACTTTAAAGACACCCCAAATGAAAGCGCACAGTGCACTGGAGAGTGGATCTGCAGACACAGGGCATGCTCTCTGTAGACACTGGGCATTTATTCCAGCATCTAGAAACACTCTGCAACATTGCTTCACATGTCTGTGTAAGAATACGCAGTCTGGTAATGGTGTGACTGCACCAACCTTTTCTACAGGCTTTCATGCTTCAGTTTCATTCTTCCCATGCATCTTTCACCTTCCCAAAGTTTAAAACCAGTCAGGACTCAGCCAGGCTTCTCCTCCTCCTTTCTGTGACAAACGGACAACCAAGCTAAACTTAGACTTTTTTTAATGGGCGATAGCCCCCCTTCTACGAGAACCACGTTAGCACACAAGTGCTGTTTTTCAAAGATGATGGACATCCTCTGATGTTATCTCAGGACTGGGTATTTATACTGCCTCCATGCCAGCTTGTACTCAGTGCCTAGCACAGAGCAAGCCATGCACCAGACTGCAAAGCTGAGGCGCAGAGCCTGGCTCGCTCTGCCCATACAAGTACCACAGGCACAACAGGCTGGAGCCACTTGGCTCTGCAAAAACAAACCCTGCTCTAGCACTAACCTGCACATCAGTCCAGAGATAAGCAAAGTAGCTACTGCATCAGCTCTTGAGAAGATCAGCGAAGATCTCAGTTACGTCCTTATCCACATATCTGGGCAGTCAGGACTTGAGGAACCCAACATTTTACCCATTATTCCACAGTCCAAAAAGCAATCCGATAAATGCAGCATGTTGCAATTTAAGCAACAGCTCCCCTCTCCTTGAGACCATGCTCAGTGGCATGGTCGTATTTTCACTGTGTACTTTATAACCTTCTTCTTCTTCCAAACCTAGCTTGCTCTCAGACAGTGAAAGCACATTTATAACTCACAAACTAACAGGACCAAGGCACAGGTTCCAGTACGATCCCACTGTCATCAGCACTGCTGAATGGTCAGCAAGATCTCTGGCAATTTCACTCCAAGCCAACGATGCTCTCCATGGGTGGTTCAGGTGCTGGCCTGACTAATAGCAGCTCTCACAAGGCAGCATGGACAAAAGCACCCTCTCTGGGGTCTGAGGGAGGGTGAGGGGAGACAAATGGACATAAGCTAGGCGATGACATTTGCTCTCAAGACCAGCAAGGATGTCTCTCCTTAATAGTAAGACATTGTCTTTTCACCCCACATTGATCAAACCCCAGAACCTCTGCCTGCAGCAATAAGCCTCATGTTTGGGCAATCGTGCCTCCCTTGTCAGGGAGCTGATCACAAGAATGATTCCTGAAATTTTTTTCCATAAGTGGTTAAGTTTGCTCAGGAGCCTGGATGTGCTTCCTCTGCCAATGCAGCAATTCATTCCTCCCGTGAGTTTCGCCTGTTACCACACTGCTTTGTCTCCTGGACGTTTTGGATTACTCTATCATGTGAGTCCAGGCTACAAAGTCCCCCAGGACTCGGGGCATGGTGTCTCACAGAGCAGGAGAGATGGCTCTTCAGAAATGCCTCAAAAATCCTAACACATGAAAAGAAAGATGTCAGTCTATGAACCCCTTCAACAATTGTTCCCTAACTGGAGTGGGAACTCAGAGGCAAGGATAGTCTATATGAAACCTGAGGACAAACTCTCCTCTGCCAAGGGATTCCCAATAATGACACAATCTTCCAGAAGGAATTAAAAAAAACAACCCAGAATGAGGGACCCATTTTTTAGGAGTCTTTCTTGTGGAGAAAAGTCTGCCGTGAAAATAAGTGTTGATATACTTTTCTAACCAGCAAAACTCAAGCAACCAAAACAAAACAGTTACTCTGACAGATCTGCACCTAAAAAAGCAATTAACATGTATTTTTAAACATAGAAGACGCTTCCTCCGTGAGTAATCTGACGCCCCAAACGAAAAATATTATTGATGCTATAGGCCACATGTGCCATTGTATAATGTTGCTCACCAGATACATACACAGGTGGATAGATACATTCACACTGGTTGTGCATTTGGTCATGTTCTTGTCCCTATCTAGGTCACTAGTATATATTTTAAATAACATCTGTTCTGCAATATGCTTTTAAGACATATTTATTATCTTTTTTAAGATATATTAATTTTTTTTCTGTGTTAACCTGGCAAAAGACTTCAGTAATATACTTTGCTTCTTTTTACTTGTTCATGATCTGTAACAAATCTTCCTCCTCGAAGGCCACTTCACGTCCTAAATAGCTTCATCTAAGGAATTTTTGAAAAGTAAGATGAATAATTTCTCCTTTTAGTACTTTTCTTGATATGCTGAAGAAAACCTGTAGACTGGTATGATTTACATGTACAGAAGCTAGTGCACTGACCTCAAGCTACTACAGACCACCTGCTCCCAGCAACTTATAATCAGAGTGGGAACTTATAATTCAGGTGGGAAGGGACCTTGGGAGGTTTGAACTTTATGTTCTTTAGCTACATCAGCTGAGACCAGCCTTCCTTTTGGACACCAGTTTCCCCAGCAGTTCATTTTTACTAGGAGTCTAGCCTGGATTCCAGCAGAGCTGAGGAGTGGTGTAGCTCAGAGGGCAGCCCACTGCTGCCCATTGCTCAGGTAGAACAATCTGGAGGCTGCTCTATGTAATGCAAGAAGCATCAGACAGTCCCAGAGCTCAAAGGGCTTTAAGATGGCTTGAGGCATGCAAGTGGTGGGTTTTCTCTGCTGTGTTGCCACTGTCCTCCACTGCAGCTTACAACCCAGTCCAGAATGAGTTCCTCTATATCAACCACACTTCCCGTGTCACCACTCGTTCCAACAACTGGAAATGCTGCAGGGCATTTCTGACCATTTCACGTCACTTTGATAGCTGAAAAATAATCTTGTGTCATTCCTGTGCTGGAGTTTCTGTGTGGGTCCATTTTTCAGAGTGGAAAATAATTCTTTTTAACTATATGAAGCAAGGTATCTTTTTAATGCAAGGATGATCACACGATTCTGAGCAGAGGAGGAAAAATGGAAAGGATTGCTCAGGTGGAAGGAAAGTTGCATAATCTGGATTGGAAAGCACTTGATTGGAAGACTGGCTTGGATTTGCCGAGACCTGTCAGATAGGAACAGGAGAAGATCTTCTCTCAAAGGTTTTTGGAATGGGGGTATAGGGAGTGCAAGAGAAAGCAGCTCAGGTGACCAGTATGGGCAGCCAGAGGAGCTCCAGGAGAAACCTTCAAGTCCAGTTTAGATTTACCCTGGATTGTGGCACTTGGGGAGTTCTCCAGCTCTTAGGAATCTGATGGCATTAAAGTACCAGCGACTACTCTCAAGGCAGCATTCCTCATGTTATCCAAACGATTTGGGAACTGCAAATCAATGCAGATTTCTCAGCTCAGTAGTTGTGATGTTGCCTCAGCATTTTTCTATCAACACACTTCAAAGCCCTTTAGATTTTCTCCCCAGATGCAGCCATCCATCCTCCTCCAACAAATCTCAGACCTCACTGATTATTGCCAATAAAATTATTGATGTTAGAAATGCTGACGCAGGAAGATGAGGCTATTTAAGAACATTTTACCAGATGTTAGCTGAGTGATACTGCATCATTTCATGCAGCATATTGCAAAATCTCTTTCTTCCCTGCTGTGTTAAATTGTTACATTTCCTTGAGAAATGTGGTTCTTCAAAAAGCTGGCCTGAGAGGAAAGTGGGGAAAGAGTGTGAGAACAGCAGACAACATCAAGACTTCCTATTTTCCTATTCTCTGCTTGTTGTGAGCAATCTTGCATAGCTTTTAACCTCTGCCATTCATATTCTGAAGTGCTCTTTCAGTGGGCACATCCTGTGGTGTCCCTCCTTTCGTGACAACACTCCTAAATACTGAGTGCATTGTCAAAGACTCAGTCTTGGGTTCCTCTTGGTCTGAAAGAACTAATTTACTTTTCTCCTTCAACAGGCATAGGGTAATTATAGGAAGCTCCCACATCATACCACGTGGGTATCATATGCAAAAGCCATTTATCCTACTAATGTGTATTGCTTAGGCATCTCTGTTTCTCACACACAGAGAAATCCAAAAACCATCATCCCCAACTAGGAAAACAAAAATAGCAATTATTTTAATAGTTATTTTTATCATATCTCGGGGGGAGGGTTGTTTTTAAGGAAAATAAATTTCTTTTTTCTCACTAAGAATCCAGACTCTGTATTTGAGTACAGAACTGCAAGATTCAGCTCAAACCCAATGAATATACAGCTACCTGAACATGTTTCAATCAAGTTTAAGTATCTCTTCCTTTTCCACCATTTTAAGGAAAATAATAAATATCAGCAAACAAACACAAACCTGTCTGACACCACTGACTGGTCAGATTTTACCAGCGGGTTTCTGCACAAGCTCATATAGGGGTCTTAGCACAGTGCAAGCCCACTTTGATATCATCTGATATCCTCTCTCACCAGATCAGAGAGAAGGAAAAACAGCAACCCAGTAATGAAACATCTCAGTACAGGCTAGCGACTTTGCGTGTAGTTTTCTGCTAGGTGTCCCATGATCACACTTCATCTTTGCCTCCGCTAGCACTAAGAGCAAGAAGCTACAGCGTGCAGAGGACCCTGTGAGAATGCAGAGCCTGGATTTTATATGTAGCAGCCAGCAGTTAGGATCGGAGCAGTGTGCATCACTTTTGTATGAGGAGCAAGGGGAGGGAATTTGGATGAAATTAAATGGGAAACTAAGTGGGGAAAGCCCTACGTTAGTCCATGGGCTGGACTTCAGTGCTCAGAGAATTTCCTAGCCCCCTCCCCACTCCTGGTAGCTTTAAACATGCTCATTGCTTGTGGCCAGCTGGAGAGCCAGCGTGGCCTTGGCTGGCTGCTGCAGCGAAGCCAGGGCCCTCGCTTCCTTGCCTTTGTGGCTGTTGGTGACTAACACGCACACCTGCTTCCTCTGCGGGCTGTCTCCTCTTCTGGGCAGCGGGGCTGTTAGAAAAAGTCAAGCAGACGGCGCTTTACCAGGAAATCCAGGTGTCCAGAAACACAATTAAGGAGATTTGAATTGACCAAATACTTCACGCTTCCAGAAAGCTAAACTGGATACAAACCTTTTCCAAGCTTCCCTCTGATAAATACTCAGGACACCATGCTGACAAGCAGAGGCGCCTGATGCTTCCCTGTGAGCCTATTTGCCTTTATGCAGCCACACAGAAGGTGCAGCATGAAGGAGCAGGGCTGCCTGCTTCCCTCGTGCTGCTCAAGTCAACCTCATGGCACACTTCGCAAAGGCAAGCCACTTGCAAGACACCTTCCCTGCACGCTGTGCACCACAACATTGCTGGGAGTTAGTCTAGCTTGTGAGCTTTTGCCAACAAAAGAAATACAATTTTATTCTCTGTGTGTATGTGTATGTGTGCATGCATGTTTATGCAGATATGTTCTTCTAATATGAAATGTGCCCTTCTAATCTGCTTGGGCTGGAAGTGTCCTCCTGCTTCCACCATTTGCTGTAATTTGCGTTGTCCACAGAAGACTTCAGAATCCAGCCAACACACATCACAAAATTGGTGGGAAGAACCATTACTCACAAATTTGTGCAATCAATTACATTCTTAATTTTACCCAGGAGGTGATGTCTTGAAATGCTTTCAGACCATCACAAAAGAGAAGAAGCTGGTTGGGAGCAATGAGCACCATCTGAGAATCCTCCCATAACTCAGGCTGTTTACTTTTCAGTTTCACTCACAACCGTCCAAGCATATCTCTCTCTTTGCTCAAATCCTTTTACTGTTTCTTCCTTTGAAGCTGACTTCCAGGGAAAGCTCTAGAGATGTTGACCTTCAGAGCAGATTCAAGTCTTGATTTCTCTTCCCTCTGCGGAGAGCAAGCTGAGGTCCTTCTACCCCACAGCAAAGCTAGCTTGTTTTATGATGAGGCATGTGCCTGCGATTCTTTCCACACTGGCAATACTGCTTGAGCAGTGTTTTTTTAAAGCCTCAAGCTTTAGAGCTGAGAGATCTCGCAGCAGCGCAGCTATCTAACCCCACTACGGCAGAGCACATCCCAGGAACTGGGTGCTGGCACCGGCACCATGTGGCGGCATGTCACAGCCTTCTGGGGATGAGAGGTCCATGCATCCAGTATCCATGCATCCAGCCAGCTTCTTTGTCATCCCAGAAGCTTCTGAACAACAGTATTGGCTCCTGGTAGAAAAAAAAGGAGCTTCAACTATCTATAACGTTTCCCAGTCTATGACATCTGCACACAGAGGGACCTTTACCCACATGAATGGCCCCAAGCCGTAACTATATCAAGTTACTCACATGACCAAGTCTTTGCAGAATCCCACCCTCAGGGACTACCCAGAGTCCAACAGTCCTGAGCAACTGACAAAAAAACTCTCACAGCATACATTGGGGATTGAAATACTACTGACTAGAACAAAGCACGAATTAAGTGACACCAGTCTGGATGGCACAGATACCAAATCAGTGCAAATAAAATATTTTCCATTGCCATCATGTGATTTGCACATGGCATCCCTTACAGCAGAGGCGACTGAGAAGCGTATCGACTAGCTTCTCTCTGCCTTGGAATTCCCCCAGCAAAGCTGGGCTGGCTGGCGATGTAGGGTGCTTAATTCCAGACTACTAAATCTCACTGAAATCAATGCAACTCAAGAATGCACTTAAAAATGAGGTAAACACCTACGGACTATAATGAACTAGGATGTTGCACTGCTCTGTGTGGTTCTTTGGCTGATTTTTTTATCAAGAAAATACTTCACAGGGACAAAAATTAGAGACACCTCCTAAAAGCTGTAGGAATACCTTCAATAAATGCAAGATAGTTGCATTTACTTTAAAACTACCAAGTTTAAGACCCAGTTTCTTAGACCTTTCCAGAGATCATGCACTCACTGTGACCCTTTTATAAGCTTCTAATCCAGATAAATTAAAAGGAAAATATAAACCAAGATCTTCTACCACTTGCCACTACAAGATTCATTATTGCCTTAGGCCTCAGAGAAAACTGTAGCTTTGCATTCCCGCTTTTAGTTAAGGTAACAAGGAGAAGGAAGAGAATTTTTGAGGTGGGCTCATCTTCCTTTCATCTGAAAAGCAGTTGCTGAGTTGTTCCAAGCTTGTGTGTGTCGCTCTGTGTGCTCAGTACCTCTAAGCCTGACTTTCTAGAGGCTACTACTGCACCGCTGAAAGGAGAGGTGAGTTCTTCGTATCTGCTCCCTGGAAGCAGGTTAAATACCCAATTAGCAAAGAGCCCTCTGAAAAAGGGATATGGCTTTGCATTAAACAGAGGTTGTAAATGCTTCTCAGTTACTTGTTTTATTCTCTTTTTGTTTCCTTGCAAACGATGGAACTCCTTAGAAAGGCTCAGGGAGCATGGACACTTTCTGCTTGTGAGCCCAATAGCGCTTGGCTGCCCATTCTTCTCACCAGCCGCATGCCAGCATGTTTTCAGTGACTTAATGGCACTTCTGCTTTGGGGTAGCTGCATGGGGAAGCAGACTGCAGCTGCTTCTGAAGGATATAAATATTTTTACAGTTGGGGGGGCTCCAGCAGTCCAACAGGATCAGGGACACCTGGGCTCTATTCCTGGCTCTTCTGCAGACCTGCCGTATTGTTTTGCTCCTTTCAGTAGCTCTAAATGAAGACTTTTTCCTGCCCAATTTGTAATCTTAGGTGTGAGGCTTCCATGTGAAAAACTGAGCCACAATAAGGAATTTGGGGTGATGGGGCTGGACTGTGCATGCAGGCACTCATTTGATAACAAAATCCCACAAAAGCCATTGCACTGGTGAACACCACGAATGGCTCCCAGGCCAACCTTACTTGCACCATTTAGCAGTTAGCCTTCTGCTCCCTTCAGATATTATTTTATGGCTTTCCTTTGTTTCCACCGAGGTCTGAACAGGAATGAAATTTTGAGTCTTGTCGCTAGCCTTTTTAAATAAATAGCTCTGCCGTCGCTCTAATAAGTTTGACAAGTTGGTCCCAGGCCCTGGACAGGAAGCTAATAAACTTCAAGTTGCTTTTCTATTGTTTTCCTAAAACAATTTGACTTCCTTTCTGATAGCCTCAAATTCCTTCAATAAAAATAGAGTAGCTGGGAGCCAGAGGAAGGGCTGAACTTGAGCCAAGTTGTGCTTACAATGCCGCCTGCGTAAGATCACATTTTTATCCTGATCCACGAAGACTCTTTAAAAGAATAGCAGGCAGGCAGCTGCCAGTGCATGTCAGGAACAGCTCAGGAGCTAGTCTCCCCCAGCATTGGTCCTCCAGGCTTGAGGGAATCTCCAGCCAGTGAGCCAGTCAGACCACAACAGGAGGCTGAGCTCCTGGGAGCTGACTGGGGTTTGCTTACCCAGTCCAGAGTGTCCTCCCCCAGACACAGATCTCTTCTGGGAGCCAAACACTGGCAGAGAGGTGGGCTCCAGCAAGACCAAGGGGCTGTGCTAAAGCTCATCCTTCAGTCAACATCACCTGCTGCTCTTTCTACCTGTGCAAGGCTCAGCAAAAAGAGGTAAAGGTCTGTTCTTTCTTTTTTTCTCACTCTAGGAAACATATATACGTATACACACATATATTTTTGTGAAGCAGCTATTTTTCTAACTGGAAGTTTACAGTACAAGGTGAATGTCTGGTGGCTAGGCAGATGAGGACTCCTTGCTTGAAAATTACTTGCTGATCCTTTGGACAAATCCTTTATGCTCTCCATGGTTAGGTTCCTCCACCTATAAAGCAAAGGGAGTGTTTATAGGAGGTGTAATTACATTATAATTTGCAAAGCACTTCTCAACTGCTCAGAGATGCTGAAGAGTTGAGAGGTGGAAGCAGTAGCTGTGAGAGTGCCGTGATTTATTTCCAGTAATGTAAAGCTGACAACTAAGCATTTACTTTGGGATAAGTGGTTATTTCTCCTCAGTGAGATGAAATCCTCTTCCAGTTTTTCTTGCTGAAAACTTCACTGGCAAATGAGACACACAGAGTGACATTTCATGCCTTGCTCTTTCTTGTTTCCTCATTTCTCACTCCATGCTGTTTTGGTACTCTGTGCTGGCAAGGGGAAAAAGTCCATCAAGAATGGAATAACTTGGGATCTTTTACTAAATAAGGAACTGTGACTATAAAACTGTTCCCTCTCATTCAGGAGCCCAACGTCACGTGCTACTCCTGTTCCCGGGGGCCCAGCCTGTCCTTGGGAATTTGCGTCCTGCCAGAGGATGCCTTCAAGCTGTCTCCAGAGGTCTAATGTATAACAGAGAACTTCCTTCTCCCTCCTTCTCTTTCAATCATATCCATGCATGGGGATTTTAGATAAAAGGTTTCACCAGGAAGGCAGCATCCGTTGGTGCTTTAGAGAAGGTACTAGAGGTGCCTGTCTGGCATGGGACGATATGAAGAATCAGAGTAAGTGCAGTGCTGTGGCCAGGCACCAGAGATGAAACACATACGAGAAGTTTCTATCTCAACCACTGTTGGGTGGTGCTTTTTTCTGAAATTTCCCAATGCAGTATATCTGATATCCTCCCCAAACACAGAGCCCTCAGTAATGGCAGGAAAGTAAAAGACGTTTTCCCTTCAGACAGTGTCTTGAAGTTCTCAGATCTCAGGAGAGCATTTACCCGCATTTGAAACAGCCTCCCAGCAAAGCCAGATGCTCCGAGAACATCTGGTTTATGTGAAGAAGCTCTTTCGTATGTGAGCTCTCATCTATACTACTGCGTATTTGCAGACCTTCTCTATGCGTTGCGTTGGCTTGCTCTTTTTGTTTGTTTAAAACCCTGACGCAGAATGAATCCTCCTTTAAATATCTATGGGATCAATGCCGAAAAGCTCATCACACTGAAACTCTATTCAGGATTTACCTGGCTTCTGTGTGAAAGGGAGCAGCTCTGATAAGGCAATAGGCAAGTACAGGAAATAGCATGAAAAAGGGACCTCTTGGCTTATCAGCTTCAATCCCTTTGAATAACAGGCAAGTACAAAACAAATGGCCTTTTCTAAACTTACTAAGCTCTGTCCTAAATCTCATTAGGTTTCTGCCCTTGCCTGTGCTACTAGAATGCTGTTCCAGCACCTCCTTCCCTGCTCTGTTGCTTAGAAACCTTCTGAATTCCAACTTAAATTCATTCATGGCCAATTTATATCTATTTATTCTTGTGCCACATTGTCCTTTAGCTTATGTAGCTCTCCTCTCTCCCTAGCACTTATTTTCCCAACCCCCAACTCCTAAAAGTATTTATAGGCAGCAAACCTCTCCTCTCTTAACCTTTGTTCTGCCAGACTAGAGTAACTAAGCTCCCTTATAGTATTCACCTCGCAGGCACATCACACCGTGTTTTAATTACTTTGGGTAGCTCCACTATCATGAAGTTCAGTGCAAAATAATGAACTCAGAAAAGCTTGAACTGGTACCTCATCTATTTTCAAATCGGCTCAAATATCTCTCTGCAGTCACTTCTGTGACTGATAAGTAAACATACTCTTGGCCGAGAGACACCCTCTGTCCCTCTGATCACCCCATTGCCTTTCTTTGCACCTGTTCCAGGCTGAATATCTTTCTTGAATGTGGGTGAGCAGCACACACTATTCTGGTGGGGTCTCACATCCTCTTGGACGACAGTAATCTCACTCACTGCAACTGGAAATACTGCTGCGTCCTGAAAGCTCGCTTGCCTTTTTCACCCTCACGTCGCATCTCTGGTCTTTCCTCCTTTGGTGACCTTCACCCAGGACTTTCCCCTTGTTGATCCTGCCAACTAGGAACTCCCAATTGCTAAGAAAGATTCATGTTACTCTCTGAGCAACAAGTTCCTGGTGTGTGACTTTGCACTCTCCCATTTTACCTCACCTCGATCACTCCAGTTGCAAAGAGCCTTCAGCTGTCCTGGTGCTGCAATCCACCTCTGCCCTGACAATACCTCCCAGCCCTGTTCCATCAGCAGATTTCATTAGCATTTCTACTTTCAGTGCCTAGGTAATTAACACAAATATTAATAAAGATCAGTCCTAAGAGCAATCTTTGAGCAGCCTCACAGACAACTTTCCTTCAACCTGTTAGGGAACCAGTGTCTCAGTTCTGTCAGTCTCTTACTCGCTGAGGGTTTCTCTAATAATCCCTGTCTTCTTCGGCTGAATTTTCACTAATTTGCGTCTTTTGGGACACCATGTCATATGCCTCACTGAAGCCCAGGTAGACATGGTCTGCTATGTTTCTTTTATCTAGAGGGTCAGAAATCTTACCCCAAGAAAGCCTTTGATCAAAGGATGGTACATGCTGTCCTATTTGCCCCTTACCTCCTGTCTTTATTTCTCCTTTCCTTCAAAACCTGTACCACAGCATCATAGACTGCTGAGGTCTGCAAGCTGCACATGGCAAGCTGTCAGCTGTTCTCCTCATTCCCACAGTCTGGGGAAGCATTCTCTTCCACTTGTTCTCCTCACTCAAGTCATACAAGTTTTGCATAGCAGTCTCTTGGGGAGGGGAGGAAAAATCCTTCTTCCTAGCTTACCAGTGGGAAAAACAGCTGTTTCTCTAGCTGTGGAGCTGGAGAAGCGACCATGACACCTCTGTTTTCATTTGAAGAGGGTGCCGTAGGGAAGAGAAGGAATAACACATTGAGGGCCTGGCTGAGGCATCCATACAACATCTCTACTCACCTTCCTGACTTTTGCCTCCTGGTCCACCTTCACCATTTCCCTTCGGTGCACCAAAATTCAAATAGTTACCCCCACTGCCAAAAAAAAGAGCTCGTAACAGTTACCTCATGTGCATGATGCACGTATTGGACAGAAACCTTCTGTCCCCAGTCATTCAACAGAATATCTGCTGAATTCAGAGATTAACTCTGTAGGAGAACGGGTGTGCCACTCAGGAACAATACTGGGATAGGAAACACAATGGGGTGAGCAGGAAGAATCAGCCCTGATCACCCTAAGTATACAGCAAAGTGTCAGCCACACAGGGAGAGGACTACTCTACAGACAGCTCTCTCACAGGAACAGCACGGGAGAAACACTTGACAAGCCTTAGCTAGCCTGTCCCAAAGCCATCTGTGAGCTAGATCTGTATTATTAACACCTTTTTTTTTGGACATTTCTATGACGACGTCCTTAACAATTTCACTGGCACAAAATCAACAGGACTTTGCAAAATAATGCTTTAGGGAAATTACTCCAGAAAGACTAAAGAACATAGTGATATTCTCCTTCCCAGGAAATTTCATCACAGGTACACAACTGCCAGGCAGGAGAGGGAAAAACAACTCCGGAAACATTCCCATTTTCTTTGAAGTCACGGGACGCCTTTCAATACAGCTAGAAATGGAGCGGCAAATGACTGTGGGTTTCTCCATACCAGGAGTTTACTGAGATGCGGTGGGAATTTACTGTGCGCTGTATGTCCGGCACTAACCGTCAATGAGGATTCAGCCCTCTTGAAAAGGGGTTGCACTCTCAACTTCAGAGTGAGAGCGTCCACATCTGACAGGCCTCCAGAGGTGGCCTCTGCACCGCACTGTCCCTGCGTAGGCTGCCTTTCAGTCTCGTGACTGAAGGGGGTACGAAATTAGTGGGAGAACAATGATGAGATTACAAGAGTTGCCAGCCCTGTGTTTTAGTCTCTGGACTGCTTTTGCTTCGTGATCTACACTAGCTGCTGCATAGGGACCACTGAGCAATTCCATTCTGGATGGGAGATATCTAGCCCAGGAAGGATAGCTGGAGGGACACCCCCCAAAGTTTGTGCGCAGCAGGCCTGCTCTCAGGGTAGCAGAGCCTTCCACGCCAATCTCACTCCCCTGACACTGGTTCTTTGAGCCTTTATCAAAGCCAGAAGGCATTTCTGATTCACCCTCACCTCTGGGGCCTGATGTGCAGGAATCAGAGGCTCGACTTCACACACACATGAAATACAAGACCTTCAGACACTTTATGTGCCAAAAGCACTTTTTAGAAAGGCTCAAACGCTCATGCATCAGACTCTGTGTGTGCAGAGAGGTGGAGGGGGGGTGGAGGTGCCAAAAAACACCTTTTCTGAGAGGCAGGTTATTCTCCACTTATTGGTAAGTGAAACATGTGAAACCTCCTGGGAAGCATCAGGTGCTCTTTGGGACAATGCTCCAGCTGTGCCGGGCCCCTGGTCCAAGCCAGTAGAGCAAGTCCTATGTTATTTGGAGAAGTGGAGGACCCTGCTCCGCATGAACTCTGCTTTGCCTGATTAAGCCTGAGCAAGTTGGAAAAACGTCCTTCATGGGTGCCCTGCGTGGAAGAAGCTTCCCAGGGTCTGGCTGGGGTAACTGTGGGCAACCCTCTCTCTTTTCATTTAAGGAAGGCTTAGACCCTGGCATGTTATCTGGGGGAGGAGGTGTGAGGAGCACCGGTAGTAGCAACTGGAGGGGACAGCATGAAGGCAGCAGTGAGTGCATCCTGTCGGCATGGGGAGGGTGGCACAGGGAAAGGCTGAGAATGGAGAGGGAGGAATGAGATCCATGGTCTTTAAAGGAAAAACAACAGCAAACTGGGTTTGAAAATAGAAAGATTAAGCTGGAGGGGGTGGAAGAGACAAGAAAAGTAGGTGAAGAAAGAAGAGAGGGAAAGGCAGAGAGGCAGTGGGGAAGACTGAAAGTGACACAGAAAGGGGGTGGAGAAAAAGAGAGGAAGAGAGAGAGAACCGTATTAAAGGAATAAAACCAAGCAACTGAAAAGAACAAGGAGTCCAACTCAACTACAGAAAGGAAAAGTGCTAAAGCAAGGAAAGGAGACAGAAGACAAGATACTGGAAATCAGGTAAGGAACCGAGAGGGGGAAATACCAGGACTGCGGAAGCATTGATGGGAGATCAAGCTGTTACATGCAAGGGGAAAACAGCATGAGGGTAGAGAAGGACTTGGTGAGGCAGGAAAAGAAGGATGGCCAAAAATTACTTAAGAAATGTACTTTTTCTTTCATTTTCTCTCCAAAACGTTCCCACCAGTAACAAGATGAGCGTGGGACATTTTAAAAATTAAACCCTCTTTGCCACAGGCAGCTACAGAAAAGACAAGGAAGCCTCCCTGCAGCGACCACAGATATCGATAGATTTCAACTTACAGGAGAGGAGGATAAGAGCCCCAAGTATCCCCAGACAGTATAACGCTCAAATCGCGGTTTCTGTCAGATCCCATTTCGGCATGCTGTTAGGCTGCTCCAGGGAGGGTGGTGAAGGGAACTCTTACCTATGAGAGCCTCTCAGGGTATAAACACTTTATCAAGTGTCTGCGTGAACCACCTATATTCCGAAGCACACAGGATGGTTTCAAAATGTTGCACTTTCTTTTTCCTTGAGAGCGTTGCGTCCTGGCTGGCCTGTGACATTGAGCCTGTGAATGTAACTCAAATGTAGAGAAGTGCCTTGCTGGTATCTCCCGGTCACCCGTACAGCGTGCGCTGCAGAGGGAATGCCTTTCTCCTCCATCCCGACACTGCCCAGGGCAGCCTCAGCAGAGAGGCACGCAGACCTAGGGGAACAAATGCCTTCTCCCACTAGCAGCTGCTTCTTCGTTATATTTTCCTTCCTAACTTTTTTCCCCTTTTTGTACTTGGAATAATTATTCAATTACATTTCCATAATTTAATACTTTTAGCACTGCCACCACATGTTTCAGAGAATAGTCCAGCTTGAAAACACAGTACCCCTATAAATCCACCTGGAAAGAAGATATGACAGTGAATATAAAGGTTGCCTGCTAATTGCCACCCCTGATCTGTGTCGACTCCTTTGATTTCCTAAAGGATCATTTTACTGGCCATTTGTCATGTCTAACGAGCTTTGTGGCACTCTGATTTTAACAGCTCAGGTAAACTGAGGCAGTGCCTCTGTCCCTCAAGTACTGTGAAAACCACCAGAGGATCACATAAGTAGCATTTCTGGACAAACCTCAGCTAAAAAAGTCATGGGTTGAATGAGCCTTAATCATTGAACTCTTCCTCCATGCTAATAAACCTGTCAAAATTTCTTAGTGAAGCAGTACATGTGAGAGTTTTTTCCCTGCAGCTGCCTGTGTGATCTTCTCTTTAAGGCTAAAGAACTTGATGCGTGTAATATATGTGTGCATATGTGTGTGCAGCTAGGAGCAGGTTAAACTGTTATTTGGAAGCCTTGCAGTATTAAGTATTTGCACCAGAAACCAAACAATTCTGCATTTGCTGGTCTTTTCAAAATCTACTCTGAGAAGAGTGCAGGAGATTTCTTACTTTATTCCCCCTTTCCTTGGGAGCAGAACAGTAGTTTAGGAGAATTCCTGAGGCTTCAGGGTTTAAAATACTCATCAGGCTCTGGTCGCTTGGGAACTATGTTAAGTATTCCTGCTACTATAACTGTTTGGGGTTGTTGGGTTTTTTCCACTCAACAGTATATATTATCACAATATTTTCGTATTACGGGCTTTCACATGAAAAATTTAAACCTTGCCAAAAACCACAGAACTTCATACCCTAGCCTCTCTTCTATTTTTGACCTTCAGGCAGATTTCACATATTCTGCACGTTTGCCCTTGTTTTCTGACTTATCTCGCAGCATTGAAAATAGACGAGAAGGAATGAGTAATTCAGCACTATACCATGTCATTAGGGAGCACATTTCAGAGACTGCTCCACACCTCGGGTGCTGTTGTATGAGGCAGGAGGACAGAGGCTTAAAATTAGAAATAGTTCCCAGGAGGCACCAGAGAAACTTCAGTCTTTGGGGTAAGAATTCATAAAAAGGAGGGGAAAAAAATCAATTTTATGGCTATTGATAAGCAACAGAGAGATCTCTATGAACAATATTCTGGCACGCCAGCTCCTTCCTGAAAGAAAGAAATATTTGTGCCACACATTACTATGATAAGTAATGAGCATAGTCATGCATGCTTCTAAGCCTCTCTAGTGTATCTTTAAAGAGGGTTCAGTGTTTTTTAATGTAAGAACGAAGGGGTTTACACTTACATTTCCATCTTTCTTCATTGTCTTTGTCATTACGGACATGCCTTGAGAAAGGTTGAGAATTTCCATACGAAACTCCTCTCCCTTAGAAGCAGGAAAGCTGACAGATGCCTTGGTCAGGGCACAGGGTCACTTGGGAAGTGAAGCAGTCCGGCGAGGGTGACTGCTGCAGAGCTCCAGGGTCTTCGGCTGCATTCGGATGTCTGGTGAAGAAGGGAGGGAATACTGGGATGGAAGAAATACTGCCTCCAGTTTAAAATCAGATACAGCTATCCAAGAGGTCTGGGGTTAATTCTTGCTTCTTACTCCAATTTCCTCTGTCATAATGGGGTAAATCACTTAAGCCACGTTTCTTCACAAATGCCCCCTCGGTGGTGTCTCTCATCTTCTTTGTGTCTGACTTCTAGATGTGGTCCAGTTGGTGGAAGTGATAAACTCTCCCACTCCGGCATTAACCAGACAGAGCTCTGCTTTGAACATACATTATATAGTGCTAAATACACTGAAAAAAAAAACAGATTAGCAACATCGCAACGAGTTTCCAAAATTAATGAACACTTTTTATCTTAATCTCTCACTGCCTTAGTTCCTCAGCTGTAAAGTTGATCTAATACCATCTCTTCACTTCTGAGTGGTAATGAAAATAAGTAAATTAATAATTGTGAAGCAATCAGATACTGTTGTGATGAAAGCCATAGGAAAACCCATGAGGAAACTAATAATTCTGTCTTTAGAACTGGACTTGAATATGTACAGTAAATGAGGCACAGGCCACCCACTGAACAATGAGGAGAAAACAAAACATTGAATAGCTGCTGTTCAAGAAAGCCCCAGCCAGGCTGGCACAGAATAAGGCAGGCATCCTGTGCAAAGAATGAGGTGACAATGTGAGGATGTGGTTAAAGACTCATAGCCATGAAGCACAGGCACAAAGAGATTGAATTAAGATTACCGAGAACAGTAACTCTAGCATTTCCTAACTCCCTACTGCTGGGCTTTGCAAATTTAGTATTGGTTGTTTTTAAGGGAGTGGAGGAGGATGTGCATATATATGTACATACACAGAGTATATAAAATAATCCAGTCCCAAGATACAGCCAGACTTTGCCCTGAATGATAAATTAAATACTTGAGGCAAGAATACAGCAGTGAGGCTGGAGTGTGAAGAGAATGGTATGGATTTTTGGAAAGAAAGAAGAGATGAGATTTGACAAGGTAGTACTAACTGAGAAGTAGATAGTTGCCAAAAATTTCCCCTTTCCAAAACTGAAAGCGTTAGCAGTCTGGGTGCTGTAGAGAGTTAAGTGGGCAAAACTGCCAAAAAGCTGAGGCAAGGCTCTGAGTGGGGGAGCTTGACTGTAGGAGAGCAAGGGGGAAGTGATAGGCAGGGAGACGCTGAGGGGAGAGGCGGGAAGAAAGGATGGGAAATATCTGAATGAAAGTCCTCTCCTTCTCCCACTACCTTTCCAGTCTGTTTTATTTCAACACTATAACAAGTTGTATCTCGTGCCGTCTATGAACCAGTCTAAAATCACACAGACAGGTTTTCTGCTGCTATGTTGGGCCCAACGTGATGCCTGCCATCACCTCCACGCCTCCCTATACCAGCCTCCTCCGCTGCCTAAGCAGTGCTTAAGATCAGTTTCTCTCAGCAGAGCTCGGGAACTGCTTTACTACAGCGGTCCTCAAATTTCTCAGCATGTTTCTGTTTTCCGGAGCTCCCTCTGCCCTGTTTGGCTGTGCTCTCTCCTGTGTACAGCACTGCCCAATTTAGCATAAGCTGCAAATTCGTACAGGTTGGTTTCTCCATGGAAATATAAAGAAACTGTAAACAGCACCAAGCTCTGTAATCCTGAACTGGACACTCTTCATCCTGTAAATTAAGGACTGAGTAATATCCATTAGCCTCTGCAGCATTTACATCAGAGAGAGAACTGATGTTTTCTTCTAACAAAAAGCACACGTGAGCCTTCACTGAGCTTATCCTAAGTCCAGTTTTGTTGTATTTGTTGGGCTCTCCAAGGACCCACAATTCTCTAAGGCATAGAGATCACCCCAAGAGAATTAGAGTGTGGTCCTTGCATGCAAAATGTATGCCTGGATACCTCTAACACATAACTGATGCAGGCTTTTCAAATGCAGTGGGACAAATTCATTGCTCAGTTTGACTCATCTGAGTTCAAGGTATTTTCTGTTCTTGGTCTCCTGCATCTACATCAGGCAGAACTTGGCCCTAATGTCTGGATATACGAAAGCACAATTTGACCCTGGCCAAGAAGGGGAAAAAATAGCATTAGATGGCCTGGATAGACAAATAATAAAAATTCAGCTAACTGGGAGTCTGCAGCTTCCCCTATCACTTCAGATGAAAATATTCTACATAATACTGTCATCTCCGTGTGTAACACATTCCTGATATACACACTTGGAGGTGTTGAGTGATTTCCCTCTGTCTGTGTGCAGCAGGGTGGGTGTGTGTTCAGGAGGTGACAGGTCATTCAGCTCCCTTATCTTCTCACCCACTCGCTTTTTTGTGAACTCTAAGATTTTCCACATTTGGAGAGGAGGGGGAAAGCATACCTCATGAAGGAATGACAAGCTGTCTGCAACTGCAAGCAGGGCCAGTGGTCTGGATACCAGCATGAGTGAACTTCCAGAAATTGCAGTGAACTCAGGAGCAGCAGAGAGTTGAGAAACATTGGATGCCTGTATGCTAGGACAGGAGCTGTTAACACGGAGCTCTGCCTCCCCCATGAGATATGAGCACTAGAGTCAAAGTCACTCTCCCTGCTACTGATTCAGCATGGGACTTTGAACCCAGGGAACTAGAAAGCAACCTATGCAAACATGTCAGATTTTTTTTTTTTTCTTATAAAGCATAAAGAAGTACAGAGAGATCCACGTGCAGCTCAGAGTACAAGTTTGGCTAAAGAACTGGCCTATTTCAGGCAGAAACTTACCATAAGCACATGCGTGCA
>Ga0065711_1034363_pt1 | contig 23906 bp, 16 predicted proteins | sample Hoacrofraction12_FD_59098 | JGI IMG/M metagenome (GOLD analysis project Ga0065711, IMG submission 59098) | Hoatzin crop microbial communities from Cojedes, Venezuela - Epithelial fraction 12 v2 (version 2) | ecosystem: Host-associated > Birds > Digestive system > Esophagus > Crop | place...
CTCTGTGGGTCATCTAGTCCAACCCCCCTGCTGAAGCAGGGTCACCTACAGCAGGCTGCACAGGACCGCGTCCAGGCGGGTCTTGAATATGTCCAGAGAAGGAGACTCCACAACCTCCCTGGGCAGCCTGTTCCAGTGCTCCGTCACCCTCAGAGGGAAGAAGTTCTTCCTCATCTTCAGGTGGAACTTCCCATGCTTCAGTTTGTGCCCATTGCCCCTTCTCCTGTCGCTGGGCACCACTGAAAGGAGTATGGCCCCATCCTCCTGACACCCACTCTTAAGATATTTGTAGGCATTCTCAGACCACTCAGAATAGCCACAAAGAGATAAACTAGAAAACAGCTCGATTTGTTAAACGTTTTTTCAAACTTCATACACCACTTGCAATATACACTCAGGTATTTTTATGTTACATAGAAAAGACGACTTTTAGGTCCCCTAAAAGGTTCACTGCTACTGCAAGCCCTTCCCATCCGACTACAGAAGCTGGCACCAAGGCAGTAGAGCAGCTCCCCACCAGAGCAAGGAGACATGCACAGAGAAGTGAGCTTCCAAGTAAATTCTGCGTCCTAGCAAACAGCAGCAGTCAGCCAGCCACAGCATATGTATTTGCTGACAGCAAAATTAGGACAAAATACTGCAAAATTATTATAAGAGCCAGATAACCAGAATTTCACACGCACACATTACCCAAAACCTAAAGGGATCTGCAATTCTCTTGGTTTTAACTATCAAGAATTCAAATTAATATTTACTTGATAAGCAATCACTTTTAGGGTTGAGATTAGAATTTACATCCTGAATTTCAAGAAGCAAAACCAACTTTAACATCCCATTTAAGAGACTTAATTTCAGCTGAGCTGGCCAACAGCTAATCATACTTGCAGTTTAACAATCACAAAAATAATTTTCATAGCATTAGAAGTCAGTATCAGCTCACTAAATTGTAACCTACTGGAGCTTACACTTAATTTATAATTCTGACAATCATCATCCAAAACTTTTACATCAAAAGTAACTATATGAAAGGCAAATCAAAGTAAAAATGTACAGGCATGTTTCACGGATTAAAGAAAAACAGAAGACACATTTGTGAAAAACCCACTCTTTGTCAACAATTACAGCACAAGAAAAAATTGCTTCAGTAGCTGAAATCCCCCATTTCAAGGGGAATTTCAGGAATGCAAAATATTGTCTCCAGAAATATTTTCTTAGACATGAGTTATATCTGAGAACACCAGCTACATAGAACATTATCATGCTAAGTTTTGTGCTCAGTATTTAAGCTAGCAGTGTAAACTCTCAGTACCACCTTCTCTCATTTTTATTACTCTTTTGATTTTTTTTTAAAGGTAAAACTCTTCAACACAAAAACTGGAAGTGGTCAAATAAAGTAAATTAATACAAAACCAACCAAAATTTATACTCAGAGTTTATTATACCAGTAGGAACCAAAGCACCACAGAGGGGGGCCAGGTTGGAGGTGGGAGGGACAGGTGGCCTGATAACGCAAAACCATAATCCCAATATAAAAAACATTTTTCAGATGCCATCAGCTTACTTAAATAGAATAAAAGCATTTTCATGCTGTTTTTTACAACTTTACAAAGTAGCACAGGAAGGTTACTGAACTCCTGGTGAGTTGCTTCTACAAGCCACTGCAAGGAAACCAGAAGGTAACAGCAAGTTGTGCTCTAACACCACTGAGGCGCAGAACCAAGTTGAATGGGGCTTTCAAACAGCCCTGTCTCATATTCACACAGGCTTTAGCTTCCAGAGGGCAGGAAAACAACAGAGAAGAGAAAGAAGAGTTAAAAAAAATCCTGTTATTACAGAGGTTGGGTATACAGAGAACTGTTAGCACTTAAGAGTGACTACTTGCACTACGACAAGCCTTTCTTCTCTGGAAATCTTTGCTGCTTCACTGTTAATAGGTAAAAGAATATTACAAATATTTTCATCACCGGTCCAGATGTGCTGAAGGTTTGTTCATGTATTTGTTAAAATGGCTTGAAAATTTAATTCCAAGGTGTTTTTCCATGAAATTCATAAAACCAAGCATTAGACTACTAATTTGAAGACCTAATGTCCAGTTTCTGAGAGGAGCACTTCACAGACTGTATAAACAATTTCCTTCATTTTCTTTAACTGAAATAACCGCAGTATTTGGTCTTACACCTACAGCATGCCCGATGATTTCTGAAACATTAGCCAGCAAGCAGAAAGGATGGAGGTGGGAGAAGACAAGGAGGCCCTGAGATAAGTCATCAGTGAAACACCAGCTGATCAGTCATTTTCTGCAGCAGAGCCAGTTTCTTTGACGAGGTTCACAGATAACAAAACTGAGGAATAAACTAACATCCTTTGCTAGCCACTGCAGCTTCCTGGATCACTGATCAAAGATGCTTAATTTAAATGCAAAACAATCTGCCATGTTATTGCAACATCTTAGTAGAGCAGTAGTAACTACAGTATGCTTGCAAATGAAGAGGAATGCACAAGAGAAAGCGCAAGATGGCAGGCAACACGAAGAACAAATGCAATGTTTTCATTTTTTTCTTGATTATATGTTACTACATTAGTTGTCATCTTTGATTTTAATGTACTTCTTTGAAGCTTCATTAATTTCTACTACTATAAATATGAACACGTCAACAAAACGGTGCCAAACTTTGTAGCCTTCTTCAGAAGGGGCAACGAGTCCAAACAGAAGTAATCTGATGGACAAACTTGTAGCCAATCCCACTATCCCAAGGGTACTTTCTCCAACAGGAAAAAAAAGTGTTAAGTCTTTTGCAATAGAAAAACTTCTGAAAGCTTCTTCTAAACTTTGCCTTTTTCATTTAGAACACAAAACCCAGTTCGCTCTCTCCAAATGGTCAGCTGCACCAGTAAGCTAAATACATCATGTATTTACTAGAAACCTTCATACAGCAGATGGCATCTGAATAGGGGCTATTAGAAAAGCTGGTATTTTCCTTCTGTTTTTTCTGTATCAGGAAAAAAAAACAAACTCTAGAATTACTTCAATACTTTTGCTTCCTTCTTGCCCATTTTCCACCTCAGGAAGAGAGATGTGCAGCTCACAGGAGCCATATGTCATGTGTTGACTTTAGCAGCAAAACGCAGCCAAAGAACATTAAATCAGTCCCTTTGTTTCTTCTGACTCATCTGAATTTATATCCAGTAAGGGTTTTATGGGCATAAGCTTGTTTCAGAACCTGAGGTAAAACATTTTTCTTCAACTGTAATTATTTTTATTAGTAAAAATTAATCTACAAACATCTTCTTAATACTCTTGCCACAAACCAAAAGGTATTCATTAGTCAGCCTCGGAAAAACGGCTGTTTCCATGTACTCAGTAGAGGTAATACTCTGTGCACGTCTTCATATGCCTTTGTAAATCACGTGCAGATTAGTTTTTACAACTAAAGAAGAAAAGCAAAGTTCTGAGTAATAAAAAAAATGTACCATTTTTGCGTGGGTGCCCCTCAACATATGCCTAATATTTAAACAGAAAAAGGAAAAAGAGAAAACCATACGCTGACAGCATTCAGACTGCTATTCAGCATGTAAAATTACTGGTTCATTTATCTATGTAGAAGCATGTATACATACAAATATGCATATAAGCACCCGCATACTGTTGTTTCTCAGCAGTAAATAAAGAAGTGTATCCTCTCTCTAACTAGATACAAAAGAGGAAAAAGGTGTTAATCATTCAGCTACTAAATTCAAATCACTTTCTAAAGTCATTATGGAGTCTAACCTTTTGAAATACATAGGTTTAGCTTGCATTTCCTTTCTTTTGGGAAATCTGCAAGCTAAGTCTGATCATTAGTAAGGTTTTCTGACACTGTGGAAAGTCCACTTCACCCTAAAGAGATCATGCAGACAGAACAAGAAAGGATTAAGAGGCCTGAACCCACGGACAGCTAGGGAAAAACATGAGTCCGGAGTGCGTGTCTGTACACATTCGCACACCTTTCTCATGTGCACACACACATGCGTGCGTGACGGCACAGAATTGTGGGGATTACAGTTACGGTGTTTTTAAGAAGTTTAAAGAAACTGGCAGACAGGTTGACTTGTTATTTATTTATAGGAGACGTGTGCGCACCCAAATGGGTGAACAGGGCCAAGAAGCTTTCCAAGCCAGTGCAAAATTACTGGCAGAAGGCAGGACCCAACAGTTCTGCATTCCTGCACAGCAGCTGCTTGTCAAGAGAGGGATGCATGAACGCACGTCTAAATTTACTTTTGATATCAGCGCCCAAAAATCCTTTTTTAGAATTGCTAGTGAAATGGGAGTTTCCCCACGCTTGTAATTTTATTTTTTATCTTTCAAACCCACAGTTCACTTGCTTAGCAAAATGCACATGGGACATTTAAAAACCACTTCAGTTCTGCAGCTTTTTAGGTGACATTATTAATTACTTATTGGCCTGGAAAAATCTGCTTGGGAGAGCACAGTGAGGAAGAGGAAGGACTAGTTAAATACTATAAACTAGTAATAATTAGCACTGAGAGACTTCTCTCATTTCTTAAAGGCTTCGATACGAAAGCATGAAAGCAGAAGTAAAAAAATCAGTATCCACTTAACAAAAATTTAAGAATTTTTCTGACGCCTTCATACAACTTGCAATTTATTTTCATTCTTAGTCTTTGTTAATACCTCCAGCTCATTCGAAGAATATCAAACAACAACAACAGAAATAGTCAACTACATAAACCACACATATTATACTACTTTCACTCAAAGATTTCATAGCACATAAAGCAGTAAGCTACAAGTTAGACCCATAAATAGCTAACAGATTGGGAAACAGAGGCAATGATAGGTTAAGTGAGTTGTGTAATGTGCTGGCAAAGTTCCAGAGCAGAGTCCAGGTATAGGTCCATGGTAAGAGACTGTAAATTTACATACTGGGCAGAGAAGGATTACTACAAAAAAAGACTATTTTTTTAATTAATTCCTAAACTAAAAGTCAACCAGTCAGCTAAAAATCTGAAAACTGTTGAAACTTCATTGAAATTTAATATAATTGAATTACTGAAATTTTACTTAAATGTTGGTATTCTACACAAACACGGTGACAGATCATTTAAAATACTCATTCTGAGTAAATTAATAATAAATACAATTTTTAAAAATCAAATTGTCAGAGTTAGAGGACGAAACACTAATTAGCTTAATCATTTCTGAATATACTGTGCCTTTGAGTGAGACAGAAGTTGCTGATTCCCACAGAAAGTCCTCTGTCTCGCCCCTTCAGTTTGGGCTTTCCCTTTCTCCTTTACTTCCGACAGGAGAAAATCCAGTCTCCAGATGGCTACAGTTTCCAGACAACCCTGAGAGAGAAGAACAACTACTGCATTGTCCACTACACACCGCTCCACAACAGATGCGGAGCTGGAGCACTGGAGAAGATAGCTTGCCCTGAGTCCAATCATGGCCAGCCAGCACCAGGCATCTCTTGGCTCTGCTAAAAATTTACCCTTAGAAAGATACTGGGTTTACTGTTACTGCAGCGGCTGGATATTCAGGGGACCTGTTAAGAAGCCTGAATCTGGGACCTCACATATCTGATTATCCTAAAGGCTGTCTATAGACATTTGCTATACAAACAGACACGCGGAGTCAAAATTATATCAAACCTCAGCTGTCTGCGATGTCCTTCCACTAAAAATGCCCAGATTAGCACTCCATAAATTCTGCAGGTGGCAGAAGTGCACAGACACTCCATAATCCACTCTGGGAAGAAATACAAACTGATTAGCTTAAGCATGCAGTGAAAATAGCTTCTGCTAATAGACGACATAGTGAAGCAAACTACAGAACGCACACATGACCTTCTCCTGCTTTAAGAGAGACAAGGGCTAGTAAAGTCGAAGATGGGAAACCAGTGGCAAAGTCTTTGCCACAGTTGGATTCCTCCTCCCTCCTCCCTGTTAGTGAAATCAGGGCAAGAAGGTTGACCTTGAGAGAAAGGGTTACACTGAGAAAACAACACATGGACATGGAAGCATCACCAGCTTAGCCTCCTCGGCAGCTGAAGCATCAAGGAAAGGCCAGCTCAAGTAAGATTTGGGCCTGACTGGAATGATGAGGTGGGACATCACAAAAATCCTGAGAAAAGCAAGCTGGCTACAAGTGAGGGAAAGTGATGCATGGTGTTGCAGGGCACACACACAGAGATGGCTGTAAGACAGAACTGCAGAACGACTTTTGTTGGATCTTCTTGCTCTCTCCATTAGCTGTGTCTTCCCCCCCCCCACCCAAAAAAAAAATCTATCTTTATTTCAGTTTCCCACTGAGATTCCTTTTACTTGTTTTTCTTCCCCATATTCTACTTCTATTCAGTAATGAGTCAAACACTCAATTACTGTCTTCACTCTGTTGTTGTACCTATCAGCTTCAAAACTAAAATGTTTGCTAAGTGACAAAATCCTTACTTTTTCACTACAACCACTTTTCTTCACTGAATACCACCGTAAGAGCTGTCTTGAAGTACATAGGGATCCTACATCCTGAATTTGCTTCAGTATTTAGTCACTTGGTTGCAGAAGTCTGCCACAGTACCATCCATTCTCTTCCATAGCAGAAGTAGGAATAGTACCCTTTCCTTGCAATTGCTGTTCACATTTGCTTTAAATGTCAAAGAAGGTGAATTTATACTGACATTGTAGACTAAACAGAAGGACCTGAGAAACAGGCTCACAATGTTTTTGCCAGTGGCAGAAAACAATATCAAACAACTGTAACTAGATTCTTCAAAAAACACAACTCAAAACACCAAATCTTAGATTTCTATGTTGAAAAATTTCAGGTGCTCATTTTATTCTTACTGGCCAAAAGCTAGGCACCAACAAATCTGCAGGTACCAAAATGGTTAAGGAAGAGGAGGATTACAGATCATATACTTAACACTGCCAGCAGAATAGCACAAGGTCACTGAAAAAGGATGCCTACCCGTCCGTTATGTCCCATCTTTATCCACTTGGCTCCCACACATTTATCCATCTTGCCCATGTAGTCACCTTACATAAGCATTTGTGTCACTGCATGCTGAACCAGTACAGGGAGTGAACTTGCATACAGATCAACCTCTTCTTTGTGAAGTCTAATTTTAACTCGCGCTAGTTTGCCAATCCCCAGCTTGGAGGATGAAGAGTAGTACGGAGGAGCTGCAAGGAGTATAGGCAGCATGGCCTCCTTCCGCATCAACAGTACGTTATATCTCCAAACCCGCCCAGGGAACCACCTCATCTAGAATCTACCTTCTGTCTCACCTATACTTTAGACACCTAAATCTTCTTCTGAACAGAATAATACAAATCAATTACTAGAGTGAAAAGGAATTTTTTAAAAATCTCTGTAATTTAAGACTCAGGGACACCCCTTCTTCCATCTGAACATGTTAACTCTGCCCCCTGTAAGTAAATCAAAATTGTGAGTTCAAAGGTGTGTCAAACATTGAGTATTTACACCTATATCACCGTTGTTCCATCTAAAAGACTTTTACTGTAAGTTAATCTTTAATTTGTAAAACAACACATAGTCAATTTAAGCATTCTAAAGCTGTAGAAGGGCAATACAAAAGAAACTAAGAAATTCTTAGCCAACAAGTATTTAACATTGTAATACAAACACTTTAGGAACTTGGCTCATTTTACAAAGTTAGTTTATATGACTACTGCAGTGAGCAAGTTTCCGATTTCAGAATGCTGAAAGTAATTTTTTAACACAGTCCTAGGGGGACAGGGGGGGAAAGAAAAAAAAAACAAACCAATAATCTGCATTTCTCTGGTGAGTTTGATTTCCCACATTCATTTTCAACCAGCAGTCTAATAACATTACGCAGTATTCTAAAGAAATGCTCAAGGACATAAGTGGAATCTTAAATGAATTCCTCAATATGCTTTCTGTGCACTTAAAACATCCCACAGATAATACCTTCCCTCCAGGAAAATACATCCTATTACAAACAAAAATTGCTTTTATCAAGTTCTAAAGGAAATGGTCTCTGCCTGCATTTGTCCTGAAGCAACTAACATCAACCACAGAAGCATTATTAGCACCAGAAAAAGTGCCAAAATCCTTTCTGTTGCTAACATGAATGTGCACTGTGAATAGTGTATGGAAGATCTCCATTTTTAGACGTCTCTGCAAAGTAAGGCCTTTGCTGAACATTCCTGTAGAATCTAAATAATTCACATTTAAGGGAGGAGAACACAAATATACCATAACACCCTACAATACTGTACTTCACATGCTGCATCTTCTAACTTGCTATTGACTCAAGGTACAGAGCACAATTTTAGATCTCTCTCAAATGGACAGCCCACAGTGTATACAGAGCACTTTAAAAAACAAAAGCTTAGTACCAAGAGGTTCTTTCTCTAATATCTATCTATACTAATCTCTTGCTCATAATGAAATGCCCCAGCAGCTAGTAGAGCCAGCAAAGCCTCCCTCCTCTCACACATGGCTTTCAGGAATGCTGCTGTGTTGAAAAGGCAGAATTACCGCTGCCCAACAACAAACAATCCAACAAACAAATCCCACTCCAAATGCCTTGATAGGAGAACAAATGTATGGATTTTTATAGACTTAGGTCAACTCTAAGGTGTACTAACTGACACATCGTTATTCTAAGAAATCAAAACTCTAATGCTGCTATCCCATATTCTGTACTGGTTTGAATCTTGCTGTAAAGTTACTACTGAATATTTTCGAACTGGCAGAAATTAACAGCTTAGCCAAAAACCTATACTTCAAAAATCACTTAGTACCCTTCAGCTACCTTCAGGATAAGAAATCTGGAAACAAAATAACCCTGGTACTACAAGAAATTGAAAGGTACACTACACTAAATTGTTTTCATAGTTCTAGAAGTATGAGCGTGAGTGTATTTGGTGTTATCATTCACCTCAGTTTGGGCACTTTCACAAATCTGGACTTGTGCTGGGAGAGTTTAAGCTGACATAAGTTTTACATCATGAAAGATTCAAGGTAAACATAAAAGTTATACTGACTTAGAACCACAATTTAATTTAATCTTTAAAAAGACCCCACTTGCTCTGTCATCTAAGAATTTAAAAGGTGCATTTTAACAACAAAATAATCTGATCTAATGGCAGATGATGCTAGAATGACCTATTGAGCCTTCTGCTGCCACCTCCAGCCTCATGCTTCTTCTGCGCCAGCTCCCACACACGTAAGCTCCCAACGAGATCCCTGAGAGAGCTATTCCTGCAGAAAACAAGCTCTGCAGGAGAAGGGGGGCTGCTTTCTGTTGGTTTAACTCCCAGAACGAGCTCACCATGAGTCAGAGGAGTGTCACTTGCCAGGCCTTTAAAATGGTGGCCATGCCTAGTGGTAGCAAAGAGGGGAATGAGACTGTCTCCTTGTGGTAGAAACAAGGACAGGTATTGAAAGTCTGCAAGCTCACATTGTCCACCAATTTTATTACTCTCTCATGCGTTTACTGATCTTAAAAATAATTCAAGAGTAACAATTTTAAGGTATCTAAAAATACAGATCCATTGAGAACAAAGTTTTTTTGAAAAAGCATATTTGGTATTCTAGCTTCTTTAAAAACATTTTGATTTAAGACAGTACCAAATTAAGATTTAAACAATGTTCTTCAAATACATCCAAGGCAAGTACTCTCACAAATACCTAACCTCCCAAATTTTCTGTTTTCTGATTGAAACATTTGTTAAATAAATTCTGAAGTCATTTCCACGGCTCGGGAGAACTTCACTAATACTACAATAAATATTCTTTGAGAATCTACTTTTTTTTAAAAAAAAAAAAAGCAATGAAATAGCATAACATGACTTTTATGGATGTCACCATCTTTGGTCTACATCCAAATGCATGCTAAAAATAGTAAGAACAGAGTTATATTAAACCAGGAAAGTACAAGGTGTCTTGATGCAAAATTTGGTATACATAAAATAGAAAAATATTTTTCCAGCGGATGTAAACTAAAACAGCTAAGAGAAAAACACCAGAAAAACTGCTCCCCATCTTAAGAAAACATTGGAGAGTTGGTATTCACATATTATGCAAGAAACTGACCCCAGTGAAATCGTGCCTGAGGTACCATTCTTAGAAGCAAAAATCACATGAATAAAAATTAGATATAGGTAAAATTTTTTATTAGCTGACAATTTGGATTGGTTACTAAATGATTACATTAACTCCTAATCTCAAGAGCAGACGGGACACATCCAGAATAATATCAATTTTTCTTACTGTGTTCAGGACAGAAAAGAACTATTTGAAATACCTGAATTCTTCAGAAATTTGCAATATTTTTTAAAAATGCAAAAGATTCTGAACACATCTTTAAATCACTAGTGCATCAAAGCATTTTTTTAAATCGTTTCCTTTCCCTCACTGAGGTATCCCAGAACCCATTAGCTTAAATTTATTCCCATATGAAGAACACATTAAGACTTCACAGATTTCTGTTCTTCTCCCTTCTCAATCATGGCAACATCAGTCAAGCACTATCATTCCAGAGCCATGAAAAATAGCCATCCTTTTCGTAAGAGCAACCTTCACCTCCCAGAGTTCCAAGAGAAGACAGAGACATTAGGCATCAGCTTTGCTGCAACTCATCAACAACAGATAAGACCTGTACAGCAGCAGCACTACTCAGGCAAAACACCTGGTGCTGCAGGCTGGAAATAGCAACACCAGCAAGAAAATTCTCTAGGGTATCTGTTAGTATCATCTTAGATACCATCTTGTATTTCCTATCAAGATATCAAGTTTACGTATGACATATGAGTGTATATATATTTACTATTTCCATGAACACATATGCTTCCCTTAAACATAGCTGAATATAGACTTTTCAGGTGTTCCTTCTCAAGATACATCTAATTGCATCTCAGCATTCTGCCAAAGCAACAGCTGTCTCCTTAGGAAAGTAATAATGGAAGCATGAAAACGAGGGTTGTACTTGCTTCCTGCTTTTGCACGTGGCTACTATTCCAAAGGAGAAAAAAAACCCCAACCCCAAACACCCACGCGAATATACTAACATCTGGAATTTAACAGAAAAACTGACAATAAATACCTATGAATGAGGAAAAAAAATCCATACCAAAACCTGAAACTCCACTTCTGTCCACTGTTATTAGGTATTAAGACAAAAAAATAAATAAAATTTATTTCAGAAGATGTCTGTGACTTCTATTCCAAGCCTGCCTTAGTTTATTTGTATCTTAAGAAAACATTTGCTCTACATTCAAAAATTAATCCAATCCCCTGTTTACTATTAAAGACTCAAGAACAATCTATGTCTCACAGAACTTAATTAGCAATTGTAAGTTTCTGGACATGCATCCTTAATTTGACATACTGGGGTAAAAAGAAAAAATAGCCAAATAAAAGCAGTGGCTTTATATGCAGATTACACTACATTTCCTACCATACCTATTACTGATGTTACAATAGCATAACTATTAGAAAAGATTTGGCATATTAACCATCATGTTTGTCTCTTGCCAAAAATTCTAGTTACAATGCATGTGGCAGCAAACACTAAACTCATATTAGTATTCTTCTTTTTGCAACCCTTGGTAGCAGTTCACTTCAGTATGAGGAGTAGTGGGAAACTTTCAGGGGAAAAGGGTAACTAAGACAAGGCAACTGGCTGCCCTTGTAATCTGCAGTCAACTTTAAAGAGCCACTATAGGTCATGAGAAATTTCAAGACGACAGCTCTTTCAACTCTTTCATAGTTCTCTTCCCACGGTCAGAAAAAATACCACATGGAAAAGAAATACTCCATGAAAAAACTACTCTTTCTCTAGCTTTTATGGTAACTTGCATGTAAGCCACACAATGTACAAGGGTATCAATCACTTTCCTACTCAAATGCCTTTTCAAAGTCGTGCACAAACTTGTAAGAATGTTCAGCCAACGTACATCAGCTGGCTCATGTACTGTTTTCGGATATTGGTATCTGCAATCCTTTCACCGGATCTAGCATCATTGTCTGAGCTCAGATGACTCAGATAAAAACAATGTGAAAACACAGTTTGTTTTTATGTTTAACATCTCCATTGGTCTCCTGCAACAATAACAGGAAGAGCTGTACGGATCGATACGGAAGATTACTGATAGGGACTTTTCTTCTCCTACCCAACAACACGCACGTGAAACTTTTTTTGCCAGGTAGTACATGCAACACTTACCAGATCTCTGTGAAGCACCCAGTTTGCATGGAGGTAATGGATTCCATCGAGAATCTGGTAGAGTAGGGATTTAACCATAGATCTTGGCAACTGCATGGGCTTTTTATTTGCTTTGGAGGCACGGTGAAACTTGATAATATGCTAGAAATAAAACAAGTAGAAACGTGAAGCATGTTAGATAAGTGGAACTGTGTTGGTTTTTTTAAACTATTAACACTAAATAATGGAATGAAATACAAAGTTTGTTGAACTTTGCAATTAAAAGTAATGTGCTCACAATTCTCTTAAATTGTTTTTATTCTCCGCGTTGCTTTAAAAAACAGCTGTCAAGCTTTTCTAGATATCTAAAGATTGGCTACTTACCTCCAGTAAATTGTCTTAGACATTCTCCTCCCTCCCATCTCCCCACTTGGGATCCTCTTATGCTCAGCTGCTAGAGCAGAAGCTTCCAAACCAGCAGTACCTACCTTAAAGAGGACTGCACTCTGTGTTTTCACACCTTCCCTCCTCCTCTCCAAAAACACCCAGAACAGGGTAATTGCAACTGCTTTACTGTTCCCCTCCAAATCAGAAACCCAGTAGAGAGATTAAATAAATATTTAAATACATATCGAGGGGGACAACAGGATGGAACGACTCAAAAAACCCCACACCACAACATTAGGGTGAGATCATGTTCAGACATCTAAAAATGGTTCTATTCTCGCTTCCAAGTGCTGGCTGCATACTTCATTGATGATTACAAGCTAGTGGCTCTTGGATTACAGAAGTCAGTCAGTCCACTAGAGGACAAATACCACTTGAAAACATGGAATGCACAAAAGGACCCTAGCGTCAGTCAGTTGAAGGAATGACAAAAAGATCATTAAAAGATTGCTGAGAGATCATGAAATATTCATAAACTAATTAATATGTATTGTAAAATCAATGTGGAGATGATGGGTTAGGTTTGGTTTTGCTACCCTACACAAGAAATAAAGTGGGGTGAGGCCTTTCTACGTTTTCAATCCTCAGACAAGGTGGGGCTATGCAAGGCACAAACCCAATCTTAACATAGTGCCATTCAGCAAACAACTAAATCCATTCACTCAGATTAAAAAAAAAAAAAAAAAATCTCCTTTTTGAAGGCAATTCAAAGAAGCATCTCAAATAACAAAATAGTTTGCAATTATGTGCTTTTTGAAAGACAGAAATAATAAAGGCAGTTTGCATTTTTACTGAAAGCGATTCAAAATGCTAATCTGGGGAGTGACAAGACTACTAATTACCCAATTCTTTAAATAGGATTTGTCTAGTTCAAGGTCATCCCCCTCTCCAGGTTAAAGAGGCAGCCAATGGCTGTGCTTTCATTGGACCTCTGGTCCCTCCACCACCACCCCCCACCAAGTTTGTCACTATTGCTCCCAACGAAAATGCTAATGGGTTGATGTTTCCTCACGGTAAATGCTGCCTCTGGCTTAGTCACTGTCAAACTGTGCTTAGCAAAGGTGTAGACAATATTGTTTACAGGGAAATTTAAAAAAGCAAAAAGCCCCAAATAAGTCAATACAGTCTGCTTACTCCCTATCAACAGCTATGTTCCCACTGAGCCTTCCACTACTACACATACAACAGTGATGGCTGTATATTAAAAAAAAAAACAGTATAAAAGAAATCCACACGATTATCAGTTTTTAACACACAAGTGAGGACCAGTAAACAAAACAAGCTCTTAGTATCTGATCCTTTAACTGTGCAAACAGTCTGAAAACTATAAATGGAAAACCTTCAGAGATCATTTCCTTAGAAAAGTTTTCTCTTGCCATGTGACAAGAAGATTCTGTGTCAAAACTTCAGCTGGGAGTCCCTACCTTCCAGTACCACAGAATACTCACCAGTTAACGACCATCACGTGTAATTACAATATGATTTATAAAGCAGTAACAATACCATAAACTCCCAAACGAATACCTTTATTAATAAAGATGAAAAAATACAGGAGCACCAACAGGCAAAGGTCACCACACAGAGACCTATAAACCCAGCCCAGCCCTTTTTCAAGGTGCATTTAATCACTAAAAGGGATTTCTACCCCCATTTAAAAACTGAGCAGTATCCACACAAGACATTATTCCTCATAATAAAGACATATAGAACAAAGCTGAGAAAGGGTCTCATGGGACACAACTACCCACGGATGTGCTGAGGAGGAACGCTCTGCCTTTGGCCCTACCCCAGCCCCTCTGGTACCTCTGGAAGAAGGGAGCCTGATGGTACTGGGCTGGGGCCCTCCGATTTCTGCCCCTGCCCTCCTGTGCGGCTCCCCAGTTCGTTCCAATGGACTGGGAATCCTGCCAAAGGCTTTGTCCCATGAGGAACTACAGGACAGAGCAGATGTTTAAAGCAATGCGATAATCTGTTTGGGAATGAGACACTATCAATCAAGCAGCTACTAGTATGCCAGGGCCATCCACTAGATTGGCAAAGCAAAGCTTATGCAAGGGCAGAGGAGGAGAAGGTTTTTTCCTGCAGCAACCCAAAGCAGCAGCATCCCTCTTTCTTCCTCTCGTTCCACAGGAACGCCTAGGTGAAGTTTTGAGGCTGATAGTCTGCCTTTACACTGAGCTTTAGGTATGCAAGTTACTTCTAAAGCAGAGATAGTGTAACTAAAGCAGCGCAGCACTAAGCTAAGCTACCCAGCCAGACTTGCCAGCTGAGGCTCACCACCACGCTTACCAAAGCTGGCGCGCGCGCGCGCTCCAGAAGACAGCAGAGCTTGCACTTATCTGCCTCTGAAATATCACTTAGACACATTCTAACTCCCCTTGCCCTGATGCTTGCTTGTCCCCTGTCAGAAAAGCTAAGAAAGCAATCTCCTCTCTTGAAAGAGTTATTGAATTGCAGAAGTGAATTAAAACTGATAGTTTTGCTTTAAGCAAGCAACATCACCATTAGATAAAATTCAGTTTCCTAGAAAAGCAAATAGAAACGATTGTTGTCATTTTACTCAACAGAAGTTTATATTTGTCAAGTCGCAAACTTAAGTCCATCAGAGTTTAGATTAGAGAACTAAACAAAAATTACACTAAAAACCTTCTGCAGCACCAAATAGCATAGGGAACTGACAAGCAGAATTTGCCCCATGTCACTGGAATGAATCCCCAGTTCTTGTGACCAAGTCATACTCAAGAGTTTTGTAAAAAAAGCAGTTCATCCTATTTCTTGTGTGCAAGTAGCCACAAGAAGAAAGACCACACATAACCAACACTAAAAAGCAATTTTAACAGCAGTGTCCACCTAAGAAACAGAAGGGCAATTACGTGCCACTGTTGAACAGTATCTCTTCTAATGGAAGCAGCAAGCCCAAGTTTTTTCTTATTTCTTTGTATTTTCAGAAGTATATCCATACGGCCTGACCACTGTTGTGAGAAAATATTCCTCAAATTAAAAAAAAAAAGGGGGGGGGAGCATCAGAACAGAAATAAATAAACGGTCATAACAATTTGATAAAAGTTTTGGAGATCAGGCAGATCGGGTGTACAGTAAGCTCCAAAGCGAAGGACGCCACACCAGTACAACTAGGCTAAAGCAATTTTTTAACTCAAGCAATTCTGCTGACTTCAGCTGCGGCAGGGACACGACCTCTTTCCGTGTTAAAACATTTAAGATTTAATAGTTTAAAACCGAGACCTCAGGTGTAGAAATGGGTGCAGCTGCCAGCACAAACTAGGATGTTCTTTATACATAGCTGCACTATGCAAGTGGATGAGGCATTCTCTACCAGCTTCACTTTGTGAATAGTCCCGCAGCGCAGCCTCCAGTACAGCATATAACAGCCATAATCTCAGACCTAATTAAGGTATGGATAATCTATAGGAATTACAGGAATTGTAACTTGCATTTCCCATTCCCCAGGTGACTGCCCTAACTGCTAGGCTTCAAAACCACAATCCTCCCTTCTCACATTCAATAAATCTTGCAGAATAGCACAGCATCAAGAGTGAGTTGGGAGCACAGATTGGAATCCTGACAGGTACGGAGCACATTCTGCATCTCTCTCTGGGAACCAGGAGGTGCACTTGGACATTGCAGCTCCTAAACTTTAGGCATGCTCAAGTTCATTGCTGTATCTTACCACTAAGAACTAAACATGAGGACTGCCACAACCCAGCCAAGTCAGAGAGGCATGTTTGTAGCAAGATGACAAGCAGACAGAGACTCAAGCAGCTTCAGCATTCTCCGCAGCTTTTTTCACTGTCAATCCCTACAGATAACTTAATTCCCATATTCTGATAGACCATCTGGCCACAAAAGCTGGAAAATACCCAGACACATTTCAGCAAAAGTTTAGGGAAGCCTTAACTATCAGCAAGCACTATATCAGTCACATGCTACAGAACAGAAACCCTTCCACAAATGTTACTCAGCCACCATTCCATTTTAGTTAGTTCATTAGAACACTGTAGACGCAAGCTCTCCTTCTGATGTATCTAAAATGCTTCAAAATGAAAGAAGAACACGTCATATGAAATACATGAACCTCCAAGCAATATTCAATCTATTCAGCAAAATTTGCCAAGTCGGTTTCCCTTTCTCTGCATCTGTATTTTCAGATTACTAAATCTCAGAATCATGCTGCAACTGATTGGATTGCAAAAATGTTGTGAGCCCATCAGGTATTCACTTTTGAAAGTAAACATATTGTAAAAATATTTCTATTGCTTTTACATATTTTGTTTTAAATTCAAACAAGGCATGGACTTTGTAGCAATGGCTTTAAGTTTTTATTTTAAATTAAATTAAGACTTCACTGACCAACATTAAAGTACACATTTATTCATATTATAGAAAAGTACTGAAGCTTCCAGAGACTTGCTATAATTTGCTGTTTGCAATCTCTGGGACTATTGATTTACTAACTGCTTACTCCCAGTTTTCAGCTTCAAAAAACATAGTCAAATTGAGAGGAAAAATGGATGAACCAGCTTATGTCAGCAAGACCATTTTATCTTTCGCAAAGGCAAGACCATATAAACAATAATAGATAAAGAAGTGAAACAGAGCTAAGTATTTGGAAAGAAAAGCAGTGGTGACGCATGAAACAATATTCAATCTAGTAGTTTGTCTGCCTTCTCTGTTACCTAGTGCATTGAAATTGGTTTGAAAATTGGCTGATGAGGAACTATATATATTTTCTAAATCCTCCACCATAAACAAACATAATGCATGACAATATAGAGCAAACTCATTTAGCTTGTTTCATGAAAATGCCTAGTATTTACCCAGCAGTTACACGAGCATTCAAAAAATATCTAACTGTAGCCTGCTTCCAAGGAAGTCAAGCCGATGCAAACATACTCCTTCTGTGTTTGTGTCATCCCATTCCTGATTCTAAGAACTGCCTAACACAAACATGTCAGACCTGGAAAGTTTTCATGGAAGTACAAAGTCAGCCAAAGGAGAGATTTTATGTATGTCTGACTAAATGAAGTTACACTGTGAGCTCCCACCTAAACAGATACGAGACGATCCACAGACCTCAAGACACAGCCCCCTAGAAAATCTGACTCCTTGAGTTCCACTGCTTGTGGCAATGCTTGTTTCAAAATTACTTGCATCTCCATCAAACTGAAATGCAGTCACGTCAACACAGATGTCTCTCCCTGCTGAAGTAAATAGTTTGCTCCCACACTTTAGCAAAAACCCTTCTCTCTATCCAATCTCTAATCCAACCTTTGGGAATAAAACAGAACTATGTCAATGTGCCAGTAAAAAGTAAAGTTACATTTTAATATTACGAGATGGAAGCTTCAATACACATTAAATCTGTGTCAGGGCCAAGAGGAAAATCTAGGTTATGTGGCTTCAAGCCTCATTTTAAACATGAAATTATTCCCATTTTCTCTCTTCAGCAATCAATATCCAAACAATGGTAACTAATATTGTTGAGTATTAAATGTAAAGCACTTCAAAGGCTATGGAAGAATAAGTCAAAATCTAGAGGTGGTATGAAAACTAACTGTGCAGAGTTTGCACAATTCTCAAAAAGAGGAAAGATATACCCAGCTAACCCGAGTAACATTTGTTTGCTGTTCCAAAAATAAATCACAGCTTCATATGCCTACATTTAGGACTCATTTCAGACACTAAAAAAAAATTTTGTCAAGGATATATCACAAGTAAAATAAAATAGAATCAAAACAAAAGTGGGTAAAAGTATTTCTACAGCTATCACTTATGTTTCCAATTTTGGAACACACAACTGTCCTACAAAAGAAGAGTGGAAAAAAGGATACCCCAGCACGCTCCCACTAAACGATGCCAGTACATGGCCAGCATCAAGTATCTTCTTCAGAACGTCATTAACCAAACTGCCTAATGAAAAATCCATTTCCAAGTTACAAGAGGTCAACATTTTAAGGAACTGTGAAAGGAGCTTTAATACACTAACTTTTGCTACTGCCAACTTGTTTTAAATACTTAAGCTTTGAAGCACAGAGCAGACAAACAGATTCAGTACAACTTTTTCAGGTTTTGCTGGGGTCTTTCTAGTTCTGCGACATCTTTCAGACTTAAATACATCAAAATGACTGTATACAATGCTAATAAAACCCATCAGAATTCAGCTACCCTTTCAGTATCTATCTGCAACACTCAGTACTCACGCCACACTGTTCACATTAATTCTTCACACATCTTATGCTTTTGCAGCGTTGCCTCTGCCTTCAAGGTCTGTTCCTACCTGTTGTTTCCTCCACTTCTCATGCTTTGTGGTACAGAAAATGAACTCACACAAACGACCCTGAAACCCCTACAACTCTGGCAGAAAAAGCAAGTTTTGTGAGTGACGAGCGCATTCTCAGAATAGACAGCTATTGACAAGGAATGGCACTGCTCTCTGCAAGAAATCCAACTATCATTTTAGTGTCGAAAAGACCCCAGCCGTTTTATTTGGAAGGGACAGATCATGCCATCAAGACTTCCTGTAACAATGGATGATGACAGAAATTGTAACTTAAAATCAATCAAAACCTATGCCAGCCCACTCCCTTTGCCCCAGCAAATGTTAAATTCTTCTGCCAGCTAGCAGGATCCTGTATTGGTTAAGATACGACAGACCAGACTGCACAAAGAATCACCTAGTGGAGCAGGACTGAATTAAAACAAAAATATACACGACTACAGAAAATTAAAAGATGAAAAATAAAAAATAAAACTGCTACACTGAGAAAAGTATTTTCATATGCATAGAAGTATTTGTGATCAACTAGCATGTGAATTATCCTCATGATTAAGAGCTAGCCTAGCAGCAGAAAGAATTATAACTTACTACAACATATTTGAGGAATACTTTAAAACCCAGATCAATCAGAAAACATTCATGTGATTAAACAAATGTGCAGGTTTGTTGCACAAGTCAGTATGCGACATCCTCACAATTTCATTTAGCATAGAAGAACATTATTCAAAATGTTGTTAGCTGAAATTAAGTGTATTTATTTGTATATTGAGAGACTCAGCTAGTGTTACAAAATTCACATGTAGGAAGAGTATTTCCTCCTTTCCATTATTTGATGATTATTTTTAGGTACACACAACTATGCTTACAATCTCTATCCTACATTTTTAAAAAGCAAAATATATACATAACAATATTTCATACAATCCAAAGCCAGTCTGTCCACATATTTTTATTGTCAGCAATAATTTCAAGATGAATTTTACTCCACATTTCTCAGTGCTAGTTACTGCTAAGCAGTTAGTTGTTAGAGATCACTGCAATCTAATAATAGGAGAAATATTCAACCATCCCTAAAAAATACCCAGATCATGGTGTAACTGGTCTTGGATGGTGAATGTATCACCACATTCAGTATTATCAAATCATAGTTAATAACTTATTTAATCATTTAAGAACCAACAATGTTTTTATGGCTATAAAACACATTCTACTGCGCTAAAAATGCCACTGTTTTTCAAAATGAGGTTAAAAAAAAATTTCAGAGGCTTCTGGTTTAAGTTACAACATAGATCTCCAGAAAAGGAGATCTTAAAGCTTTAAGTTATACACACATATTAAATGAGTCTGAGAATTAACTCTGTACAACAGCTAGAAAAGCAGATACCCGATCAATTCAGAAGATAAAAAATGTTACAAAAACGTTGCTTAGAATCAAAAATCACATTTAAAAATATAGACAATATGGAATTGAAGACATTGTGTGCTTATCTACAGCACTAAAGACAAAAATGTGTGCCTTAGAAAATGTTTTCAGTACTAAAAATCTGGTGCTGTAGAAGCATAGGAGAGTAGCTAGGAACAACAGAAAAGCTCTAAGTACTATAACCTCTCCAATGGCTGAAAGTAACTCCACTGAAAACAAAAAGAATTTACGTCCAAAGCAGACCTCCTTTGTATAAAACTTTTCTTTAAGTCCAATTAAGTAACTGTCAGGCATTTAATGTATTTAATACAAACTTGAATAATGTCTTAAAGTGCATGAGCTTTACATAGGAAGTTCTGGACAGCAGTGTACAACTTAAGACTAAGGTAAAATAAGAAGATACATGAAAGTTGAATAGGAAAGTAAGTTATTCCTTAATGATAAACAGCAAAAACTCACGCATTTAAACCAATCATTTTGTTTTAAAAGTCACAAATGAACATAGCAGCAAAATACACGTATCAGTTGAAGGAATTACGCTCTTTCTTGGAAAGATTTCATCCATGCATAGTTTTGTAAGACTACGAAGTTCTAACTGCATACTGGAAAAGGTAACTTAAAAGTAGTACCATTTCCATTTGTGCACTTCATCTTAACTCAGCTATATGTTAACTGAATCACATTTTTTTTACCTGAACGTAAATTAGTCAAGGCAGAAAACCTGGATACAATTTGAATTAAAAGCATCCAAGACCTTATGAGTAGATACTGAAAAAGAAATATCCCTCACAAGAGAAGGAACAGGAGACAGCTGGTTCTGTTGCTACGAATGTGTAGGAAGCTGAAAGTTTCAGAGAATTGGAATGTAAAGGTGTGAGACTGAAGCAAGTTACCATGAGTTAAGAAAGGATGTGGCCTAGAATGTACGAGATATTCAGTGGCATCTGTGGACACCCACATTTTTAACCTTGCGTGCGATGCTCCTCTCACACTGAGGTACAAGCTAAGGAGTCTTGCATTTACTTCATAGCATGAGCATATCTAAGCAGTGATGACAGTGTAGACAATACACTTAATTAACAAACGCGGCGCATCCAACAGCCTAAGAACTTTACCAACTGACGGAGACTAATAGCCAAGAAAAATCATAAGGAAATCATTTGTGGATTACACTAAGTACTTAGGTAATTAAAGCAAACAAGCGTTATAAATCGATCAGTCAAAAGTGTTCTTAGATTCTCAGATACTCTTTATTGTAATCTCATGAATGTCTTTGCATTGTTTTGTATAATGTAACTTGAGAGGTGATGAAGGAAAAATCTCTGATAGGCTTAGTTATTAAATGGTGAATGTGTCTGTAGGCAAGGACAAGGTAATAAGTCTTCACCAATACCTGTCAAAAGTAGTTCAAATTAGCATAGCTTTCTTCATCCCTTGGTAATGGCATCTAACTGAAGTTATAGCAAATTATAAATTCTGCTGCTATCTATACTCAAATTTCAGATTTGAGCAGTCTAATCCTTGGGAATTAAATACAAAGTTAAAAAAAAAAAGTTCTTGCTCACCAGAAAAGAACTTTTTAATAAGCTTAATTGGCACCATCACTTTTCCTCATTAGAACAGGACATTTTTTCTCAGTATTACAAAATGAACAGAATAAGATAGCATCTAATATAGTTTATTCATCTCTTGCCAAATGTTTCCAGTACAGAAGCTGAAAAATGTAATGATTTTAATTAATCTGACGTTTGTAAGTGATGAGCATTTACTCTTCTCATTGAAGCCAATGGAAGTTACTAAAGCTGGGCAGCTTTGAACAGAAGGACGATTCCCATACTTAGAGACAAACTTTGGTAAGTAACTCGAAGTTACCTACATTTGAAACTCTCGATCTCTGGGAATCTACATCTCTCTAGTGACAGCACATCTGCTATTCCAAAACTCAAATCCTTCTAAACTGATACCCACAATGAATAAATTTATTTTGGTTTTATGTAGTGCAGGGGGGGGCACATTGTGCTAAGCAGTAACAAACTGTGCTAATGCCCTGCTACAGTTTCTACCCCAAGGAGCTGAAAGGGTACAAGCTGTAAAACACAGGAAACGCGAAACACAACACAAACACAGACAGAATGACAAGTGGTTGTTATTACTGAAATGCGTTACAAAATAAGTGGATTTTCAGGAGGTTTTTTGAAGGAGGATAGTGAAGGATCTTTACGTACGTTAATTGGGAGGCTGTTCCATGTGTAGGAGGCAGCGTGGAAAAAGACACAAAGTTGGGAGTGAGCAAAAGAGACAAAAGGGGAATTAGGAGCGATGCTTGGGAAGTGCTGACAGTAAAGGAAATGACGACCAAGGTTAAGCCAGAACTAAGAGTGCCTTGAACATGGCTAACTTCACGCAAAGGAGAAAAAGAAATTCCTGGCAGAGGCTCAAAAAGCAAGGACAAGGAAACATGGGCAATTATACAGGAAAGGACAAATGATTTGTGTAGCATGTTCCATAGAAAAATAAGTAAGAGAGTTAGGAGGTGGGAGACCAGTTCACATCAAATAACTACTGTAACAAACATTTCAGTCTCAAATAATAGAAAAGAATTAACTTCAGTGAGATTATGACCAATAGCCAGCCAGATGTGAGGAGTGGTAAGAACATTAGACTGCAGCGATTCTTTATTCAAAGCTGTTAAATCATGTGAAAAATCACGAAGTAGTGTAAAAACCACATGCCCAAAATAAATCCAAACGGAAAAGGTTAGAAAAAAAAAGGTGTTTTAAACATGCCATTCAATGTAGCAGTAAAATGTGGTTGTTGTGGTTGTTCCATAAAATGAGTTCACTCAATTGATGCACAAATAAATTCTATCTATCCAGGGTTTTAGCTGCTGCATTCGTATTCATAATCACTGTCACCAGTTGTGAGAAATACACAAACTCTCAGTGTACACTGAACTTTGATGAAGAAAGGTTTTAAAATACAAAGCTACTAACCCATGAAAGAAATCAAATTAAATACTTTTTAAGCATACAAAGGGGAATGAAATACCATGACTTCACCTGTTCTGAGCCCTATGTATCTTTTTGCATGGTCTAATTTTACTTTCCTTCCAATTTTGTGTCTTTTACAAGTACATAAACATTAGCTCTTGAGAGCTAAGAAAAAAAAATAGATTTGTCACTAACATTAGTAATAGCAAATTCTACATTACTGAAGCCTTAAATAGTAATATTGGAATTAATATTACCACTTCCTCTCAGGAAGTGTGGGCTGGATGAGTGGTCGGTGAGGTGGACTGACAACTGGCTGAATGGAAGAACTCAGAGGGTTGTCGTCAGCGGTGCTGAGTCTAGTTGGAGGCCGGTAACTAGTGGTGTCCCTCAGGGGTCAGTACTGGGCCCAGTCTTGTTCAACTTCATCAACGACCTGGATCAAGAGTTAGAATGTACCCTCAGCAAGTTTGCTGATGACACAAAACTGGGAGGTGTGGTAGATACACCAGAAGGCTGTGCTGCCATTCAGCATGACCTCGATAGGCTGG
>Ga0065711_1034364_pt1 | contig 23905 bp, 12 predicted proteins | sample Hoacrofraction12_FD_59098 | JGI IMG/M metagenome (GOLD analysis project Ga0065711, IMG submission 59098) | Hoatzin crop microbial communities from Cojedes, Venezuela - Epithelial fraction 12 v2 (version 2) | ecosystem: Host-associated > Birds > Digestive system > Esophagus > Crop | place...
AAAAAAAAAAAAAAAAAAAAAAAAAAAAAAAAAAAAAAGGCAGCTAAAAGTATCTTGGATTATAGACTTGAGAATGAAGAAACCAAATGCTTATGAAAGCCTGTAATATTGAGTGAACTGGCTATGGAATCTGTAGCAGAGCAGAGGCTGAACCTCTCTGGTCGTGTTCCTGCTGACCTGCTTGGACCTTTGCTCTTCAGACAAACAAGGTTTTCCAGGTCAAATGGGTAACAAAGGAACAGAGAGGATCCTTTGTTGTGCAGATGTAAATGAAGTTACCTTCCGGGGCTACAGTGTTAAGCAAGTGTCCTCTGGAGGTTCCTCAGTTAAGGTAAGGTTAAATTGTCCTGGCCTTTCTTGCCTAGCTTGTGGCTGTGAAGGGTGAGAAAGCTGAGTACATCTGAGATGTGGAGACTATGGAAGCTTGCTACCTTCCCTCTGTGCCTTCTTGCTTTGGGTCTGTTGAGCTGGAATGACTTGCAGCCCAGCTCCAGACATACTGACTTAAGCCAAACAGCTTACTCACTGGCTGTAGAGGTATGGCAGCTGTTAAAGTATGGGTCTCCTCAGCCTGAGGTCCATGAAGCGATGAGAGGAACATCCAGCACTGCCTTTCCCTGTTTGTATAGCTCCTGTGTCTGTCAGGGAAGCTGCCAAACTAAACTGGTCAAATAATGTAGCCACTTGTCTAAAATAGTGACTCTGTGCCAAGCCAAGGAGGCAATTCTGCCCTAGGAAGCTTTTGCCAATTAGAAGGACTCTGAGTAATCTGAGGAGATGCCTGGAGTTGGAGGGTTTGGGCTACAGACCTCCCTTGAACCAGAGGGGTGCTTGGATGGTGGCTTCTGATTACCAAGGGTCTGACTAGGGTATCAATTCCATAATTTGATTAAAACTTGCTCACATTGAAAACACTTCTTCAGTAGCCTTGAGTGGCTTTAGACATGATTTGCTGGATGTCTGTTGCTTTACCTTGTGTTTCCTGATTCAAGACTACATCAAAGCACTGCTTAATTACTAAACACTACAGTGGGCTTCAAAATTGGATTGAAACACGTGAATAAATCTGACCTGACTTCAAAACAGTTCCTGTCAATCTTTTTCAGAGAAGCTAGTAAGAGAAACTGATGTTTCTTCTGCCTTTGACAACTGATTGCCTCCGTTTTTAGCTGAACTCATGAGAGTGAGCAATTAGGTAGGACCCTACCTAATGTGTGGGCAACTCTTGGTAAATCAAATAGACTTCATGAAATTTGATATTTTCCCTAAAAGCACCACCTGTGTGACCTGGCCCCTGTCAGTGAGAATATAGTTTGCTACTTATCAGGGGTGCAGCAGCATCAATGTGGCCACCACTTGTGGTGGATGGTACTGCCTTCCCTCTGCAGGAAGGATTCAAGCTTGAATTCCTTATGCTTTTAGGTTATACAAATACACCCTGCCCACATCCTCTCCCTAATGGAAGTTTTAAAAAGACATTTCTCTACTAAATCACCCTTGTTTCCCCATCAGTTCACACCTTTGTTGGTCTGGGACAGATAGCAGTTGGGTCTTCTGTACGTGTGTGGGCTTTGTTTATTTTAAACTTGAACTATTTCAAGTGGTTTATCCTATGTGCATGCTCCCCTTTGTCCAACTTGGTTGTGTTTCTGAACATTCTCTCTTTGAAGCAAAACTTGTGTTTTCTAACTGCTGCTTGTCCAGAATACTGGACATTTTCCTTGAAATGGCACTGCCTTTATGTTACGTCATTTTGCTGAACAACACCTCAACTACCTCAAAGAGAGGTAAATGTTGTTTTTTCCTTCCTTCTGTACTAGGTTTGCAGAGGGTGTACTTTTGGTCTTAGTCCACAAACTTAGTTAGATCCCAAGGTCCCACTTGCTTTCAGCAGGGATTTTCCTTTGCATAAATCCTGAGTGCGAGTCCAGAGCAGCTCCCTATTTTGTTGGCTATGCTGCACTCACGACATATCTCTTTTATTCCGCTCTCCTGGAGAATGCCCTGCAAAGCACAGGGAACCTCAGCTGGAACAGACACACGCATCTCTGAGCTGGCATGACGTGAAGAGATACTTAATGGCCATACTTGGATGACAGTGCCCCTGGGTCACTGCTCAGGGATGGACGTACTGGGCTCTTACAGGCTGGAAGAGCAGTGTCTGTCTTCCTGTTTGACAGGAAAAAAAATACTGGAAGAACAGAATTTTTGTATCTGTTACTATCTTTGGTGTAATCTAGCTTGAACAACCATAGAAGTGATTAACACTATCCTAGGTTTGCTATGGAAAGGTTGCATGTGCCAGGGATATCAAAGTGCCGATAGCAGAGAAAAACAAGATTAATTTGTCCCCAACCCCCCTCCCCTTCCTGACCTGGTGGGTGAGAACTCTGATTTCTTTCAACAGTGCAGGCCTGCAGGTAGCTGGCTGCTGCCACTGCTTGTCTTCATCCAGAGGAGTGTCTTGTCTCACTTCTTGAGGGGATTTCAGCTGGGGGATGGGAGGAACAGTGACTGCTCATGAGCCCCTGGACCTTACCCCTCTCATCCCAAAGACAAGAGCAGCCCAGATCCCTGAAGCGCAGCTATTCTTCTGGAGGGCTGGGAGTAAGGCTTGGTGCCTGTGAGTGCAGATGGAGCCAGTCCCATGCTGGCGCTGAACTTCTCTGTGGGAACTAGTAATGGCAGCTCTGGGAAGATGTCCTTGACTATCTGGAGCATTTTGGAGCTGAAGTGAGCCTTTAGCCTCATGGCCGTGACTTGCTCTGCATGTGACAAGCAACTACACTGGCACAATCATAAAGTACTCCTAAAATGGCTGGCCTTTGAAGATCTCCTTTTTACTCTAATTTTACCAGCCCTTATTTCCCCTCTTGCTCTGTTCCTGTGTAAGTCTCTTCCGCCCTAGCCAAACTCTGAGAGAGAAGAACTACTCCTAAGCTGAGTCTCTATCAGCATTGATGCTAGGCAATGAGTTATTTTGACAACTAGCTTCCTGGAACTGCAGTAGGGTACTAAAATACCTTAACACTGTCCATTAGTTTGACAACTCTGAAGACTTCTGTATTTATCAAAATTTCTGTCTTTACTAAACATGTGAGGGCGCCAAGGAAGTCCTTATCCCTTGCCTGACTAGAAACAAACAAAGCCAAACCATTTTGTATGCTGCTTTCTTCTGTGCTGGTGCAGTCAGAGCTACAAGCTTGTCTTCTCCTGGGATCTCAGGCAGATGCACACGGCCCAAAGAAAACTGAGGATGAAACCCTTCCAGGCAAGAAGCTAAAGTAATACAAATGCTCATTAACAGTGCTAAAAATATCTCTGCTAGATGATATCTAGCTAGAAACACAAAAGTCATTAAGTACTTAATAGCTCTGCTTGTGTAGAGCATGAGGATCTTGGTCTGTCTAGCAGAGCAGCTCCCTGTAGGTTTTTTCCCCTCTTTGTCCCCATTGGATCCATTCATCTAATGCCAGTTCTGTCTTGACTTCAGCTAATTTCTGAAAATACAGGTTTCTCACTAAAAGGACTGAAATCTGTTTCCCAGTGATAGAGAACTGCAGGAAGCCCTAGGGTAGTGATGGATGTCTACTTGATGATTTGCTGTCACAAGACAACTGTCTTCACTGAGGCCGAAGAGACAACAACTGTGCATGAGTTGGAAGAGGTGGTGGAGAGAATACTGAAGAGGCCACCAGAGGAGCAGCAGCTCTACAAACACGACCAGCTGCTGGGTGGTGATCATAGGACTTTGCCAGACTGCGACTTAAGCAGCTGAAGTTGCTGTCCTCATTTTCCTGCCATAGTGGGTTTGGCTTTATTCAGTCCTGGCAATGGTACCTTTGAACTGTTGTGTATTGACCTCTTCTCAAGCACCCTATAACTCCCTGATGTTATGAGGTCACAGGAGTCTGGTAGCAGCTTTAGTGAGCAAGCCTTGTGTTAAAACCAGCATCTCGTCTTTTGCCTCCTGCAGACAGGGCGCTGGTCTTGTCTGTCTGGTGGTGCTGTGCACATCCACACCCTTCTAAATGTCTGTCTGACCAACAAAGCATTGCAACTGAATACCGTGATGTCAGTGTGCTGTAGTGATCAGGCAGCCAACAGAACTGTTTCATGGGATCCTTCTCCCAGAGTAGTGGAGAAGGGTGGCAGCAGCTGGCTACGTGCGCATGTCCTGAATTGTAAATAGCATGTTCTGCCATTTGTGCTTCTTCCAGCCAATGCCCATGGCTGCTGGGCTTTTTTTGGGGGGAAGAAGTGTTGCACCAACTAACCTGGTATGCAAGCATTTGTTTCTGTCTTCAGCTTCACAGTAGCATTTCTGAGAGGTTCAGCTGGAAAATCTGGGAGACAAAGAAGGAACATTTAGTCCTGCCTGTAGCAAAAATCTTTAGGAAGACTATAACCTTAAGACCTGACCAGAGCTAAAGTTAGCAAATGGACCTTATTACCTTCAAAGTTAAGGGACACTGTACTAATACAAAGCACATCAATGAGTTTCTAAAGCTGACATTAAGTATGGTTACTGGCATGGACTGTTGAAAACATGTATCAGCTGGGCAAAGAATTATCTTTAGAGGATTAAGAATTTATTTTCTGGCATCTGCCTACTCCATTCTTGAAAGGCAAGAAAAACACAGTGGAAAAAGGGCAATATAGCCAGAAACTGATATAATAAAACTGCCGTTTGAGAGTTCTGTAAGAAAGAAGTTGATCACTGCAAGCTTTCGAACATGAGACTGGTCCTATCAATGCTTCTACTACTAAGAAAGGTTATGAAGTCACTTCTCATTCCAAACAGAATTGACTCCAGCACTATTTTTTTTTCTATGAACCAACCTATTTCAGAATTAATATTAGACTTTCCCTTTTATTTCTAATGATGTTTTCACAAGCCGTCACATCTGACTCAACTTGCACTGCTGTTCTTTCTCTGTTAACAATCAGAGATGCTAATGCATCTGGTCCCTGAATGAAACTGAAGTAGTGTTATTGCTACGTTTTCCTTCTGTATCCAGGGTAATTCAGGCAGTCCAGTCTATGTCATAGTTCAAAAAACACTCTTAAAACTACTCAGTTTTGTCCACACAGCTTCCTTGCATATAGACTAAAACCACTTCTAAAATGCCACTTACATTCTCAAACCTTACTGGAGCAAACAGAAATAGAGCTCAAGTCTGCCATCTGAATCAGGACTTGTGTTTTTGTGTTCTCTGTAGCTCTGATTTGTCCATCTGCTCCTTCCAGCACAGGAGCAATGTGACAGAACTAAGATGCCATCTAGCGACTAGTAAAATTATAAGAAAAAAGAACAATAAGAGGAAAAGAGATTAAACCAAACAAACCTCAGCAACAACAGAAAAAGAAAGTTCCACAGCTGTCATATCTGTACATAATTAAGCTGTACTAGTGTAGCTGGGCTGTATTTACGGCAATCTGCTTGATCAAGCTCCTGGTACTTCCCCCTGGGCTTGCTGAAAAACTTGGGTGATCTCTGAAATTCTTGACTGGCATGAAGCACAGAGTACTAGCATACCACTCTACATTTCTGAGAATTTTGGTCGTTCTAATTTTCGAACCTCTTCTTACTGAGGAGAGATGAAAGGGTCTCCAATTTGAAAGAGATACTTGGAAGAAAGTGAAAGGAAATGTCAATGAGGGGTATTGGCTGTTTAACAGTAAACATATCCTAAAAAAATAGGCCTGAGGTCAGCCATGTAGCCAAAACAGATGCTGAAATTCTGGGTGTTATGCTTACAAATGCCTCTGACAGGATTCATAATAATGTTGCAGAGTTGATCTCTTATCTAACTTCTTTGTATAATTTGCTGTTTAATGTTAGAGGACAATGTTCTATGCTCTGAATGAACTTGTTCAATAGCCTGCCTTATACAGCCAAACACTACAAATAAGAACAAACAGCTGATCTAGAAAAAAAGACTTTGTTAAATAATCTAGTCTATAACTTCAGGAGTCTAAAGAATTTTGAATGAATACTGCACCAAGCCAGACCCTGGCTCAGCTCTCCTTGGCCATCGTCTTCTGTGTGCAGGACAGCATCCCATGTTCACAAGCAGGGCAAGAGCAGGAGAGTACCCCAATACAATAAAGTCTTGCAGCCCCTGGAAAGCTTCCTCCACACACAGGACACGGGGAGGTGAAGGGATAGCACTGTTAGGAGAGATCAAGCAAGTCCCAAACTAGGAACTGAAAAGGGGAGGCAAGTCCCTTGGTGACCTATTGTACTCTAGTGAAACTCTAACTCTGCTCAGAGTAGCACATTAGGGAAGCTACACAGTCCCAAGCTGGTATTTCAGCCCAGTCCAGCTACTCTCTTTCATACAGTGGACTGGAGTGACTTCTGCATTATACAGTTTAGGGAATGAAATCTTACACAGTCTCTTAGCTGTTATAGTTAGCTGTTAAACAAAACTACTTATTTTTGTCTCTGTAGATTTGCCCCATACTTGGCAGGCCAAGGCAGCAATGGGAGAAGCCTCTGGAAATACTGTGGAGAAAATACTGGGATATTTTGAAGGAGGTTACCATCTTGTGGTGACACAGGACTTCAGTTTATCAGTGCTTCTTAGTGGAGAGCTACTTGAAACACTGACTATGCAAAAACACTGAAACCCTGGAGGAGTGCAAAAAGCATGGGTCAGTGGCTGAGACTTACACACTGAAAGAAATGAAATGTGAAAACAGAATTTTGGGGGGTGAGGAACAGTGTTAAAGTAACCCAGTATCGCTGAGTGTTTTAGATTGGCCATATGACTTGTGTGTTCTGGAGTTTCATGTAAATACCTGTAATAAAGCCAATCAGTTTGCCCTAAAACAAATCACAGCTTGGGCCAGAGAAACATGCACACAATGATAGATTTGAGCAGAAACGTTCAGGCTTTCAAAAGGTGCCAATGCAAACTTTCCTGCACAGCAACAAGAAGGGGTAACTAAGAGCAAAGTGAACAACCGAAATTGCCATGAACGGAACTTACCTACATTTTTAAAATTGGCTCAGAGAAGAATGTGAATTGCAAATCTCTAGCTCCTTTGGTATGAATAATGTAAACAAGGTATGCACTTTCCTTGTTTATGATTGTTTAACCTGTGTTTTATTTTTAAGACTGGGGCACAAATCTTAATGGAAACAAGACATGAATGGGTAAAAAAAAACCCATTAAGTTTTAGGGGATAAATGCTGTTTAATATGAAAACTTCCACCAGATTTATGTGTTTTCTGGTGTTTGGTTTAAAAGACTTGGTAGTTGTTAGGCTAAGCACTAGACTTCATTTTTAGGGCACGAACATCTTTCCAGTACTCGAAAGACTTGCCTTGAAAATAATTACTGGGAGTAGAGGGCATGCTGTCAGAAACTGCCTCTTTCTAGCAGGGCTAGCAGGAGAACTGTGTGCCACCAGGTGGAGAGTGGGTAATGCGGGGAGAGAGCACATAACCGCTTCTGCTCTGCCTGGGCTGTGTTGCCTCCCAAGGTTCTCCAGAGTCTTTTAAACCTTTCACATGTGAGGATAATCGAGGAAACTCTCCTGTGAATGTTTCTTTTCCACTATGTGGAGCTAGTGGTGTTATGATCCAAGGCTTTGAGCATGGGGGGATGTATTCTTTGTATAGGACTGTAGCTGTATATACTGAAGTAGTATCGAATATCACTTGGGAGAAGTCTGAAGAGTAAAGCAGAGCTTTGTATGCTCTGTCTCTGCTTTCTCGATTTAGAGGGTTTTGTCATCTTCCTACAGCTATACTCCTTGCTTCAGAAGGGAGCCAAGTCCCTGCTGTGCTTCTCGTGTTCCTAAACTAGATGCAATAGGTAACATCATCTGATTCCTTGTTGCAACTTGGAGCAGACAAGGAGAGCAGACTGCTCCTTGGAGCCTTTTTGGATTAGACACGAAATGAATCTCTCCTATACCTCTGCACAGCAGACAGGGTAGATCCACATAATCATAACAAGACTGGGCAGATGGTGGAGAAAGATGCTTGGGGGGATTTAAAACGTGGTGTCCTGGTTTTGGTTAAAAGAGAACTGATTTTCTTTTAGTGAACCTTCCTTACAGCTAAGTTCTTTTAAGTAACTGCATTTTTCTGAAGCTGGCTGCGTATTTTACAGACACTGTCCGCTCCAAAGCTGGTTACCCCTAATGTTTTTAGTTACACTGAGCTAACGGAAGGAAAGGAATGTAGAAAACGGCCCCTGTTTATAATTACCACTATCGCAGCTAAGGTCACCAACAGACCTTGACCGATAGACTGATAGACCTATTAGGTCCCGCAAGTGAGGAGTCGGAAGGGGTTGTACTTGCGGGGAGGGGCTGACAGGACAGGGGACCCGATATTGACCAATGAGGTATTCCATGCCACGCGTGTCATACTCAGTTTGAAGCTGGGGGATCACGAGGGTCTAGCTCTCTTTGTCCATGGCCGCCTGCTAAAGAAGACCCTGCTCATTGTTCTACCTGCAATCCTGATTCAGATTCCAATCCATGCATTCGTGAGTCCAGTCCCTGTCTACTGCCAACGCCAGTCTGGGACTGCCTGGTGCTGCCTGGCAGCTGCTGACAGGATGCCAGCACCCAACTCCAGGAAACTCAGTACTGGTTTTGTATATTTTACATTATTTCTGTTATTATAGATATTATTATTATTAGTAGTAAAACTTTTAATATTCAATTTAAGTCTCTCTACCTTTTCCTCCTTTTCCTTTCCTCTGGTGGGGGGGTGGGGGTTAATAGCATCTGTCACTCGGTTTATTGACACCCTGCTTTAATTCGTGACATGTGGTTAAACAGGTCTGGATCATGTAGACCTGCACTCCTCCCCTCCCCCCCACCATGAACAAGTAGATCTTACACCAGATCAGGTTGCTCAAAGCTCTGTTCAATCTGACTTTGAACACTTTCAGTGAAGGGGCATCCACAATTTCTCTGGGCAACCTGTTCCAGTGACTCATCACCCTCATAGTAAAGAATTTCTTCCTTGTATCTAACCTGAATGTACCTCATATAGTTTAAAAACTTTACCCCTTGTCCTCTTACTACAGGCCTTGGTAAAAAGTCTCTCTCCATCCATGCTGCTACCCTTCCTGTGTCACCTCCTTTGGTGGAAACTAGAAATAGCAACCCTAGAATTCCCGGGCACCATGGTGGAGCAGCTCAGAAAGTATTTTCAAGTCCTCTAGCCTCAACCCGGAAGTGTTGGAGTCTGTTACACATGTTGTTGTTAGAAGATGCCTTCAAACATGCTTTCTTTTTGCATAGGCTTGCAAAGGGACGTAAACAAGCTCATGCCTCAGCTGTTAATGAGAACAGTGTCTCCCAAGCAATGTCACTGAGTGTGGATAGATTGTTTTGTGAATGGTAAGTCTTGAGCTTTCGAAGCATGTGACAGTGGGAAGCAGAAAGAGAAGAGGTAAGCTAGTATTTCTGCTTGCAGTCATGCTGTCAGTCAATTTACCCAAGAAACACATGTGCTTTGTGGTAGGTGAATTGTGATTGTACATGCAAGTATGTGGGTGCAGTTCCAAAATCGTTGTATCCCAACTTCAGCACCCTTGGCAGGTGCTGAAGGGGTTGGGGCTGCCCAGCTAGAACAATGGGTTGGACTAGAACACCAGGAAGGAAAACTTTAGAGCTAGAATGAGGAAGGCAGTTGCTAGAGGGCAGTAGGAAACAGCCAGCACGTGCACTGGATTAAACAAATTAGGGAGCTTGAGTCTGATGTAAAGGCAGCTTATTACTGCAATAATAGTAAGAAGACAGGCTCCTCTGAGTGGGGCTCAAACTGCATCTGCTGCCAGGATGGCCGTAACACAGAGAAAAATCTCTCCTTTATGCTGCATAAAAAAGGCTGAAGACTATTACGCAAGCTTCAATATTACCTGTCCACACTCCATTCTGCTATCAGGATGGCATCACAAATGCCATCTCATCTTGGCAGGCAAATTATTTCATAGAATCATAGAATGGTAAGGGTTGGAAAGGACCTTAAAGATCATCTAGTTCCAACCCCCCCTGCCATGAGCAGGGACATCTTCCACAAGATCAGGTTGCTCAGAGCTCCATCCAACCTGGCCTTGAACACTGCCAGGGAGGGGGCATCCACAGCTTCTCTGGGCAACCTGTTCCTGTGTTTCACCACTCTCACGGTGAAGAATTTCTTCCTAATATCTAATTTAAATCTGCCCTCTTTTAGTTTACAGCCATTCACCCTTGTCCTATCACTACAGACCCTTGTGAAAAGTCCCTCTCCATCCTTCCTGTAGGCCGCCTTCAGGTACTGGAAGGCTGCTCTAAGGTCACCCTAGAGCCTTCTCTTCCCCAGGCTGAACAGCCCCAACTGCCTCAGCCTGTCCTCATAGGAGAGGTGCTCCAGCCCTCTGATCATCTTTGTGGTCCTCCTCTGGACCCGCTCCAACACATCCATGTCCTTCCTATGCTTCGGGACCCCAGAGCTGGACGCAGTATTTTGCTCTTCTTTGCTGGTTATTGGGACAGGCTGTGAATCTGAATGTTCTACCTGCTGTAAACAGGTTTCAAGTTCGTATCTGAAAATGAATCCTGTATGTATATGGATGGCACATGTAAGATGTGAGACAGAACAGTGGCCTGCTTTTTAATCTTTCTTTCATGGCCTTGATGCTTGGGTAGAGTCCGGCTGAAATAACTCAGGAGCTGTAATGCTCTCAACCTTTGGACAATATTCTAACAGTACATAATGGGATTCCTCATTTGCTTCTACTCTGAGAGTAATCAAACTGGCAAACTTAAGCACACAGCAAGAAGTTCAGAGGTAAATGGATTTCACTGGATTTCATTCTGTTTCAGAGATCAGATCATGATCTGTAGCAGAATGGAAAAGACTGGTGCCCTCAGAACAGCTGGAGAAAAAGAGATTAGCAGTCTTCAGTGATGCAGAAAAGGAATTAACTGAGGAGTGGAGGAAGATGGCAGGAAGGAGAAAAATTAGCTTGTCTTTTGGAAGGCTGAGTGGTACTTGATCTCTTGTATACAGAGACCATAAAAGCAAAGCTCAGATTCAGTCAAATGCAGGTCACAGTTCCAGACTCATGAACATTTTCAGTTTAGGTCATGATACCATGGAAAATGAATAATTCAGGGTTTCAGAAGCAGGTGTCTCCATACTGAACCTCGAATGTCTTTGCAAATACTGAGAAAATTTGTACCACTACCTTCAGAAATGTCATCAGAGCACCTTGCTTTTTGGATACTGTTGTATTCTTAGTCCTTGCATTCTCTGGCTTGTAGTCTTCCTGAATAGCGTTATGAACTCTGGATCTTATTTTTGACTGGGTCTATGAAATAGTTCCTTATCACTAAGGGATACCTGATCAAGACAGAAACTAATCATGTGCCCAAATAGTTAGTTACAAAGCTTGTTCCACATTGCACTATAACTGATTGTCTGCATAAATACCCCTTAAGCCAGTCCCAGTGGCTTCCAGATATGGGTAGATGTTAGAAAAAGCCTAATTCAGCAGTCATTTTGAGGTGAGTTTGGAGGTAAACTACAAAATAAACAGGTGATGTAACGGACAAATCATCAAGCTAGATCTGGTAAGTACTTCATCAAAATCTCACTTTCTAAAGACAATGAGGGAAGAGGTATCCCTTGTTCTCAAACTAATATTTTGGGTGTTAAGCTCTGAACTTCTACATACAGCATCTTCCTGGGGTTCACAAGAACATTGGTTCAGTTACAACCCAATCTTACGTGTGCTCCTGGGCAGGCTGTTGACACCTGTGCCTTATCTGATGTGGAGCACAAGACCTCAACAAGCATTGCATATTTTTTGGTAGCCAAGAAAAGAGAGTGGGACAGATGCAGCTTAAATCATGCAGAACCTTCTTACCTTTTTCCCAGTAGATGTAATTGTTACTGCTCTTGATGTAAGTGCCTTATGTGCTTTGTGACACCTTTTAGTCTATATGTATGATGACATTAGCAACTTTGGCTTGTGAACTGTTGTATAGCAACTTTGGCTTGTAAACTGTTGTATAAAGTACATTACTGCGGGTCATCTTCCAAAAGGCCATACAGCAGGCAATTAAAAAAAGTGTAACCAACAGAGTTGCCTTTCTGGAGAAGGAGAAAGGGAAGCAGAGGTGGAATAAAACATTGGGGTGTAATTCCTAGGGTCCTGTGTTGCTCACTGGAGCATGTGGTCAAGGCTGACACAAGCTGAGGTTTGCCTTGCCCCTGCAGACAGCAGGACACAGCCCTGCTGACAAGGTGTGTCCTCATTCCATAATTTGAAATGAGGAGCTATGGAAGCTGTGAAACGCTCTTTCTTTTACAGGGAAAGAGAGCATGGAGACATAGAATGCTGATAGTCACTTGTGGAAAGAGGCAACTGAACAAACGTACCTATAAAGATTATGAAGCAGTGCCCTAAGGGACAGCTTATACTGGCAAGCTTATCCCTCTCAGCTACTGTTTGTGGATTTACATAGCTTCTTCTCTGTTTGAGCCCAGTCCAGATCAGTCTCTATCCAGCCACCATCCTGCCCACTGGCCAATTTAATAACTTTAATTGCTTAAGGGTTAATCTGAATAAAAGATCTTTTCTTTTACCCAAGCCCCACGTTGAGGGATGGGTCTGCTGTGGTGTGGGTGAAATGGAAGTATAGTGCTGAGTTAGACCGGGTAGCTGTTGGCTCTTGTAGTCCAGAGGCTAGGCAGGCTCCAGGGAGCCATACAGGATAAAAGATCATCATATAAGACACTATCCTAGAAAAGACAGTGTTCAGAAAGATTTTTAAGCTGCATTTCATTTCCATGACACTTTGGAATGTTAATTCTTTAGACTTCCATCCTCAAAGAAGAAAATGTCACAAAAATTTCTGATGCTTTATCTGATTTTATTTTAGCTTTAACATACAGCTGTGCACAGACAACAAGATATACTCCCTGACACTGAAGTGTGACTAGAGGAGGATTAAAATTTGCAGCTACTGAGGGTGCTTAAAAATGTCAGCTCCAATTTCTGATCTTAAGGAAGGAACAAGTCATTTTTTTTCTTCATGGGGAAGCAGAAGACAGAGAAGCCAAGGGAGTCTTCTGTGAGTAGATATTCAGTTTTATTACGTGTTATGTTTTATGAGTAGATTTCACTCAATGGCTGCATTCTTCAATGTTTTTGAATTTGCGTGCAAGAACCCTTAAAACAATAAAAGAAATATCCCCCAAATCAACCATCCTTCTCTGTTAGCCCACCCATATATGGACTGGGCATTCTTTTGAGTGATCATCTTTCTCCACTACTTTATAAGTACAGTTCTCCTTGTCGAAAATGCTTACACACTTCTTTTCATCGTAACCAGATGGTGTTGCAAAGCTGTCATTGGGAAAAGACAAAGAGGTGATGAGACCAAGAAGTAAAGTTTCTGTTCCAGACGGTATCTACACATTTAATACGAAGAGGCTATACTGAGGAGATGTTCAGGAGCAGAAAACGGAGCTCACAAAACTCCTAGCTCAAATGTTACTTAGCCTGCTGATTAAGCAGTTGTAGATTACTGATCTGATTTACACCCAAGTTGTCATCTACAACACAAGATGTTTATTGTATTTATTTGCTACTCCAATATCATCACTTTTTTCTTCAACCACAGTATGGAACAAGAATTACATGAGTGGTTGGGTGTCACTATAGGAAAAATTACAGGCAGGCCAGTATATCTTGAGCTGCTTCTCAGAGAAAAGAGGAGCAATGTATGGCTTTGGGAAGATCTGGATTAGAAGCAATAGAATTTTCAGAAGTAGCTATGTATTCTCTCTTGAATGAGTATCTTGCCTGAAATTTTAGCCCCAAGAAGAATTAAGCACTCTTTTTTTTTTTCTTTTTTCTTTTTTTTTTCTTTTTTTTTTAATCAAGAATCATTTGTTAAACACGAGCTATATTTGTCAGCAGAACTTCTTGCATGCTCAGTGATGATGTTGGGTTAATGCATAAATTTGTGATATGAAATGAGTGACAGAAGGGAAATGGTCATTTCTCAGGGACCCCTATGTGAAAGAAAGTGGTTTGTGCTGTATCACGGCAGTGGAGGGAAACCCCCACTGCTGTTTTGAACTCACCTGGAGCAGCAGTTGATTCCGCTCCTGGAACAGGAGCAATCATGGCACTCGTCAGTCCTCCAGTCGGAACCAAACTCATGCAGCTCTCCTTTCGAGTCACGGCAGCCTGAAAATGTCGTGTGCAAGCAGCCTTCAGTGTCAGACCTATTGCACTAACAATGCTATTGCTTGTGCAGAAATGGGCGGAATCTTTGGCTTTTTTACAAACACGGAAGTTCCCCAGCAGAGCAGGACTGCTACTATTCTAACACATGGAGAAGGGTATCCAGGGTCCCTCTGTTAATTGTGGCTCTCAGCAGCATCAGGTTTCCTGGAGTAGCTCATCTTTCAGTACATGAATCGGAGCACCCAGTAGAAAGACAACTAGGCACAGACCTGGTCAGAATTAAGAAAAGGCTTTGACTTCCCCCTCATTAACAGCAACTGTTGTGGACTCCTCATTTAAAGCAAGGCTAAATCTGCCTGGGAAACTTTTCCTAATCCTCCTCTTCAGAAAGAAAGTACATATTGGATATAAAGTTCCTGTCCATGACTCACAGAACAGAATTCCTAAGTGAGTGATCTAGAAAGCAGGATTTTATGAGGACAAGAGTGTGGAGGATTTGCCAGTTCTAGGTTATGCCTTTGCCTATAAATATGTTCTGTTTCTCCGGCCATGCTAACTTCTTTTTCTAGTAGTAGCACTAACTTTCCTAGGAAAAGCTCTATTTTGGGGCTTTAGGTTCATTTTACATACTGGCACACATCAGCTCTTCTTCTGTCCAAATAATCATGTTTCTTTTTTGAGTGCTTATTTTCCTGCAGCTCTACTTATCTGTAGACCAATAGACTAGCTGTATTCAGAAAGAGCAATCCCAGACTTGGGGGAACAGCCATTCTGTTCTAAAGAACTTGCCCTGGGATAGGGTAACAAATAAGGAGTAAATTGGTGAACACTTGCCAACATGTTTCCTGCTTTATACTGACTACATACACACACACATATAGAAAGGCCCTTCCCCTCCCTTCTCTGTATTTCTAAATATGCTGCCATAGTGAAAACATGAATTATTACTTCATGCAGATGGATGAAGCCTATGCTACTGCCCTGGACAAAACTAATTTGTAATTTGGCCTGTGTGATGCTCATCAGATAAACTCTTCTTTTTTATAACCTATTATAAATTCCCTGCTCTCCATACCCCGTTTTTTCCCTTTTGCTAGTGGCTTCTCTCCGCTGTTTCTACTTCTTTCTAAACTGTGATAAATTGCATGGAATGGACAAATCAAATCAGGCGGTGTTTGTGGTGATGTCTGTCAAGTAGAGGACAGTTGACTTCTTGCCTACGATCTTACCGTCAGACATCCCTGGCTCCAATGTCTGATCGAAGCAATAAGCATTGGACAGTGGCATGCTAACAGCAAGGACAAGAAGGCAGGCCAAGGTGGTTTTCTGAACAAGAAAGCAGAATTCATATGAATACTTAAGTAAGTATTTAGATGTCTTGATGATAAATACTGCCATTAGAAATATGAAAATACTTTGTAGTTTCAAATAAAAATCTAATTGTCTTTTGCAGTTTAGACTTTAACATACAATCAGGAATGCTGAGCCGTTTGGAAGAAGCAGAGGCCGAGCATCGTGTGGGAGGGGAAAAGTCTGTCTTTCCAAGCTGTTAAAATCAAGCATTGCCTGATATAGGACTGGTAGACCCAGATGAAGTTTGTGAGAGCAGTGTGTTCTGTTCCTTTCCCCTCCCACCACGTTAATTTTTCTTGTCCTTGTTTTCTCAACGGGGTTGGTCACCAACCATCTCTGCCACTAAATACACTCATAGTTGTAAAAACTTCTTCTCTTGAGTCTCAAGAATCCCCTGGAAGTTTCACCCTAATATTGAAGGATTTGGAACAATCTGAAGAACTTTAGCTGAAATTGAGCACTCCAGACCTGGCCCTGCTTTGAGCAGGAGATTGGACCAAATGACTTCTCAGTGTCCCTTGCAATCTAGATAATTCTATATTCTATGACCTTTGTCAGCAGCTTTTTCTGAAAGTTCAGCTTAAATTCCTCAGCTAGTCTCTTATCCTTCAATAAGAGTTTGAAATGTTTGAAGGGCTTTTCTTGAGGATATGCAGGAAATAAGTGCAAGAACCCTAGGGTGGAATAAGCTGTGATGACTTTAAAACCTTGGTAAGAGAGGACAGAAAGACCAGGAATAAACAAAGAATATATTGTACGTGTATATGTGTGTTTGTTTTGGATGAAGTAGAACTGGTTACTTATAGTAATAAATCACACCTGAGAGATAAGGGGAGGAAAAACTAGCGTTTAATTTTGCAGAAGACAGCTTAAAACACACAGAACTGCAAATGAGTAAAAATTAGGATAATGTTTTTATCTAAATGTTCACAGGTTACCCAGACTTTTCACAAAAATGAAGGCCAGTTCCAGGTTGAGACACAACAGAGCTGCTTTCTGCCAGAAAAAAGATTATCTCCAAACATTACACGTGAGTGCAGACAAGTTATAATGAAAAGCCTTAGCTGGAATCCTATTAGACATCTCCTGACATATACATGCTGATCTATTTTACCCAAGGTTCTTACCTGCCTGTGCCTATCTATCTGACTTTTACTGTCAAAACAGAGAATTTAAACTTTCTCTAAGTTGCTTAGATCTCTGAGTACTGATCAATCCAGTAGAACCTCCTTTAAAATCTATAGCAACATACCATGATGTTTTATAGTATGAGATGTAAGAACTCACCATTCTTGCAGAATTGAGGGTCCCAGTAAGGAGACAGCCTGTAGGAAGCTCATCTTCTCAGGGAACTTATATAGAGAGGGAATTCATGACACCAGTCCTGGAGCAAACTGAACACTCATGAATAACTCCAATGAGGTTTGTGCAAAATGACCTCATGGAATGGACATTATTAGAATAAGCCAATTATATACAGGAAGTATATAATTCTAAAAGGCACTGAAGAAATAGGTGTGGCTTTTGTGCCACACCAGATCTGGAAGGCAGTTATGGGCAGTACTTCAAAAGGAATTTCAAGCTTGGAAGGAACATTTAGCACTTGCCCTGAGAGATCCATTAGAGATCTTGTGGTTGTTACTCACAAGAAAATTTGCATGCTTAGTTTGAACCATCTAAGTTTTCAGACAGGAGCTTTGAACAACCGTTCTGCTTTCTTGTTCATCAACTGAACATGAAAGAAGATGCTTGTGGAAAAGGAGTGGTGATTGGAAGGGTTACAGGCAAAGTAGGGATTCTGTGGAGAGTGACTAGCGTCTGTAGACCCTTAGAAAAGTGTCCTAGATAACCACTTTCCTCCTTGTTCAGTTTTCCATCATGTAGAAGACCCATACGCTCAGTTCCGCTGTGAAAAAATAGGCATCATATATTTTCTTCCTGAATCCTTGTAGGCAGGGAGAAACAGTCCCGTTTCTGTAGAAGCTGTACATGTCAGGTCAGACTCACCTTCCAAGTGCTTAGGACAGTGATTTGATAGCAAAGGAGTCAAATACAGTCCCCTTTTGCTTAACTTTGATCTAGTTGGTTCAAATATTTCAGATTGTGCAGCTCTGGTAGGTGAAGAAGTCTTCCCCTTATTACCAGTGCTGCACCGTTCGTAATACCTAACTGCTCTGACTGCCTAACTGCGTCATCTTACTGTGTGGGTTTGGGAGTAGAGGTTGAACTCCAAGCTGGTGTGGCTATTCCATGTCTTCTGCCCAAAATCCAGAGTTGAGAGCTAGCTCAGGAAGTCCCTGTGAGAAAGCCAGCATTATTGCAATGCAGGTCACAGAGAGACCACTACTCCCATGGACATCTTAGCTGGCTTTCAACTCAGTAGGTTGGGAAAATAATTTTTTATTCGGTTACCAGGTCTTTCTTCAGGATGGCAGAAAGAGCTGAAGGGCTTGTGGGTGTTCATAGGTTTGAGAAAGCTGCTCACAATCAAGCTATCGCTATGAAGTAAGATTTGGCAGTGCTGATGTATGCACTGCCCTGAAATGGGATGACTAACACCACAGCCACTTAGCTCATGCCCTTCACCCTTAATCACTGGTAAACTAACAGAACCTGTCAGCCCATGAGTACAGGCATTGGGATTTTCTTTACTGACATCAACAGAGTCCACATAACCCTTTCGAGGGTGAAGGCAACTTAGCAACATCATTGTGGTTTGGGATACTGTCAGTGTTTCAAAGGAGGTATTTCAGAGCATGTGCATTTTTCTGTTCAAGGAGAGGAAAAGGGTTGGTAGGATAACAAAGTAACGCACCGTGATCCTGGGCTAAAGCTGCCTTTTGTGTTTGTTGCAGGGAAGATGGGGAGAGAGTTCACATTCTCCCGTCCCATGTCCTGTTCTTATGCTGCCCGACCTAATTAATTTACGTCTGTAGGATGGGTAAGGATGGGTCCTAGTTTTGCATACCTGCTCTTTGTAACCTTTATGTGCTGAGAAATAACTATTTTACTTCTGCTGACAATGCTGTGGAAGTTACCTGAGGAGTCCTGTTCAAGGTATTGGCTCCTTCATGTCCTCAAAGGTAGTCTGGAGCAAGTATTCCATGATAGTTTGGAAGAAAAGGCCCATCAAACTGCATTGTCTTAGTTCTGTTAGTATTACTCAGCTATTTATTTTTTTTCTTGCATGTTGTGGAGTCTGCAGGTAATATTTTCCTTGAGAGGCACCCTGCAGCAGTTCTTGTACGTGAACAAAACTCACCAGACATATAGGAGTTTGTGATGCTAGTGTACTGGAGTGAAACTTGTGGAAATTGTTACAGCCAAAACCCAGTCAGCTTGCTCATTTGGTGCTGAGTGACAGACGACGTGTTTGCTGCTCAACTCCGAAAACAAAAATCCAGCCAATGCGCGGGTATGTTATCTCCCTCAACTCTTCAGACAAGCAGTGACAGCCCAGCTTTTCCCATTGCAGAACCCTCCCTGTCTCCTGGATGCAAGCTATGCCAGGTATGGAGAGAAGTTCTTGCAATCAGCTTTCTTTAGAAAGCAACAGGAGTGACCTTTCTAAGCCTGGGCAGTGTCTAGGGACAGTGAAGAAGCTCTTTGCATGATTAATGGCTCAGGGGACCCTGACACATGCTGTGGCACTGAAACCAGCCAGCAGCAAACTGTATGTAGATAGCCCATTCATATATTGATTACTGGGGTCATTTGTGGCCCATATTATGTTGCGTTTCTTCTTCATATCATTCGTGTACAGGATGATAGGTGCCTTCTTGTGTGGGGAACAGGTTGTCTCCAACAGACATTGCTCTGTTGAAATCTCATGTTGTCTTCCCCACTGGTTTATTTCTTACTAAAAACATTCTAAGAATATCAGTGCTCTACCCAGCTCTGTGCCCTCTTTCCACTTATGCTGATGAACAGAGTATCCTGTTTTCTTCCTAAGGCAGGGAAAAATCTTGAGGACTTTCTTGAAGATTGACCTCACTATTTTACTCAGTCATTCTTCAGCTGGGATTTCTGGTTACATCTCATTGATGACCATAGGGATAATGAGAGTAACACAAGTTTATCAGCCTTGTTTTTTCTGTATCTTTCAGTGCTAGGCAACAAACAGAGAAATACAGCATGAATTTGGAGCAGTAATGTTACTAAAAAAAGCCCAATAAACGAGTGAATATCTACAAAAAGCATTACTCTGTGATCAACTTAAAGCTAGAAGAGAATGCAGTAGATGGAAACAGCCCAGGAACCTTGTTTCTCAACCCAGCACTTCAGCGCTACTCTCACATTTGTGAGAGGGATCAGCTTTCAGGAGAGAGTAAGTGCAGGACTCCTTATGAATTCACATATCCAGTCATTAAAACCAGTATCTTGACTACCACTGCCATTGAGAGGGGGAAAGCAAGAGGAAGCATGAGGCATATCAGCTCACAGACCATAAGTAAACACAATTTTACAAATAAATTTGTCTTGTCCTTAAACCAACAATGCTATGTATCATGTGTATTGGTTTTACAATTGTTAAACAAAGTCTGCCACATTTGCACATGTCAAAGAACAACTGTTTTAAGGGAAAGCACGAACAAACAGCACTAAAATAAATGATGCACTGTTGACACAAATATATTGTAAATGTGGTAGAAGGAAGTTTGATCTTGGTAGGAACACTTTTGTTAACTCTGATGTTTGTATACCTACAAACCTCAAAGCCTATGCCCTCATATCTTTCCTGGCATAGGAATTAGCGAAGAATTGTATTAATTCTACAGGCAAGGGGCACAGATGGTGTGAGTGACCTGTCCCAGGTAACATGAAATTTGAATTGAGGTCTCAATTCAAGCTGGGAGGCGCAAGCTGAAGACAATAACATGCTTTCTCCCCTGAACACCCTTACCTCCTTCCATATGTAGCAGAGTTCCCATCCCTGGGCTAAATTTCAGTTTTAATTCAAAGCAATTTCGGTGGGATGAGAAATACTGTTTTCTCCCCATTTAGTTCTGTGGCTAAGCAAAGAACCTTCTTGCTAAGGTGCAAATGCATTTTCTTAAAACACATGGTAATTCCTCAGCTAGTCTGGAAAACCCTATGAGGTCATGATCCCCACATGAAGGATCAGTGCTGAGCAAGGTATGTAGAGACAGACAAGAATATCTAAAGAACCAACTGTAAATGCCAGGCTGTGTTTGCGAGTAAGGAGACCTGAGGGAGATAGCCACAGATACTATATCAGCGAGGACAAAATCCAGAGGCAGTAGAACTAAATGGTTAGGAGTGACAGAGCTAGCCCAAAAAGAGATCTCCAATTTATGGGAAACGCCATATTTCCTACACTTCTAACTTTCAACTCAGGCCATGTGGTAACAAAAAGATCTTAGAAATCTTTAGTGAACCAGAAAATGACAGAAAATTTTGTTCCAGAAATGTAAAATCATAGTGATTCCAAACACAGCTGTTATCCTGATCCTGCAGCTGATTAAGCAGATGAAGATGAGAAGTCTATGAATAAGTAAAGAGTTTTTGATGGAAGCATGACTTAAGGAGTTAGGTTTAGGAAGGGTGGCTGGTAGGAGTGTTGCTGTAGTTCTTGCCACTGGTGCCTCTGGCTGTGGGGAACTTAAATGGTGCAATAGTGGACCCTGCTCTGGCCACTGGAAGCATGCCTTTGGTCCTCTAGGTGGTACCAAGTTTATGCAGTCTTCCATCTTTAACACAACCTGCAGACGCATGCACAAAATGAAAGGAGGCTTAACTTCAGTTTTATACTGTCAGTTACTTAGTTCAGCAGCCTCTGGGCTTTTTTTTGGGGAAAGTTCAGTTAATTCTGTGTATACTACACCTACGCTGTATTTCAGCTCTATTTAGAGAGCATGAGCTCGTTTCCATTTTCTAAATTTGTTAGTCACTGATTCCATGAAGATAAAGCACAGTGGCTGGATATTATTCCTGCATGGACTTGGAACAGACTGGGGTAGGGCGGGCAGCCTCAGAATACTTTAGCCAAATCCATGGGATATCTTGGCTGTTGGGATCTCTTCTTTCTTTGCTGTTTTCCACTGTAATGTACAAAATCCTGATTCCTCCCATTTCTTGTCTTGCACCCTTCCTGTTTGTTCATGAAGGGCAGCAAGTAGATAAAAACAACATCAAGAGGGCTATTGTAGCTCTTATCTCTGGCAGGTATCACCAGAATTGCACCTGGGCTGTTTAGTTCATAATGACAGTATGCATTGCCTAGTGGTGTCAAGAGGGAAGCCCAGGAAACACTGCTGTGAAAATGCTGCAATGTCTAGGGCTGCTTCTTGAAAGTATTCTAACAGTTACTGAGAGCATACTTGTGCTAGGAGAATTGCTTTCCCCCTTTTTGAGAAAGTAAACAGGAACTACAGTACCTGAAAGGGTAGGACATTTAACAAACTTCATGTAATTTTTTTCACAAAATGACAGCTAGCATTTTATTTTTGTTATTCCTTCAGATATGAAATAGGTTGGAAATAGGTTGCAGCTCAAATGCATGTATGGCATTGCCATGGCTCTTTAATCACACACATGTCAACAGAGTGACTCTGAGTGCTATAAAATCTTAAGCGCCTGAAATTTGGGCATATCGTGATAGGAATGTGTTGTTTCTAAGAAGCTCTTGTATGGCCTGTCCGGTGATTCCTGCAAGGGTGAATATAAAAATGGCAAAAACTTGTTCTTCAGTGTCTTACCAAGCACATCAAACAAAAAAATATTTCAGATTTGGAGAGGTTCTGTTGGGATTTCTGAGGATGTTACTGAAATTCAGCTAGTAGTCAACAAGCAGTTTCATTGCTGTGGAGGATGGAAAACTGAACTGACACCTCTCTATGTTTCTGTCCTACGCATTTCCCTCATGTTTGGTGGTACGCAAATAACAAAAAGGATTCAAAGCAGAGGGTGAGTGACATATCCTGCTTTCCTGCAGCTGGATCATCTCATGAATGCAAAAAAAAAAAAAAAAATCTTCAGCAGTGCTATTAAGCATTTTCCCTCTCAGTAAACAGACTTTCTGGTTTATAGCAAGAGAGATTCAAGATTCATGAGCTTCACTGCTACAATCACTTTATTTAGGGGAAAAAAATAGTTTCAGTAGTGCAAGCTACTCTGGCAATATAAAACCCAAAACAATTGCATGTTGAAACTAAAAGATCTGTTTTTCAAAACACCTGGAGAGAATTTCTGGGTCTCAGTGAAGCCAGATTATTCTCTGCAGCCTCTAGGTCAGTGCTCTCTACGTTTCCTTGGCATAGTAAACTCATCAGAATTCATTATCTTGCTTCTCCAGTGTCAGCTCTCTTCTGTCTTGGGCTGTTTAGATTCTGCTTCCAGTACATGGGGTGGAGGAGGTGCTTTTGCAGTGGAAGATAGGCTTCCCCACTCATGGATGTGTTCTGGAAGGATGTGCTAACCATGTTGGTCAAATGTGCTGGTTCTTCCCAGTTCCATAATCTTAACGAATATATTAAGCATGAGATCAAAAGCCTGTGCTGGGTTTCTTGTTTCAGTCACTTGTGCTTTTACTGGTGTTGTCAGCAAGTCAGAAATCTTCTTGCACGGAAAAAGTTGTCTTTATCCATAAGAAAACCGCACCTAAATTCTATAGAAACTCTTGGGACTCTAGGAGGTAACAAGGCTCTGGATTATAAATAAATAAAGGTCCAAATAAGGTAATAGGTGGAACTAAATTCTCTTTAATTTAAAAGTGAACTAGTATCTGTAAATCTCTAAAATACGAAGTCTTACTGAGGAAGTACTAATATTAAGAACATGAATGTGACCTTATGAGATAATAAACTAATTTTCGTAAGTTTTAGAATAAAAATGTAGTCTTAATTTGTAAGACTCTGGTAGGCAAAAATTTGGAATAATGAAATAATTCCAATAATTCCAATACCACAAGGTGGGGGAGGAATTGCTTACAAAAAAGGACTTGCAGCTTGAAGTCCCTGAGGAAATCATTATTACTTGGAAAACAGTGTATACAGCTTTAAATGCTCTAAAACCCGCAGAAACTATCTTACAATCATGGGCTGCCCCTCCTTTGTTCTCACAAAGGCAGGAACAGACCGAGCTGCAGTCTTTTGAAACATTTAGTCCTGCGTACAATGAAACCCCTAACTCAACGCAGGGAATGCGGGGGATAGATCCGCCAGAATCTGATGATCCTTTTGATCCCGGAGAAATAGACATCGAGGACAGACCTGATTTATACCCACCGCTAACTCCGATGAAGGTTAGGGCAACCCCCGCCCCCACAGCAGATGAAATTTTACAGGCACAATGACAAAAATCAATATCGC
>Ga0065711_1034365_pt1 | contig 23905 bp, 10 predicted proteins | sample Hoacrofraction12_FD_59098 | JGI IMG/M metagenome (GOLD analysis project Ga0065711, IMG submission 59098) | Hoatzin crop microbial communities from Cojedes, Venezuela - Epithelial fraction 12 v2 (version 2) | ecosystem: Host-associated > Birds > Digestive system > Esophagus > Crop | place...
GCTGTAGGTGACCCTGCTTCGGCAGGGGGGTTGGACTAGATGACCCACAGAGGTCCCTTCCAACCCCTACCATTCTGTGATTCTGTAACTTTTTTTGTGCCCAAGAGGAGTGTTTTTAATACTGTTTTTGTTTAAGCTACTTGTTTTGCCTATGGAAATGCTGATGTATTGACATCTCCACTCCCTTCAAATTTGCTGTTTGATTTCAAGAGAAATGCTGCTTTTTAGCCTAATTTTATTTCAGTAATGTTTATAAGTGTTTCATTCCTGCTGTTTCAAGGAACACCACCACAAATCTGGTTTTTCAGTTGAAGGTTTTGCAGCTTCTCATTTCTACAAGTAACTTCCTCGAAATTTTTTTCATGCCTAGAACTAAGGATGGGGTATTTCCTCCTTTCCACCCACTCCCAACCTCTCAGCTGTTTTTTTTGCCTTTTTTTTTTTCCTATTTGACAACATTAAATATTTAAAGTCAGGTGCATATATCTTATGTACTATTCAGAGGGAAGAAACAGGAGGAAGCAAGGGGAGAACTTAATTTTCCTGGTATTTTTTTTAATATATTGTGCTTGCTAGCAGAAACCAGATTTTACTAACAATAAATTCCAGGATTTCAGTAGATACTGCTGTCAGTAGTAGAAGTAGAGGTTTTTCTCTTGTAAATGAAATAGCTGTTGGAGACATCCACAATGAAATCATGTACCATCTCCAATCATTATGCATACGTTAGGGAGTCATGAGAATCTGTGCCCCAGTACCAGTACTTGGGGTTCATCCACTGATGAGCTCCATGTGAATGCTAAAGGGAAAGATTGAAACAAGAGTATTTCACAGAGAAGCAAAGTAATATTTAGGAGATAAAATATCATTCAAAATGTGGAAAAAAATGGAAAGTCTCCCTTTAATATGTCTTCTGGGAGCAGCAGCATAATAGTAATAATGTTGATGTGGTCCTTAAGGAAAGGCAAACAACGTCCCATCCTTTTTCGAGCTCTGTGTTGCCTCAGATGGCTTGATATGCCTGCTAGTAACATCCTTTGCCTGTAGCTCCGTCACTCTTCCTCTTGAGCAAAAGCTGCGTAAACAAAACATTGAAAAATTAAACACATGCATCATCATTTTCCTGTCATCTATGTTATTTGGCTGTAACTTCTTCTTACACCATCACTTCCTAGTTTACTTCATGAAATACCTGTGTTGTAGCATCGCGTACTTGGTGCCCTGGCTTCTCGTGGGGGAGGTGATACAAACTTTCTGTATGTTTTTCTGATTAACTGTAGACTTCTCCACCCATTGTCCTGAACACAGACTCAGTTTAGAGGTCTGGCTAGACAAGCTACTCCTAATGAGAGAGCCCATTAGTTTCAGTTTGCTTCTGAAGAAGTTTGGTATCCTTTGGAATGAAATACTGAAAAGATTTCCTACTCATAGACATGTTGCAGCACTAAGTTATCTAACCTGATGCCGTACTTTGAAGCAGGATGGAATATACCTAAATAATTCCCTGGCAAATATGTGTTTATTAGAAGTCTGTTCTTTAAATTCTCAAGCAAGTGGACTCCACAAACTTAGTTATTCTTTAGTAAGATTGGTTACTGTGACTTTTTTGTGATTTTTGGTAGTTGAGGTTAATTTAATTTAGTTGTTATCTTACTCTTAGTGGACAGAAAGAACAATTTGCCGGTGGCTTTCTTTGACAAGGCAGCAGGCTGAATGGAAAGGGAGACAGAAGTAAACATGTGAAAAGATTCCGCCACCCCTCCATGAAACCAGCATAGAATAAAAGGGAATGTTATTCAAATTAAGCATCCCACATGCAGTTTTGCCATCTGTGGCACCATATTTGGTCTTTATATAATGTTCACAGAAGAAGACTAGCTATGACTATATTGAAAATATTATACCTTAAGCATTTCCCATAAGGTGATGCATCAAGGTGTTACTAATGTGCCTTCCAAAGCCTGTGACAGAGACGAGCCATGCAAAGCCTGGAATAATTCAGCAGTAGACCACAAAAGAATATAAGAAATGCTTTGCAGTATCACACAGAAGTCAAGGAAGCCAGCTTTCTTAGGCAAGATGATGTCATTCTGCTTTGGGATATCATGAGAAAGGGCTCTTAGACTTGTTCTGTGTTTCCTTCAATGTTGATAAATGTTAACGTACAAGAAGGGATTCCCTGCTTAGGACATGACACATCTTAAAGCAAGGGTACTCCAGACACTTCAGTAGATGTTCTCGTCCCTAACCATTTCCTCCATGGTATGCAAAGGATAATGCAAGGTATCTCCACTGAAACTTTGTGGCTCCGCTGCAGTCAGAACAGGAGGAAATACCTTCCAGTGACAGCCAGTCATAGCATGTGGAAAAAATGGGGTGACAAGTACTTTCAGCTTGAAGATTCTTAGGAAGTTTTGCTATAATCTGATTTTTAGTAAGACTTCTAATGCAGTCCCATGTGACATTGTTCACACTAGGTCAGAATCCACCTTCACCTACCCATAATCCCCAGTAGGCTGTAAGTAGAGTGCAAAAACGACACAAACATGGCAATTTCCCCTTTTGCTCCCCTCACCATGACAAGCTGTTACTCAAGGAGTACCAGAACTAGAAGGTAATATATTGGCCTTTAGTAGCCTGGATAGAATTTTTTCTTTGAATTTGTCTAGTTACTTTTCAACTTTTGTATGTTTTTATAATCCACGCATCCTAAAGCAGTGAATTTTACAGTTTTTCATACACATTGTGTGAAAAAGTCCATCATGTTGAGATTAGAGAATATAAGATACAGTAGGTGTGGGCTGGATGGAAATTATAACAGTGTGGATGCTCAGTTAACTGCAAAATTATTCTTAGAGGGTAGCTATCAACACTTCACTATCGTACAAAGAAATACCAAGTGGCATTCTGTGGTGGTATGTCCTAGGTCAATTAATCATAAAAATAGCCATTAATAATATGGGAGGGATAACAAAGAGCCTTTTTATAATCAACTGTGTCATTCAAAGTCTCCAAAGGGAGAAACTCAGAAGTATTTGCAAGAACTGTAGAAGATCATGAGAAATTGGATATGTGGCTTGAAATCGGTAAAATGAAATTCAACAAGGAAAGGCACCCACTACTGCACTTTGGGAAGGAAAAAATCATATGCACAAATACAAAATGTCATGCGGAACTGTGCCAAAAGGCTTACTGAAGTCAAAATCCATCATGTTTTTCATTTTCTTTCTATCAACTCAGCTTCCTCCCTGACAGTGAAAGAAGTCACACTGATCTGCACTGAGCAAATCTTTTTTGACTCTTCTTATTACCTTAGTCTCCTCTAGTTGCTCTCAGACTTTTCGATCAGTTAATAATTCATCCTAGTATTTTCGGGGGGATGAAAGGAAGACCCTCTCTTCCTTCTCCCTGTGTAACAGAAGACAGGTGCTCCGTGTGCCCAGATCCAGTGCTCTCAGACATTGCCATCAACTCACAAGATTTCTGGGATTTTCATTAATCATCATTATGAAAGCCTCACTTTAACTAATAAATTGTGAGGTGAAAAAGTAGTCTTCATCAATATGCTATAGCATATGGATTTTGGGGAAAAAGTTAACTGGCACCAAAGACCATTAATTTTACCCAAGAGAAATATTTAAGCAGCTTATCATCTACAATTTTAAGAAGCCATAAACAGTTGCCTCCATGAGCAAACAGTTGGCTTCCAAAAGTGCCTACCACATTAATCTGTTTTGCTGATATAAAATTTCAGTTGCACGAATATTTGGATGATTTGCATATGCTTTGCTCAGTCCTATGAAAGCACTGCTAAGCATGTCTAATAAGTGAAATCCAAAAACATAGTGATTCATTTGGAATATAAGAGACTGAATTCTTTTAGATGCAGAGAGTCTCTAATTACTCCCTAGTCACAAATTCATCCTCATTTCGGATCTCAAATGTAAATGTGTGCAGTCTTTATGGAGCAAATTTGTGAGTGGAAAAATACTCAGATTTGTGTCACTGTACTGGGCAAAATATAATCAGAAAGAATCAGCAGTACAAAAAAAAGATACTGGCCAGGCAGCTTCCCAGACCACGACACTTGTCGACAGCTGGTGTGCATGTGGGCATGTCTTCACTGCAGGGTGAATCACAGAGTGTGACTGTGCATGCTACCTTAATCCACAAGTGGTCAATGGGATCCCTTTTAGACAAAGACAATATTTCTTCTTAATTATTTTATAACACTTGAGCGTTTGGATAGACAAGGATTACATGTGTTGAAGTAATGATGTAGTGCCTTCCAGGAGAAAAAGTCTCCCTATGAAGGTCTGGCTTACAACACCACTCCTAAGATGCAGGGCACAGTGGGTTAGAGACTGTATTTGTCTAGTACAAATCCTTCAGCAGCATATCTCCTGCTTTTGAGTATTTTTTTTCAAAAAAGGGTTGTGAGTCATTTTTCCCCCAATCTATTCAAGATGATCTGCATCAGGGCATTCAAATACCATCATTAGAAAATAAAGCACCAACCAAGTGAAGCTGATCAAGGATGCTTTACTGCAAAATAGTTCAGACTGAGCGTAGAAACTTAGGAATTGATTCCACTCTTTGCTGATAGTAATCCCTAGCCTTGTGTCTGCAGAAGATGTATAGGATCTTACCCTGTCATGGCATTAACACAGATACAAGCGGACTGCTGTGAGAGCCAGGTTAGGCACAGTTTTATTTAAGGCTTGTGCTTATGTGGTCAGACTTGGTCCTAGGCCTCTAAATTCAAGTTTAGGTACTTAAATAAAATAGCCCATTTATTTGTTTTACAACTGTATAATTCATACAGTAGACAAATAGATATACATAAAAATATGAATAAAAATATTATAGCCCTCAGTCTTCTGTTCCTCTCCTTTTGCTGAATGCAGGATACTACACATCATGTTTTAAATAGACCTGACAGTGATATAAATATGATTATCCATTTTAATCCTGCTATTTAAAATGGAAATAACACAGAGTTAGCTTGTCACATTAAATCTGAATCTACACATACAGTCTTACTCAGACCTATATCCAAAATACATGAGAAAAAAAGTGTGGCTACTCTTGACGTTAGCATATAGATCAAACTTCTTTACAGAGCTGAGACATCATGCAGATCTAATACGGTTTTCTTAGTATAATTTAGGGCCAGGAAACAAGTAGGGAATAGGATTCAGTGATCTCTCATTTGGGCTGTAGAACTCGCTTACATATTCATTTTATTCAGAGAAGCTTGTCTGATCTTTTTTAATGTACTCTGCTTTCATTATGTCAGCCCCGGTATCTGCAGCTGACTGTGAAAAGATTGACATTTGCTTTTTTAACTTTATTCACAAGTGTTTCCTGCCAGCCAAATATAAGTTGTGTGAACTGTTAACTTAGTTTGCATATCAGTTGCCTTATTATCACCAAACATTTGTTTTGAGAGAATTTTGGTTGCAATATTTTTTTACACATTTTCAGTAATTTCAGCAGTGTTAATTACTATGACTGGGTATAGGCTTCTACAAAATGCATGTTTGTGATCACACATAAACAAGTATCAGCCTACACAATTTGGCAAATAATTCAACGTGCTATCACAGAAAAGAGTTGTAAGATTTTTTTTTTACTGTACTTGAGCATATACTAAATTTCTTGTTATTTCATTTACTCTACCATAGAGTTTATTTTGACTTGTTATAGGTCTTCAGTAGGTAATGGTTACCAGTGCATAGCAGTGGAGCATTCAGAACTATAAATACTTGAAAACTGGTGAATCACCTTCCACTTCTTATGAGTCATAAGCATCTTAGTGGGTTTTGCAATTTAACAAGTTTTGGATTTGTATAATCATAACTAAAAATGAACTTGTTGTCTGTTTACAACCTCAAAACCAGCATTTTTTTCACCAGGAAATCTTGCTGTTATAGAGGAGTTTTAGACCTTTCTTTTCAAGTATTTGCTGAAACTTCAGCATTTATCTGAGCTTTTTTTTTCCATCAAGAAATGGGGAACAAACAATTCAGCAGAGAAATTTGAGGTGCTGATGTGCTGTCATAGGCTTTCTTAAGATATCCTCAAAAATAAATTAAATTTTAGTTAGAAGTACTGTGTACCTAAACAGTTGGACGGACTGCTGTTGAAGTGTCTGCTTGCTTAAACGATTCAAAAAACTTTTTTGGTCTTGATGAAAGATGGTGCCTCCTGAGAGGCTTTTCTGGTGGGGATTGGCTCCCAGCTGAACAACTGTGATCTGCCAGTGGGCCCTGGAATGCTTCTGCATTTGCCTCCTGACCAGCAAAGCCACAGACCCATGTCTTTCCAAACACACATGCTGCCTTTCATGAGACCACAGCTTTGTAATTTATTACCAGGTAGGGAGCATGGTTTTGATTGTTGTGCTTGGCTTTTCATGAACTTGACTGAGTGTAGTATCCCATTTCAGCTGAGCTTGGCGTGCCTCGTCTGAATGTGTGCCGTAAGCAGACGTGTTTTGTTGGGTTGGTCATACAAGAGACAGGTCACGCATTTGAACAAATTAGAGGTGTCCTTAGCTTTAAAATGGAAGTAGGCATTTCTCTCCCCATAACTGTGCAAGTTAATCATGTCTAATTGAGAACCCTTCCAAGTCTGTATTTCCTAGATTTATTAGTGTTGTCAGTGTACTTCATATCAGCTTTGGAAATGATTATATGATTCCCAGCAATTCTGGTATGTCATAGTCTTCCTGTCAATAAGGACAAAATTTGTTGCTTATTTTTTCCAGTGAACAAAGTCGGTCCATTCCATAATCACAAGAAATGTCACCAAAAATTGTAATCGTAAAGTCTTTGGGGCTGAAACTGCAGGGAGTGCCCAGAAGCTGAAGCATTCGAGTTCCTTATTGCTACTGTACTAAATAAATAGCAATGATGAATGCTTGGGAAACCTGACATCAGCTCAGGGAAAAGCATGACTGCACATGGATTTGCTTTAATTTTTTCCAAACTGTCTCTGAATAAAAAAAGAATTTAAATATATTAGGAAGCATTATTCTCTTCTGTAAAAAAGGATATGCAACCCTCAGATCTGCTGTAATTGTGTCTGTGGTTGGCTGCTCTCAGTTAAAACTGGGAGTTCCTCACCAACCCACCTAGATTTGCCCAGATATGTCCACACTGCTTATTCTCAGTGTGTGCAGGCACAAGTGCATACACAGGTCTTTTTGGAGCGTTTAGTCCAAACTGTCCTCTCTTATTGGGATTTGCTTTGGTTTGAGCTTTACAACCAAAAACTATTATTTTTTTTCCCCATATTTTGCTCTGTGTGAGAGTCATTTATGAACCTCTTTCCCTCTAAGACAAACATTCATCCTGTACCCTGTCTGTGGTTGTTTAATCTTGACCACCAATCCAGAATTGAAAAAAATAAGGGAAATTCCCTGGTATGTCAAATTATATGTGCAACATCTGTTGCTGACCGTGTAATTCATACCAAACTGCACACGAAGCATCTATTGCAGAAGCCTCCGTCTTCTTACAGACCCCTCAGATAACTTTTCATCCCTCATAGCCATAAACAATGTCTCTTGATTAAGTGTATGTGTGGCAACATGTGTTTGCAAGATGGATTCATTAATCATAGTGGAAAATACTTGGCATCTTGTAGCGGTTTTGACCGTGCAGCAGTTGCAGTTTTAGAGCATTTGGACCCCACGAGCACAATGTGAAATGTTAATAACATCAGTGCGGGTCTATTTTAAACATGGCTCTGAAATAAATTCTATTATCGAAGCTGTGGAAACTGTCACAATGAGTATATTTCCTCATTTAAAGTAATAAAGAATGCTTAAGCGGGCCCCAGAGCTGCTTTCCGTGTTCTGCAGCGTTGATGGTGCATGTCTGCGGTGTGGAAGCCCAGCTCGGCAGGGTGCGGGGTCGGCAGGTTTTGAAGCCTGTCCTAAAATCTGCTGGTGAACCTGATGCTGTGGGAGAAGCGCTTGCCGGACAAGACGTTTCTTCCCTGGGTCACTTTGTACTTCGTTTAATATGTTGCTTCTAGATGCTCGCTATGCAGCGGTGTGCATCGTCTCCCAGAATTAAGGCTGTTACCCCAGATTTCACTTGTGTTGCTTGTTTTATCTTTTGCTCGAGAGAGGTGTGAAAGGGGGATTTCAGTCTCCAGTAAATAGCAACGTGGAAAACAGTTATGTGATTCTGACTTTAACTTACTTGAAGTGCTACATTTCAGGCTTCATAAAATTGTTTTATCCTTCTCATAAGAAAGTGTATGTAATTAGTAATTATAGTAGTTACTAATGGGAGTCGTACATTAGGTGTCATGACCTAACATACATATTAGCCTGTTTTAACGAGTCAGACTAGCAAAGAAAAGACAGTTTAATGTTAAAACTTTTCAGGAAACTCTTCATTGTGGTCTTCTCTAGCAAATAAGTATTCAGATCTTGTGGTTGCTTTTAGTGAAGTTGATTTATGCTCAGGTATTAAATACAAATTCACAATGTGTGTCAGTGAACATATATCAGTGTTACCATACCTTGTCTGAGCAAAGGTTTCTGACAGATGGATTGATTTTATCTGACTATTCTTATTACATTATCTATCCAAAATCACAACTAAATGTTTTTTTTCTATGTTTGGACAAAAAAGAAAGTAAAAATAAATTTTAGATTAATAAAAAAAATCTATGCTAAAAAGCTATTAATCTTAAAGTTTAAACCCTTTAAGCTTAAATTCAGAAAGATGTTGAAATTAAGAAACAGTCAAAATGCAAAAGCAAAGGACTGTAATTTGTTTCAGCATTTTGACATTTAAAAATTACATATTCTAAGAACATTATTATAGAAATTTGGTGCAAATTTGTAAGCCGTTCAATCAATGGACAATTATTTATGCCCTGAAAAAAATAATTGAACTTCATGTAGTTATCATCATATTAATTATTTTTATATAGCTAATGTGCAGTGCTTGTTTTGTTATTAAATTGTTGCACAAGAAGTTAACTGCAGTAGTAACTTTGAAATCTACCATGCTAATGGTATTAAACTTGAATTTACCAGTTGCACGTTTTTCCTATCTATATGGTCACATTTGTTCTGTAGGAGGAAATCCAGGCATAAAACTAATACAAAGTACTGCTTTGATGGTTTCCTAGTTTTTTTCAGTGGTTTCAAATAAGGATGCTGATGCTATGCTGACATGTTTTTTCAAAGAAGTTATGTTATGTAATCATAACTATGAACACAATTATGAACATATCATAGCTGATAAATAGTACAAAACCAACTCTCGTGATTTTATTTCTGATGTTCATGTTTACTAGGAGGACATATTACATGGTCTGAATTTTTCAGTGCTTTACCAAGAAAGTCAAGTGCCACTTTTTGATTTTCCAGGGCTTAGTTATTGAACGGCTCGGACGCCGGCCTCTTCTCATCGGAGGTTTTGGGCTGATGATTATCTTCTTTGCCGCACTTACTGTCTCTCTGACTTTACAGGTAACACTACGGTCACTACAGATTTTTACTCTCTTTCTTGCCTATGTTAAACACCAGGTGCTCAATACATTTTGGCATCGGCATTCCTGCATAAGCCAATCCTTTTAATCAGTTTGACATAAAGATTCAAATGTCTGTCTTTTGCTTAGCCGTAGCAGCTTTACATTAAAAAGCCATAGGGGCTTTGTCAAGTTCTGTTTCTTTAACTCAAAGATTCATGCACGTCAGGAGCTGTTATGAAGACAGTTTTACCCATAGTTGGGTAAATAGTTCACCCATATTCCATGTTACTATCTTTGTTTGTAATGCAGTTTTTGTGAGATTTCTTTCATCTTTTGCAAGTCATCCTTATTCTCAGTTTTGGATTGTTTTTTCCAGTAGTGAAAAAATTCCATGTTTTATGTTTCTTTCAAGTTACATTTCTGATATTTTTATTGAAAATATAAAGACTTAGTCTTTGCAGAACATCTGCACTTAAGTTCTCAGATCTTATTAGCAGTCAGTTCCCCAGCTATTTCAAATGGTCAGAGGATCATTAAACCATTCTAAATACTGACCCTAAGTAATTTTTCCTTCTTTAGCTTCCATTTTCATAATGATGCAATTTCTTTCTGTTCCTGAGAGCTTTTAAGAAGTAAAGCTGGCAGTCTGCAATGGCATGGTTTGGGGTGGACTTTCATCAAGCTGGTTTTTTGCTGTCATTGATTGCTGTGTCTTGCCATTAATATGACTTTCAAATCTTTTTTCTTGGTTGAAAAGGGTCAGTAATTCAGTTTACCTAGCAGGTGTATGCAACACTATTGTGAAGTTTCATATGACTTAGCTGTATGTACAACACGATAAAGTTTTACTTCACATACCCATCATGACAACTGTGAGACAGCTCTCCAAAAGAGAGATGTTACTGCACCTTTTGTATGCTGACTGAAAAATTCTCGTCCAAATCTTGCAAAACCTAGTTTGATGAGTAAGGACCTTCAGCTGCTGGAAATCTGTGAAGTTGGAGTGCCTTTCAGCTGTACATCCTTTCAGAAGTGTCTGAATCTGTTAAATATTAGAGATTAGGTGTTGCTTTGGACAAAGTACCAGGGCACAAATAGGCTTGATCTCAGAGGAATTTGTATCTACTCCGTGTTTGCACCTTCCCTCTCTCGATGCCTTTAGAGACCTTGGATCTGTGTTCAGACGAGAACTCCAAAATGTGTAATTTTGATGCCTAGGAGACCATGTTTTCCACATAACTAAAGGACCAACCCAGACTGAAAGAGAAAAAAACATTGGAAAATGTTGGTCTTTATTTAACACTGAAATAAATACTTACCTATTTTAGCAAGTATATTTTTACAGTGCCACTCAAGGTGATAGTTTCGATACTACAGTTACACGTATCTTAATCAACTTTTCAGAAATAGTAAAATTCTAATTACAATGGCATTCATACTTTGCTGATGGGAAAAAAAACACTGATGAAGAAAGAACAGAATGGCAAACCATGGGTTTTTCCCATCTATTAGTATTATTTCCAAGAATTCACACACATGGTTAAGAAACAGTGTCCTGAAAACTCAGTAGAAATTGCTCATTGTATTTCAAGTTCCTATCATTTCAAGGTCTGAATAAAGAAAAATCTGCTTAGAAGTAGAAAAAGGATTGCTTTGTGAGGAAAATAGGTGATTCCATTAACAATTTATTTAAAGAACAATTTATAGTCTGTTTTGTTTTCCACTGTACCTTTTGTTTGTATACATGGCCCTCCTTGTCTGCAAAATCAGATTGTGGCTAAAAAAACCTGGACTGTGGCTTTCACATGCTTTGCTAAGGTTCAGATACAGTTGTCCTACCGAAAAGCAGCCTGTCGTGTCTAGATTTCAGCTCAGCCTTTAACTGGTGAACTTTGAAGCTCTATGAGCCATCATAGTTGCTCTTTTTAAACATCACTGAAATACCTGAGCAGCATAGAGGCACCGAATCTGTTTAATGGAAAGAAAAACTCTTTTCCAGGTTGACTTGAAATTCAGCGCAAGAAGTTGTAAACTTTCAGAGTTGTGACTTCTGTGGTGCAAGAGGTTGTCTAGTGTTTCTTTACAGGGATTCCACAGAGACCAAGACCTTTAAAAGAAATCATCTAATAAGGTTCTACAGAAATACTGTGATTTTCTAAAGTAATCCTAGACTGATTCTGAAATAGATAAAGAATCATGGAAAACACTATCTATTATTTGTGATTTTTTTTTAAATATTGGTGATACCTACAATATACTGAACGTGAATGTCTTTTATCTACCCAGAAAACTGTGCATTGGCTTCCTTACTTCAGTATATTTTGCATCCTTGCAATCATTGCATCGTTCTGCACTGGACCAGGTATGTCTATATTTTTTCATGTGTCTTTGTACATCAAAGCACAGATATTTTTGCACTGGCACTGTGTTAACAAATTGCTTGTAGGGAGCTTCACTTTACCCATATCTGAAAACCACAAGGGGTCTAAGACAATAAAAGGTGATAACAATACAAACTGATAGCAACATTCTTGATTAAAACCTGTGTACACATGCATTCCCACTTAGCTGTCAGCATAATTGAGAACTAGTGTCTAAATTGCAATCAGTACCAAATTAAAATGTTGGCTGTTATTGTAGGATCGCTACAATTTTGTAAATCTATGAAAAACACTCAGACTGGAAGCTAAATGTTTATTTATTTATCACCGCTTGTGTTAACAGTTCAATGCCAGTAGAATGCAAATGGGTCACTGGTGGAGGAAGTGGACAGTTGTGTGTGGTTCCTTTTCTCTTCCTTTCCAAAGATATAGAAGTGCTGTGCAAGAGGGTTTGTGCTTACTTGTGATAGGAATATAGTGGTGATGCCATGAAAAGCTGGAGTTGAAGACTCAATAGTCAGAGGGATATTAAGCAGGTATTCTTTATTGCGGCGCCGGGCACACGGGGGATCTCTCCTCCAAATGTGCGTGCCAAATACCCTCTCATTTCAGGTTAAATACAATCACAGTATACATATTCATTATATTTCTGAGAAATGCTTAGCATATTAATTAATTTTTCCAAGAACTGATTAGCATATGTTAATGTCTTTCACACATGTCTGTTAGCATCCTCGAGTGGTCTTTGGGGCTCTAAGATGAAGGCTTATACTCCTCATCACAGTGTCCGCTGGTTGACCTTTGTTTCTGCGCAAACTCAGTTCTAAGATCAGTTTACCGTATCCTTCCAGGTTGTTGCTGTGGTCTCATTGCCCTCTTGGTCCCTCTTTATCTCTGTAGCTTGGTGCATCTGCCCTCCCAAGGCTGAGCTGTCTGGGGTAGAATTATTTAGGAGCCTCTCTATCTTAGAGCTTTCCTGTGTTCTCAAAATAGCAAGTCCAGTTTGTCTAAGTAGTATTATTGAGGAGCATCTTTATCTTAAAGCTTTCCTGTCTTCTCAAAACAGCAAGGATCTACTTTAGTTTAATTACAGTCACTCTGTTAAGTGAAAATTTTACATTTACGAGTATCAGATGAAAAGGTAAATGACCTGATGGCAGAGCTGCTTCTTGTCTGGCAGTTCTCTACTGATCGCATGCATTTCAAATCTGATGTCCTCAGGTAACTGTTTTTGAGTTTATCAGAGCTATTTCCCTAGCCTGGTTTTGATTATTTAGAGATGGATACAGCTTTATAAGCAATCCAGTATTCACAAGCTGTAATTTTTGTATTTAATTTTCTTGACCAAAGAACAAATTTAAGGTATAAAAATGTAATAGAGCAAGTCCTTTCTTTGAAGTGTAGAATGAAACGAGCAGAGCAAGAGTTAGGTCTCAGCAAGGGCAATTCTGACTGGATAGAAGAGAAAAAATTTTACACTAAGAGTGGTTAAGCACTGGAAGATGTTGATCAAAGAGGCCATGAAATCTCCATTCTTGGAGCTATTCAAAACTCAGCTGGACGAGTTCACAAGCAACTGGCCCTGCTTTGACCAGAGGCTGAACTGCAGAAGTCCTTTCCAACCTGGGATTCTAATTGCATCAAATCTTTGGAAAAAACACATTTTAATAGATATGCATAATGTGCAGATACTTGCCTGAGTGCAGTATTTCTCTAAACAGTGTTGCTATAGCCTTCAGATACTTGATCAGAATCGGATCCTACAGTTATCAAATAATGAAATGTTAACAAAAATTATTTGCAGATAGATAAAGAGGAGTTTAATCCAAATTCAATTCACATTCAGAATAACATGTCAAAACAGCACTTAAATTTTCAGAGATTCTCTCACAAACTTCTTCACAAAAAAGCGAAAAATCAGCTGCTTTTTTAGGAGTTTTTTCACAGGTGTTCAGCTGTGAACCTAAAAGTAAGACTTCTGTTCCCCTGAGTTCTCAGGTTTTTCATGCACCATTTATTGCCTATTTTTTTCTTTCTAAAGAGTTTGACATTAATCAACTGTTTATACATCTTCACCACTGAAGTGAACTAATTAATTGACGGTGGTTTATCTGGGGAAAGAAAGAGTTGCTGATGTCTTGTGTGACTAGTGAAACATTGCTGTAATTCTGTTAATCCTCTTTTGGAAAAGCTCAGAAAAATTATGCTGCTTTGGAGAAGAATGAGGAGAAGATCAGAATATTCCTTTTCCCCTTGCTTCTGGGAAAACAGTTTGTCACTAATCTCTGTGCTTATTCCTTTGGTAGCTGACTGAAAGACAGGAGGAGTCAAACAGACTTGACTAGGGTCATTAACGCACCTAATGTTGGGCTGTAGGTGGCCTGTTCTCCTTCCTCACCTCCAGCTCTTCTTGCAAGGCAAACAATACAAACAATCTTGCAATCCCTTTGTCGTTCTGTAAGGACAAATCTCAGGTTCAGCCAAGTCCCTAATATTGCAAACATGTTACTTAGACTGAGGGCTTTTTTTTTAAAGAAGAATTCTGTGGAATAGAACTGCTCTTGATTTTTGAATACCTAAGGAAAGTCAAATGTTGACTTGAAACTTCTTGAAAACTTCCCTTCCAGTATTTTAAATAGCTCAAACAATTTAAGTGCAGCTACTTGCAACATCTACCTTTTTTTTCCTAAAAAACTCTATTGAAACAAATTGTAATTTTTCCCATAGTACAGACATTCACCGCCGATTTTCAGAACTTGCAGATCAATATGTTCTGACATATTGTATTTTTGGCATATTAAAATTAACTCTTTACATTTCTCCCTCACCTCACCATTCTTCAGAATGGATTCTGGATTTCTTCACTTAGCTTCTTTCCCTTCACTGGTGCTATTCAGGATTTTACATTGTGCTTTGCACTCTCTTTGGAGCAAAGTGTCTGCAGATACATGCAACACATACACCTTTTGTTTGATATTACATACTTGCTTTCTGCAGAAATTCTTCATAATTAAATCGTATTTTATGTTTTTCACTGTGCTCATTGCTTTTAAGGCCAATGAACATTAATGCTGTACCAGTAGCTACCTAGTTGGCCTCTCCACCTCTCCTGTGTATGTTGAAACATTTGTAATACCTGATGGTAGTGGGAATATGTCAGTAACATTGAACATTGCCTTGCTTTTTATGATAATTTTGATAATTGATACTTCAGCTGTTGAGAAGTTGCAAAGAATCATATTCTGGCTCCTCTGTAAATCAAAAGCGATATTTTAGCTGGCTTTAATGGGGACAGATTTCTCTTCAGTGAAACTTCTCTATTCTGTTTAGTGGGGCTTAGGAGGTCTGAACTACTTTGCTACCTCTTAGCTGGGAGCAGTTCGCTTTCAGAACATGAAAGCAACTTCCATTATTAGCCATGTTTTCAGACGGATGAATGAGAGGAGAGCATATGTATTTTTTTCTGAACCAAGAGTTACCAAAAAGTGAGACATCCACTTTGCATCTGCTGCTGTTTTCTATCACAAGGCGCAACTTCAATATTTGAGTGCAATTACTATGTCAGGTTTTGCCACCCCCTCCCCCAGGTACAGGAAAAACATCAGTAAGCTGGGGCAAGTTCATTTGAGAGTCACCAAGTCAGGGACAGGAGGCCTGTGAGAGGGGGCTGGGTGAGCTGAACCTGGAGAAGTGGCAGCTCTGGGGCACCTTAGAGCAGCCCCGAGTACATATGGGGAGGGCGTTGCGGTGATGGAGCCAGGCTTTTGGTGTGGTGTGGTGGGAACGCTCCAGAGACAAAAGGCGTAGGTTGAAACAAGGAAGATGCAGAGTGACTATAAGGAAAAAAATTTTGCTTATACACAGTAGAGCAGGCTACCAAGGATTTTGAGTCATCAATTACTACACAATGATCAGAACTGAATGGTTTGTACTTCTGCTTTTTTATTTCAGAACTCTAATCCAATGGGAAATCTGTTTTTCTGGATCTTCCTAGATAGGACAAGTATACTACGCACTAGCAATTATCAAATGTTTTAATGTCAACTTTGTTTTGTTCAACTATATACTGTGATAGTTATACTAAGATACCCTTCATGTGGCAGATGCAGTATACCATACATATACTAGGGAACTAAATTTTTTCTCAGGGAAGTGTGCAATGCCAGTGGAGTATCATGGTACACAAAACCATAATTTATTGTAATGGGAAAGTTACTGCTGAAAATTAACCTTATCTTTCATTTCCTACTAAAGTTAGAGTTTTAGCAAGAGGAAGTAAGTAGAAAAGAACACATTTTTGAATGCATCTCCAGTGGAGCGGCTGTTAGTATCTAGAGAAAAGTATGAACAGGACAAGCAGGTGAGACATTTTTCCAGAACCAGTACACTTGTTTTTTTGACTTACAATCTTCCTGAGACATGGTGTGTAAGATTTTTGTGGTCTTTGTGGATTTGTTCATTCTTCATCTGGAACTGTGCAAAATTTTAACATCCTTTGGCAAAGAAAACTACCTGTCTACCACCTCTTATAAACACATCCTTTGTTTTGCTTTGTGTGATGCCCTTTAGATCTTGCATTGGAAGAAATGGAACAACTGACTCCCACCCTCCTGCTTCAAGTTTCTTCTGATCTTGTAGACTTTTACTTTACCACCCCAGATTTTTTCAGATTGAATGGCTAGTGCTTATTGCCTTCCTCTCAGTGATATTTTATTACACCCCTTTGGCAGGAAAATTTCACACTTCAGTATCTAGTATTCTTTCGTAGTGCTCTGATAGTTTAATGAGACAAGACTGAAGTTTAGGAATAAGTTTCCCACATTTCTGGTCAGTGAAAGGGGTTTTCCGCAAGAAAATTAATGCATATTCTTCATTATTAAGTTGCAAATTTTTAATTGTTTTAGTCTTTTGTAAAAGTGTGAGCATCGTTTGTTTGTACTGGTTAAACAGGTACTGTTGTCATGGTATTATTAACATTTAGTAGCTTATTTATTTCCTTCCATAGTTATTTAGAGCATTTCAGCATTATTCAGAGGAAGTCCCACATGGTTTGAAATTATTTTACAGATACAGATCTTCAACTAGGATTACTTGAGTTTACATTCATTGAGCTATTGGTACTTGGAAGGATTATCCCACCTGAAAATAGTAAATAATGTGGGGAACTGAGCTTATAAAAATACTGCTGTAACTTTCTAGAGCATAAAATTGCCTTTAAAAATACAATATTTTCTCTCTAGTTAGAACATCTGATACTTTCTTGATAGCTTAGATGTTGTGTGGTCTCCCACTTTCTGATGGCATATGGATGAGTCCCATCTGCTCCTTTACAGCTAGGATCAGCTGTTATGGTAAACTGTGGGGTTTCTTTATTTGTTTCATTTTTCTGAACATGGCTTTTCAGCTCACAGATGTTTTTCAGGCATATTGCAAGAGACTGAAACAGTAACGCTAACAACAGGTACGTTCAGGCATGCATGTAATTTGGTACTTCATCATTTTTATCGAAAGACAAGCAGCAGAAAGATTTCATGCATTTACTGAAAATTAAAGGGAGCTTTTTGTTCAAGATAGTCAAGCTATGGTCTGAAAGAAAAATACTCTTCAGAAATCACTTACTGTTGTATAGATTAGGGAGCCATGCTGTTCCAGACAGTTGCTTCATTGTGCCTATTTGTTTAATTAAACACCAGTGAAGGTATTTGGTTGCAGAGAAACATACTGCTTTCCAATATTACTTTCGATTATGGGAATATGTTAGTAAATAATTTTACAGTTTTGACTTCAAGAAAAAGGCAGAAGCTTCATGGAAATGTTCTTCTTGGTCACATATTTGACCTGAAATAAATACATGACACATTTCAACTGAAGAAACATTCAACAAAGAGTAAACAGAAAGGACTGATGGGATTGGTTCTGGCTCCTAAGGAGAGAACAAGTGAAAAAACAGTACAGAAAACATATCAAACAAAACTAGTGAGAGAACATTTTTTATATCTCCACAAATTATTTGTGCTGTTTGGGTTAGGTGTCATCAGCAAATGCATTGTTTTGGAATGGCTTTACTGAGTGGGTAAATCATGTGCAGCTCCTTGGAAATTTGGGTAGTGATAGGTGGGCTTAGGTACATGCAAAATGTCTTCCTTCTTTAACCTTGTCTTAAATGTTATTTAAAGAAAAAGGAAAAGTGAAAAGCAGTTATTCCCACTTTCACAATTAAACCTTCGTGGCTGCCTCTTTGTGGACACTGAACATAGAACTGTGCTTGCAGAATCGATGTCTCTTTTAGGGAAACCACACTAAAGCCTGATTTAAACATAAAAACTGTAGGTTCTGCTTATTTTTATCTGTTTACTTGAATTCCCAATTCACCCGCTGTACCTTTGCAACAGCTGCTGTGCAAACAGGTGATTTTGTATTTTGCTGGGTGAATTGAAAAATATCTATGTGCATGTGTGTGCACTGGGTGATGTGAGATAGTTTTATAAAGCTGCTGGAGGTTGAGCCCTTTTATCTACCAGCCAAATAGTTTAGGAAGCAAAACAAAATGAAAAACAACAAAAACCAACTGACCCAGAATGTGTCCAATCCCAGAACAGTTTACTTATTTGCCTGCAGGGATGTGACCCCACTTGTCATATATTCTGGGATGAGGAGCTTGCAGTCTTGTTTCTGATGTTGTTCCAATTTGTATAAAACAATGAAATGCTCGTTCTCTGAACCAGAGAATGGCTGTTCTGCCTGGTGTCAAGAGATTCACCCCAGGTGGTGGAACATGTGGGGAAAAAACCCAATCAACTGATGAATTGGGGATTACAGCAATGTTGGCATGACCTTCCAGATAACTTTCTCAATGTAAGTCAGCAAGACATAGATACAGTGAGACCCTGAGAACTTTGGAAACTTGGCATGAAGCATTTCCATGCATTATCTTTGTAAGAAGAAATTTATTAATATTTCTTCATAGAATTACAGAATGGTTTGGGTTGGAAGGGACCTTAAAGATCATCTTGTTCCAACCCCCCTGCCATGGGCAGGGACACCTCCCACTAGACCACGTTACTCAAAGACCCATCCAACCTGGCCTACGACACTTCCAGGGAGGGGGCAGCCACAACTTCTCTGGGCAACCTGTGCCAGGGCCTCACTACCCTCACAGTAAATAATTTCGTCCTAATATCTAATTTAAATCTACCCTCTTTCACTTTAAAACCATTATCCCTCATCCTATCACTACACTCCCTGATAGAGTCCCTCAGCATCTTTCCTGTAGGCCCCCTTTAAGTACTGGACGGCTGCTATAAGGTCTCCCCAGAGACCTCTTCCTTAGAAGAATATTCTGTTTAAGTGTAAGATTGTTCTGTCCAGTTTCAATAAATGGAGGAGGCAGTGCTGCAGAGACAGGAAAGGAAACCATGGTGGGGGAGGTTAGGTATGATGTCTTTCTAACTAAATGAAGGGGTGGGAGGAGGTGACTTTTAATAATATACCTGGCTTTGAAGTAAACCTTCCTTTATCACCTTCTTTCAGAAACTGGAAAAGTGTTGTCACTTTTGAATCAAACCTTTGAAAATTTGGTGACTCTGGAAACACTGTAGACTGGAGCGCTGAATTTATTTACCATTGGAAATAAGTGAAAATAACACAAGACCCTGCTGTCGCCATAAGACCTGTAGAAGGTGTTTGTGTAGCACAAGTGTGTTGCCCTTCCCTTGACCACTGTAGCTGGGAGAGAGGTCAGCCACACATGTGCACAGGCAGGCGGGCGGTAATGTTCCTTCTTCCGCAGAACATTCCTCAGGAGTTCCTTGGAGTCTTCTGAAAGGAAAAAAAAATGAGCTTTTATTACAACAAGCAGTAATGCAAGGGAAAATTCCAGAAATCTGAGGAGTTGCTTTTATATCCATTGCCTGACTAGGATAACTCAAGCCATCTTTGTGCAGGAGACTTGTGTTACTTGGCAGCACTTCAACTTTGACATTAGTGATTTAGTGGAAATATCACTTCATCTTTCACATTTTACCCATTTCTGATAATAGGACATGTATAACTGCAGGCAGTTGGAGGAAAAAAATCAGGCTAGAAACTCAGGAACAGGGTGAGGATTTAAGGCTGTCTGAAAATGCCAGTTAACTAAGGGCGAATAGAAGAATGATATCTGCAAGTGTCACATGGAAAACTTCTCCATAGCTGTTTTTACTTTATCTAAGTCATTTGAAAGATTGTTTTGTATTAACATTCTGTATCCACATTCTCTTACACATTTTCTTGGAGATTTAATGCTTCATATTGCCACACATTGTCTCTCTGTATTGTAATGTGAAAAATGCTCATTGTGTTGTCATGTGTCATGTCATCATTTTTGAAATGAAGACTTAGAGCTGAATGGTAGAGCATAAAACTGCTCAAAACTGCTCATGCAGCAGTTTGCCAGGAAGGCTGCAAAGAAGGGCTACTGTGAAGGTGAAGATAGATTTTTATGTTAAAAGATACAGAATAACTTTGTAGTGTCTCACAAAAAGGACTGAAAATAGGGTTTCTGTTTCTAAGTACATGGGCAGAAGGGAGAATAACACTGAGAAGAGAGAATAAGCTGCAGGTAAATGTTGCTGCAGAAAATCACAACAAAGACCCAAACCTAGGTGCTAGCTACCATGAATAAATTTAGAATAGAAATTGGAAGAAAACTCTTAGCCACTAGAGGAGCCGAGTTTCTTTATCAGCTTCTCGGTGGAAGCAGCAAAAGGAGAAACTAAACAAACAAGTTTTATACATTTCTAAAAGGACTGTATGAAATACTGCCTGAAACAGCCGAGGATTGGATTTGAACCAGATGATGCAATCTGATGCTGGGTTGCTTTGTCTCCAGGTCCCATATTCTTCCTTTATCTCTAAGTGAGATGCTTGATCCTCTTGTATAAAGTCTTTCCTGTTTTCCATGTGTCAAAAAGCCCATGTGTCTGCAAAGATGAGCATGTTCTCAGAGAGGATATTCTAGCTGGACATTACATAGATCCTGTAGCCCATGACTTAATTTACATCAATAGCTTCTATTTTTAAATCAGTGGCGCTACAGTGAGAAGAAAGCAGTAGTCTCTGGTTAATCCTTTCCCAGTGGCTTCACGGCACCTGACTGTACTGTCTTATGCTGTGTAACATCTTAGAAGTAGTTATTCTAGTCCTAAATCCTGTAGGTATTTCTATGGATGAGTAGCACTTCCCTTCAGAAGTCCTGCTGACTTCAGTGGAGTCTGTGTAAGTTTCAATTTAGTGTGAATAGAATTGAACTCAAATCAGTGTGATTTTTCTTCAGTTCCTACTTTTAAAATAAGTTCCTATTCAGTATGCATAAGGATGACAAAGTCCGATCCGTGGTATGTTTCCAGTCACACTCTCATCACAGAAAAGAGAAATCGATAAAATTCACTCTCTGATGGAATTTGAAAAAATAGTAATTTTATGGTAGTGAGATCTTAATTTTTCGACTGTTGCTTTTTATAGCAATTGCATTTTCAGACACAGCTAAGAAGCATTGACAAACCAAACCATTTCAGAAAAATATTTCACTTAACTTTTTGTATCTTTTTTGAGAGTTTTGCCTAATAATTGAGTTTTATAATACTTGTCATGGTTAATGGACTGTTAGTGAAGTCTTTTCTAGCACAACTGAATACAGACACAATAGAAACATGATAATGGTATATTCAGCATGTGTTAAATGGACATTTTAAAGTAAACAAAAGAAAACTCAGAGGAAATCATTGCTGTGCCCTGAGGTATATCAAAGACATTTTGATATTTAAAGTTTGAATCAGCCTGTGCTCTTACTCTGAATGCCAATGTGCAGCTGTATTGACAGCAGAGCGGTTGTGATAAAAGGGTCACGTTCAAAGTCATGAGGTTTGTTCAATCTGAAATGCCTTCGGGGAAGAAGAAAAATCTTCTCTTGGTAGTGACAAACAAAGGTGTGATAGCACACACGTAGACATCAAAGTACTGAAATGAAAGGCAGCATCAGTGTTATTGCCTGAAACAGGCACTTACAGAAGCTTTCTGTGTTGTTGTGGTAGCTTCTCCACTTAGAGTGGGATGTAAGAATTTCTAATGCTCATGGCCTCCTGCAGAGGCCTTCTTTTAGTACACTTTGAGAAAGAGTCTGGAGCTTGCTTGAGTCGAAAAAACCTTCTCTTTGTACTAGAAAAGTGTATCATGTTAAAAAGAAAGAAATAAACCCATGTTGCTACATATTTAATTAAAAAGTGGTAGATTTGAAAGTTTAGGTTAATTTTCAAAATATCTTTTATTCTGTAAACTAGTAGCCTCTACAGTCTTTCCAGCAGGTAAGCATCCTTTGATAATGTCAAATGGTTCCCGCATCAGGTAAGAAGAGTATTTGCACAGAAATAACCTTTACTTTTCCTGGGTATTTAAGAAATGTTTGGGTTGTTGATAGTTGTAAGGTTTTGTGGGCACAGCAGTAGATTTGAAACATGCTGCATGAAAAGCAGTTAAATATTCCAAACGTGAGTTACAATTCAGTTCAGGAACTTATAATAACCTGGAGATATGTAATTATTATGCAATACGTATCAGTCTGTTGAAGATTTGCTGAGGGATCTCCAGCCCCATCCTCTGCCCCTTTGTGCCACTCCATTGCTGCAGGCTACCATCCATCCAACGCAAGCAGCCTTAGGGTTGGCATTTTAACCCCCCCAGCTGCCACCCATCACATCTTGCCATGTTAATGCCATTGCTTTAATTTATGTAGGCTGGGAACAGCATGTCAACATGTATTTTGGGATTAATACCAGTTTTATGTTTTGTTTGAATACTTCTCTCTTTACAGAGCAGTGTAGAGTAAATGTGTAGCTTTTAACAGTTCTGTTACAGAAGTGATTTCAATTCTTTGTAACTAGTGGAAGTTCTAAAGAAAAATGAACCCCCTAGCATTTGAAAGGTAGCTGTATCTGTTGGATAAAGGAATTGCTGGAGATGACACATGGAGTTCTTAGCAGCAGGAAAACTTATGAACTTCATCCCTTTAACAATAGATTTTACAAATTATCTTACTTGAAGCTTTCAAAATGTGAGTGCTTTGACACTTGAGAGCACTCCTCTTACCTGAACTATCATGTTTTCCTGAATGATTGTTAATTACTTGCTGATGGCTCACAACTCCAACACTTAGGAAATTTGTTGCTGGAAAAATGTGTTTCAGAGCTTCATATAAGCATGAAAAATTGTTATTCAAAAGCTGTGTAAGTGACTTAGGTACATTATTCAGATTAATGGGGACTGGATATAGAAAGCCTAGTAAAAAAATATACTGCTTCTTCTGTGAATTAGTATAAAATATTTATACTTACAAAAGTGAAAACTAATCTATATATAGAACAGTAGATGTAGATCTAATGAATGTAACACAATAAAAATATTTTATTTTCTTTATGCCCAGGCACAATGCACAGCAAAGTTCTAAGTTCATCTCATCTATTTTTGGCTAACCTCCATGGCTAGCATTTAAATGCAAATGTTTACTAGTTTTATGTTACAGTAAAAGTTGCTCTAGGGTCTGGACAGTTTCTTGATAGCCAGCCTACTCCATAGAAAGCTAAATAAACAGCAGTAAGAGACCTTCAGGAGAAAAAATGGGTCAGAAGGACAATTGCATGAACAAGAGTAGTCTGATGGTGTCAGTTTGACCGAGTAAGCAGTTGTTTCCTTTGAATCTTCAGATGTTATCTGGCCTACTCCAGATATGTCACTTTTTTGGGAATGCTCAGTTATGGCATAGGCAACATCTTTCTGAGTTTTGTCAGAAAGAAGGTTTATATCTTTCATTGGAGCAAGACTGTTACTGTCTTTATTCATGCTGCTGCTTCCAGTCAAAGGTCACACAGAATCACAGAATCACAGAATAGTAGGGGTTGGAAGGGACCTCTGTGGGTCATCTAGTCCAACCCCCCTGCCGAAGCAGGGTCACCTACAGCAGGCCGCACAGGACCCCGTCCAGGCGGGTC
>Ga0065711_1004346_pt1 | contig 23903 bp, 12 predicted proteins | sample Hoacrofraction12_FD_59098 | JGI IMG/M metagenome (GOLD analysis project Ga0065711, IMG submission 59098) | Hoatzin crop microbial communities from Cojedes, Venezuela - Epithelial fraction 12 v2 (version 2) | ecosystem: Host-associated > Birds > Digestive system > Esophagus > Crop | place...
AATAAAATACTACTGGTAGGAAAAATATTTGCAACTTTTCTCTCCCTGGACTCTTGTGGTATCAGAAATTTTTGTTGCTTATGTGCATAAATTCATATTTCATTGCTAAATCACTGGATTTCTGTACTTGCTGTAGTAAAACTGGGTATTAAACTGAAAATTTTGATACCTGCTCTAGTAGCTATCAAATATTTCACTTAACTACAATTTGAAAGTTATATGTTTTCTATTATTTATTATTAAATATATAACTTGACTTGTACCTTTACAAACAGTTTCATTATTTTTCCTTTTAAAAGTATAATATCTTTGTATGCACGTGAGACTATTAGCTTTAAAGCGCAGTAGTTCAATTGTATTACAAACTTCTTAAAAGAATCTTCTGTGTTTCTATGTCACCTGCAACCTGAGTGATGTCTGTTGTGGAGTGCTCAGTGGGAAATGAAATTTCGCCTTGAACTCTTCCTTGCAAATCTCCTCAGTTTTCTGATTGTACTCTCTCTCTGCAGGTGAGAATTTATATTATCATAAACAAAAAAACCATGGTTTTGTAAATCTGAAAGGCTTACAAGCTGAATGTCTGACTCCACTTGTCCACCATGAATTTTGAGTGATTCAAAAGGCAGGTGATCATTTTCCACTGGCTTTCACTTTGCAGTGTCGTCTTACTGACATCTAACACCCCGTATCTAGTAAGCACAGACTGCACATTTAATAGGGTTTTGGTGTTTGCCAGGAAGAAAAGATTCATTCTGACTGCCATTCGCCTTGACTAGTTGAGTTCTGTAGGGATGGAAACTTAGAACATAATTTACATAACCAGACTTTTCTAGTTGACTTTTACAGCTCTGCGGTGGTAGGAATAGCAGTATAAAACTACTATATCACCCTTAATAGTAACAGCTCATCCTTCAGAAAAGATGGCTACAATATAAGCCATCTGCACCTTCTCACGTTGCCTAAGAGAAGCCAAACCCTAGAATGAGTAGGGCGTATACTTCTGTATCCCTAACAGACTAAGGAATCTCACAGGGAGAAAATAATCTGCTATTAAACCAGAAGGGCAACTGTGAGCTCCTCCTAAATACTATTACCTACCAACACTTACTAATCTTAATGAGCTGTCAAAAGCTGGGGGAAGAGGAGACCAACATATCAGAAACGTTTTATTAGGAAATAATGTCTTTGATTGTTCTGTTCTGTCTTTTGCAGTAAAACTGTCAAGAAAGTTATACATAGTTTTTTGAAATAAATTTTTATTCAGGTATTGTAAGGTGAGAGCAATGGCTTTAGTCTTGCCAACATCTATGGAAGATATTTGTTGCTGGATTTAGGGCCAATGAAGGACATGCATCACACTGCAAAAACTATGTGATTCTTTCCCAAATCTTCTACTGTTGGGAAAAATTTGTGATTGATTTGGAAAAAGAAGTATCTGCTAGTTAAAATTCAAGTCTACTGAATGTTTAGGAGCTATTTCTAAAGACATCCTAGTCATACTTGGAAAAGAAACAAGAAAGGTTTGTAAGTCTTTAAATATATGAACTGCTAGGATACTGAATTCCCTTATTCTTATGTCAGAAAGACACGGTCTTCTGTGATGCAACAAATTAAAGTAGGATAAAGAAAGGGCTTTCAGAGAAGCCAAGCAGACCATTGTTATCTACACAGGTACTGTTGGTGGGAGGTATGGCTGAAAAGAAACGTGTGACTTCTTGGATGCAAAGCCTTGCCTTCGATGATGGAGGTGGCACGTTTGCAGACAGTATTGATGAAGCAGATTGCTTGTACTTTCCAGATAGGTGGAGTACACTGTGCTGTATCTAGCAGAGGTGCCTCTGGTTGTTTAGTTTAAAGCATTAAATTTGTGACAGCATGATATTCTGTCCTGGCTAATTTTCCTAGCTGAGAAGCAAGACAGATTAATCTGAACTCAATACTGTGCTGCTGCTGGTGCACACTGCTAAATAAGGCAATAAATAAAATAAACTGACTCTGCAGGACACCGCCCAGTGCTGTAAACCTGTTCATTCCCTTCATTATTCCTGGGCTGAATGACTTGCCTTTCCACAAACTGCTAGACCTTGGGAAAGCCTACCGTTATTACTGTGGGGAGGCAGAATCACTTTCCAGTAAAATGCTGCAAGGGAGGAAAGGATAAAGAAAATTCAAGGTGTAATCAGAAGGGTCGAGGTAAGTGTGCCTCTTAAGGGTGTGCTTTTGAAAATATCACTGCAGGATCCCAGTCTCGCTTGTCAGCTGTGTTGCAAACAGATGCCTTCTCCCTTCCTGACCCACCCAGGACAGGTCAGATGATGGATCACGAATGCTAGTGCTGCATTGGCAGAAATGTTAGCACAGACATGTACAGTAAAAGCTAGACAATCATTTGCCTCACCACGTGCCTTTGTAGCCAATTACCTGTTTACCTTCTGAAAAATCATACCTCTGTTCATAGAAATTAGGAAGATGTATTTTGAAAATTTAGCATATTTTCATTTTTTCCTGCTCAAGCAAGTTTTTTCTATTGACTCTACTGAGGTCTGCTGCTCTTGCTATGGCCATGGGATTAGTTGGGACCGAAGAAACATGTACAGTAAGTTTTGAAGTTATTCAGATTCGTGGATTTTTTCCCCCTGGAAATTAACCAGAGCAGTTGCAGCTTTTCTTTGTCCAAGGCAGCTGAAAAAAGAAATGTCTCAATACGGCTGAACATTGCTGATTTTACTCCTTTGCTACAATGGCCACCTATGATGCCATTTAGTCCCGCTGTGGATATCGTGATACATGTGTGCACATATGTGTGTATGCCTGTGAAAATATCACTGAACCATTCCATTTATGGCTTAGCTTTGCTCGTTATAACTAGAAAGGGAAATCAAGGCAAAACTTGCTGAAACAAGTTTTAGTTCAAAAGGCAATAAGATAGATGGTCTTTTTTGTAGAATGTTATGTTTTGGCCACTGCTTTTAGCATTACCTAGGTGTATCCAGGCATTATCAAACTTGTCACAGTCAATAGCATATATTCTTTTTTTTCATTAATGTTGTTCTGCAAATTTGTTACCCAGGGTAACAGAGTAAGAACACTATTGGAAGACTTTCTGTCACTGCTGTTAGTGCCATTTTTGAGAGCTTTTGCACTCATTTTGCAAAATTGGGAATAACAGCACTTTGGGAGTGATGGCCAAAGCTCTAAATTCATTAAAATATGTTGCAGTCTTTGTCAGCTCAAAAATGTTAACTACTGGACCAAGGAAAACATATATGTGAGAAAATAGCTTGTAGGGTCTTTTTATAGAATCGCATTTCTTCTTTCTCCTCTTGATGGTGTTTTGGATCTACATTATGCCCAGCTGAGACTATTAAGGTGAGTTCTATACCTTGGTGCATGAGATATTGGACATGTTTATAATCTTTAAAAGGCCTGCATATAAATCAGTACAAAAAATTGAAGTAACCACAATGAAATAAAGCGTCATTATGAATTCCAAAGGGAGATGAGACCAGTGTTTTTGACTATATCTAAGTGAAAATAGTGCCTATTATTTCTTAGAATATTGTTGAGCAAGCTGCAGGACCATACCTCTTTGCTTGGACTGTTACATGTAGTCTCTGTCCTCTGAACATAAATTCTTACATTCATTATATTCTTTGTGATAAGAATGAAAGTACCAAATCAGAAAGTTTTGTTTTGTTATTTTGGGTAGGTTGGGTGTTTTTTTTGTTTGGGTTTTGTTTTTTTCTTTTGTAGCTGAGTTTGAAATGTGCATTTAAAAAAGGTAAAAATTGTCACAGGAGATTGCCTTTACATTATGGCATAAAGAGAACGAGCCTGATTCTAACCTGTCCTGGGTCTCAGAGCCCTTAATTGACTTTACTGGATAAAGGATAAGTGGAATTTACACCATATTTCAGAGATGTGTTTGTAAATACATATATATGCACACACGTATATGTATGAACACGTGAAACTGCAAAAAGTAGCAGCCAGCCTTACTCAGAAACCCTAGTTAGAGGAGGTGGATGTTTACATAGTTCTAAATACACTAAAAACTTTGTGCTCTGCCAGACCATTGTTTCACATGCTAGGTGAAAGAAAACAGCTATGCAAGGTGGGGTAGCTAAACATAACCTGGTTAGTGAATGCATTTTCTGGGGAAAAAAACCCAACAACAATACAAATAAATACCCCTCCCAAAAGAAACACTTTTTTTTACTTAAATACATGCCATTTTATTATTTCTACTGCACCAATAACTACGTGAAAGCACAATATCTGATGTGCATGTTTTCCGGATTGTTTCTTTTTTGCTTATAGGAAAAAATCTTACCCTGCTTCATGAATGTTAAGAGCAGATAAGCAAAGTTGTAATGAATTTCTGTTGAAAAAAAGTATACAGCAAAAAGGTATGGAAAGCCTTAAAATCAGTAATCTAACCTTTCCAGTGTGTCTGCTACAGAGTATATCCTTTTATACTATCATGGTAATAAGACCCAAATACATGAACAGACTGATCTTCTGTTGCAAAGATTTGAGAAAATACACTGATGTCATGAATTTAGAGGTAGCCAGAGGCTACTCTTGATGTTAGGAAAATTCAGTCATAATTCTGTGCATCATGTGAAGCAATCTCTTATGCTCTGTCTTCCACCCTGCTTATTCCTGAAAGCAGTCTTATCAGAATGGGTGTTTCCTTCGAGGTCTACCACAAGTTATTCACCCTCCAACCTTTTCCTGCTTAAGCAAATGAGAAGGACAGGAATGAAGCTCACGGATAGAAAATATTGTTGCTCTTAGGGCTCTGTTTTTAGGTGGATTTTCTATTAGAACACCCAGTGCTTGTCAGCATCTTAGGCCGCAAAAAAGTGTTGCAAGAGCCGTTTTTCCCTTCATGTGGATTGGCTAGGTTTCAATTATCGAACTGGCTACTGTCTACCTGTCTTTGCTATCATCTATCCAGTTGTCCTAGCCAGAAAATGTATTATTTGGTGGTTTCCAAATCATTTAATTCAGTTTTTTTATTATTATGTCCAGTGAATGAAACACTTTTTAAGAATATTATGGAGTTGCTTAAAGACTGCTCTGCACACACATGGAAAGAAAAAGCCGTAATCTAATGGTATGAATCTAATGCAACTTCCAAATATAATTTCTACTTTCAGCTCTAACTCCCTCTGTGGGGTGATTGGAAGCAAATGACTTGATCGTGCCAGTTTTTTTTTAAAGCGATCTGCAATGTATGTCATGTTAATGCCCTGGTTAAACAATCCACCTCAAACTAAGAAAGTGTCCACCTCACAGATGAAGGCTGGAGCATGAAAAATGTCACCCCACAAAATCTTAGGAACCTTCCAGGAAGTGGAACCCTAAAACTGATGTAAGAAAACTGGAGAATTAGCAAGTAAAGCTTTTAAGCCAGAGGCAAAATAAGAATTCTTAACAAAGAAAAGGACCAAATAGAATAGTTAAAAGAATTTATGATACAATTGTCTATAGAAGGACCATTAGACAGGAAAAAAACCTCATCTCAGAAGCTTGGAGCTACCCTAATAGAAGCACTAAATAATGAATTCCTTCACTGTAAAAATACAGGAACTTTTGAAAAAAGACTAGTATTAAAATATTATATCGTTACTAATACCTATAATTTTATTCCCTAATAGTGGTATAAGTCAAGCATAAGCCAGGACAAGTGACATTATCAGGAAAACACAACAGATCATTAACAGGACAGTAACTTCACCTTGTAAAGGGCACTTCAGCAGTCTCTGGTACTGCTTGAACTCCAGCTGACATTGCTGCAGGAGCTATTCTAAGGTTTTATGCTTAATACGGTTTCTGTTACTAGAAGGAGTCGATGGTAGTCGAAGTAATTCCCCATGCTTAGCCAGGCAGAAGAACATTTTCTATCCCTCCAAGCTGTATATTTTATGTATGAGCTGATGAAGAGGTTGTTAACTAGTTTGTGTCTTCCACTTTTACCTTTATGGTACATTTATGAATTGTAGCTTCTAGAAGGACAGAATCATACTGCCATGCCATGGCCTTAACCAAGCTATTTTTGTTGACAATACTAATTTTTTTCCCACTCTGGTTCTATTTGTAATGTTTTTTCCTTGCATATTTATCTTCTTTAAAGCTTGTTAAAAAGTGTATCTTAGAAAATAAGTGTTCCTCCATTCACTTTTGTATTTGAAAACAACTGGACGAATTGTACCTTGTGTTAAAATGATCAAATTATGGGTGAAATAACCCCAAAAATAGTGTTAGATAGTATGGAAATGAAGAAAGAAATTTAGATTAAAAGCTATCCAGTGTGTGGATATCACAATTTTAAATTCCTCATAACTGTTTGGTTTTGAATATTGGTCCTCTTAACTGCTAATAGTCTGCACTAATCTTGTGTAGTAGAGAATTAATATTTGTTTTCACAAACAAATGTTGAATTGATTGTAGGTATATCTGTATATATGTGGAAAAAAGCATTTGTGTACAAACTCAATGGATTTGCATAGATAAACCTTTATGAGAAAATATAAAGTGCTGAATTCTGTAGCTAATCATTTGCAGTACGTGCATTAGACCAACTTTTCTGTAGGGGTTGGTAGAAGTCTGGGTCTCAGGAGACACATTCTGGTGAAATCATGATTCAATTCAAATCTCATGTAAAACTCTTCTTAAATTCAGCAAGGATGAATTTTATTTTAGGATTTGAAGCAAACAGTAAAAATTATAAAATCCCCAGCTGATTAAGCTCCTTGTGAGAACTGGATCCTTTACCCAGTTGTTTTTATTGTGAATATGGATCTTTTCCCAGGATCAAATTCCTTGTATTAAGGATTTAATCAAGTTCTTTGTGAGAGAGGAAAGAAGTCAAAAAGTCTAGAAGATGTTTTACTTGATTCATATATTTAGTGAAGTGTAAATATGGTAAATAGAGTATGGTACTACAGTGCTTCAGTATGGACAATTTTGTTTAAATCTGAATGTAGGAGAAAAAACTGACTGTATTTTGTTTTTGGTCTTCAGTGTTTCAGCTGAGACACCAGAAAGTAGTACCTGATGTAATATTGACTCCTGCTTTGTGCAAAGTCTCATGTGACATTATTGACGTCTTTGTGAAGATGTCCCTGTATTTATAATAATGATAGAGTTACTTAAAGTTTTAGTTTAAGTAATTGTGGCTGATATCAAAGCACTTGCTCTGCAAGATACTTATTACTGTCAATCCCTATTGCACTGAACCCTAGGATACCAAACTCATGCAGTAACTGTTTCAGTAATTATCAAAAAGGCATTTAGCCTAATGTGAATCTCCAATTGCTAAATGTATCAGTAAGCCAGAAAAAAAAGGAATGGGAAAGGAAATGAAGGAGGTGACTGATTTTGTGGGGACTTGCTGCCTCCTAAAAGAAATATAAAATGATCCCATGATTTAAGAATTCGGGGCCAGCTTTTGAATGCAGTTCTTTCTCATCCTTTCCCCCCCCAGTTCAAAGAGATGTACAGCAAGGACATCATATCTTTTCAAATAAACTAGCAAAAATTCCTCAAGAGATAGTTTTCAGGCACTGTGGACCTGATCTCAGCTAGGACTAATGGTCTGGAAATCAGTTTCCCTCCCTAGTAACTCTATCCACCGATGTAGTCTCCCTGGAATTATTTTTTTTATGGTCAGATTAGAAAAATTAAAATAAATCAGAGGTCAGGGTTTAATGGTATAATTGTTGTAACATAAAGGAGAATATTTCAGCTCTTTCATTTCCCTAAACAACTTACTGAAACACAATTTAATGGCAAATATGCTGGAAGCATTCTGTCCTTTGTATAAAACCAGAATTCTGTCCTCCTGATGTAGAGTCTCAGTTCATCTGAAGCGGCTCTCAGCTCTTTTCTGAAAAGATTCCCTCTTTGAATGTGCAATCTCTTTTAGAGACGGACTGGTTGTTACACAGCTGGCACTGTTATTGCACAGTCCCATTTTAGTAATCTGGAATAGCCATCTGTGCACTCTCAAAACCCTACCACATAAAACCCATGCATTTCTACAGTCCAAAGGTGTATACTTATATTGTGGGGTGGATCTAAGATGAGGATTTAATGGGAACATAAAATTATGCTATTAGGAGTATACTGACTTTAGAGGAACTGTTTCTGTGTATTAAAAAAAGGATTCAGATTTTCACATTAGCCAGTTTACATATTTTTTGACCAGCCAGTTTTTATTATTAGTATGTTGAAAAGCAATACAGCAAATTCTTACATTACAGTGGTTTTCTAAGTGTCTTTAAAGAAGGTTTTATAATTTCATATAGTCTAAAATTTAGACAATTCAATAGGATAGTTAGTTGTGGCTTCAAATAAATACAGTTTTTAGGAGAAAAAGGAAAGTTCGATTCTCGACGTCTTTTATAAACCTGTTTACAAATGGATGCGTTACATGAAATATTTGCCCCAAGCAGTTTAGTTTCCTTCCATTCAGGTGTACAAGATGAGTAAACGATGAAAACAGACCACACTTGTTACTTGGAGCTTCATTTTTTTTTCTTTTAACCATCTTTCTCTTTTCTAAAACAGAATTTTAGCTTTAAAAAAAAAAAAAGCACATATTCACCATCCTGTCAAACTCTGGATATTTTGCCCACAGGTGAAGGCTGCAGCTGTATACACAACAAATTGCTATATTCTTTTGATTTGTTTGTTGGACCATACTGTTAAAATGGTACAAAACAGAGTTAGAGATGCTGGCTGCCTGTCACAAGCTAAATATTTGGAGTAGAAGACTATAGCATGTTATTGGTACTCATATTCTTTCAGATACTGAAATGCAGTGGAATTTCCATTGCAGATTTAACTTATAATAATTACTGAGCCCCAATTCTGCCTAAACTCTGAGTTTTCCTTGAGACCAAAATGTGCTTTTTTTGCCCAGAGCAATGGGTGTATCTAAACTTACATTCCCACTAAAAGTAGTCAAAGTCATTAAAATGGTTTTTGGAACATTTTTCTGGGATGGATGATGATAACAAGCTTTATGCCACCAGCCTCCCACAGCGGAAGACAAAAGGAAAAAGGAATGATCCTTGCTCTTCTCTGTATTTTTCTACCTTTCTGTCTCAGTATCTCTCAGCGCAATAGCAGTTTCTGCAGGGTGAGAACAGGATAATGGGAAATATGAGGTGTCTCATTTCCTTCTACCCTTGCTCACAAAGGAAGAGGTTTTTTTTTAATCCTGACATGACAGATATATTAGTTACCTTCTGAAGCCTCTGGTTTCAGTGTGGTCTCTTCTGTGTCTTCAGAACAGAAACCTTGAAGAGGTCTCTACATTTACGCAAAGTAAACAACCCGGTTTCATTATATCAAGGTGGTGGCTTATTTTTAAGTATCGTATGAATTCCAGAAATTCAGTAGTTCAGAAAATAAAAGATGATTGCTATATCTGGGTAAAGTATTGGTGAATCTTTTCTACTAAACTTGACGTGGTATTTTTTCTGTTCAGTGTCTCTTCACATAGTAGTGAACTCAGAGAAGTTATTTTTTGTTGGTGTTACACATCGTATTGAGACAGTATATCATGCATGGATGTTTGCACCTGTAGCTAGATTGTACACCCAAACATACATACATAATAGAAGTCACAGCAAGGTTTTTAATATTCATATCTACTTCTATTTTCAGAAGTGAAACAAAGTTGAATTCTTAAAATTCTCTTATTTTGTAGCTTGACCATAAAACTGAAAAAAATATTGGCAGCTGAAGATGTTATCATAAGCAGAAAGTACTGAGCCTGCTTTCTGAATGTAGAGAATGTAATTCTTAAGAGAATACTTAGGATTATTTTTTTTTCAGGCAGTAAAGGAATGAGAATGAGCCATGGACTAGTGCTCAGAGATATGTCATAATACGGTCTACAACATGGCAATACAGGAGAATAAAGGATGTTTTCTCATATTAATGTACAACTTTCTATAACTTGCTGATTTAGATAATAAAACAGATGTTGCTTTTGTAACAGAGTAGAAATCCCGTATAGCCATAAACTTTGTTAGAAGGTCAGGTTAGGGCAATCCACGAATGTGTCTGAAGAGTCTCATTGCTTGTGGAAACTCTGAACCTGCTGTTAATCCCGTCACAATCTCAAATAATGTGAAGTTGTAAAAGCCTTTCTTCCAATTAGAGTAACAATGTTGAAGAGATATTAACTTTCTGTGCAACAACAGAAAGTATTGTTTAATTGATTGTTTAATTAGTCATTATGAAATGTCATTTATTTTAATCCCTCTAAAAAGTCATCATATTTAAGAATTGCAACAGGGTTTGAATAATATTCAGAGACCAAATTTAGATTTCTATTTAACCATAAATCATTTGTTGCAACTGCTGTTATACTATTTCAGCACCAAAGTTAAAAAACTGTCTTGTCTGTACTGATTTGCTTGATTGTAGAGCTATACGTATTTGCAAAGTTTGTTGCTAGTGAGCAGTTGCCAACAGATGAACATGAAATAGAAATACTGTAAAGCACAAATTCCTCAGGTAATTCTCAGTTTTAGATCTATTGTTGAAAAGATAAAATATAGAAAGTGAAATCTAACTAGCTGAAAATTCATTCACCATTTCTTAGAGATATACATCTTCATTTAGATTTCTGTATCAGAAGATTTGTGGCCCACAGCTTCAATGAGAAGATAGAAAAAGTAGATCACACTATTTTCAGAACATTTTTGTTTTACTGTTCTGAGAATTATCAGCCTTATTTATAGGTAGTATTTAATGTAATCTATTAAATGATTCTACAAATTATGTTTTACAGTGCAATAAAATCATAGAGCTTAACACTAAGGTGACCTTCATCTGAAATGTGCATATGAAAATGTTCAGTTCATATAAGGATAGCCATTATTATTGTTTAGCTGCATGAAATAATAATTTCCATTTATACAACAAATATTGCTGGTCTGCTAAAATGATTTACCCAATAGCGTATAATCCAGATTTAGTTGGTAGCAAACCATAAATCTAAGCCATGCAACCATAGTCATATGGCTTTAATGATTTGATGATACAATATTGAAACAGCTGAGAAAAAAAGTTTCCTTTCACTGAGATTATCTTTCTGAAGTTTCCTTGTAATACAATTCCTTTTACTTTAATATATTTAACACTTTCCTATAAGTTTTTGCTGGTCATTTTCTGGCTTGAAGATATTTATATGATTTTTTACATCACTACAGAGGAACAAAATTTATGCTCAATAAGAACATTTTAGTTTCCACCGTAATCCACTCTTCTTTTTGTGGTTCACTACTTCAGATTACCATTTTGTGAGGGAAAATAAAGAAGTGTTAAGAAAAAAGAATTTTGTTGTGGCTCTAGAGTTGAAATCATTAGATCTGGTGGTGTAGAGATTAGGAAAGGAGATGTGACCAGAGTATGAATATTGTTATGCAAAGAAATAAGTGACAAAGAAAAAGCTGAGAATTAGCTCCACGAATGAATAAAAAGCAAGAAACATGTGTAGGGGAGTAGGATACATCCTCCAGTGTTTGCTCTTGAGCAGTATTGCTCTGAGTATCCCATATCTATTCCTGTGCTCACAACAGTGCTATCTGTCATCATGGGAAAACTGCAACTTTGCTTTCCCTGAGGCAAATTAAGTAGCATGGTAAAGCTGAGTATTATGCATTTTATGCTTTATTATTTGGAAATGCAAAGATCAGAGTTGCTACTATCTGTTACACTGGTAAAAAGTAAGAATTACTTCACTGGCTTTAGAGAAATTACTATGTAATAGGGAGTACTTTGATGCAGCCTGTGTTTTCCCCCTTTGAAAGGTGCTGATTGATTGGGCCTAGAAGTCATAACCAGCAATTTTTTTTTTTGTGGTGCCTGTTATTTCAGAGAAGCCTTGCAATGTGGAGAAAAGCTAAACACTTTTTGAAAAGCACTTGTTTTCTTTTTCAGATGGTGACTGTGAGGAGGGTTCAGAACCATAATATTTTTGTTAATTTTAGTGAATGAATCATAACAATTTTTGTTGCTGAAGTTTGATTTTAAGAACCTTATTCTATTAGTACCATATTTCCACTTAAGAGTGGATATTCATATTCACATACCTCTGGCACTCATTTTTTTCAGTTTACATACAACTTTGTTTTTTCAGTTAGTCTTACAATGTAGTAGTGGCTTTCTAGTTCCATCACATGGCTTAGGAGAAGATGTAGTCACTTCTGATACAAAGTAACTTCCATCAGTTATGCCATAGGGAGATGCAATTTGACATGGAATTAACCTGACATTCCATATGCAAAGAATCTTCTTTTAGAATTTAATGTGAAGATGCTAGCAACATTTGCAAAATTACAAAACATACACAACAACGCAGAAACAAAAAACCCCTCAAAACACAGGAAAATTTAAATTTTGCAGAAACTGATATCTCTCTCCAGTCATTCTCAGAACAAATTCCTAAGCAACTCCTAGTCAGCAAGTTGCTTAGCGTTGGTGTACACATAAGGTCATATGGAAGCTTACCAGCTACCTGTAGTGTAAACAGCTACATTCAGTAAACAGCAGAAGATGAATCTGGTGTTGTGCTTCTGGGGAGGAGAGTGATTCTCTGAAATGATTGAAATTTAGCCTACTTGTGCAGCACAGAGTTATCAGCAATGAGCCTTATTCCCATCTTCCAGGCTTCTACCATTCTCATTCTTTATCCCTCTGTAGATACAGATGAATTTAGAATATGGTTCACAGACGGCTTTCTAGCAAAAGCCTTCTTTGTGAATAAGACAAACAAGAGCTACCTTGCGCAGGGTGCAAGGTACAAGAATGAGAGGAGACAGCTATTTGAGTAGTGCAGGATAGAGAAGATCTCTTCATCAATTTGAATATTAATACAGATAGACTTGCAAATGCAGTAAGAGCCTGCCATTATTTGTACTTAACCTGGGATGCAAATGATAATGAGAGCACTTCATTCAATACTAAAATGAAGTGGGTATTTGATAGTGTATCAAAGTAGAGCAAGATCTAATAGGAAATAATGAATCATGCTACAGTCAAGGTTTTTTTTTAAAAAATCTGTTATTAATAAATAAAGAATTATTAAGAAAGAGATTTAAGAAACTCAAAATCACCTCACCTCTTAAACTAGTGAAATTCTTTGATTCATACATATAGAAATCACTTCAAGAAACAGAATAGATTTGGCTTTGCTTGGACCGTTGCATAAGAGAAGGTCCCAGCCAGCAAGCACAGTAGAAAGTAGAGCACTGCCTGATAAAAACAGAGTCAAACAACAATCAACTGTAAAGAAGAAGAAAGAAATGACAAAATACTTGTGTACTAGAAGTATTTTCTCTGCGGATCCGGATGCTGAAGTAATTACAGAGAAGGAAAATTCTATTAAGCAAAGAATTGTCTTGTGCACTCTGATATTGCAGAAACATGAATATTTTATAGTTTTGGCATGCCCATAATTTAAGCCCCTCATTCTCTTCTCATAATCTTATTAGGCCTTATGTGCTCATCTTTTGCTTTTAATTCATTCTATTTGGGTTATTGCATAATGGCAAAAAATAGATAACAAATAATGTGGAATTGGGTCCATTATATTTTGTTGCCATTTTGCATATTTAGGGCCTTCTAGTGTCTTGCTCTGCCAGCACTAAATTTGCTGCTCTTGTCTTAATACTTTTATTTTTTTCATGCTTTTATGAAAGCAGTTAAATAAGGATTTTATGCATTCCCTATATGGTTTACTTTACCTTTCAAAACTTCTATCTGGGCTAGAGCTGTCATCTCTCACCACTTGCAGGTAATCATTATTTGTACAGAGATGTTTAGGTTTAGGTTCAACACACTGCATCATAGCTTTCTTGTTATTATGAAACAAATTTGAGGAAGAAGTACTGTTAGTAACCTCTTGTCCCTTTATTAATTTTGGGGTGATCTTTACTAATGCAAATAGGAGTCTACCTACTAGCAAACAAGATTTTAAAAGTGATACCAATAAGGATAAGCTGATATGAGTATTCTTCCTGCAGCATCTGTCCTAGCATCTCCAAATTATATTTCTCTTTCAGAGATAGCTTGGATATCTCAAGACTGTTGGGTCAGCAGTGCTGACATAGTGTTAGATTTCTCAGAAGTAAACTATATTCTAATAGTAAATAGAAAATGCTACATGCAGAGATATGTCTTAAATCTAGCACCTACAGAAGACTGTAGCAAATCACCTACAGAGATTTAGCACCTGTAGAAGACTATAGGAAGCAGTCTATACCCAGTCATGCCCACATTGTGGCCCATGAGTCCTTCTGAAAGGTAGATACTGATCTACCTTCTTTCAGAAACTGGGAGTGAAGCAGGGATAAGCGGGAGAAAGAAGCTGAAGAGGGACCTCATGGCTTTCTTTTAAAAATGGATGATTGTTCGCCACATTTTCTTTGGTTTGGAAACCTAGAGTTTAGAATACGTATTAAAATAATGCAAAGCAGAGGACCATTTCCCTATCTTGTGTGAAGAAATTCAAACTCACGTTTCTTAGACCAAAGCATAAAGAATACTGAAGTTATTGCGGCTGAAAGAGAAAAGCACGATTACAGTTGTGACTGACTATCCTGGTGGTGAGACAGAAGATCAGATCAACAAACATTGCAGATGTATTAGTTTAAGAGAAGGAGAAATATGGGGAACATGAATTTGGAAAACTCTCTGTGCACAAGCTCATTGGAATAAGGCTAAAGTTTATGGGATTAGTAGTTTAAAACAAAAAAAGATTGGCAGATACCCTGTAGATTATGTGAATTGATGCTAGATTATTTTTGCAACATTTTGGCCCATGGAATCTAACTACCATAGAAAAGTTGGAATTAAAATTTTTGTGCAGCTGTCAGGAAGCTGAGAAAGAGAATCTGGACAATGTAGCTCGGGTACAGTGCCCAAGTCTTTTGACGACTTTTATACCTTACATTAGGTAAGATTAAGGAGAAGTGGAATCATGAGAATTGATGAGGAATTTAAATGCCTGTTACCTCAAATTTGATCAGTTTAGACAGTGTACAACTCCTGCGTATGGCAGCTTGTTCTGCTGCATTGTAAACCTGGGTTGAAGGTTTCACAGCTGTTTCAAAGACGAAGCACAGCTTTCCTACCTTTGGAAACCAAAGTAAAAAGGAACACATTTGAAGTTTTGATGTGTATCAGGTCTCTCATCCAACCTTCCTGGGCTATGTTTCTAAATCTTTTGGTTTAGACATAGATTTAGAATGATCTATAGGGAAGTCAATGTTTTCTTTATAAGTCAGCAGATAACCATTATTTAGTTTTAAGAATGGCTCTAATTCAAGTTCAGCAGAGTTTTTAACAAACACAGGAATCATTTGTTCTAAAATTCATTACCATTTAATTGAAATCATTGAAAATAAATGTGTTTGTATTATAGCACACATTAAAGAACTCTGGGGAAACAGTCCCTAAATTTTGAAGGCTATCACATAGCTTCAATTTGACATTAAAATATGTATTTAAAAATGTAAAAAGTCCGGTAGACTGCATCACTTGAAAAAAGAAGAACTTTCAAGATTAGGTATCTCTATCATATTAGGATTTCAATGTTTTATGTTTTTGTGAAGTTTCAGAACTCTGTAAAAAAAATCTGGTAGAATATTAAGACTTTGAAGCAGTCAAGCTTGAGATGTTAAATTGACAATGAGAAGAGTTTGGAACAAAAGCAATTCAATCCATTCTCAAAAGCAATAACACTTAATATAGAACCTTTATTTGCTGTTGGCATTACACTAAAATAGTTCAAGTGTGATTGTGATCCGTGGAGGCAATGGATGGGCTTTAGTTTTTTGTAGTTAATCCTCCTATGAGGATAACATGATACCCTGCAAATCAGGGAAGATTCACATAGACTGACAGACTAGTAAGTACCCTGGGATTTCAATATAAAATACATTAAAAATGTAACTTATAGAGATCCCTATTTCTCTAAATATATGCCTATAGTTCTAATTATATTTTGCTTCTCTCTGAATTACTGAATTGCAGAATTCTTTCTCAGTCAGATAAGTTCTTGCTATCAGAGAAATCACCTTTGATATGGTATATATATATAGTGCACTAGGTTGGTTGAACCATCCATCTTTTTGAAGCATGTTTTGCTAAAATAATAGTGAACATCTGTGGTTCTGTTAGCAAAAATAATGAAAGGAATAGAACAAATGAGACGCAATTACTTATTCTTGATTTAATCAACTGCTGCTCTCATAGTGATCCAGTCATGCTTCTGCAGTAGTTTTACTGCACAGGCTGTTTCTGGATTTATTTGCGTTGAGATTCTAGCTCTGCTGTTATGTTCTTTGCCTTGTAAGCACCTGCAAAGACCTGCAGTTATGAAGCAGTATTTGTTATTCATACTGTTTCCTGGGGCAAGTGGGATGCAAGAAGGACCATAGGTCACCATAACTCTTTCAGGTCAAGTAGTTTGGATTCTATAATCCCTTAGAGCTATCATCCTTCCTGCTTTCTCAACAGCTAACAGCATGTCATAAAATGTCAGTGTTTTTGGTGTCAAGAAATGAGTAGAAACAAATCCAGAAAATAAATTTCCTTCCTGTTTAATCTGAACAAATGTTCTGAATATTGTTCTGTTTCTGCAGGCATTGCTTTAATATATTTTCCAGTTGACCTTAGCAATAGTCCCGTAGGATGTGTGAGCAGATCCTTCCTGACTAGCATCCAATACCATCAGTGTTAAACAAGAACATAATGCAGAGAGGCAACTGCTAGGTTGTATTATACCATCCCTTTTTATTATATGTCTACTTGTGAGTGGCAGCATCCTGTTCCACATGTTAGCAACTGTTCTAAAAGCCCACAAATACCTAAGAGGAGAAACATTAGGAGAAAAAGCAAATTGCAATAATTCTGGAAAGATTAAACAGAGGATAGACATTTCCTGCTTTCATATTGATGTATTTTTTATCATTAAGGACAGAGGTCCAACACAGAAAACAGGATTGTGACATGGAAGTCTAAACATGTTCGTATCTGAGAGTTTTGTGAACATGTCAGTCTTTGAGCAACATGCATTTTTTCTGTATGCCTATTTTAGACACGTATTAACTGTGGTGCCCATGTTAAAACAGAAATCTATTACTTGTGAAACACCAACTGTTGATATTTGGCAATTGCATGGGGAAATCTGAATCATTTGTAAAATCTATCTAGCAGGTTACAGCAACAGTTAGGGGAGCAAGGGCACTTTGGAGCAAAAACGCAAACATCATTTTTAGTGGCAGCTAACCAGTGGTCTGGTTTCTTTTACCTTCAATGGTATATGCAACTTTAATTAAGCTGAGGAGTAAATTAGCTTCTGGCATTTTACATCCTAGACAGCTGTAACGCTCAGAGCCACAAATTATGACAGTTTGGAAAAAAAATACATGAGCAGTGTTGTAAACTGCAGGGGGGAAAAAAGAGTCCTGTTAGTCTAAATTATTTATCCAAAAAAGATTTCATCAGGCTAATTTCAAACAGTGTTCAATGGAAATGTACTTTCTTCTTCCCTGAAAAAAAAATCTGGCTGAATTTTCTTCTGTTCCTGGCATATTTGCCATATTTGCTGTGTACTCCATTGAGAAAAGTGATTTCTTCTACCATAAAGACTATAAAGTGCTGTACATTCTTGAAGGGAAGCAATTTAAAAAGTAGTTAAATTATGTGATTTTAAAAAAAAAATCTTTAGGGAAAAAAATACTTCCTACACAGTTGCATGAACTGCTATATCTGTTATACCCTGAGTTTGTTCATACTCTTTTAAAGAGGAATTTTTGCTTTGAGTTGGTGGGAGTGTATTATATAAATAGTGGTTTTGCATTACTATTTTTTTCTCTCAGTTTGCTGTTGGAAAATTAGAGACACCACTTTCACATTTGTCTCTAATGGTAAAAACAGTAATGATTTCAGTACTGTGAATTTACCTAAGTTTCCAATTGATAGAGAATATGGCAAGAAGAGCAAAGATTGCATGGATATCTTTGACAATTACCATATTGAAGAAGGCAATTATTGAACCAGATTCAAAAAAGCCTTTTTAAGTTTGGCTTTCCTTATGGTTCAGTGAAATTGCACACTGTTGCTTTCAGTGGTTTATATCTCTCCGTTTCCACAAATTAGTTTGTGCAATCTGTCCCTGTGACCTCAGGAACAATTCTCCTTCTGTTTTTGTGAGGCATCTGAGCACTGATGCTGAGACTGAAAATCTTACTAGAGCTGATAATTGATAATTTGCCCTGTAAGTAAACATAAGCTGTGGATAAGGTTGAGTTGATGGGTAATTTTTTGTATCACAGCCACACACACAACTACGCAGTAGAAGAAAAGGGAGACTTCTCAGCTGCTCATGGGTTGGAAGGAAAGAAGGGGTTTGTTCGTGCTTGTCAGACTAGTAAATCAGTATGGATTTCTAGCACCGAGTGTAAGATGGCGAGTGATGTGTTCACGTTGATTCCTGCTGTAGCTCTGACCCCCTAACATCAACCCAAAACTTTTAGAGCACACATGCATGAGTGGAAGGAAGGGATGATAATTAAGATTACAAACTGTATGTACAGATAGAAAGGGAGAAAAAAGGGTGATGTAAAGAACAAAGATGGAATGGACTTCTTGAGGCACTTAGCTCTGTCCCCTTCCCTACTCTCAGGTTTCCACATAATACGTTTCTGTTTCTAAACATTTATTTTCCCCTCATCATAGTTAATAAAATGCTTTTCGATGCACTGGGATAAACCTGAGATCTACAGAAAGAAAACAAAAGCATCAACTGTAATTTTTCACAAGAATAAAGCAGGAGAGATCAGACATTCAAGCAGCAGTTCGGTGTCCTCCAAACATTACCTTTGAGGTCAAAAAGATGGCTAGGAAAGGCTTTTAAACCAAAGCTTTCCTTTTTACTCCAAGATCACTTACATGCTGATGTATTTTCTCTCGATTGTAAAAAGCATAAGTGCTCCCTATCCATTTTAAAGTTCTCTCTGTGAAGGCCTGGGAATCATCCCTTCATTTCTACTGAGTTATTATAAGAAAAATATGTATCAGTGTGACCATAGACCATTAAGTCTTGTAACTGCAATAATTCTTCTCTCATCTTAATATTTACTCATGCCCTACAATATTTGCAGACTTCCTCAGCTTCCCTTTCCAGTTTAATTTCTGTAGACTAAACAATCCAGATTCTTTTAATCTATTTTTCAACTAAAGAAAAATTTCTCCAGTCATCTAATCATTGTATTAGTCCAGCTATGCAACCCATTCCAATTTAAATTCATATTTCTCAAATAAAAAAGGACCAGAACTGTATGAAGTATTCTGAGATTTTTCAAATTTAGAAGCTGATTCTGAGCTAAAGTTAATTTACTGTTAGCTTTAAAACAATAAGGCTCTTTGTCCTTCTTGAAGTTATTAAGTTATAGCATTACCTGTAATTCCTTTCCTGACTTTTCATGTTGTACAAAAATGAATCACAAAAAAATTTGTTTCACAATCATCCTTTGTTTTTTGTTTTGTACTGTTTCCGTTTTATTCTTACTATTAATAATTCTAATAATAAAAACCAGATGATATTGACTTTCGTAAAAGGTGTCATTGCAGTGCCATCACCCTCAGAGAGGATGTTGTAGTGATAAACATAAACATGCTATGAACATAAATACATTATTTGTATCGTCTACTGTTAAATATTACAAGTAACTTTGGAAATAAAGGTCAAAGTTTAATTTATCTGTAAAATGTCATAAATATTACATATAAACATAGCTGAGAATATGTTACTGTAAAAAAAAGTGTATCTATTAATTAAATGCTATCCAAATAAAGAAATATTAATGGAACATTTGTTTAAAAATTCAACTGTAAAACTGGAATAGCAAGTGTTTTCTACTGATCTGATACTGCTAGTGGTTTAAGTATGTTGCCTGTGGTCATCCTGCAGCTTTAGAGGAAAATAGCTAGAGATTATAAAACTGACTGTATGATGCTGTGCCTTGACTGAGCAAAACTGAACAAGCAAGAATGGAACAGGAAAGGGCAGGAATTTGATCACAGTAGGTTGAGTTTGTATTATACTTATTATTTTTCTTGCCAAGTTAAGAGGTAACAGGAAAAGAAAAGCCAATCTTAAAGGCAATATAATGGAAGCATAAGGTAACAATCTATTCATACACATTTCTGAAAGAAAAAGTAACACAAAACACAATGCAGTTACAACTACTGTTAGAGAAAATGACATAGTATATATGGAAGATAAGATGCAGGCTCCAGGCTTAGGCTTTGATCAGGTCTCCTTTGGGATCAGCAGTTCATTTGATGATACAGATACAAGTGGAAATGGGAGTGAGATATAAAATATTTTCAGCTATAAAGTATTTGCTAGGTATGATGGCAGATTCCTTATTGCTACTGACAGGAATGCTATTAAAGATATTGCTAACACTTTCCTTTTATTCCCATCAAATACTGAACTTGCCTGCTTGAGCATTCCATTTGATCATTGTTGTTTGATGCCCTTGGTCCTAGAATATCCGGCTATATAAATGAACATGAAAAAATCCAGCCTTTATTTTTCAGAAAAGTACACCTCTGAATACCCAGACACGGAAACTTAGGGGTGTGAGGGGAGAGAATTTATTTTTCTGTAGAGGTTGACTAAAAGACCGTTTAGGTAATAGTGCTATTTTGAGCAACACAGAAGTGGGACTCAACTAATTCATAGGCTTTGTGTTGACCTACTGTGCTGAGGTGAATTTTACCCCAGTAGTGGTGCTCTTCTCTAAAAAGAATCAAGAGCAGCAGCACAGTTTAATATTAAGGAACCAAATTCAGATTGGATACAATCAGTGAAACTTTGCTTTCCCAGTAGAATTCCAGTGGCTAAAGTATTAGGTTTGAGTCCAGTGCAACACATTTGAGCTGCAGGGCTGCTGGTGTCACAGCCTTCCTGCAACCTCCTGGTGATGCTGGGCTTCATCTTCAGTCAGCTGTGTAAAGAAAAAATCCAGGAGCGCTAATTAGCTGAAGGTAATGGCAACAGAATGTGTCACTAACTGTTGAAATATAGTCTGAAATTTTCAAAAAATGTGTAATAAATCATCAAACTTCATAAAATCAAATCAGTCACTATAATAAACCCATGACAGTGCAGTGCACTGATGTATAGAAAATACTGAGCACAAAATATCACCAGTGATTAACTACCTATCATTGTGCCGCAGATCATAATTCACCTTCCTGAGAAAGCAGTTATGATAGAAGGTAATACAATAAAGTCTTTCAGCAGGTGCCATTATAATGAGGAAAACCAACTCGGTGGAGTCTATGTACCCAGTGAAACTTCTGTCTCTTCTAGAGGGAACAGCTTCTTACTGTGGCCTTTTAAATGAAGTTTCCCTTCATTTCTGAGAACTATGCCTGTTGAAACCCAAAATATACACAAAGCTTGTGACAGCAGTAGGATTTGTTCTGTGTTTCTCTTGCAAATATTAAGATACTTTGGCTTCTAAAATCATGTCTTTTTTTTTCCTTAGCTTGATAAATAACTCTTCTTCAGTATTTCTAATTATCAGAATCAAATGCTGGCCATGCGCCATTCATCGTTTGTTTCACCTATTTGCTATGCTGTTATATGCTTTTTTTCATGTACAACATAAAAAAAGTAATTTTGGGAAATGGATTCATTAATAACTGTAATCATAATGCTATAACTTTAATTTCTTCAGAATGGAATGAATAGCTGCTATATTACGTTTCAATTTACATGCTGGAAATATGGGGAGCACAAGGAGGTAAAATGCTTTTTACAGCTCAAAAATGAGCCCTGAATGTTTATGAATACAATAGTAATGGTAAGGAAAAGATTAGTAAATCAAGTGAGGCACAAGATAATTAACTGTAGATTTAAAACTGAGGTTGGTAAANGTATATGTGACATGTCTCAGGATGCAATCTTGCAAGCCATTACTACTGTGGCAGCATAGATTTTGTCAGTAGCACAGCAAAACTGGGTGTCATACACATTCATTAGCAGCAAGACAGAAGTGGCTGATGTGCAGCGCTGGCTTTTGTGCCATCGTTGACACGGTCGGTGACACCTGGCACCCTGCCTCGCGTACAGCAGGAGGGGAGAGCAGGTCATGTTCGCAGTGGGAGACCTGAGGGAGCACATGAAATTCACCTCACTGGTGCTCCTGGAATCTTAAGGCCAACAAGGTAAGTCTGTGGTTTGCTTGGCCCTTTCCATTTTGCCCTTATTTCACGTCTAGAGATTTACTATAAAAAGAGCTATTGGTAATAAGGTTGGGACAGTTTTTGTCAGCTCTGAACAACGCAAATTGGTTGAATTCAGTGTGGTGATTCATTTAAAAACTAAGTGCAGATCAGGCAGTGCTTGGCAGCTGTCTGTGGAAATATTTTCATAAGTTCTAAATAAAATTTGTGGCATTTTTGAATCTCATACATACACAGCTAGTGGCATTGCAGCGAAGGACAGCTGCCAGCTGTGGTGTTCCTTCTCAGTGATCTGCTCAGCAGTTCCTGGAGGAACAAGATGTAAACCAACAGTGCTGTCATGCTGCTGGGCATCACCAGTCACTATGGGCAGTGCTCCCCTTGTATGTGACTTGCAGACACTGTCATGGCTTGGGCGCGCCCGGTATTTGATGTTTTACAAGCCAGCACAGAAAATGTTGGAATGTAGTTAAAACAATTGGCTGGTTTATGGGAAAAATGGGAGAGGCTGCTAAGCATTGAATGCTCCAGCTGAGAGAATAAAATCATAGAATCATTATAGGTTGGAAGAGATCTCTGAGATCAGCAAGTCCAGCTGTCAACCCAACACCACTATGCCTGCTAAACCATGTCCTGAAGTGCCACATCTACAAATTTTTTGAACACCTCCAGGGATGGTGAGTCCACCACTTCCCTGGGCAGCCTGTTCTGATGCCTGACCACTCTTTCAGTAAAGAAATTTGTCCTAATATCCAATCTAGACCTCTGACACAACTTGAGGCCATTGCCTCTTGTGCTATTGCCTGTTACTTGGGAGAAAAGACCAACAGCCACCTCACTACAACCTCCTTTCAGGTAGTTGTAGAGAGCAATAAGGTCTCCCCTCAGCCTCCTCTTCAGACTAAACAATCCTGGTTTGCTCAGCCACTCCTCATAAAACGTGTTCTCTAGACCCTTCACCAGCCTTGTTGCCTGTCTCTGATCATGCTCTGGCACCTCAATGTCCTGCTTGTAGTGAGGAAATAGTTCAAATGTGAGAGTAAACATGGCATATTTTGGGGCTATTTTAATGCATAAAGAACTGTAGTGACAATCTTCACTCTGTGCTGGTGTCACCGAAAATCCGGGAATAAAACCTCGTAACACCAATGTAGTGTTAAAAGGCAGGCATTCTTTATTGCAGCGCTGGCTGCACGGGGGATAATTCCACCAAACGTGCATACCCCATACCTTTTCCGTATAGTTTATATAGATCAAAAATATGCATATTTATTAGGTTACATAACTTATCCCTTTCATAGTAAAATTAGTTCATTTTCATACACTCCTCCCACCCGCACTTGCGCAGTGCCTCCTAGTGGTGGTCATCGGAGGTCCCAAGATGAAGGCTCATCCTCTTCATCACAGTGTCTGCTGGTTGACCCCAGCTTCTGCACATGCGCAGTCCTCTTCTGGCTCTTGTTAGGTCGCTGTAACTATGTCTCTGTAACTAGGTCGCCTTGACTGGCTCTAGGCGACCGCTAACATTTCAGGTGGGAAACATGGGACTTTTTGTTTCAGTTAATTTAGACAATAGATAAAAACCACAAACACACCTGCAACCA
>Ga0065711_1006328_pt1 | contig 23902 bp, 8 predicted proteins | sample Hoacrofraction12_FD_59098 | JGI IMG/M metagenome (GOLD analysis project Ga0065711, IMG submission 59098) | Hoatzin crop microbial communities from Cojedes, Venezuela - Epithelial fraction 12 v2 (version 2) | ecosystem: Host-associated > Birds > Digestive system > Esophagus > Crop | place...
CGTTTACTGTCAGGATGGCAGCAACAATCAAATCTGAGCAAGCTCATAAATAATCATACCAGGAGAACATGATAGACTAGATGGCGAAAGGAAAAAAGACCATCGTTTGGATGCATTTCATCCATCCTTAACTTAATTTTTAAGAGGATATAAACTGTATTTTCTCAAATCAATTCTAACCTGTGCTTACTGAGAAGAAATAAGGGTGGGAAACATTATGTTTAAATATTTAGAGATAAATTCGTTTCTAGTCTGCTGTGGAAAGTAAGCATTTGCAATTAGCTGTAAAATAATTGTTCTTGCCATAACTGTTCTTAAACTATAGTTCTCTAATATAAGAACACAGATATTAAATTATGGATATGTGTAAGTGATATCTCAATCATTTTTTAAGAAAATGAAAATTGTGCAGGAGCAGGGATGAGGAAACAATATCAGAATTTCCTGAGGAAGGGGAAAATAGAACAGGGTCTGTCTTGTGTATATGAACTTCAGGTAAGAACAACATTTAGTTTCAGACAGCTACAAAATTACATTATATTTTCAGCATTTGTCTTTTTTTAGTTTAGAAGCTAAACACTGGGAAACCTTCAGTGGAAGAGAAACTGGAAATATTTCTTTCCAGTTTGAACCTACATTTGGCCTGATGTCATTTAAAAAAAAAAAAAACCACAAACAATCAAACCACAAAACAAACAAAAAAACCCCCAACAACCTCCCTCCTCCCTTTGACTGATATTTCACTATTTGTAGATGGGCTTAAAGAAGTCAGAAGGTTAGAACACTGTTATGGTTTATCTTAACAATGAAAATGAAGTGGAGAAAAATTTCCATAGTTGTAAAAATAGGTGGATAGTATTAGATTATTAAGCTGCAGAGAATGCAGAATCTCTGGCCTGCTACCAAGCATTGGTGAGGTCTTATGCCAGGAAGCCATTTCAGCAAATAGTAACTGAAAGTCTTCTGGGGAGAAACCACTTTGTGGGAGTGGAGTTATTTGAAAGTTGTGTATCTTGTCTAAACCAGTCCTCTAGATTCTTTCAGTGGCCGGGGAAGAAATAGCTGTGCCACAAGACCTTTTTAGACGCTTGTCTGAGAGGCTGCATCACCACCCCGCAGCATTTCAGGGTTAACGTGGCAGTGTCGCAGAGGCACTCTCCTCTCAGCTTAGGCAAAGCAAGGCATGGTAATCTCAAGTCAAGTTACAGAGGCATCGGGTCTAGGGATATAAATCTGTCAGAAAAACAACCTTTTCAGCAACTCAGTTCTTACCATGAAGCAGTCTTGCATTTGGATGCATCAAGATTCAACACGGACACAGGGCTATTGCAATTTGCTCTGTGATTTGGGTCTTCTGGCATGACCACCAAAATACTGTTATTTGACTTGAATGAGCAAAAAGAAGCCATTTCTATTCTTTCGTTTGCATTACCACATCTGTCACAGCTTGTCAACTCACCTTTTTTGGATTTCATTATTTATGAGTCTTTCCTGATTGTTTTATAGAAAGTGAAAATCCTCCCTTTGTTTTCACTTTCAATGTAGAGATTAAAATAATTAAGTACTGATTAGCCTTATGTTGACCTTTACTAATAAACCTGCTTATAAAATTGGCAAACTTCAACACTTTTTCCCTTTCCTGCAAACAACTTAATATGCTACTAAATGGCACAAAAGGGCACTGCTTTAATCACCCGGTAAGCCAGGATTATTATTTTTTTTAACTGTTCATTGGCCTGGGACAGCTCAATTCTTTTCTGCCTGCTTCTTTGTCATAAATAGCAAGTAACAAATTATCCTGAGGACACAAGCAACAACTTATGCACATCTAGGACAATGTTGTCCTTGGTCTTTGATAGTACCTCGCTTTCCCCAAAAGCATGAAACACAGCAGTCTAATAATCAATCTTATAATTGTAGCATCCTGTTGGAAGGCTGTGAAATGGAATGGTCTGTTAAAAACTCTTGAAACACTTTCTACATAAACATCTTTTACTTATCTTTGCCAGGACAGGTAAAAGCTCTGCATTTAACCATTACTTAAAAGCTATACTTACATTTTTTGTTTGCATAGTTACTGTATAAACATCTTGCCTATTAGTTAGTTACTTGGTTTTGTTGTTACCCATTGATTGCCCACATTAAGGTAAAAATTTTTTTGATTTGGTCTTTTTTACTGTTATCTTGAGAATGATTAGGTAATCCTGACCCTGTTAAGTACTGATGCTGTTCTTAAATTGGATTCTGGAGTACCTTACTCCTACATAATGTTTAGTTTCTCTTTATATAGTTTTGAAATTTCTCTGTATGTTAAATGTTACTGACAGCATACTGGTAATTTCTGCTTCCTTATTTGTGCTAAATACAGAGCAGATCCATGTTTGACCTAAGAAGTAGAAAGCCCTGGCACACTGAGGAAAGATAACCCCTTTTTAAAGTTCCATTCTAAACTCATTATCACACATACACTCAAAGCAAATCTTATGTTCACACATGTAAGATGCTAGAGCTGATGTAAAGGCTCCACCCTTATAAGCTTTACCTTTTTGTTGTGCAAAGGATCAGCTGAGTAGTCATCCCAAGGAAAGGCTTATTTTTCAGAAATGACTTAACTCAAGCATTGAGATTAGTTGTAGTTATAGTATTGTCTGCTTTTTACACTTCCCAGGGTGGCAAAAGGATAATAAAAACTAAGTAGGATTTATGTACTTATGTGGGCTGTACACTTTGGCTGCCTGTTCTAGGTCACCAGAAAAATGTTAGCACTTTCTATTTGTTGCTGCACTGTTTTTGTTTTGAATTGCCTTTGTTGAAGACAAGTTTATAAACATGATTTTTTTTTTTTTAAAACAAAACAAACCCCCAAACTTCAGATGTTTTGGACAAGCCATGGTTTTATCTATTTTTTGATGCTGTCTCCTTGGTTACATCGTATCTAAGTCAATTCATTTTAAACAGACATACTTCACTGAATATCTTTTAACAAAATGTGTTAGTATAGTAAGACCACTAAACCTCACTGCGGAGTTTTTCAGCTAAAGAGGTTACTCGTTTGTGGTATTGCTATTATTCTATTTGGGGAAATCAGGATAAGAAATTGATTCAGGAATGAATACAGTTCAGTGCCCCGTTCCTTGGGTGCAGGTTTGAGAATAAGAAAATATGAGAAGATAGAGGGAAGGAACAGACCAGAGAATCTACTGCTGTGTACTTACTGTCATCCTGTTTTCCCTGAAGGAACTAATCCAGCTCTTCTTTCTCCTGAGATCCTTCCCAGGGAGGTACTGGAGTGGTGTAGCTCACAGTTGACACGTGGACTGGAGGCCAGGGAACTTGTACGCTAACTGCAGAGCTGCTTTAAACTCTGAAATAAATTTTTACAGAAAGAGGTAAAAATGCTAAAGCTTTCAGTGCGTGTAGATAGAATAAAGCTCAATTAAATGAACTGTTTGGCAATATCCTACATAAACCAAACTGCTGTAGATGACCTGTTGACTTGTGACTGACAACATGGCCACGAGTGTGCTGTGTAGAGGCAGGTAGCTGTGGAAACCTTGTAGGGCCTTTCAGTAAGATTTTAAAAAGAACTCTCATAATTTCAGCATACACTGAATTACTGCTTTTCTATTATTTATACCCCAAAACATTATTATAACAATATCGTATGCATATTAGTAGCCCCTTCTAAAGTTTGATCAGTAATTGAGCATAGATTTTATATTTGGATGCGCATCTAATACAGAACCAAATTTTTCTGATTAAAGGCAAAGGAAAATGATTACTTACTATTTACTTTATGCTAGCAGCTCTTGTGTCTGAGCTCTGCCATGTTATGCAATTTCTAAAAATGCATTATTAGGCTGTTTTTAGTGCACAAAGCATGCAGAAAAAGACTGGGCACAACTTGTAGATAAAGAAAAGAGACAGAGAAATTAATGACTTTTAAAAAAAAAAAAAAAGTTAAATTACTTTTCTGGTAAATAACCCTATCCTCCTGAAAATCTGGACAGCATTGTCATTACCAGACCAACCTTTTCCTTCTCCTCTGTCTTCAGAAGAGAAAAATCATCTCTCTGAGCTGACAAAGGTGGTGTAAAGCTTGTATTGCAGCATGCAGAGCACCACATCTGTGAGGAAATGATGGCATTAGAATTGATGTGACCACAGTTAACTTGCTGCTGTTTCAGGGTTAGATTGTATTACTTTGCCTCTCCTTTTTCATTTATATATTTTCATTTGTTGTCATACTCTTAGCGATGTATTGTGACAAATAAATTCATTCTATAACTCTGAATTAAAAAAATTAAGCTTGACTTTTCCATAGCAGGAGTAACTGCCAGATGAGATGGTCAGGCTCAGAATCTCTTGCATCCAAAGACAAATTCCTATTTTGCATCCTGCTAGGGAAGTAGACAGTTCCTTTGATAGATTATTTTAATTCAATGCATGCACTTTTTAAAAATTTGTTTTCACTTCGCATATAAGAATGTCATTCACTGATGAAATGCCAAAGCTCTGTGAGGACTGTTTTCATGGAAACTAAATTGTAGCTGACTTTTTAAGTTTTGTTTTTTTTTTTCCAAATGAACACATTCTCTTACTTCATGGATAATAAGATGAGCCAGACAACTCCAACTTTTAACTAAAGAATCAAAAGATACATCTACATACCACTCTGCTGTCTCGCTGAAAGAATAGTAGGAGGAGAAGAAAAAATCTGGATTATATGCATAACTACCCTATGGATGTAAGGAAAATACTAATTCCTCAAAAAGTTTAACAAAATATGAATTCCTCAAAACTTCAATAGGCACAGGAGAAAGCGTGGATAACACTATCCTGTGTCATTCCAGCTGTTCTGGAGTGCAGAGTTTGACTCAAGAAAACTGCGGTAAGCAGAGGGCTGTGCTACTTTAAACAAAATGTCTCAAATCTTTCCTTAGGCTATTATTTGACTTAAATAACAATTAAACATAAAGCAAAAAATCAGCCTTCCTCATTAAGAGGATCTGACATTCGCTGATCTCAAGAAAACACGATGTGAAGGTGCAACTTGGCAAAGTATGAAGCTGTTAGTGGGACCTTTTTAATGCAAGTATTTGAAAATATGGCCAAGAACAGTAAGAACCCAGTCCTGCTTGCAAGACAAATAGGTCAGTCTGTTACTGTGTAATAAAGAGTTATAAAAAGAAAGAGCACTTACCTCAGTTATACTTCAGTGAGAGATAACATACATTAAATGCTGTGAGTGCCTGATACTTCCTAGGTACAGTTTACTGCAAGCATCATAACAAATAAGCAAAGACCACTTCTGCAAGTTCTTATATTGCCTTCTCATTTTGGAATTGCTGTTGTGAAATAAGCTACATATTACTATGCTACATTGCTATGAATATATGCTAAACCACTCTCCTTCAAATGGAAATTTCACCTATAAGTAGAATGCTGTATATTCCTTTAAAGGTATCGTGACTATTGAAGTTATGTGCAAAACTCTCATAAAGATTTTTTTTGTTCTCCAATACTTTTTACATTTAAAATACATTTTTTTCGCCTAAGTCTGTGCATAAATAAAAACATTCTTTTAATTAGTATAAGGTCAGTTTGGCTTAAAATGTTTCTTCACTTTTTTTAATATCTGTCCTACTAGTTACTGGGGAAAAAAGCATGAAGAAAATAATGATATAATAGGAAATAAATAGGAAATAATGAAAGTTGGTTAATTATGAGTTATGGCTTATGCTCTCTACTCCCTCTCTTCAGCAGAGAGGCATTCAGCTTTTCCTGTGCTGGTATTCCCTTGATAATTTTTGCTCCATATGCACTGACTACACGAGGTGGTATGTAATCCAGCTGGTTTCAAGCTGTGTCCACTAACTGGGCAGCTGACTACATATGACCATTAGTAAGAGAGTAGATATATCAGCACAGATCACTACTGATCATACATCACAGCTTTTTCCTGGTTTGGGTATTTCAGTTTGCCTGTTTTTTCTCTATGCAGCCTCCAATTCTCAAGAAACTTTTAGAGCTTTAGTGTCTTTAAGAGTCTTACTTCTCTGACGTATCTGCCTAAAATACGTCAATATATTCAGAAATTGTTAGGAAGTGCTGACAGATTAACAGATAATGTACCACTTCTTCTGAAGAAGGCATCCTAAAAGTTTAAGAAAAGCCACCTTGTTGAAAGTTCACCAATAGGCTTCTTATAATTTTGAGGATATTTTTTTGGTCCAGCTGGTCATGAATTTATTGATAAGAGCAATAAAAGTGAATAAAAATTTTCATGCATGTATCTGATCTTCAATAATATAAAACATCATATCTGGTTGTGAAGTCTTCAGTCTTTAGTTTTTGCGATGTTAGTATCATTTAATTATCAGCACAGTCTCTGTCCAGAAGGAACTAACAGAATCTTTCATAATAAGAGTGTGGAAGATTGCATGGAGGAAGTGTATATTCAGTACGCTGGAGCTTTATTGCAGTGTTCGTTGGTTGAAATGAAAGCTGTTTTAAGATTGAGAGTTTCCCCAACAGACAATGTTGGTAAATGGCACTGTATCTGCGAACTTGAAATTCCTCTAGACTTCCTATGAGATACTAAATAAACGCAGACCACTTGTTAGCCCTCTCTCAAGATCTGTTTCAGTTATTGCTCTTGCGTGTTTTTTCTGTACTACTTTACTGCTGTTAATGTAACTGTTACTTCACAGCCCACAAAGACTGATATCAAGTGTTTTGTGTTAGAGCTAGTGCTCTTACTATTTCTTACCACTGTGTTTTCAAAAGATTTCTTAGAATGTTTCTCATCTTTCTCATCTTCTGCAGCATTTTTGTGTTAACATTTCTTTTCTTTCCTGCCTGGGCAGTGTGCAAGCGTTTTTGCTCATATCATTGACTTGATGTAGTTCTCTGGGTTGATGGTTGTCAGAGAAGATTGCCAATCGGTGATGTTAGAGTTTCTGTCAAGTTTTTGATGGACTTTATACTACGCTACCAAAGACATGGGTCTCCCTTGTATAATTCTTATTAATATTATTTCATTGACTCTTTAGGGTTTCTTATAGGAAGTTTTACTTCTGTGCATGCTAGAAGTATTTTAGTCACCGCAGCCTTGAGCAGATCAGTTCTTACCTCAAATCTAAGCTTCACTGGGATTAAAAAACTATATGCTTCTGTCCTTACCAGTCTGAATGTTTTATATATTGTATGAAGAATTCATTAGAATAGGGAATGGAATCTGTATCTATTCCTCTCCAGGGGAATGCCATAACCAGTGAGCTATTGGGTCACTTTAGTTGTGTAGTTCTGGCCTAGACAGTACTTAATTGTTTGGGGAAAGATTCAACGTGAAGAACCGAGAGCAACTGCGCTAATCTCCCCTTTGATAATATTTTCTGAGAAATAAGGGCAAACGGAATGACAACCTGCTCTTTCAGGAGAAGTCAGACTCCTGTTGTAGGGAGAAATAACCCCAAAATCAGAACCAGACGGGGACTTGTCAGATATGTGGTTGATATGACCCATTGACTTCCAAGTGTATAATGATCCTGTAAGTTCATAAAAGCAAGTCTCAGGTGCAGACAGCTGGAGGCTACCTCAACTTATTTTAGAAAACAGAATTACCTCTGGCAAATAAATTTTACAGGAGAAATGGTTCTCATTTTAAGCACCTTTTTTCTCTTTACACTATGCTGGTGTTCAGGCTCTCAAGAGTATGGTTGACACATTTATTCTTATATTTTTAGTCTTACTTGATTGAATAAACTTTCTGTGCAATTTTACTTTCAAGCTTTCATAAAACAAATCCTAGAACACATTCCTGTGAGGTGTTATTTTGTTTGGAACACGAAAAACTTAGTAGGATTACAAATGAAAAAGTCAATCACATTTAGGTTCATTCTGCACCCTTATAATACAAAGTTGAAGGAGTTTAGAAAAATTGTTTACAGATATTATTTTAAATTTCTGAATGGAGAAAATTCTGCAAAAGCCTATAAGTGCACAGTAAGGATGGTGAAATTTACTGAATATATAGAAACTACTGACATCGCAGGCAGTTCTAGAACCAGATAGGGCTGCAAGTAGGAAAGTACACATGGGGAATGTCATGTATTCTTCTCTTAGTATTATGCTGTTATCTGCTGTTGATCCCAGATAGAAGTATGATACAAGATAAAAAGGTCTGACTTGGAAAAGACACTGGATTTTTTTGGTTTTTTTATCATCTCCAATGGGAGTTACACAGTAGCATCATTCCAGCCTGTATGGATACTTCCTGACAAAAATTTCTGGAAAACCATGTTTCTTTGAGCCTTTGAGCCACGTTAAATTTTGGTTCAGCTCAGTACAGTTTTCTTCCAGTATAGATCACCAATAGTAGTCATGAAAAATGACTACTTCTGAATTTCAGGAGCTCTCTATCACTTTATCTACATCTGAATTGTTCTTTTACACTAAGGGAAATTCTGAATTTTTAGATTTGAGAACTTTTATGTAATGTATGCCAGTGTAGTCACTGAAGACAACATACAGTATTGTAGCTCAAGAATTTTAAACTATATCACCATATAAGTTATGTGGTACAGGTAACCATTTATTAAGACACTTTGCATTCAACAGAAGGATCTAGAAACACAGAAGACTGTTTACAATGTGAGTAAACCTTTGGTATGCTAATTTTATATATGCAAGTGACAAAATTGTGATCTGCTTTCTCCCCATGGGACAGAATGATAATATATAATTCTCTCAGAACAAGATGTGTAAAGGAGGTCATTTAAACTTCAAGGTTGCTTAGGGAATTTGATAGGAGTTTTCACACTATAACAAGTAAAATTTAACTAAGATATTTTGTAAACACCTTAAGCAAATTTAATGCCAATTCTGCTTGGAACTACCTCTAAGAATATCTCAAATTTTGGACTGAGAATGAAAAATCAGACTACTGGAAAAGAAATTCTAATCACAGAACAGACTTTTTCTATCAAGAAAGATCACAGCTTCTGTATTGGATCTAACAAAGAAGTGAATGCAAGGAAAGTTGGTTCAGCTCACCTATCTGATAAAAAGCTAACACACTAAAAATATTACTGTCAGACCAAAGAGCTCATCTAACTCACTGTGCAATTGCATGGTGGTTTGATCCAGTGCCAGAGAAGCCTCACGGGACCTAAGGGGGTTGCAGAGGAAGCTTCCGCGCTTGGGGTATCATGTAGGTGAAACAGCTGAAATACAAAAGAAACGGCACACTTGGGAACCATGCTGGAAGATAAGGCTTGCTTTGCAGGGAAAGACCGTCTTCCTAAATAGAAGGTGTGCGGCTCTAAATATAGGTTTCATCAGATTACAATATAAATATATCATTGACTCCAAATAGTGCTGTCCACTTCAGCGGGTCTTTTTAAATTGTTTTTCCTCCAAGTTTTCTTATAGAATGTACATACTCAGATCTCATCATCGTAAATAGTGTGGTTCCATTTATTAATTTATGGTTGCATTACATAGCATTTAGTTAAATAGCAAGTAAAAGCAAATACAGAAATAAACACAAAGTACACTAAGCCAGAAATACTGGATACTCTAAGCACAAAATTGTGAGAGATTTCACTCTGAAGTCAGTTAAGAACACTTTTTATCATTCTGTCTACAGAATTTTATTCTATTTGTAAACGAATAAGGAGGTAATATTTCATTCTTGTTTTTTGGAGTCATTGTTGAATCTAGAAAATCCCAAGTAGTTAATTCTTCTGCTAAATGCCTTTTTTACAGCTCTGACTTGTGTGGTATCTATCTGCTCTACAAGAACCAGAAAGGGTAACCTGCGGAAAACAGACTATGACAGCTTGGTTATTGATTCTTTTTTTTCTTTTTTTTCCTCTCCTAAAAAGAGGAAGATGATGATAATGAAGGTTAGTTTACTATTGTCCGTGTCCTTCATCGATCTGTGACAAAACAGGTTTAACACTCAAATTATAAGAAAATCTGGTAGAGAGCTTCATTGCAATTTATATCAGCATGATATGATTTGATCCTACAGTTGCATTCACAAAACACCTGAGCCATGACACTCATGATTGCGTTCTCTGCCCGTTAATGCTAATGTGTATATTAATGAATCTCCTTTCCCTCTGATGGCCGATCTGCAAAGAATAAAGAAAAGATATCATTTTTTCTGGTATAAGACCATTTTTGAAAAGAGTGAGATTGCACACAAAATCTGTTAGTGCATTTTTATTTTTTAACAGCCATATGTCTCTCATAACTAGCACAAATGCCCTTGTATATTCTGTAACAAGACCCTCTTTAAAAAGAATAGTTATGTATAAAATGTGTTAATGCATTCTTTTCTTTTTTTTTTTACCAGCCATATGTCTTGGTGGCTAACATCATGCTCTTTCACTCTTATATTACCTATTTCATATTTAGAGTTTCTTTTTAATAAAGCTCAGGTATGAACCTGTCCTTAATCAGTGCAAAAAAGGAAACTAAATAAATAAGAATTACACTCCGAACTTTTGCTCTTTGAATTGTATGTGGTGCATACAGAGGAAACTGACAGTCTGCCTCAGAAAAGGCCAAAGACTGCATAAACTCGCAGATAAAAATGTCTATCACATTCAGCTCAGGTGGTCATTTAAGATGAAGAGGGAAGCTCCATCAGCATGACAGTGTGAGGAAGCCCACCTGCAGTTTGTGTCTGCACTGTGCTGATTGAGACACTGGGGAACTGAAAGTCACTCAGACACAAACACAGAGGTTCATCAATTAAATATAAACCATTCAAACAAACGAATGGAAAACAAAGCTTTACCCGGTTAGATTAACATTTTGGTCTGTTTTCTCCATCATTTGCTTCTCTTTAACAAGAAGAATAAGCACCTATGACGGGGAAAACTTGGAGCTAGAAAAACATTTTTGCAATCATTTATAAGAATTGTTGGAATTTATGCTCCTCTCTGTCAACAGCACAGAAAAGGCACCAAAGCAAAACGGACTCGTATCACATATCACTCATATGCTATTCTTTTTTATTTAGTGCTGCAGTTGAAGGGGCTGAGGGAATATTAAAAAAATTCTCTAGTATTTAACAGATGATGGGATGGATAAATAATTAAAACCAGGCAAGTCAGAATATTTTTCATGTATTCATTGTCCTAATAATATGACTAACTCCATATTTATATTATTTTTATTATTGGCTTACATTTCAGAAATGTAAAAACGTATTTCAGGCTTATTCTCACTTTTCAGAAAAGTTTAAGCATTGTGTAACAGATTTTTTTTTTTAATGTAATCATTATTTATGGCAAATTGAAACAATTACTAATATGAATCTGGGTATGACTGTGGAACACTTTGAAATGAAGATAATTTTTCCAAAATGGTATTTCAAAAAGTGTTTTGCATGACATAAACCAACGTAATTCTTCTGTCTATAAAACAAATGGCTATTCTTTTTAAATTCTCTTTGCTGGTTTTCCTACCCCTGCAGTAATTTTATTAGTTAGTAACACATTGCTCCCAGGATAGCACCAGATGGATCTGAATATATGATGGCTTTTTAACAATAGTCTGTCATCAGTGACTGCTTCTCTAAGTGCTCTTTCCTTCATTCAAAAGTTAAATGGACTCTTAAAGCATGACAAAGAATAAATATGCATCTGTTATTATGTGAGCATTATTAAGATAGAACATGCTAAGAATGAAATAAATTGTCGTAAATCATAAGAATACAGTTGTTTGCTTAAATCTAAGAGGACACAGATTTCTTTTTAATGCATCATGGACATCTGCCCACACCATAGTATATTTCGTTACTGCTATTCTGTCACAGACAGTTTTTGCTGTTACATTTAGCAGCAATGAATAGCCACAGTAGTTGTTTCACTATGCATTAAACTATCTGTCATATATGAAAGCTGGCAATTTATCCACCTGAACCAAAGAATTGCTTGCTTCTGTGCACAGATGTGCATGCAAAATAAGCTATCTTCACTCACCAAGCTTGATCTCCTACCAAAAGGAGAGTGGTCTTTTGCCAAAACAGAAATGAAAATGAATTTCAAGGCTCCAGTAGGGATAACTTTACATTTCTTTTGTCTTAAATTACATTAACAGAAATACCTGCTGATTTATTTGAAGAAGCTTTTTGAACTGAAGCCCAGAAAGATCACCTGCTTAAATATGTATTTTTGGTACAACAAATGCACTGCATTTTGAAGATACTGAGATTTCGCATAGAAGACACTGTTAGTTGAATATCTTTCTTGCCTCCTCCTGTTTTCCTACTAAGAGAAGTAGTAATATTTCTGCCTACATGTGCAATGCTAAACAGTTCATCAAAATGCAAGGAGCAGGTGCAGTACCTGGTGGCATCGTTTTTCACGATAAATAAACAGTACTCTGAAGTTATGAAACTTGTCCCATCAGGCCCCACTATCTGATATCTAAGGCTGACTTCATTTTTCAAAGGATATATTGCCTCATGCTAAAGAATCTTCTTATTTAAAGAAACCTACAGAAATGGCAGGAAGATTTTAGGATATGCTTTTACTGCAATGACTACTAGGATAAGATGATTCTTCTTTACACAAGAATAAACTAACGCCCCTGTTACTTAAAAATATGCTCCTTGTCAAACTGCATTTTTTGTACTACAGAGATCTCAGATAAATATACAAAATCCTTATTCATTGTTTCTTTGGTGTATGACGGATGCAAATCTGCTGTGGATGTGCACCCTAGATCTAGAGCTATGCTAGAAACATCAGCTGGTCTCATTCCCCAATGCAGCTCAGGCCACAGAAGTAAATCAGGCTGGTCTCTATGGTTTTTAGTGAGCCAATTTTATTCGTTTGGGTTTTGGTTTTTTTTCCACCCAAAGCATATTTTTACTTAACAAAGCTGTTTTCACTTGTTTTCTGCAGATTCTCCCTTGGTTCCATTTAGAAATCATCACACAAAATCAGCCTACTCCTGGAGTGCTGGTTGGAGGAACTACTAAGACAAAACCATAAAAAAATTCTCTTAGCCCTCATGATCTCTCATGTTGTCCCAAAAGTGGGATCTCTTACCTGGTGTGTGGTACGCCAATATACACACAGAGCAGACGTATTATCTTTATTTCATATTTGCACAGCTGTGGGTGCTAGGTGATAATTCCACAAAGCTAGCACACTGCTTCGTGGAGTCACAAGGACTATATACTCTTACAAAGAAATTACTCGTTACATTCCGACTGGCTCATTGCATTACATGCCTGTCTTAGAGCTATACTCCTTACTTAACTACACGTGCTTGCAAGCTGAGGGGTGCAGTCTTTTTGGTTCTGAATTGAGTCAGTGGTCGCGATCTCCCCCGCCACCTTTACCTTTTTCCTAGTTGCCCTAGATCTTTAACTTCATGCTTCTTTGGCTTTCGTCCAGCTTTTGGAACCTCCTGGATTGGATCTTCCTCTTTTATCAGTCTGTTAGCCCTTCAAGGGCATAATTGTTAGTAAGACACACGTAGTGCATAAAAGTAGTCAGGTCCAAATTAAACAAGGTCACTATGACCTAAGCATTTCTGCCCCATATAATTACAACCTAAGCATCACTATGCTCTGAATATTTCTGCCCAATATCGATCAGAGCTTTCCCTCTAAATCAGTTTGGGAAATCTTATGAACCCGGCAGTGTGATATGGCATTGGAAATTTTTTTCTGTTCACTGCCTCAGAATCCATATCAGTCTATACAAACAAATTTATACTCTGGTAACGGTTGTGAGAAGTGATCTGCCAACTGACTGAGTTCATTCTCATCTAACACTACTTTCCAACAAAATGTTTCCATTTCTACCAAGGAAAGAAATTCACAGCTAAAGAGATGACCCACCTGGGTAGTAGTTAGTAGTTTTGGTGTATTCTACATTGTTCTTCTACTTTGTAGTGCCACAGTTGTGGAGTACTTTAAGTAATTTTTGAAAATCATTGAACAGACACACATCAAATGTTATAAGAAAAAGGAGACTTGACTAGGAATACATTTTGATCTGATTCATAACAGAGTGCTTGAAGAATTATGAGAGGAGTTTAAAGTGGCTTGATGTAAATCTCTATTGAAAAGTATTGACAGCTGGACTTGATTTTCTGTTGGGGTTGTTTAATCACTGAATTTTACTTCTGTTGCACTATTGCCTTTGATCCAAGGTATTCAGCATTCAATGTCTCTGAATATGTCATTTAAATTTTTAAAATAAGACGACTGTCAGGTCTGAAAGAATTCTTTTGTAGAGTATCTTAAATTTGACTTTTTATGAGAATTACTTATATGGAAGTGACAATAAAAAATACAGCACAAGTCATTTATTAGGCTTTAAACAGCTGAAATAAATTGCTAGCTTAAACTATTTCTTAAAACTAAAGGGGGTGAGCAGGTCCATTTACTGTGCTGGAAGTGCACTGTGTTATCACACTTGGGAGAGCTGGGAAGTGACCTTGGGATTCTCACACAGTTCTCTACTGAGAGCCGGTTCTGCATTATCCTTAGCGCTATGGTTTTTACATCAGATTTATGAACAGGTTATTGAAAAGTAAGTGCTCCTGGTGTAATGTACTGGAGTTGTTTGTATGAATGAAAGCCATGTAGATCAGTGGGAGTCTTCTTGCAATGGATCTGTGGGATCAGATCCATCTCTAGGGACAGGGAATTATCTTCAGCATTTTGAAGTCATAAGCTACTTGCAAAGATTATGAAGCTGAGAGAGAAAAGACAGGCTTTGAATCTGCATGTACTTCAAAAGAAGAATAAAACATGTTTCACAACAGCTACAACTCCTTCGTTTTCACAGATGTAGTTAAAATGGTGTGGTATTAGTGATGCCATGAAAAAAATAAATCCCTTCAAGAGTAACTGGCAACAGAGCAGCTAAGATAAAAAGTAATTTAGAAAAACTTAAGAACATTGTTCAAATAACAACCAATTGTATTCTTTTGACTTCTAGACATTTTTTTCTTCCTCTTTTCTACCAGTTTTTATGGAGCTGATCAAGATGCATTCACAATATATGTGCATTCTTTTCATTGAGATGTTTCCTAGACTAGTGTCAAAATTTTAATTTTCTGTTCAAAATAACACATTAGTATTATTCACTAGATATTTATGAGCAACATGTTAATTAAATAAAAAACCCTTTGCAGGTAATTGGTAAAACAAGATAGGGTTTTAAATCACCAAAACTGTGAAAGGTTCATTTAGGTCTATTTCTGTATGTGATAATATTCTTTGCAAAGAAATGGGAGTCTCATCTTTTAAAGGCCATGGAGTAAATAGTGAGTGAGAACTACAACTTTAATTACTTTTTAAAACAATGCTCAAAGACTTGGAAAAAAAAAATTCTAAAAGCAAACTTTGGCATCTTCTTTCTAATTACAGTCATTGGTGGTATGTCATTATAAAAATGCCAGTCTCCTAGTTTGTCCCTTTTTTGTGTTCAGTTTCACAGCTGATCACGTGATTTATTTCATTGTTAGTCAACCCAGATAAGAAAAATTGGTTTACATTTCTTATTGATTCTGCATTAATACAGCACTAGAAGTGCCCTCGGCAGTTTTATAATTTGGTCTTCTGTTATTGTCAGCATCCGCAGAAGCTCAGCCCTTGAAACATTATCAAAATTTCTTATGCTTATTTTGATCTCTTTCTTTTCTTCATATTTCATTGTTTTTCCCAAAACTTATTTTCTGATGTTTTGTAATAATTGTCTTATGATGTCAACACAAAGTGCTTTATTGCAAGCAATGTTAGAAAAGCCATATCCAACATCACGTTTCCAGGAAGTACTGGTAATGAGCAACTGGGGAGCTGGGGAGGTGGTGAAGCCTGTCAGCTTTAATCTTTTTAATGGAATCTATTAAATGGTAGGGCTTATGTACCATGGCCTGTGACAGCCACTAAAACAGAGCTGTTTACTCTAGTTGCCCTTGATTCATTATTAGTAATTTAGGATCAGGAGAAAGTGGTACTTTCTAGAGTTTTTGATATTATCCTGGAATAAACAAGGCAATGACTTCTCTAAGTCACAAGCTGACAATTGGCTAAGGACCTAAGAGCACTTTAGAGAGACTCTGGGCATGTAAGCTAAGAATGCTTTGTTGAAATAGAAAGGAGTAAATGTTTCTTTGTGGTTTTGTTTGTTTTGGCTTTTAAATTTTTTTTTCTAGCTTAGAGCCAGAAGGCAAATAGCTATAAGCATTTAGAGGTCAGCAATACAAAGATTCTTGCTACATAAAATCTCGCCAAGGACTGAATGAGGTGCTGTAAGTTACCTGTGATGGTAAGGCTTGGGAAACACCAGACTCTGGACAGTTGTTGACTGAAGACCTTAGATGGAAGATTTTTCTGAATAAAGTGTCTGTTGTGGTATATAACCTGGCAGCTGGCTACTAGGACCAGACAGTCTCTCACACATTTCTCCCACCCTTCAGTGGGATGGGAAAGAGAACGGACAAAAAAGTAAAACTCATGGGTTGAGATAAAGATAGTCTAAGATGACAACAAAGGAAGGACTAATAACAATGTATGCAAAACAAGTGATACGCAATACAGTTTTTGTCACCTCCCGACAACCGATTGTGCAGCCAGTTCCCAAGAAGCAACTGCAGAACTCGTGGATTTCACGGAGCTCGCTGAACTCACAGGAAAAAGTTTCTTCCCCTCGGCCAACCCCCATTCATAAACTGAGCATGACATCTACGGTATGGAATATTTCCACTAGCCAGCTCGGGCTGGCTGCCTGGCTGTGCTGCCTCCCGACTCCTGCACACCTGCTCATTAGCTGAACGTGGGAGGCTGGAGAAAGTCCTTGACTTCTTAGCAACAACTAAAACCATCAGTGTATTATCAAGATGATTCTCATACTAAATCCAAAACACAGTGACTACTGGGAAGAAAATTAACTCTATCCCAGCTGAAACCAGGACAGTATCTAAAAGAAATGTGAAGATAAGTGAAAGTCAGGAATTCAATTTCCAGTTGTAATGAGAGACAGTAAATGTCGTGGGTTTTACAATTTTTCAGTAGGTGCAGGTGAATGATTTATTATCACAGAGGAAGAAACAACCCTTTCTAGTATCCTGTAAATTAGGAGAGATGTTTTCTCTGATTTTTAGTATGACTATTTGGATCTTATATGAGACTGACTGCTGGATCCTAAATACTTGAAAAAAACCCAAACAAAACAAATCGGGTTGAAAATCCAGAGAAGGGAAAGAAGGACATTAAACTCATTCTTAGAGTCTTACTTTCCTTTAGCTCTTTACCTGACCTTACCTTACCTAAGTTTGTGTGTTTAAGGCAGGCAACCTGCTATTTCTCTGCTCCATTCTGAAATCACACGCAAATCTTGTCGACTAACTCAATCCCATAGAAGCGAAATTAACATTGACCCTTCCTTGGCTTCAGCCAACAAAAGTCCATCAAGCAGCATGTAAACTACCTTTACCAAGGATGATGTCTCTGCTTTCCAGACTTTTGTGTCCCACACCTAATCTTTTGTCTTCAGCACCAATATATTTCCTTTACCTTATTGTCTCCACTTGGGTGAAAATACCCAACAGAACTGCCTTGTACATTAGGTATTTTACACAAGCATGAGAACTGAACAAGTAGAAGGTAGGAAGTGAAGCCCTCTGGAGGCCATTGAAAGTTGGCTGCTGGGGACATCTTTTAGGATATCACCAAGCCACCAGTATACAGTGCACATAAAATGAAGACAAATTTCCCTTCACTTCCTCTGCCATTTTTCACTCACTGTGTCTTTAAGAAAAGATAGAGAGAAAAAGTGAGAAATAGTTCTCCTGACAGATAAGAATTACGATGAGCACCACTAAGAAGTCATTTTTTCTTCTACTCTTTCTTGCTTTGGAAACAAAACTTTTGGATTCTCTGTCCTTTCACAAATGTTGACTGTAGCATCAAATACCAAATTATTTCTAAAGCTTTGGGTTTTTTTTTTTAAAAAAAAAAAAAGCTGATGTATTTTAACTGGCAGCAGAGAGCTAGAATGAACCAAAGCTTATTCTATACATGACAGTAATAGCTAATATTACTGTTACATTAAAATTTACCCAGACTTAATACCTAGTATCTGATACTACCTGATTATTATAGAACAAAATGTATGCGTTACCTAATGTGAGTAAATTATCATTATTAATAAAGTTTTGCTGGTAGTATGTAAAGTAACTGCATGAGGTATTCAGTCATCAGAGTTAGGAACAGAGGTGATTCTAATAAATGTATCTGCATGGAACAAGATTTTTCTTTTATTCTTTTTCTTAAACTGAATCTCATTATAACAGGCTTGAGTTCAATACTGCTCTTAAAGATGCCATCAGGAATACAACCCAATTTGCCCTGTAAAACTGGCTAATATACATTGGTATGCGAAATGCGGAAGCAGATCTTACAAGATACACACAACCGAGAACAGGGTAGGCAGCACTTAGTGTTACATGCATTATTTATGGCCTTCATTTGGCTTTTAATCTGTGTAGATTTTGTGAGTTGTTCTGGACTGGTATCTCTGGAGCATCTAGTTTGCTCTATACGCAGAAAACAGAAAAGCTGCAGGGCAGCAGTGTGTATGGTGAGGAAAGTTAAGTTTTTCAGGATCAAGGGAGAAATTAGGAATATAACAAAGCATTTGACCTCTGAGTAAAGAGACAATTTGGTCCAAATCAGGTGAAATTTTCTCAGCAAGAAGAGGTAGTCTTTCTGTACAAAAATTAAGCACAGTACATTAGAGGCCTGATTCAGTCAGTTTTTCCAGAGATTTCAGGACGTTTATGGTGGGATCTTGAAGATGGTCCCTGTAGTTTTGTACTTTTGTAGCATCTAGCTAGTAGTCAGGCTCCGAGAGCTGCTTTCACTTGCACTGAGCTGTTGTGGTTTTTATTCCATCTGAGCTATTACATGTCACAAAGTCACAACCTTTTTCTCACACCAAACATGTCTATTCTCAGACAAGTACGTCCTAAGCAATTTTATCTTGTAATTAAGCTATTTAATGACCCTAAGACTACATGAAAACCCGAAATAATAGGTATGACCTTGATTTAACATAATTAAAAAATAAAAGTAAATTACTTTCCCTCAAAATCTCATGTCTTATATTGAAGCTCGCCTTAAATACTGTTTAGAGGTAAGGAAATGAAATGGAAAGTTCTGCAATCCTATTTAGTGTCTCTGGCAGTCTTCCAAACACAAAGCCCAAAGCCAAATATTCATTTTAACCATATTTTGTTTGGAAAAGATGCTTTAAGCAAATTAATTCAGTTTAACTCTAGAACACTTTAATAACGTGTGGCTGCTGACGTTGATTAGAATAAATATTGTGCAATTGAAACATAATAATCTTGTCTGTACCGACATGTAGTTACTACACACTTCTAAAAAGGATGGAGTGGACTGACTCCAGTACTAAGAAAATTTAATAACTGTTGGGATTCCAGTGTTAATATAAACAATTCGATTCCTTCCTGTGTCTGATTGTTCTCCGTTGTGGTTATGTGAACTGTTTTATTTCTGAAAGCTTCAATCAAAGTTTATTTAGAGTCATCAAATTCCGTGTCCAGAAGTTGAATTTAAGAAGATAAAAATGTCAGAGCAAAACTACCCTCTCTCATCCACTGTACAGATAGCAGATCAGATCTTTTTCATTTTCACCATGACTTTGCAGTTGTCTGGGATACAAGCATGTATTTGACATACAATCAAGCACATCTAATGTCTTCTAGTGGGAGAATCTTGCATTATGAAGTTCCTTAATGCAATTTTGAGAAGACTTTTAACAACAAAAAGTTTTAGAAAGTTGCAGGAAATCACTGTTAACACTGTGCAACTCCATTTTGAAATCGAGCTGAGGTATGGTTTCTCCTTCAATGATGACCTTTCTGTCCCTGTTCTGGCCATCTGCTGTACACATATGGACACCTGGGCTGGATCCTTGCAGTCGAACGTTCACCTAAATCAACACCCATCTATGTGTTTTATAGCTTTTCTATGACTCTTTCCTAAGCTTTCTTCAACCCATTTGCGTATGAAATAGCTATTTTGATTTGCCTTAGACATTGTTCTGTGTAAATCACGCTCTAAAATATTAAATTACTCACTGAGGTCATTCCCTTTTGCCCCAGACAAGGTCAAACTCTCCTTTCTACTGAAACTTAAACAGTAAAATGAAGACAGAAATGTGAATGTTACTTATCTCTAGCAGGCAATTAATATCGAGGTCTAAAAAAACATTTGAAAGGAAGATCACCTCTTTTTTTTTTTTTTTCCTCTTTTACTACCATTAAATTTTCAGATATGAATATTAATAAGATCTACTTCATTTACAGCAATAGATACCACAAACAACAGGCCTGCATTTCTAACTGGACAGCTGAAACCATATCAAATGACCTCTTCGCTTCTCTGAAGAAGAGGGTTGATATCTGATATACATGGTACATCCTGCTAGATTTTTATGCCTGGTTAAGTTCTTTCTGAGGATTGCTTAGCAAACTCTTCTAATGCTATCATCATCAGATTGGCCAGCTGTGACCTACAGGTACTTTTGTGGAAATGAATAATTGCTATCTAAGTAAAAGGAGGACAATTCTCTTCCATTTCACAAAAGTACGTAACAGAAAAGGCAAGTTAAGTAATCTGTTACAGTGGGTACAGAGTCCAGTGTTTTGTTTGAATATTACATTCAAACTTTATCTATGAAGAATCCATTTTAAGGATTTTCTAGAAGTTAAATGATTTGTGATCTTTCAGAGCAGAAGAAGCAAATGTAATGTGAATTATTTGGGACAGACCATTCTGCCTGGGTTATTGTGTCTTTGTGTAAATATGCTTATGAATAAAATCCAGGGCAAGCAAAAACCACTGTTTGAACATGCCAATTTACTGAACATATTGGTTTTAAAAGAATTTTCCGTAAGTGGTCAGCAACTCTTTAAGGAAGTTCAATTTTGCAAGAAACAAAGTCAGTCAGCTGAGGATACCATAAAACCAGTAATGCTATCAGGACAAAGTAGGGCTGTTTTCTCAAAGGGATTAACTGACTGATAGTCATTTCATGGAAACAGTTATTTTTAGAAATTCAAATTAGTTTCCATTAAAGCTACTGCTTTTAATTATAAAAAAAATAGATTTACTAAAATTAAACTCTTAACATGAGATTTAATAAGGTGAATATTGACTCAGGAATATCTTGAAAAATTCAGTTTGTTTTAAAACTTTTACGTTGTACTGATTTGAATACTCATCCATTTGAAATTCAAGCTATTTTGACCAACAATATTTTATCTTTAAAAGACCAAGATTGAAATATCATTTAAAAGATAATTTAACATATGTATTTATATGAATTTGTTCTGTGTTCTGAAATTTTTAAAAATACTTTGTCTAAAATTTGATTTTAGAAGGACATTTGAAATGTAAAAATGATAAAATTCTTTTCTGAATCACTCTACATATGATGATAGAGCCTGAAAAAAGCAGATTAAGAAATAAAATGTTTTATGGTTTTCAGTCATCAAAGAATATTTGAAGTACTAATTCATACTGATCTTATGTACGATTGTCTAAAGCCCTGCTGTTGAAGCAGTTTTCATCTATCCACATTTTTGTTTAAAATTAGAAAAAAATAATTTTGCACTCTTGTCTTCCCAAAGATATTTGTGCAATGGCTTCTTAGTTTCTGCTGTCTTTTTAAGAAAAGAAATTTCAAATTTTTGTCTGCGGATAAATGAAACATGGTGTTATGCTCATCCAGAATGTGCACCTCACTTTTGGAATTAGCTAGCCAGCGCCAAGAAGGAAGCACGGTATTAAACTCAGTATAATTTTATATTAAGGTTTCAGTTTTAAGATCAAATAGATTAAATTTTCATTAACAATACAGATTTTGAAAAACAACAAAGGAAGGTTGTAATCAAACCCAGGAAACTTGTAGAACTGGGAGATTCTTAGGTCTCAGACAGAATATGAGATGCAGAATACCAGTGATTCACTGTGGGTTGCATCAGGTTGTCAGGGTTTTTAGGGCTTGTTTATGGAAAGTGGATGTGAATGCTTGTGCCCACCCACATGTCTGTATACGCACTTTATTTTCTATTTCCATCTCATTATTCCATTTGCATGAAATATTTAAACATTACTTGTAGGCTTTGGTTTTGAATTAAGAATTCATTTTTAAATTTCAGACTTCTTTCTGGATAAAACTACTTAATTTTAATGTACTTTTTAAATTTTGCTGCCCAAACCATGTTATTCAGATGCAATAAAAAGGTAGTTTACAACTTGATTGTTATTGTTTACAACTTCAGTACTCAGTTTTAAAGGGCATGATGTCACTGTAACCATGTAACTATTGCTGACGGATTTGGCAATTGTCATCACAAACAGTAACAGACTAGTACTCTGCAAGGTGGTTGAGTGTTCAGTTGGAAAGGTTATTATATGACCTTGAAAAAACTTTGAATTTCTTGACTGCCTAGAATGTCAGCTGATTTGTTAGCTACTGGAAGAAAATAAACAAGTTCTGCATGTTTTCTGTTGCAGGAAAGGTGTTAATAGACATTTTACTAACACAGAAAAGTTGCAGTGAAAAGAAATTTCAAAACAGATATTTACAGAAGAAAAAGATTAGAAAGCTTTAACAAAAAGTAATTTAAAAATCACCTCCTTTCACCTCCATTCTTTCTGATGATGTAGTTTTTATAATGTACTAAACAGTGTCAAAAGCCTAAGGACAAACAAAACGTGTGTGGTATCTACACATGACTCAGTATAGACAGTACTTCAGGAGTTTATGAATATTGCTGTCAAATAGAGGACAAAAAAAAGCTGAAATTAAAAATTCTTATTTGATTTTTTTCTAATTATGTTATTAGGCTATACGCAATGATGAAGTCTGTCACTAGATTCAATGACAACAGGTTTTGGCCAAGATAAATCAAAAAGAGTGGGCCAAGAGGTTTTATGCTGTTGCAGGTGTCAAGATTCACATGGAAAAGGGAGATCCCATTGATTCGTTTTTATTGAATTTCCAAAAGTTATTTGATGAGCAAAAATTCCGAAAGATGTTAAGCTGCTAGGACACAGTGGGAATTTTTTGACATGGAGGAAAAAAAACACAAACCCAAACTTAGAAGTTAAATAGTAAGTAAATTTTCAGTATTCGTTGTGGAGGAAGTGACTACAAGTTTCCGTGGAGAGAGCCTATATTGGATCCATATTCCAAAAAGCACTTGGAATAAAGGTGTGAATAGTGAGAAGACAAAAGTTTTCTCATGATACTATGAATGTAAAGGCAATAGCCCATTGTGAAGTGCTGCGTAACTTTGTGCTACAGAATACCAAATTAATATTCAATGGATATGAAACACACAACTGCTTGAAGAACCTTCTTTTGCTTTCTTTAAAATGAAACTTTTATTTTTTGTTGCATCTAACAGTAATTTGGAAGATTGCTGCCTAATGAAATCTGTTGTTGACATGTAGTATGTAAGATCTTCAGTTGCCTGAGTGGGATTTTTTAATCAAGAAATTTAAACAAGCCAACTGATTAAGTGTCCTGGTTTTGGCTGGGATAATTTTCCTCCCAGTGGCTGCTGTGTTTTGGATTTAGTATAAGCAGAATGTTGATAACACGGTTCTAGTTGTGACTATGAAATCAAGGACATCTTTCCAGTTTCTTATATTCAGCTAATGAGCAGGTGTACAGGAGCTGGGAGGGAGCACAGCCCGGCAGCTAGCCCAAGCTGGTTTTTTTCAGGTCTTCTCATTTCAGTGAGTTTGAATCCTCTCTTAACCGGGAGTTCAATTTTTTTTTTTTTTTTTTTTTTTTTTTTTTTTTTTTTTTTT
>Ga0065711_1004347_pt1 | contig 23900 bp, 16 predicted proteins | sample Hoacrofraction12_FD_59098 | JGI IMG/M metagenome (GOLD analysis project Ga0065711, IMG submission 59098) | Hoatzin crop microbial communities from Cojedes, Venezuela - Epithelial fraction 12 v2 (version 2) | ecosystem: Host-associated > Birds > Digestive system > Esophagus > Crop | place...
TCCCTCAGCCTCTCCTCATAGGAGAGATGCTCCAGTCCCCTCATCATCCTTGTAGCCCTCCGCTGGACTCTCTCCAGTAGCTCCTCATCTTTCTTGAACTGGGGAGCTCACTGGATTTAAATCAGGACCATCGTTCCTTCACCTGTGCGTCTGAGCTCATTTCAAAGGCTAATAATTGATACAACCTTTTTTCTGCCTACCAGATGATAATAATCTCATTCATTTTTCATCCCAGTGCTGGTTGTTCCAAACAGAGCCATAGGCCCACAGCAATACAGTGCACTCAGCTTTTCGTGGTTGTCCCTTTTTATGCTAACAGTGTTCCCTCTTGCATGTCTTCAAGAAATGTACTAAACTGAAGTATTTCACTGTAGCTTGCATTTAGAGTTAAAAGTGTGAAAATGTACGTTACAAGAGTTGAGGAACAAAGCTTTAGCTCCCTGTGCCATGGTAATTCATTCACTGAGGCGGTTGAATAGGACGGTGTGTTTCAAGAAATGAGAAAGCACACCAAATGGTGTCGATGTTGGATTTTACTCAGGGTTTGGTGTCAAACCAAGCTCTGTCAGTGCTAGGTGTGGCAAAACTGGCAGCACAGCTGCCCTTGGGAACTGTCGTTTTATCTCTGGTAGCAAATTAGCTTCAGACCCAACTTTTCAGACGAGAGCATTTGACTGGTGTTTTCTACTCCTGTGTGGATATGTGTATGTGATTGCTGTGCATAACACGGGGAGGGCTATTTTGTTGTGGGGGCCCAGCAAGAAGGAAAAAAGCCTAAAGACTGCTCTGGTATACATTGCCATGCAATGACAGTTTTTGATGATGGTTTTCCAGCAGGAGCTGGAAGCAGTGTGGAAAATTTTCCTGTTTTCATCCCAAGTGAGAACCTGAGAGTGGCCATGCCAGTTAAGACCTGGTTGTGTCTTGCCCGCTACCCTGTGTCCAACGATGGCCACGAGCAGGTGCCCAGGGAAGAGGAAGAAGAGAGCAAGGGCGTCTGGTGCTTCCCTGGCATGCTTCCCTGCCTCCAGCTGTCCCGGGCAATACGGATTGCTCAGTAATCCTGGGCAGGTTTCTCTTGCAGCTGTGGAAACGTTAGGGGAGTGACAACCGCTCATCTCGTGTACGAGGAGCTGCCCTGCGGCAGCCCCGGGTTGCGTGCGCTAGGTCTCATCCTGTCCTGTTTTGCAGCATTTCTTGCTAATGAGGAGTATGCGTGTATGTGAGGAGGGTTTTGAGGCTCTTGGGATTTTTGGTGGTGGAAGAGCAGTGGATCGGCTGATAGGTCAAGAGGCCACGTCAGTCTCCTCTCTCCAAATACAACAGACACAAATTCCAGATTGCTGTAACTGGGATATTAATAGTATTCACGTCATCACGTGTTCTCTATTTGTGTAGCATAGGTTGCGAAGTATTGAATGAAGCATTTGTTAATTATTTCTGTAATTCCACTTACTCATTCTTTCACTTAGTTTTATTCCCTTAGTTCCTCCCTTTCCTTCCCTGATGAATCCTGGGCATCATGAGCCATCTCATCTTGAAGGTGACACGTGCCTAGATGAAAGGCTTGCATTAAGCAGGAGTTTCTTGTATACCAACTCTTGACATTCCAAAAATGTCAACTCTTGATTCACGTTGCAAGCAGGATCTGGTGCCAAGACATTAGTTGTTTCCAAGTCTTCCACTTATTAATCAGACAGAACTGCTGTTTCAAGACAGTGTTGCCCTGAGAAAATACTGCAAAAGTGAATCCTAAGGTTTCATGTCTTCAAGGTATCCCCCTTCCTTATTTTGGAGGCGTTGGCTGGCTCACAAGATTAATCCTGGCTGGGAGGTAATTGTTTGGCTGATAGCTAAAGGCCATAACTTCCCAGCAAGGCTTCCTGAGCTTGCGACACGTTGGGTGTCTCAGTGGAAGTGCTGGTTGTCGCAGGAGACAAATGTTGAACATCTCTGAAGGCTGGTGAATTGGGCTGTGCAGGTTTCAAAACCCACATACCTGGATTTGCATCTGGGCCTGAACTGACCCTATCCGTGCTCTTGGCAAATAGGCTGCCTTTGGAAACAGCGGCAGAGCGTGGAGCTGAATACCCGTCTGGTCGTCATCATCTCCCTGCAGAGCTGCTTGAAGCACCCATCAAACTTTACGTCCCCCAGCCCGGTCAGTTCATAGACCAGCATCACAGCAGTGTGTTTTCTGGCATAGATTCCAGGTGTTGTGTGAATACGGATGGAGGCGACAGCATGTGGTGGTTCTTCCAGGGATGCTGTGTGCGTGACCCAGCGCTCCCACAGGACGCTCTGTGCGTGTTCACTGATGCTCGTGGGAATCATCTTTTTGCTGTTTATGTGCAAAATACCTTTACTGCGCCTGCTGAGTGGTATAATGTAGTTATAGAGGTTATATGTAATTTTACCTTATCCTTATGTTATTTTTAAGACTGGTCTCTTTCATCCCCACCCTTCTGCTGAAGTTATTATATTCTACTTGTTAATATATCATCAGAGCACCTATATTTCGTACATTCTGTTTGGGGAGACTATGTTCTTTACCAATGTGAGAGTATTTTGTTTCTGCTTTGTGTACATCCGCAGGTGTTTAATTTGGATGTGCGTGCTGCTAGTAATTGTAATTGATGTTGCAGATGTGTTTCCTAGCAAGACTAAAATATAAACATTGGAAAAACAATGCAAATGGTAGAAAACATAGCATGCAAAACAGTAAAAATGATAGAAAAGTGATGAAATTTTACTAACAGGCTTCAATTTAAAAAAATTTTAAGAATTCATTCTTGGCAGTCTTTGAATTTGTCACTTCTTGTTTCGTCTGCAGAAGTGCTGTTAACCACTGTTGTAGCACTGAGGTTCTCACAGGCGACTGATTTTTTTGTGTGTGTGTCCACTCCAGTCCGTGATCTAACCTAACTGTCTAGTGGGTGCTTAATCAGAGTAACTCCAAAGTAGAAGATTTTACAGTACAAAGCTACTATTACATACTAAAAAAATCAGCATTTTGATTTCTAGTGCACAGTAAGAACATGTCAAATGTTCCTTACAGGATCTAAAGCCTTTATTTTGTGAACTCCTGAAAAAACAGTATACTTTTAATCTGTATTAGCTAATCTAGAAGCAACAGCAAAGGTCGAATGTTAAATGCTTAATTTGGCTTCTCTAATTGCAGAAATATTGAAAATGACCTGACAGACCATGGGGTCAGATTCTTCTTTGTAAGCCAGTGCAGTTCGATTGATTTTTAACGGAGTTGTTACAAGTTTATTGTAGTGTGAGAGCAAAAGCAAGGCCATTGCTGGCAAATGTAGAGTAATGTCTCTAGGCGGAGAGCCAGCCAACAAAATTGGTCTTCACTCGGTGACAGTCAGGGAGGACCAAGGACCACTTGCAGTATGAAATTTGGCTCTCTTCAGTCCTCTGTTCGTTAGCGGTGTGGGTTTATTCCCAGTTGTCCGGTTTCAGGGGGGCTGTTCACACTCGCATTGAGTAATGCTGTATCTTTGCAGTGGTGTCACTGAAATGAGCAGTGTTACTGCTGTGACAGCAGCGAGCTCAGTCTGGTCTCGCATGTGGGCTGGCGATCCCCTGCTTGTGCAAGGGCCGAAAGGGGACCCGGAGCTCTTGGTGCTCAGGTGGACGCGAACAAGGAGACCCTGGGGCGTGAGGGAAGGGGAAGAGCTGGAGCCTGAAGCGGTTGTGGCTGGGTGTGACTTGCAGGTAATCCTCAAATCAGGGCAAGGTGCCGGATTTTGTGGTAAGATGCCATGCTGTGTTGAAACATGCTGTGGTGTGAGACCACGTGGTTTGCCTCTTCCTCCTGTGATCCTGAGCTGCACCTTGCTGTCCTTGCAAGGTGACAGTCCCTCCCCTTGATTTTACCGGAGGTTTGGAGGGCAGGGGGCTGGACCAGAGGCTGATATTTAAGTGAAGCGGGAGTTAAACTCGCATATTCAAAGGGAGATTTCTCTGAGTGGAGGCTGCAGGGCTCCCCCCAGTAGCTGTTCACAACTAGCTATTAAAGCAAAGTAACCCAGGAAGTTTTTGTGAGCTCTGTTTTCCCATTGCTCTCCTTCTTAGAGCTTCCCTGCCATGTGGGTACTCTGATGTCTCCTTGTACGGCTGAGCTTTGGCCTCAGTCTTTCCTCAGTAGACCTTGTGTTGGGTCACCAAAACTTGTGGGACCTAAGACCTTTGAGACTGCTCCCCCTCCGTCAGATGTGTTTGATATTGTCCAAGATTTACGATGCTGATGAACTGATAGTGCAGGGCTAGGAGAGATAGTAGTGTCACACCACGCGTTCCATCATGAAACCAGACCAAAAAGAAGTCTGTAAGCAGATCTCCAAGAAATGTATGGGGGCCCTAACTTCAGAGTATTTAATTGACTTAGTAGTTAGATTATGGAAAAAAAACTACTGTTAGGTAAACCCAAAGCATTTTATTAGAAGCAAACGGTTTGCCCTGTTAATCCCAATTTTAGAGCTCTTTGTGAACAAATTCTTTTAACGTTTCCCCCCGACACTTCAGCAGTGAAAAGGAGTAAGCTGGGTGACTGCTAGAAACCTGTGTGCTATGTTCTCTGTTGCAAAGCACAACTGCCCCAGTGATACTTTGGGGTAAGAGAATTTATTTAGTTCAGCATCAAGGGGAAGCTTGGATGCATAAAAATGAAAGGAACGGGCCACAAATAAAGTTGGAACATTCAACAGCATTTCACAACTCTGAAACAAAATATTTGAAGTGCAGTGTTAGCAAATGTTTATATAAACGTGCTATGGTATTACACTGAACAATTATACCTCTCTTATCTCGGGCACTTATCTCTAGCTAAAGCCAAGTGGCTGGCAGGTTCAAATTGCTCAGTATTTTTGAAGTCAGTGTGGTAATGAAATATGCTAAGCAGCTGGGTTTTGTGTGAGAGCGTTTTGGGTATTTTTTTTGGCCTGAACTGCTTTTATCTTGGAAGACACAAAAGTTATGTAGTCAGAAGGAAAAGGCCAAAGTCTAATGAGTTTAATTGCATAGAGCTGATGTTCCTAGTTGCGTTTATACTTGCTTGTTTGCATCTCAAGTTTTTGGAAGTCTTCTGTGTGGAAGTATTTATATTACATGAGGGAAAATCTTCAGGCCTCCTCTTGTCACCTCTTCCACAGCCACAGAGGGCTCTGATGACAGTAGGGTTGCTGCTCCCGTGGTCAGGGACAGGGTGGTGGGACTATTAAGACCCCTAGCACAAGGAGCCGATGGCCTGCCACCAAGCCTGTCTGACCAGGCCTTTGGGAATGGGTGGGAGCAGTGTAAGCTAATTGCTTGGATGTCTCATGGCTTCTGCTCTGTTGTATGCTTCTAAACGCTGCCTGAAACCAGCTCGGAGCAGCAGCAAGGATATAATGAGGCATGGCTTGTTGTTAGAGATTTAGAAATCATAGCTATGCCCAGATCTTTCTTGGTCCTTGTGGGTTTGTTTTGTGTTTGGTTTTTTTCTGTGAGGAGCAAAAGGCACAACCTGCTTTTGTAGCTTGTGTGCAGGTAAGAAGTTCATGTCTGCTGTGTGGTTTAAAATGGCAGAGATTTATTTCCTTTTAGTGTGTGAACGAACAAAAGTTGGGACCTTATGTTGCTTGTCCTCACTTTCATGACTGTAGAAGATAGCATCGTCTCTTGTTTGCAATGACATCTCCACTGTGATTGCAGCTATACTTTGCATGGAGGAATGACATTAAGGAACAAATTAATATTGGATTTGTAGCTTTCCTTAGGATGGTTCAGTAGACAAGACCAGCCAGTTCTTTATGTGACGTTAGCAAATGCTCTGTTGCTCACCAGTAGAGCAAACCTCAGAAATGATGTGGTCTGGCTTTGGAGGTCAAAGGTGAGATGCGCTTTCTGATGGTTCTCAGAGCATCTGCAGCATGGAACAAGTCGGGGTTGGTTTTTTATGTTCTTAATGGTAAACACACGTGCTTTTAAGTGGTTTCTTTTTGATTTAAAATCTAGCACTCCTGAAATTCCTGTGCTTCTCATCTTGACTAATCAAAGGTTAACTTTTTTACCCCTTCCATTACCTCTCATTCTTGTCACTCTTCCCTTTCACTCCCCACATTGCGGTTGGGAATAAGTCGAAAGCTCAGTGTCAGAATTCCTAAATGTTACTCTGTATTGAAACCAGTGAAGCCAAAGAAGCAGGTACTTCTTTCTAGCCAAAGAGACAGGGAACCCAGCCACTCAGTGGTGTTTAGGTGCTTGTGCTGGTCCATAATCTCTTAATATCTTCTTCCATATCTAGCAGTATTTTGCCAGCTTCCTGTCGCGATTTTTACCACCCTTCTAGCCTTGCCTCTCCAGGCATTGGTCAAGTGGACCTCAGGTCCAATACGACATTTAGAAATTCTGATCGTGCCCCTGACTCTTGAGAGAAACAGCTTCGTATTGGTTTCACAAAGGGGAGCTGAGTCTGCCTGGAAGGAGCTGCCTTGTGGTACTCAGAGGAGCAGCCATCTAAGTGAGAGTGAAGTAGCAGCTCAGGAACCCTGAAGCCAAAAGTACTGACATGTCAAGGGATTTATAAGCTGTGTTTTTGCAGGATTTATAGCCGTGTTTTCTCAAAATGTCACTGACAAAACCTTCCTCACACCGAGGAAACCAGTTGTGTTTCAAAGATTGAGTCACCAAGAGAAAGAGAGTGCATTTTTAGGTATTTCCTTTATTAACATCGTAAGGTATCCTCTAAAGCACCTCCAAACATCTCAGGAGTGTCGGTGTCCTGACAGTGAATAGCTCTGTTCTGAGTTCTTTCCAAAATAAAACTTTTACCTCTTCCTGTGCGCTTTGCCAGCAACTTACAGGTGTTTTCCAACAACATTTGTAGGAAGTTTGGCCAGTAACATGTCAGCAAGTACGAGGAGAATTTCAGAAACCCAGATGAAGCCACCGACTCTGAGCTAGCAGCACATCTGCTTTACCTCTGGTTCTCTCGGGTGAGAGCTCATCTGTGCAGCAGCGAGACCTTTCTTGTTCCTTGCCTTTACCCCAGGACCCTCCTGCCTTGATTTCACCCCCCTTTGGTTATTTCACCTTCACCTCTCCTGGGCTCTCTGCGCCCAGCTGGTGACCCTGCTTGCTGGAAAGGTCCCTTCCGACAGCTTTGCTTTCTGCTCTGTCACGCAGGCAGAGCTTGAAGTGCGAGGATTTGAAGGTTGCAGGAAAGGGAGACCGGGTTTGTTTTTACGAGGGAATTGTAACAGAGCTCTGACTAATCAACATAAGCAAGATATTAAGACATACTGAATTCTGGGGTATGGGCAATTGCTGTTCATGTTACTTACTGTGAATATCAAAATACTGTAACTGGAGAGACAATATTTATGGTTTTTATTTATTATTATTATTAGGTGGTGTGTATATCTGTGTCGTCTCTATCTGGATACATTTACATGCACCCAAAAGTAGCATTACTCCCCTCACTCTTTGTCAGGATGTTTTGTCGGGATCTGTATGGTGCATTCAGGCCAAGTTTAATGCAAGTCAGAGCTTTTTTAATCAGTAAAGATGCAATAAGAAGCCATAGTAAATTGGATATATTTTTAGTTTCTCTTGCTTCCTTTTGCTAAAAAAATACAGCTTAGTTTAAAAATGAAAACCACATACTGTGCACGGATCATTGGCATGGCTTGTTTGCTTATTTGTGGGTGAGTTGTTTGGTTGTTTTTGCTGCTGTGAAAGCTTAGTGTTGGGGGGGAGATAAGGTAATTGTGTTCATTTTTTGCACAAGCAGTGTGATATTGTGGCTTCCAAGGTGACAGTGTTATGTTGAAGTAACAGTTTACACAACAAATACATGTTTGTTGTGTAAAAGTCACTAGCTGACAACTGTAGTAAAATGATCTTGAATTTGTTTACCGAACTTTTATAAAGTAGCTAGTAAAGAAACTTCATCCCAGAAACATAAATTTAGGAGTTAAATGATCTGGGATGTTACCTTCACACTATTCTTAAGCCATTCAACAAAAAGAAGGAAAAGAAAAAAGAAACTTAAGAGTTAAGCTTGCAATACTGACTTTCAATCTAGTCATTCTTTTGTGGAAAAAAAAAAGAAAAATTAAAATATCACGTGGCTCACTGAAGTTGCACTTGTGTTCCAGTGGCAAGAGCACTTGTTCTAATTCAGAGCATTCAGGGTTTTCAAGTAGTTTAGTCAGACTTTTGTCTTTGAACTAAAATAAATAGGCATATGGCAAGAGGAAGAACATATAATCACGCTGCTGCCTCAAAATTCTTTTGAGGTCAAGAATTTGAAAACAGGAACCTATAGCGTGGCTGGTGAACACAATAGGAACAGCTGGTGCTCAGCACTTCTGAAAATGAGGTCACTTTATTCTTGGTTGAAATGTGCAAAATGGGTCATCTGGGCATAGGCTTAAGACAAAGACTAAGCACGTGGCCATTTCTAACCAGGTTGTCCACATTGCCAGAACCAGTTCATTAAAAGGATTCAGTTAAACAAGGAAACACTGGGATAGGTCTGTTTTTCCCAACTTCTGGAAGCATAGCTCCCACTAGGAAAATAAATCGCTGCATCGCTGCCGTACATTTTCAAAGATCTGCTCAGGCTAAGGATGACATCATCCTGGTTTTCCACAGTCACCCCTCCTTCTTGTGCCTTGCTGCTTGTCCTTCACATAACCTACTTTAGGAGACACTGCTCTATTGTACAGTCCTTGGGAACGGTGCCTCTCCACCAGTCTCAGCCCTGGGACTTCCCTGGTCCTGCCAGCAAAACAAAAGAGAAAATCCCAAACGTGCACAAAACCCATAGCTTCATCAGCGGAATCTAAAGATGCGTTAGGAAAGATAAGAACAACTCAGTACTGAGGTGTGACTGTAGAGTGTTCATTATAAATATTCTGGTCAAAGTATGCATAAGTTGATAGCATTAAGGCCCACATTCTGCACTTTTGGTTAATTAAACTGTTGATGCGAACTCATCCAAGGTGACAGTACGAGTCACAGGACACAGGCATGTCAGAGTTTGCAGACTGGAGACCCGATGTTGGTTGCTGTTGACTGTTGCATGACATGCATCAGAAGTTTAGTGTGAGGAGTGATACGTATTTTCAACAGGAGTGTACAGGTCTTGGGTTCCAGACCCTGCCACCAGTCATCCCAGTAGCCTGTGCAAACTGGAATCCGATTGAACATCTGCATACTGGAGGGTCCAGATGATAGGAAAACTCAGATTGGAAGGGATCTCGGATGTTTGCGTTCCAACCTCTTCCTCATGAATACAAGCCACTCCTCTCAAGTGGAGCTGAGTATTTGTGCACAAACAATGCTTTTAAAATTAAATTAGCAATTTAGTTGGAGAACAGTATATGCAAATCACACGAGCCTTAAGCAAAAGCTTGTGAAGCCCGTGCTAAAATAAACTGCACCCCTAATTCAAGGACAACCCATTTTTTACATTAATGATCCTACTTAGAAATGTATTTAATTGATCTGGGCCCATTTTATGCTGTTTCTTGCTTTAATTGCAAAACTACTGGTTTTGTTGATTACATAGTACTTCTGTGTCATTGTTCTCATTTTTTTGTGCAGTTTTGTGTCCAAGTTGATGGAATAACACCAGAAAGTTCATAGTGACATTATCAAGCATAAACAAAGCAGAGGGTAAAAAAACCCCCTATTCTCAAATCCTGTGCATTTTGCCTCCTGAGGTGGACCTGGGCTAGAGTTAGCCAGGGCTGTATCTCATATCTAGCAGCTGATTTCAGATGTGCTCATGAGAATGGTTCTCATTATTTGGTTATTAATGTAGATTTAATTTACTGAGACAAGCTTGATGATTGCCTTCAAACCAGTGAGGTAATTTGGCCGTCTAAACCAAGCTTACATTTTGGCTAGTTCTTAACAAGAGCTGTCGAAAAGAGGTTGGAGGAAGAAGACAAAATGGTAGTAGCAGCAGTGCAGCCAATTCCAGACTGGAGAAGCAGAATATGAGGAGGCAGCTGTGTGGTTGGCAAAGTGCAGCCGGGGCTGAGCTGGGACATTGGCACACATTGTCACAGAGCACGGTGCTGCTTGCACGGCGTGTGTTGTACGTTTGCTTTTGAAAAGGGTTTTACTTCCATCGAAGAAACTTTCATCGAGCTGTATATATGACGTGGCAAGTATTCACTGGCAAATCAGTAGTTAATGTGAATATCCATAATGGTTTGCTGGTTTGGGAGCTGTTTTCCCCTCTCTCTGCTACAAGGCCTTGGATGTCTTTCAGCAGTCGGAAATACATCTTGTGATACCATGTGGCTTTACTGCTTTCCATTTCACCAGTAGAGGAAGGCCCTTAAAAAGCAAAGCCAAGGATTCCCACAGTGTCTTTCTGTTTCCAAGGCTTGCCTTGGATGAATTGCTGCCCTGAAGAGTGATTAATCGCTAGCCGGGAGATGGGACAAGGGTGGCTGGCGTACCAGACAGAAGCAAAATTGTCTGCTCGATGCCCAGATGGATGGACTGTGTCTGGAGAAGCAGTGGTGGTCTCTGTCTGGTTTTCATATCGTGAATTCTGTCTCCGTTTTGACTTCATCCCAAGTTCTAGTAGATGGTTTTTGTGTCATGAGGGAGGCTGCCCTGGCTTTTGCAGTCGCTGTAATTGAGTCTTGCTTTGCAGAAGAGGTATTTAAAGGGTAACAGTAGTATTTACTAGTCATTCTGCAGTGCATTTTGTATTTTATTTCATCTTCAGTTGAAACTGTTGCTGGACTAATAAATAGAACAATTTGTAAGTTGTTTCTCAGGATTTCACATGTAGTAATTTCCGTCCTTGCAAGGAGTTGCATGCTAAAGAAGCTGTGTGCGGTGTAGATCCCATTTAGAAAAGAACCATGTCTGGCATCCCTGCAGTATCTTTTACATGGCCATGTTTTTCTTTCTTACTCAGAGCTGAAAGATTTGTGCATGTGTTACACGAATAAAACTATTTATGTGCCCTATAATAATGCAGCAGCGGTTTTTGGAACTTTGTATTGCATTATGCGTTTCCCTTGAAGTGGATCATTTTCTTTTCAACTGTCTGCACAGCCAAGACTTGAAAGTAACCCTCTGCAAAGTGTAAATATCAGTGCAGGTAGGTTGCACGCCAGTTCCAGCTGCGCTTTAAATGCAGTCATTGAGAACATAGGCTGGACGTGGCCCCTTAACGTGGAGCAAGCCCCTCCTCTGCCCGGGGGAAAACTGTCCTCAGTGCAGAGACTGGAAGGCAGCCTTGGGGATGCCTTTAGAGGACAAGCCCTAAGTAGGGAGACCGTTGGGGAAAAAAGATGGGGTAGTCCTGGATAAGACTTCAGCGTGCTGTGGAGGTGCGGGGAGACAGCTGTGGTAAAACTCCGCTGAAACCGCAGAGCAGGGCAAGGAGGGGAAGCCCAAAGGGAATTCGAAGTTGCCTTTGTCGGGCTTGGCGTTCTTCGGGTAGGCAGCAACAAGAAGAGACCAGAGCATAACCTAGTGTGCCAGATGCCTCTGCTGCAAGAAAAGTGCACTGGATTTTAAATATATGTGTTTTTAACATCAATCAAACACCCGCCGCCCCACCATCCAACTCTGCCTAAGTCAGACTTAAGGTGCTTTGCTTCCTGACGTACCTAAGGTAGTGGCTGCACAACAGCTTTGATGTCTTCCCCTGTGAAATGCAGTAGTGCTGCTTGCCATACTTAGCGTTGGATGATGTGTCAAACACTTTGATTTGAACAGTGGTCAGGGCGTGATTAGCTTTGTCTGCAATATTCTAGTATTAGCTGTCATAAGAAATGGTACTGAACATCTCACCTCTGCTAAAGTCTTTCTCACCTGCTCCAGACATCCCCCCAACACTTGTGTTGCCTGTCGAAGAAAAGCGTATGCAACAGGTAATGCATGTTTGCGTGTGTGTGTGTTTGTCACAAATACACAGACATACTTGGTTCTGCACTTTTTTTTTAACTTTTCTGTGCTTGTTTTGTTCTGTGCCCATTGAGTTTCTTTCAGCACAACTTACCGTGGTACTGAACATTGTCTGCATCTACTTTCGCAGATTTTTTTTTTTTCTAGTTTTTTTTACATTTTTAAGTGAGAGCTGGGGGGGTCTATATAGATTCTTTGTCATGCAGATGAGCACATTATGCAGGCTTACATTATTGTGTCTCCATGAGTCTTGCTTTAAGTGTTTTCTGTTTCTCTTTTGCTTTTTGTGCTATGGGTTAAATCACATACGTGATGCTTTTGTTTTGGTTCTGTGGAGAGATGACTCGCAAACTCTAAGACCCTTTGTGATTTCCCTGTGAACGCTGTCGTTATGAATACTTGTATGAATACATACTTTTACAAGCGTTTACTATGCTTTGTGTCTCTGAGCAAAATTCAGTTGAAATGTTTTTGGAGATCAAGTACAATGTTTTGTTGATATTGCCACAATGGATTTTCATTTTTATTTCATTGAATTAATATATTTTTTCCCAACGATAATATTGAGGTGTTCCAGTATTTGGTGTCAGATACTTTTGCCTTGGTCTTTTTGAAAGTATTTTGGCCGACAAACTTGAGCATTTGGTGTTTCAAATACCTACGAGTTGCTGTGAGAAGCTGTCTGTGACGTGGTAGGAATACGTGTTGGTTGATTCTGAGAGGAAACAGTGTGAAGGACCTAATGAGGCAATTTCTTAGGACCCTAATGATGGTGAAATTTAGGTTTAGCCTGACCTCTGCTGGGTAAGTCTTGGACTTGTTCCCTCTCTATCCCAACCCAACCCAGCTCTCCCTTTCTATTGACAATGACCTGCCCATGACCAGAAATTCATGTCTTGGCTCTGCAAGCACAGAGACTTCACCAAAGTTCACGTGCCTGGTGTGCAGCTGAAGAGAAAATGCGGATTTATTCTTACCGTAATTATTTATTTGTATTCCAGTTGTGTTTAAGGGGTACCCATTGTGCTGGGCACAGAAAATAAAGGATTGTAAATGCCTTGAAGCCTTAGGGTCTAAGCAGTGTACTCGGAGAAGTAAGATGCAAAAAGAGATGGAGATGCAAAATATATGCAGAGGAAAATAGTCTCCTATGTTTTATACTGCCAGTAAATTCTGTGTGTGAAATAATACTAATGCAGCAAAGAAGAATCCAGATTATTAAGTAAAGTTTGCAAGAGAGACCTCACTTTGGAATTTGGGGAGTGTGGAATAAATCATCCTTTGGGAGCTCTTATTCTCTTTCTTGCAGCAGAGCCATCCTTGTAGTTACAGCTGGGTTAAAAACAACCTCCGTAAATTATGCATAAACTGAATTGGTTTTTGTTTAAAAAATATCAACAAGGAAAAAGAAAGAGACGGGAGTGATTCCTAATCTTCTGTCATTCAGCCACTGATGATGAGAACCTGCGTGTCTTAGAGAGTGTGTATATAAATGGAGAAGATTTGGAACATAAGCAGAGCCCCTCCTTGCTGAAATGAATAGTCCCGTCAGCAGTAAGGATGTAGTATGTTTTTTTAGCATTTAGGTCACCTCTTTCTAGTGGGTTGCTGGCTAATCTCTGTTTTCCCAAGACATTGGGAAAGCAAAAGGCAAAATCAGGAATTGCCTGCTTGCCTCCAAATCGCCGTGGCTACCAGAATAGCCAGAACTGCCATCCCACGGTGACTGGCGAAGTCCTCTGCGACGCCCGCGAGGCTAGACTCAAGTCACATTTGCCGGGGGGACGCTCAAGACCAGGCTGGGTTGCAGACCTGCTACCTGTCATCACTGAGGCTGGGAGAAGAGAGGAGAAGGGAATGTGGGGTACCATATTCTCTCGTGTCGGCTTGGCGTGACTGAGCAGTGCTGCAAGGGGAGTGGTGCGCATATGCTGTTGTGGCACATGTTCAGTACGGATCACTGTGCTAGGTGATGGGGACAGAAGTGATACTTGTTTTATGGGGTTTTAAGGAACTCTGAGAACTTGTTAAAGGCTGTGACTATAACCTGCTGATCTTTTCTTTCTTTTCTGAGCGCTGACACCCATAGACTGTGAACTGACCCAATTTGTTAGCAAGCAAAAAAGCTGGAAGGAAAAAGGAAAACTTTGTAAAACTTTTGAGGTTGTTCTAGCTGCTTGTACTCAGTTGTATTGTGCTTCAAATATGTAAAATACAGGATGTCCCACTGCATGGGAAAACAGGGCTTCTTGCTTCCAACTAAGCTTATATTCTCCTGTGGGCGATATAGGCCCTGGTATGAGGGGGATAGGGTTCATGGAGGTGAAGTATAATACCTGGTTATATATTCACAGGAGACGTTACTTCTTGTCTGTGTAACTGAATGTGTAACAAGAAATGGAGATCGGTAACCCAGGGAGGCAACCACTGGAAAATTAATCTACCTGGGGTCTCATAAACTGTCTGGAGCTTCTTCTTAATGAAGACTTCTCAGGTGATACATGCCTAGACTGGGAGAGATTATGGGTGGATATTAACAGGATGTTGAGCTAATCACTGACACAGAGCTGGTTCCCCTTCTTTCTTCACTTTGAACCTTAATTACATCCTGAGAATGGAGAGTGAACCAAGAAAGAAAAGAAAACCCACCCCAAAACAACAACAAAAAAATACCCAACCCAAAAAAGAGTTTTTGGGAATCAGTTGTTGGATAGCAGCTCATGGGGATGAAGTGAGGGAGCTGCTGCGTGGAAAGTATTCTGACTTCTGCAGTAACCTGGGTAGAAATCCTTCCTCTCTGCACCACGTTGTCCCGTGGCTGGAAGTGCTGAGATCATTTGGAGCCTGTGGATTCTGTCCTGTGTCAAATCCTGCCATCTCCCAGGCCAGCAGCCCAGGCCTGTAATCAAATAGATGCTTGGGAAATTTGTTCAGGATGCTCAGGCTGTTCAGCGGCGCGGGCCAGCCTCAGGCTTCTGCCATGGTTTTCAGAGGTTGTCCCCAAAAGGCCATCCCTTCACTTCCCATGGTCAAGTAAAGAGCTTGTTAGTTTTGTCTCCTTGGTCTGGGTAGCCCGCGGGACCATTGTGCTGATGTTGTTTGCTTTCTTGTAGGCCTCCCCCGATCATAGACTTATCCAGTTTTTCTTTTGAGGAAAAATGTTTTCCAGACACCCTCCCCTTCCAATGCCAGGGCTTCAGAATGGGTCAGCATCTACTGGGAACTCCCTCAGTAGGGGTATCTCTCTCTCACTCTCCTTTAAATAGGTGGGGGTTTTTTTTTGTCTTCTAGCTTAAATTTCAAAAAATAACATCAATTTCCCTAATGCTGTAGGTGTTTTTTCTCTCAGGAATTTGAGAACTCCCAGTTTGTCTCTTTTTTGCTTCATAGCTGTTTAGATCTCTCCCCCCCGACTTTCTTCATCTTCCCTCATTCTGGAAGAGTATTTCCCCTTTCTCGTTATATCATGTATGCTCTTTTGCTCCCCCCATCGCCATCAGCCCTCCCCCCCATCCTTTCAGGCAGGATAGAGTACACCTCTCATCACCCATACATTTTATCTTCTTGCTGAATCTTAAGCAAAGCCTTTCTGATCTCTGTGTGTGTTCTGGAGCAGAGCACACCGGGATCGGGACGGGGTGAGGCTGAAAGCCAAATCACTGAAGCAACGATTGAGAGTCGTCTTGAAAGCAAGAAGTTGACTTGGTGATTCATTACCTTCTTAGGAGAGCTAGAAAGTTCTTTCTGTGTTTGTACATTGAAAGCGCTTGCGTTTTGAATGAGCTCAGGAGGACTGAAGAGGTAGGCACTGGGGTGAGAGCTCCAAGTGCATTGTTCGAGCACATCTGCCTGCTTTGGAGTCTGGCCTTTGTCACATCAAGACATTTAAGTCATTCTCCATCTTTTGGGGGGTGGTTTTTTCCTTTTTAAGGAGGTACAGGGGGGGTAGTCAGAGAATCAGGATAATGGCTTTAACAAACGGAAATAGTTTGTGTGAATAACTCCACAAGCAGCTCCTCATTCAAGCGTAATTAGAAACACATTTTAAATCACTTTCACCTATGCAGTTTTGTGTGCCTCCTTTGGGTTTGTTATAGAAGGCAGCACCAAATTAACTCCCAAGATGAGAGATCTTCTTCTGAAGAGGCTGCGTGGCTTCATCCATGATATTCCTGAAAGATCTTTTTTTTTTTATTTTTTCCCCGCATGCTCAGAATCTACCTGGATTTTTGTGGCAGCTCTCTATACGGTACGAGATCCAGTTAGATAAAGCAGAAGTTCAGGATGAAGTTTCTAGCTAAAATCCTTCTCTGTCTCTTAAAGTTTATCTGTGTTTTAGTTTACTGCACTTTCAAAGAGTTGGTGCTACTTTTTAATGGCCATTTTATTTTTTTTAGCTGATAGCTGGTTAATGAATAACCCTGACTGTTACAAGAAGGACACATGCAATATAACAGAGGCATGGGGACATTCCCAGTGCTATGTCTACCTTGTATTGTGAGACACTATCCCTCATTAAATTTCCACTTAAAACAGCTGGTGTTAGGTGCTCATCTTTGTGAGAGGCAGTAAGAGTGTCATAGGACTTCCTCGTTTACTGTTGTTAATAGGTAATTAATACTAAATGAAGTTATTAAGGATCTGGACTCCAATAAGACACAATAGAAAGACTTGCAAATAATCTATGTGCTTGACCACAGAGTTTAGATGTAAGATCACAGAGATGACAGACAAATGCCTGAATGTTGTGTCCAAGAACCTGTCCACCAGTTAGATCCTCTTTTCACAATGCTGGTTTATTACTGCTACTTTATGTATTCACTGGCAGTGTGAGGAAATGCCAACTTTCCATGGGCTTTGAGTGTTGTTGAGCTTTCAGGCAAAACCATAGCAGATCTTTAAAGTTGTCTTGGAGTTTTTGCCATGCAGCAACCAAGGCTTATTTTTCCAGAGTATTTTTGTATGCATTATAAATTGGTGACGCAGAATGTGTTCTGAGTATGATTTGTTCACTTACAGAAAGGTTACCCTTTCTGATCCCTTGAACATCAAAGTAGGAACAAACTGAGGGCTGGCGGTCCCTTCCTACAGAAGGGCTTGGTTAAGCACTCCAAATCTTGTTCCCAGGAGCAAATTGTCTGCTCCTGAGACTCCTGCCTCACTCACTGAAGTTGCTTAATCTGCAGCCTTGTGCCAGGTCCCAGCCTGACCTGAAAAATCCTGCTAGCTCCACATTCTTCCAGTGGGATCCTGCTCTTTCAGCAGCAAGCCTGGGCTGCTAAGCTTGACAGTGTCCTTCTGAGCTGATAAGCAACTCACGAGGTGGGAAGGATGAAATCATGCTCTAGACAACATCGCTGTTCTGGTTCCTCTGCTTGGGGCTTCGATTTATCACTTCAGAATCAAGATTTGAAATTAAAAATAAACATTTCCAAAGCAGTCCTGCTACCCCGCAGGGGTTTATCTGACTGCTTGCTCCTTTGTAGCCTGTCTTCTAGGTATTCAGATGCTTCTCCAGCAAACACCGTTCCCACAGCTGCCTGCTGGTGGGGGCCTGAATCTGAAGACGCGTGCATTTGGGGTCTTTGAGTCCCATCTCTTGCTGCTGCTGCTGCAGGTGACTGATAAGCCTGTTCACAAATGACTCTAGATCCGTTTCAAAACCGGGTTTTGTCTCTACTGGTAGAAAGCTGTGCTGTTACCCTGCTGCTGTCATGGCTGGCAGTCTTGGTCTTGGTTTCTGTCTGAATTTTCCCTTTGCTGAAACAACGCTATTCTTTGGGTGACGCATGGTGAGCGCTCTCCCAGTGCTGGCTGCTTGGATCCTTGCTGTCTGTTCTGCCTAAACGCACAGCTTAGCATAAAGGGTGGTAAACTTCTGTGGTGCGAAATGAGGTGGTTTTTAAGGTTTCCATTTTAGATTAGAAGAAGAGTTATTGTGACAGTCATTTATATTGGATGCTGACTAAGTCTTTGGAAATAATCTGTTCTGTAGTTTATCAGCTGTTTCCTTTTGATTTCTTTTCAGTTTGTTTTATGTGTGAATGTGATGGATGAGATCTCTGTCTCAGATTGAGAATATTTGAAACATTTTTTCAAGCTCTTTTTTTCCTTTCTTTTTTTTTTGTTGCATGCATGAAGTGTTTAATGCCCTCAATCCACATGAAAATGTTTTGTGTATAACTCTAAAAGCTCCCTTAGGACTGTAGACTTTTTTAAATGGAACAATTTAAACATTTTCCACACAAATGGGCACTTGGGGCAAATGTCATTATAAAAATTATAAGCATATTTGTTAGGTATTTTTGCTGCTCTGGTTGGTTGCTTTTTTTTTCAAGACCTGCCCCTCCAGTTGCAGTGGAAATTACAAGTCAAATAGAGTCAGCATGATTTCTGTTACTGGCAGAGAAGTAAAGAGTTTGTAAGGCTGGGGAGTTAGATGTTAATAAGGAAGAGAAACAATAGACTGTCTTCTCTGCTTCAGTCAACGTGGTGCAGGTGTTGAGGCTGATGTAATGGTGTTGCTGCTTTCCTACTCTTGAGTCGTACATACATATTTATAAACACTTGCAAATCAATCAGATACTGCATTTGCAAGATATGTGAACAAAATAGGGACTGAGATGCAGAACAAGGCAAAAATGCTTCCAGCTCAAAGCCTGCTCAGACTGAATGCAAGTTTTCATTTAAACTAATGTGTGTTAAGATTCTCAAGTTTCGCATGAGGAAATACACGATACTGGATATTCTTGTAAGGACATATGTTGAAATTCGTGTTGTAAAACTTGAGGCTTGCATGTGACTGACTAGTGGACAGAAGCTCTATTTTCTGGACATTTTCAGATTCAAAGGAAGTTGTTTCCTGATTTGAAACAGGGCTCCAGAGTAGTCAGATTTCACGTGGAAGAAAATCCCAAACCCAGTATTGTTAGATCAGATGAAATACCTAATTCCAGCAGGGTCAGACTGTTTTGTTTCAAATTTGACTGTTTAAATGTTTTAAACATTGCTCTACCTAATGAAGCCTTTCAGAACAAACTAATTTGAAGGGGGATAAAGAAACAGTTCTTGTAAGAATATAGTAACAGGAAGTTCTGACGTTTGTCAAAACGCTTCTCCCTCTCCCCACAATTAATATTTCACAATATCGGTATGGTTTTCTGTTATGTTTTAATATCAGTGGAATTGTATTCTACACAGTAGGACGTCATTTACATGAAGCCATTCTTTCTGACTGTGTGTCACCTGTGTTTTGGGGAGATACTCCAGCAGTGGGTGGAGAAATGCATGATTCTTCTGCCTGTCTTCTCCTGCAGGTTATTTTCCACTAGCATGGTTGGTATCTAATAGACCATGTTCTTTGGGAAACTCAGTTATTGCTGGTGATGGTTGTTAACAGATCCTTGGTACTCCTGATGAAAATGGGTACATGCTGTCTCTGTCAGAACAGCTCTATTTTTAAACACATTCTTGGAATATGCGCTTGCTACTTACATCCTTGCTTATTCCAGCTATGTGTCCTTACTTTGTTCAAGTCTCGGTGGTCTGTTGGATATGACAAACTATGCTTGCTTTTGCAAAACTTGCCCTTTATTAATAAAACCGGTGCTGATAGACCTGAACCCAGATGCTGTTAAGACAGACAGAATTTAGTAAGCCTTTTTAAAGCCCTCTGAAAATTCCAGCTGTCATGTGGACCTGCTGTCGAGGTGGTGACAGTCATTTTTGTGGTGAGTGGCTGTATTACAATGCAGTTTCGTGATAACTGAATAGTTGTTATGTTTAACTAGTGGCCCCCGGAGCAGGAGGTCCTGCTTCTCCATACGTGCCATTGCCTGAGGGCTGCTGCCTCCCACTTTGAGATGGGGCCTCCTCTGTCCTAACAGGGCACCCAGTCCACATTTGGCATAAAACATTCCATTTTTTTGGGCAGGACTAGCCTTTTGCTGGGTCAGCCCCCTAAACTGACTCATGGAGGGTGATGAGCCAGGAGTGCTGGCTGTCCTGGGATGGGCGAGGAGAGCGATGGTTAGCCTGCGGGCTGGTTAGCTCTGTTGTGCCGTTAGGCATCTCTGATGCTTTTGCACATGATTACTTGTCTGTGTAAGGGCTTTTTCCAGTTTCCTATGAACAAAGGGGAAGTACCACAAGATATCACCAGCGTGGTGATGGATTTCTCATGCCATCTGAAGTAGCGGTGATGATGTCCAGTCAACAGCATTTCCATTATTAGTCCGGAGGATCTAGCTGAAAATAGTTGTTGGCAATGGCTTTGTTTTCCGCTGTAGGTCAGGCTGGGATGGTTTGATCTTTTTGAAGCTTACCCAAACGTACCCGTTGGCAGTGCGGCTGAGCAGGGGCTGGGTGCTGTGAGCTGATTTTGGGCATGCAGCTCAGCTTGGGTTTCTCCAGAGCTGTCGAAGGGAGTTTTTCTGGTTCCACTGCTGGCTTAGATGTTTTGCCTGTTTAACGCACCTGATCTCCTAGTAGGGTTTTAAGCACAGACAAGAGTATGTAATTTCTAATATATGCGTCTGGCATGAGTGTTTCGGGGTAAATTTGGGTATGTATGGGGTTTTTATTGCCTGTTTAACCCTGTCTCTCTGTTATAAATGGAAGATTTCTGATGTGCGAGGGACCATTTTGCATGAACTATTCAGTAAGGTTTTTCCAGACACTTAGATGTCAGAATTTAAAAAAAAAGTCTAAAAGGGCCAAACGTATATCTAGGATATGCTGAACACTAGGGGCTGTAAGCGTGACTTCATTTTGTATAGGCAGGCCAGAGCTAACTCTAACCTAGTCAGCTCTGTTAATATAAGCAGAGTAAATACTGCACCAACGGTGTTCAACACAGACTGCAACACCTATTTGAATGGTCAGGAGTTACCCCACAAGCTGGCCCAGGCACATTTCCATCAGTTACAGTCACAGCACTGAATGCACCACAGATGTGACGGGTAGCTTTACAGCATCTTGACCACTCCTTGTTTTTGAATGAAAGCTGTTTTTCCTGGTGCCATTTAAAGAATCCTGACGATTAGCCTGCTGGAATTAGCTTTTCCTGGTCGCTGGAAGAATCTAGGTGTGCTGTTTGAGGATCTCCTCCCAGAGTTATTACTGGTCAGTGCAGGGACTCTGAGTTGGTTCTTGCTGTAACTAATTTGCTTGATGATCATCTGTTAGTTCAGTTCAGGCTGACGTTTTTGAACCTGCATCTGAGAGGTGGGAAGTTGGAACAAATTGAATGCCTAGCCTCATTTAATCTTTGCCATAATGTTTCCTTTTTAGCATTGAAGGAGAAAAGAGCAAAAATATCCTGTAAGCTTCCAACAAAAATCCAGAATTTTAGTATCTGGGCAAATCCTGTATGTGGAGGTAGTAGTTAGATCATTCCAGGATTCCAGTTAACAGAAACTATGTGGAGAAAGCTAAGGAATCCTTTGCTTTCAGATACTGCAGAAATATATGAGCACCAGATTTTTCCTTCTTCCCTATAAATGCAGACAAGAGGTGCCAATAGGAGTGATGGCTTTTGATTGTAGGCTTATCATCCCCGAGCTAATAGTTGTGGCACATCTTCTGTGGATTGTGCAATTTGGTTGAGCGGTTGCTAGTTCAGCTGTAAGCTGTTGTCAGTCATCTTGTCCTCCCTGGCTGCTTGCCAGGTTCCTCCTCCTGTACTTGAGGAAAAAGGGAATCATGGCTAGTTCCAAATCCAAATACCAAAACTGATAAAATCATTATGAGCCTTTTTTTTCCCCTTTTTTCCCCCCCAAAGGAACTTTTTAAAAAGAAGTGATTGATAAGTGTGTAAAGCTGAAGATCACAAGGAGGAAGTGATCTCATGCTTCCATGGCCTCACAGATTGTATCTGAAACATGTTGGCTCTGTCTGATCTAGGCTGTGAACTGCTTGGGGCAGGACCAGTCTTCTTCCAGATCTTGTAAAATGCTAGACACTGCTGATGTCACCTGGTAAAGAACCATTTCCTCAGACCTGGCTTGTAGAGGAAGTGATGGGTTTCAGTGGCATTAGTGAAGAAGACATGATTGCCAGCATATAAAGGTCTCTGTGCTGAGCCCTGGCCTGGGATTTTCTCTGTGCCAGAGGCTGCAGGATCATAGGAATCTCCTCCTGTTGCTTTTCTATCTATACTGCCTAGCATATGGAAAACGGATTTGTCTTGGTTTTTTTTTCACTCTTTCAGCTATTTGTTGAGCATGAAAGGGCTGTGTCAGTGGTCTTGTGGATTGTGTGCCCATTTCTAGTGTGTAGTTGCAGGGCAGGGGAGATCCTAGCACTCATGCTCCCATGCAGCGGTTCTCAGTTTTGATTAGAGTGGTGGCAGTTGCCTTTCAAAATCGGTGTTACTCTGCCACGTTACCTTCTTCATCTTTTTTTCCGTTGCTCAAGCAGAAAGTTGCCACTTCTTTAAAGTTAGCCAGCTCCAGTAATGGGTTGCAAGTCAAAGGCTGGAATAAAAGCCTTGGTGCAGCTTCCTTAAGTAATTCAGATGATGAGCGAGATCATAAAGGGAAGAACATTAAAATTCAGGCTGAATCAGTGGTTAATTGGCTGCTAGTCCATTCTCAGCTTCCCTCGTGCCTGAGTGCTGGAGGAGGGTGAGGTCGTGGTGCCGATTCTTGACCACAGCATGCTGCAGACCTCCCATGTCTTACCAGGGCTTGCATCAGCTGCATCCCAAATGCTGAATTACTGTGAGACAAACACTGCTTTAGCTTTCTCCTGACCATCCATCAGCTTGGTGTGGTTAGGCTGTACGTGTTGCTGGTGCCTGTGGACCGTGAGACACACCAGCCCTAAAAGCCAAGATGCCCATTTACACGTGTGAAGAAAGCCTTCATCCCGGGTTCAAAGTTCAAATTCATCCTCAGGATCCATGGCAAGGCACCTCTGTTGCCCCATGATTTGCCTTTATAAACTAGTTCTCCTGCTTGCTTTTGATGCTTTTTTTAAAGGCTGCATAGTCAGACATCATTTTATGAGCAGAGCTGAGTGATGGAGTGTATTTTGGTTTCGTTTTCTGATTTGTTCTGCAGCTTCAGTTTTCGGCATGTATGCTGGTCACTGTTTTTAGAAAGCATGTTTGGGTCGTAGAAACTCCTGTGTCTATTCAAGATAGAGGTAGCAGGTCTTTTTACCAGTTTTGTGCAAAAACATTTCCCTTACGGTTGTCTTTTTAGACCGCAACTTCTTTTTAAAAAGGTGTAAAACTGACTGAGGTTTCTGTGCAAGTGTAGATTCTACCTCAGCAGCAGCCGGAGGGAAGTATTTTGCTGTGGCCCTTTTTTTTACCTGATTAAACTTCGCAAACAGACCAGCAGAAACCTTGGATGAGTTACGAAGCCGTGCGGAGCTGAGGAGTCGCATGGAACAGGTGCAAGGCTCAGCCTTTTGAAGCAGGGGCTGGACTCGGGTGCTGTGGCTGTTGTGTCAGCAGCACAGGTCCCGTCATGCCGCTGCCCTCGGGGAGGCAGAGTGGGGTTTGCGCCTTTACCGCTTTTTGGGGGTACTGAGCCCCAGCCACCGTGCCCTCGCTGCAGCTGGGGAGGCCTCTTGTGAGGACAGAGCGCCGGCATGGGAATCGGATGGAAACCTGCTTGGCCGCCATGTCAAATCCCCAGCCTGAAACGAAGCTGGAAAGAAACCCCACCACCCCAAGCCCAAAGAAACCAACCAACAGAAGAAACCCGTTTTTGTGTGTGTTTCTGAGCGCGGCGTGGCTGGGACGCGGGCGGTTCCTGAGGCAGGTGCGCGTCCTGCGGGAACGGCTCCTCCATCCAAAATGGCGGGGGCACGGGTGGCCTCGCCCGGGGCTTTGGGTTGGGAATGTGAAAATGCGTGGCGCGAAGGCGGGGGGTGATGCCGCGCCTTCGAACGAGGCGGATAATGCGGGGATGGGGGGGGCCTGGAGCGCGGGCAGCTGGCGGGGG